>Ga0256830_1000039_pt1 | contig 108973 bp, 96 predicted proteins | sample 128326metaG_FD_190537 | JGI IMG/M metagenome (GOLD analysis project Ga0256830, IMG submission 190537) | Hydrothermal vent microbial communities from Lau Basin, Pacific Ocean - 128-326 | ecosystem: Environmental > Aquatic > Marine > Hydrothermal vents | place: Pacific Ocean: Lau Basin...
TGCAGGTACTCCCTTTCCTCTTCTGTGAGACGAACTATGTATCTCTTGTTCATGGAACCACCTCCGAGAAGAATTGATTTCTCCCCGGAGTATAACTCATAAAATCAAGTTTGACAAGCCACTAGCGGCCTAGCGGCGGACTGAGGACTAGGGACCACCCGACTACCCCTCCCGGCACTGAGGACAGAGGCCGAAGAGTTGCAGCCAGTGTCCTTGGACCCGGTAGCCCGTCTCCCGCTCGACCCGGGCGATTAGGTAGGAGAGGTCGTCGCCGGAGAACTCCACCGCCCGGTTGCACCGCTGGCAGAGGATCAGGTGGACGTGGCCGGCCGAGGTGGGCGCGTAGGCGTGACAGCCATCCTCCCGGTGGACCCGCCGGACCAGGTCCAGCCCCTCCAGCACCTCCAGCGTCCGGTAGACGGTGACCAGCCCTAGGGAGGGATAGTAGCGCCGGCCCCGCTCGCGGAGTTCGGCGGGCGAGAGAGGCCGGGCCGACTCCGCCAGGGCTCGCAGCACCGCCCGGCGCGGTGCGGTCACCCGGTAGCCGGCCTCCTGCAGACAAGCGATCCACTCCTGCTCCATTCCCTTACGTCTGCCCTTCTAACTGAAAAGACTTTTCAGTAAGCGCCCAAAAAATTATAATCGGCTTCTTCTTTTTTGTCAAGGACCTTCCTGCGCATCTCCGGTGATTACCCATATCTTTGGAGATAGGGAGACTGGCCGTCCACGAATGGGGCACGAATACACGAATTAAGGACCGCCTCATTCGTGCATTGGTGAGAAATTCGTGGACGGCCTGCTACGGACCACTCTCTCGCTCCCTTGTGGGTAATCACCGGTGCGTATCTCCCTTGCAGTTCCCTTCCCTTGCGGGTATAATTACAGAACCTTACGTTGGCCTGCCGGTCTCTGCGCCGACGCCTTCCGCTCCACCAGAGAGTAGACCTAGAGAGACGCGATCGGCTGCTGGGGCCTGCTGGAGAGCCCGCCACTCCGGCCGGAGGGCACCCGATAGGAGGGGGGATTGTGAAGCGCCTGCCCGTTGTTCTCCTGCTAACGCTGGCGACGACCGCGCTGCTGGCCCGGCCCGCCACCGGCCAGACCGCCCTGGTCGTCCAACTGGGGCCAGACTATGGGATGAGCCTGGGGGTGATCACGCCCCAGCCGGATACCTGGCCCACCGATCACAGCACGACCATTTTGCCTTTCGGCAACTACCTAGGGCCGAAGACGGGACAGCCCGTCTACAGCCGGGCTTACCTGGCCTTCCCGCTGAACGAGCTTCCCGCCGGCGCGGTGGTTCAACAGGCCACGCTGGAGCTCTACGTGGACGACTGGCCCTTTGAGGGCAGCGCCACGCTGGGGGTCTATCAGGTGACGGCGGCCTGGGATGAGACGATGGATTGGGCAGGGCGGGCCCCGCTGGCAACGCCGGCCCTGGCAGCGACCACCGTCTCCTCCACGGCGGGCTGGTACGCCTGGGACGTCACAGCGCTGGTACAAGGCTGGGTCAACGGGGCGCCCAACTACGGGCTGGCCTTGGCCGCTTATCCCGATCCCGACGCCGCACCCGATGCCACGGGTTGGGCCGCAGCGGCCCAGGGCCGGGCGGGGAGCGATCCCACCTTGGCTCCACGCCTGACCATCGTCTACGCGCTGGCCCAGACCCCCACGCCGACGCCTCCGGCGCCACCGCCGACCCAGCCGCCGCCAACCCCTACGCCATCAGGACCGCCGCCCACCCAGCCTCCACCGACGGCCACCCCGGAAGTGGGACCCACCCCGGCCCTCCTCCCCATCTCAGGCGGGGGCCAACCGGCCTCATCCCTGCCGCTCTGGCTGTTCGGCGGCGCGGCCCTGGTTCTGGTGGCATGGCTGGTATCGCACAAGAGGCAGCAGGCAACCCAAGGGGCACAACACGGGACACGAAATACCCCACGATGAAAGAGCGTTTGCAGAAGATCCTGGCGCGGGCCGGCTACGGTTCGCGCCGGGCCTGTGAGGAACTGATCGCCCAGGGGCGGGTTACCGTTAATGGCAGGGTCGCCCGCCTGGGGGACAAGGCGGACCCCTACAAGGACGAGATCCGGGTGGATGGCGAGCGCGTCCGCAAGCTGGAACGCCCTCTCTACATCGCCCTCTACAAGCCCCGAGGCGTCCTCTCCGACGTCGAAAAGGGGCGCAAAAGTGTGCTCGACCTGGTGCCCGTCGAGGGGCGCGTCTACCCGGTAGGCCGGCTGGACGTGACCAGTGAGGGGCTGATGCTGCTGACCAACGATGGGGACCTGGCCCACCGGCTGACCCATCCCCGCTACGGCCACGAGAAGGAGTACCACGTGCTGGTGGAAGGCCACCCCTCGGAGAAAACACTGGAGAAGTGGCGTCGGGGGGTCTACCTGGAGGGGCGGCGGACGCGGCCGGCCACCGTCGAGGTGATGAAGCCGGAGAAGGACGCCACCTGGCTACGGGTGGTGATGCGGGAGGGACGCAAGCGGCAGATCCGCCGCATTGCAGCGATGCTGGGCCATCCCGTCCGCCGGCTCATCCGGGTGCGCATCGGTCCCCTGGAGCTGGGGACGATGAAACCGGGCCAGTGGCGATACCTGCGGCCCCGGGAGGTCCAGGCCCTGCGCCGGCTGGTCCGCGAGCGGTAGGACTATGGGCAAACCGACAACCATCGCCATTGACGGGCCGGCGGCCTCCGGCAAGAGCACCATCGGCAGCGCCCTGGCCCAACGACTGGGATACCTTTACTTCGACACCGGTGTTCTCTACCGAGCGGTGACCTGGGCGGCCCTACGGCGGGGCCTGGAGATCACCGACGAAGCCGCCATCACCGCCCTGGCCCGCTCCCTGCGCATTGACGTGCTGCCGCCCACCAAGGACGATGGCCGACAGTACACCGTCTTCGCCGACGGTCAGGACATCACCTGGGCAATCCGTCAGCCGGAGGTGGATGCCGCCGTCTCCCCCGTCTCCGCCTACCCCGGCGTGCGGGAGGCCCTGCGGGAACAGCAACGGCGTATCGCCCGCCAAGGGCGGGTCGTGATGGTGGGGCGGGACATCGGCACTGTGGTGATGCCCGACGCCGAACTGAAGATCTATCTGGACGCCCGCGTGGAGGAGCGGGCAGCCCGGCGCTATCGAGAGATCGTCGCCCGAGGGGAACCGGCCAGCTACCAGACCATCCTGGAAGCGATGCGACGCCGGGACCAGATAGACTCCCGACGGGCTGTCGCCCCGCTGCGCCCCGCCGAGGATGCCATCATCGTGGACACCACCGATCTCTCCGTCGAAGAGGTGCTGGACCTGGTGGAGGGGCTTGTGCGGGAGCGGGAGACCCAGGGACCCGACGGGCGAGGCAAACGCACCCCCCTTCGACCGTGACGAAGCGAGGAGACGATGATCGAGGGCAAACCTTTCACCCCGACCTTGGGGCAACGGTCGGCATCGGACCGCAGCAGCGCCTGGGTCCACCGCAAAGGATGGCTCCAGCGGCTCTACACCTTCCTGCTCAAGAGGGTTATCTATCCGCTGCTCCTGCGGCTGGAGGTCGAGGGGATGGAACGGATTCCCGGCAAGGGGCCGGCCATCCTGGCGATGAACCACATCAGCTTCCTCGATCCGGTGCTGATGGTCAGCCTGCCGGAGCGCAAGGTGGTGGCGATGGCCAAGGCGGAGAACATGGCTCACCCGATCCTGGGCCGCCTCTCCCGTGCCTTCGACGCCTTCCCGGTGCGGCGGGGGGAGGTGGACCGGCGGGCGCTGCGCACGGCGATGGAGGTGCTCCAGGCCGGTGGCCTGCTCCTGATCGCGCCGGAGGGAACGCGCAGCCCCACCGGCCAGCTCCAGCAGGGACGGGATGGGCTGGCCTTCATCGCCACCCGCGCCCGGGTGCCCATCGTGCCGGTGGGCATTGACGGTAGCGACCGGTTTAAAGTCAACATCCGGCGGCTGCGTCGCACGCCCGTGCGCGTCGTCTTCGGTGAGCCCTTCTCCTTGGAGACGGAAGGACGGGCGGACCGGGCAGCCCTGGCTCGGATGACCGACGAGGTGATGCGCCACATCGCCCGTCTCTTGCCCCCAGAACGGCGGGGGGTTTACCGAGATTCCCTTGAGCGCCTATCCGCTCCAGACACGCCGGGGGCCGAGAAGAGACCGTGAAGCGTCGCAAGCGGCACATCAAGAGCCTACTCGAGAGTTCCTGCTAGGGACTGGGGGGCAATAGAGCGAACGTTGTGAAAAGCTATGACCGGCTACGACCTGCACCACGACCCCGAAACCGAACTGGAGGTCCTGATCCGGGCCCGCTATCCGCTCCTCTACATCGTCTCCTGGGAGGAGGAGCGGATCGAGGCGGCGCTGCGCCGGGTGGCCGCCCGCCGGCGCAAACGCCTCTTCGCCTGGACCCTCACCGAGGGCGTTGTGGCCATTGACACCCCCCAGCCGGTCCGGGTGGACCCGGGGGCCCTCACCCCGATGCAGGCCCTGGAGCACGTGGAGGGCTCTCGGGAAGCGGCCCTCTTCCTCCTGAAGGACTTCCACCCCTTCCTGGGAGGCGGCCAGGCGCTGGAGAACGTCCGCCTCATCCGCAAGCTGCGGGACCTGGCCCGCCGCCTGAAGCGGTGGGAGAAGACGGTCATCTTCCTCTCCCCCCTCCTGCGGCTCCCGCCGGAACTGGAGCGGGAGGTGACCGTCCTGGACTGGTCCCTGCCCACGATGGCCGACTTGGAGGAAGCGCTGGAACGGGTGATCCGCTCCGCCCGCGTGCGGGGTGACCTGCGGCTGAATTTGGACGAGGCGACGCGGGAACGCATCCTCAAGGCGGCCCAGGGGCTGACCATCAGCGAGGCGGAGCGCGTCTTCGCCCGCTCGGTGGTGATGACCCGAGACCTGGATGTCGAGGTGATCATCGCCGAGAAGCAGCAGATCATCCGCAAGTCGGGCATCCTGGAGTACCTGGAGCCCCAGGAGCGGATGGAGTACGTGGGAGGGCTGTCGGAACTGAAGGACTGGCTGAACAAGCGCCGGCTGGCCTTCACCGAGGAGGCCCGCCGCTTCGGCCTGCCGGAGCCCCGGGGCGTGCTGCTCCTGGGGGTGCCGGGGGGCGGCAAGTCGCTCATCGCCAAGGCGACGGCCAGCCTGTGGCAACTGCCCTTGCTGCGGCTGGACATGGGCCGGGTCTTCGACCAGATGGTCGGCTCCTCCGAGGAGAACATCCGCCGGGCCCTCCACCTGGCCGAGCGGGTCAGTCCGGCCATCCTCTGGATGGACGAACTGGAGAAAGGGCTGGCCGGTACCGCCAGCTCCCACCTTTCCGATGCGGGGACGGCGGCCCGGGTCTTCAGCAGCTTCCTCGTCTGGCTCCAGGAGAAGACCGCCCCCGTTTTCGTCGTCGCCACCAGCAACGACATCAGCCTGTTGCCGCCGGAGATCCTGCGCAAGGGCCGCTTCGACGAGATCTTCTTCGTGGACCTGCCCGACCAGGAGGAGCGCCGGGAAATCTTTGCCATCCACCTGGCCCGCCGCCGGCGGGATCCGGCCCGCTTCGACCTGGTGCGGCTGGCCCAGGAGAGCGAGGGGTTCAGCGGGGCCGAGATCGAGCAGGTGGTCATCTCCGCCCTCTACGACGCCTTCGAGGGGGGCCGGGAGCTGACCGAGGAAGACCTGCTGCGCAACATCGCCCACACCGTCCCCCTCTCCCAGGTGATGCGGGAGCGGGTGACGGCGCTGCGCAACTGGGCCTACACCCACGCCCGGATGGCCTCGGGACGCCGGCCCGTGCCCACCGGCGTCGGCCCTTCTTCCTTGTACTGAGTACTGAGCCCGTTCCGCCGGGCCTGTGGTCCGGCGGTCGGCCTGATGGCGAACCTGCTGGCTTCCAGCTATCTGCGTGTGGCTCGGTACGTCTTCGACCATGGCGACTACCGGGAGGCGGCGGACCTGGCTTACAATGCTGCGGAAACGGCGGTCAAGGCCCTGCTGCTCCTGGAAATCGAGGAGTTGCCCAAGAGCCACCGGGGTGTTGTCAACCGCTTTGGCGATCTGTACATCCGAACGGGCCGGCTCCCCCGCTCGATGGGGCGGGACCTCCGTCTGGCGCCGGCAACCCGAAATCGGGCACGGTATGAGCCCGAGCAGGTGATCACCCGGCCTGAAGCGGAAGAGGTGCTCGGCCTGGCCGACAGGCTCTTGCAACACGTGATGGAGTTCCGACAGGCGCTTTCGGAATGAGCAGCCTATCTCGTCTCTACCAGAGCCATCCCCTCCTGTGGGATCGGCTGATCCCGGCGCTGGGACTGGCTTTCCTCTTCGAGGTGCTGGTCCGGGCGACGGGGGCCTACCCGCCGGAGTGGCGCTATTTCCTGGCCTTGCTGCTCCTGCTGCTGGCGCTGGCCCGGCCTGGATGGGCCTACGCGGCCTTCGCCCTCCTGGCCGTCTACCCCCTTTACCGCCTTTCCCTCTACCTGGCGGCCTTGGGGGTGGCGGCCCTCATCTTCGCAGGCTGGGCCGCCCGGGAGCGGCTGGGTCCGGTGGTGCTGACGTTGAGCACTCCGTTGCTGGGGGCCGGCCACCTGGCGACGGCGGTGCCACTGCTGGCCGGCTTCTGGTGGGGCGAGGTCGCGGGCGCCCTGATCGGCGGGCTGGCCGCCCTCTGGTGGCAGACGTTGGCCGCCATCGCCGGCCGTCCGGTGGACGCCATCGCCCTGGAGGGCTGGTGGCCCTCCATCGAGCCGATGATGGCCCGCTTCCACACGGCCGGCTCCTGGCAGACGGTGCTGCGCCTGGGGCGGCCCTTCGCGCCCTCCTCTCAGGCGTTGTTGGGCCACCTGCTGATGGTGCTGGGATGGGCAGCGGCCGGCTACCTGGCGGGATGGCTCTCCAGCCGGGTGGAGAGCACCATCCGCCGGCCGCGGTGGGCTCGGGGGCTGGCCCCCTTGCTGAGCGCCGGCCCGTCCATCCTCCTGCTTTGGGGAAGCTACGGACTGCCCTTGCTGGGGCTGGGAGCCCCTCCCGAGGCCATCGGGCTGACCTGGGAACGCTGGCAGCGCATGCTGCTCCTCCCCCTCTGGGCAGCGGTCCTGGTGGCCCTGGCCCTCCGCTTCCGGGCCTACCTGTGGCGCCCCCCGCTGGCCTCCCGCGAGGGGGGGCGAGAGAAGCGCACTCCCCGCCCTGCCGGAGGGCGGAGGGCCCGAGCTCCCCGCATTTCGGCCCCTAACGTGCCCCTGCCGGCGCGTCCTGGTGCCGATCTTCCGAAGCGTTCCCCCCCTTCCACCGGAGACGGCAGCGACGACATCATCATGCTCGAGTTGGACTGAGGAACGATGCGCACAAAAAGCTCCCTCGAAACACGCTCGGCGCGGTACGCTCAGGCCCGTGGCTCACGGGCGACCTCCCTGCTCTTCGTCCTAGCCGGAGGGGCCGTGTTGGCCATCCTGGTCTTCCTCTTCCCCCTCCAGTGGATCCGTCCGCCCAAGGTGGCCCTTTCCACCGAGCAGGCCGTCTTCTCCCCCAACGGCGACGGCACCTTGGACAGCGCGGTGATCCTCTACAGCCTCTCCGAGGAGGCGACCGTCTCCGTCGTGGTGCTGGACAAGGCCGGTATGGTCGTCCGCACCTTGACGGCCGAGGAGCTCCAGCCGGCCGGCCAGCACTCGGTCCTCTGGGACGGTCGGACCGACCGGGGCGGTGTGGTCACCGATGGCGAGTACATCGTCCGGGTGACGGCCCAGGGCGCAGCCCGCACGGCGACGGCCACCACGCCCATCCGGGTGGACACGGAGCCCCCCATCATCCGGCTGGCCAACCTGCCCGAGGAGACCAAGGTCGCCCAGGAAGAGATCGCCATTGAGGGTGTGACGGAGCCCGGCGCGACCCTGCGGCTCAACGACAACCCCCAGCCCATCCCCGTGGGAGCCGATGGCAGCTTCAGCCTGCGCCATCACCTGGTGGAGGGGGAGAACCGGATCGAGCTGACGGCGGTGGACGCAGCGGGGAACGTGGCCTCTGTGGTGCGCAACGTGACGCTGGTCCTGCGCCCGCCGGAGATCATCGTGGACAACCCGCCGGACGGCGTCTGGATCAACCAGAAGCTCCTCAGCGTGCAGGGGCGGGTTTCGCCCGGGACGACGCTCCTGGTCAACGGGGAGCCGGTGGCCGTGGACGACGCCGGCCGTTTCAACGTGGACGTGCTGCTGGAGGAGGGGGATAACATCATCCGATTGGAAGCGACGGATGAGGTGGGCAACACCTCGGTGGTGGAGCGGTACGTGCGGGTGAAGACACAGCCGCCGGCCATCACCCTCAGCTCGGTCCCCGAGGGGCTGGAGGTGCACGAACCCTCCCTCCTCGTCGTCGGCCAGACGGAGCCGGGGGCGACGGTGCTCCTCAACGACCAGCAGCTCACCGTGGACGCCCAGGGCAACTTCCAGGGGGTGGTCAACCTGCTGGAGGGCACCAACCTGGTCCGGGTGGAGGTGACAGACCGGGCCGGGAACTCGACGGTGACGACCCGGCGGGTGCGCTACACCATCGGCACGGAGCGCCCCACCGAGGCGATGCTGCGGCCCATCGCCCTCTCCGCCCTGGCCGGCGCCGCCTTCGTCCTGGCCCTCTGGATCCTGCTGGGAGGCTGGCTGGGGCCGACGTCGCTGGCCTTTGTCAGCGAGCAACCCCTCATCTCCTCGAACCCCTTTGGGGGCAGCGATGCCCGCTTCCGCCTCCACCTCTCCCGCTCGGCCAAGGTCACCGTTCGGGTCTGGAATGAGGCCGAGGAGGAGGTGGCGGTGCTGATGGACCGCCGGCGCTGGCATGCAGGCCAGCACGTGCTGGTCTGGGATGGGCGGGATGGACGGGGCAATCCGGTGCCCAACGGGACCTACGAGATCGAGGCCACCGCGTCCACCTTGCTCACCACCGTCACCAGCAGCCTGCGGGTGATCAAGACGGACCAGCCGATCACGGGGCTGTTGGTGCGGCGGGAGCAGCCGGCCCGTGCCGAGCTCGGCGCAGCCTCTCAGGAGCAACCGTCCGTTGAGGTGCGCTCTGGCGGAGAGGAGGAACAGCGAGGAGGCTTAATGTGAAGCGGAATTTCTCCCCAAGTGTTCCACGGATTGAAGCGTTGCACATTCAGAACTACCGAGTACTCCGCGATCTCAGGCTGCGGAATCTAGCCCCTCTGACCGTCTTCCTAGGGCCTAATGGCAGCGGGAAGTCCACCCTCTTCGACGTCTTCGCCTTCCTCTCGGATGCTTTTTCCGTGGGCCTACGCAAGGCCATAGACAGGCGAGGCCGATTCAAAGAGTTGCGCACACGAGGCCAGGAAGGACCGATCACTATCGAGCTCAAATATCGGGAGAGGACCGGTTCTCCTCTCATCACCTATCACCTGAGCATTGATGAACGTCGGGGACGTCCTTACGTTGTTGAGGAGTGGCTACAGTGGCGGCGGAAATCACAAGGCCGGCCGTTCCGCTTCCTGGATTTCAAGGAAGGTAAAGGGTCCGTAGTGACAGGAGAAATGCCTGATGAAGAAGACGAACGGATCGAAGAACATCTGGACAGCCCGGAGGTGCTCGCAGTCAATGCCCTGGGGCAACTAGCCAAACATCCTCGCATCAGTGCTCTACGTCGTTTCATCACCAGCTGGTATCTGTCGTACATCTCCGCCAACAGCGCCCGCAGTATTCCCGAGGCTGGGCCGCAAGAACATCTTTCTGAAACAGGCGACAATCTCCCCAATGTCATCCAATACCTCAAAGAAGAGCATCCTGAGCGCCTGCGAGAGATTCTACAGAAGCTTTCCCAACGGGTCCCACGCTTGGAATCCGTAGACGCCCAATTTCTCCAGGACGGGAGACTGCTCTTGCAAATCAAAGATGCCCCTTTCGACGAGCCGATTATGGCCAGGTATGCTTCTGACGGCACCCTAAAGATGCTTGCTTATCTGGTTCTTCTCTATGATCCAGCCCCGCCCCAACTCATCGGTATTGAGGAGCCAGAAAACCACCTCTATCCTCACATCCTAAGGGAGTTGGCCGAAGAATGCCGTCAGGCTTCCCGCCATACACAGATTCTGATCAGCACCCATTCCCCTTTTTTTGTCAACGGCCTAGAGCCAGAAGAAGTGTGGCTTCTTCAGCGGGACGAACAAGGGTTCACACAAGCTCGGCGTGCAGCAGATATTGATGGAGTGCGCGAATTCATCCGAGCCGGTTCCCTCCTCGGTTACCTGTGGACCGAAGGCTACCTGGAGCCTATAGGGCTACCTGTAGCAGACTCTCCTGTGATGATGCACCGGTAACAGGGGAGAAACGATGCACATCGAGTTTCTCGTTGAAGAAGAGTCTGCCAAAGTAGTCCTGGAGGCTCTTATCCCCCATATCTTGCCCAACGTGTCGTTCAGGGTACATCCCTTCCGAGGCAAGCAGGACCTCCTCAATCAATTGGAGGCCCGCCTTCGAGGGTACGCCGCTTGGATCAGGGGAGCGCCGAGCTACAGAATGGCTCTCGTTGTCCTGGTAGACAACGACCAAGAGGACTGCTACGCCCTAAAGAGAAAGCTGGAAGAAGCAGCACAGCGATGTGGGCTGGCTACGAAAAGCCATCCAGATGCTAGAGGTTGTTTCGTCGTGGTCAACCGAATCGCCATCGAAGAACTGGAAGCCTGGTTCTTCGGTGATGTCTCGGCTTTGCGTCAAGCCTATCCGAGGATTCCCCCAACCCTGGCCCAACGGCGCAGATACCGCAACCCAGACGCAATCCGGGGAGGGACCTGGGAAGCATTGGACCGCCTATTGAGACGCTATCGGTACAGGGTCGGAGGCAAACTCGAAGTTGCTAGAAAGGTTGCCCCCCACCTCGACCCATCGCGCAACCGTTCCAGGAGTTTCCAGGCCTTCCGAGCAGGCCTCACCTCCCTGCTCCAACAGCAGGACTGCTAACCCTCTGACCTTAGGTCACGTAAGATGCCGCCCCCCTCTCCCACGAAGTTGAAACGCCGGCTCCCCGGCTACATCGCCACCGGGCTGGTGATCCTGACGACCAGCCTCTGGACACTGTGGGGCACGGCGGAGATGTACTACGAGGGCTGGGGGCTCCCCTTCCCCTCCCCCCTGGCCTACCTGATCCCCGCCGTCACTTGCCTGGCCCTCACGTTGACGGCGCTGACGTGGCCCCGGCTTGGAGGCTGGCTGATCCTCCTCATCGGCGGGGCCTTCACCGCCTGGTGGTGGGGGTTGGCCGTGACACGGGGTCAGTTCTCCCTCGGGCGGGTCTTGAGCACCTTCCCCGCCAGCGGCCTGCTCTTCCTTACCGGTGTGCTCTTCCTGCTCGAAGGCCGCCACCGCCGGCAGCGGCTCGCCGAAGGGTGGGCACCGCCGAGAAGAGGGGACGCAATGGAATGGCGCCCCTACCTCCGCCGTAACCTGCGTTACGTCCTGGTCATCGGGTTCCCCCTGTTGGTAGCCCTCGGCGTCTCGGCCTACTACGCCCCCCTGGTGTTGACCCGCGTAGACGACGGGGACCGAGGCGCACGGCTGATCGAGGGCCACGGCGTCGCCCTGGTCTGGGCTCCCAAGGGGCCGGGATGGAACTGGAAGCAGCCGTGGGGTGGGTATCCATCCTGGGATATGCTCGCCCTCTACGGCGTGCCGCCGGTGGGCTTCGGAGAGAAGCCGGGCTACGAGGCCCGCCACGCCTCGGCGAACGATATGGCGATGACCGGCCTCTGCCGCTACCTGAGCGAGGACGGCACCACCTTGATGGCCGAACGGCAGGACGTCTGGCGTATGCCGACCGCCGAGGAGATCGTCCGTTCCCTCGTCCGGGGCGGTGAGAACGCCGGGTGCACCTGGGACGGGGAGTCCGAAAAGGCCCTTTGCGAGAGGTCACCCAACAAGGAAACTCCCCTGTGGGCGCCCGATGAAGCGCCCATCTACTACTGGTCGGCCGACGAGTACGACGAGGGCGAAGCCTATTACGTCAGCTACAACGGTCGGGTCTCCTGGCAGCCCAAGGACTGGGGCAACCCCCGCCACGGGTACCGTTGTGTGCGGGAGCCCTAGCCCGGAAGACGAGACGACCTAGGCCACCGCCGGATGCCGGATCAGCCGGCAAGCCCCCCAGTCCGATTTCCCCTTTGCCAAAAGTTCCGATAAAGGGTAAAATCCCCCCGAAACTGACGCCGGTAGGGTGCAACTGATATTGTCCCCACCATCTAACCAAGGGAGCCGACCTCTGGTCAGGCGCACGAGGAGGTGAGGCGTGATCACCCGTATCGAGTTGAGCGGTTTTAAGACTTTCCACGACTTCCACCTGGAGTTGGCCCCCTTTCAAGTCATCATTGGTGCCAACGCCTCGGGGAAGAGCAATTTGTTTGACGCGCTGCGCCTGCTCAGCTACCTGGCCGAGTTCGACCTGCGCACAGCGTTCCAGAAAGTGCGGGGAGAGGCCCACGAGCTCTTCACCCTCTTGCCTGATGGATCCTCTGTGCCAGAGATGCGGCTCGCCGTGGAATTCCTGGTGAACCGCCGGATCCGGGACAGTTGGGGAGCTGAAGCCGACTTGAAGCACACCCGGATGCGCTATGAACTGCACATCGTGCGCCGGAAAGACTCCCGAGGGCTAGAGCACCTTTACATCTCTCACGAGTCCTTGCACGCGATTCCCCGCAAGAAAGATGCATGGTTGCATCGTCACGTCGGGAGATATGAGGAAAAGTGGCTCCCCATGCGCTATGCAGGCCGTCAGGCTCCTTTCATCTCCACAGAAGACAAAGCAGGAGTCCGCACTATCTTCCTGCACCAGGACGGCCGTGGCGGGCGCAAGACTTACGTCGCCGAGCGAGCAGAGCGCACCGCGCTGAGCGGCGTCATCAACACAGAATTCCCCCACGCACTGGCTGCCCGCGAGGAAATGCGTTCATGGCGGCTCCTGCAGCTCAACCCCGAGGCGCTGCGCCAGCCCAGTTCAATGCTGGCAACCGCCGAAGTCGCTCCCAACGGCAGCAATTTGCCCAGCGCCCTGGCACGTATGGAGGCCCAAGACCCCTACGCGCTCCAGAACGTATCCCGAGACCTGGCAAACCTGGTGCCGGGCCTTGTCCGGGTAGAGGTAGAATCGGACGAACCACGCAAACGCTACATCATCTGGGCTCATATGCAGGATGGCCGCCGCTTCTCATCCCGGGTGCTCTCCGACGGCACCTTACGCCTCCTCGCTTTGGTGACGCTACGAAACGATCCTCAGCATCAAGGGGTACTCTGTTTCGAGGAGCCGGAGAACGGCGTCCATCCCTCGCGGCTGCGGCAACTGGTGACCCTCTTGCGAGGACTGGCAACTGATTTCTCTGATCCCGAACAGGCTGAGGAACCCCTGCGGCAGTTGCTGGTGAACACCCACTCTCCAGCACTGGTTAAGGAACTCGATGTCGAAAGAGAACTCCTCTTCGCCCACACTGTCACCCGAGTCTATCCTCCGCCTAAGAGTACCCAACTGCGGGTGACACGGATCGTGCCGGTCAAGAAGAACCTGCAAATGCAACTGAGCCTAGGGATTGAAAGAGAAGAAGCAGCCTACACCCTGCAAGAGGTGCTTGCCTATCTGGAGAATGCCCGCCCCGACAAAGCTGTCGCCCAGTTGAACGGAGGGCACTGGCCTCTATGACCGCCCTGGTTTTGGCTCTGTACGCTGAAGGACGGACCGATGAACGATTCCTGCCCATCATCATCCAGCGAACGGCTGAGGACATCCTGCTGCGGCGAGGCAGGCGGACCATAGACGTTCTGGAACCCATCCCGATCAACGGGGATATTGACCACCAAGTGGAAAGACGGAAGGATCGGATTGTAGAAGCAGCTCGCCGCGCATTGGGATTCCACGTCCTGATTGTTCATGCCGATGCTGACCATCCTACGCCAGAACGCGCCTTGAATGAGCGAATCATGCCGGGAATCCTTGCGGCAGCGAGAAAAGACAACACCTGTCGGCTACTGGTCCCGCTGGTTCCTGTGCGGATGACCGAAGCTTGGATGCTGGCCGATCCCCAGGCCCTGAGTCAGGTCATCGGCACGAATCTGACAGCTCAAGACCTAGGACTGCCGGAACGCCCTCATCAAGTCGAATCAGAACCACAGCCCAGGCAACGCCTGCGGGAGGCCATCCGTAGAGCCAGAGCTCAATACCCGCGTCGTCGCCGCCGGCTGGACCTCGGGGAGCTGTATGAGCCTCTGGCCAGACAAATCCGTCTGGAACGACTGCGAGGCGTACCGGCCTACCAGCGGTTTGTAACCGATCTCACCAAGGCGTTACATGAGCTGGGGTTCATTGAACCACAATGATGCCCACCACGCCGGCATTATCGCCCAGGTGGAACCGAACAGCCTGGCCGCCCGATTGGGGGTGCGCCCCGGCGACCGGCTCCTGGCCGTCAACGGCCACCCGGTGCGCGACGTCATTGACGTCCAGTTCTACGCCGCCGAGGAAGAGGTCGAACTGACGATCCGCCGGGATGGGGAGACGCTGCGCCTCCAGGCCGAGCGGGACTACGCCGAGCCCCTGGGCCTGACCTTCACCCACCCCACCTTCGACGTGGACATCCGGCGCTGCAACAACCTCTGCGAGTTCTGCTTCGTCCTCCAGACGCCTCCCCGAATGCGGCGCACCCTCTACATCAAGGACGACGACTACCGCTACTCCTTCCTCTATGGCCATTTCGTGACGCTGACCAACCTGACCGACGAGGATTGGGAGCGCATCGCCGAGCAGCACCTGAGCCCCCTCTACGTCTCCGTCCACGCCACCGATCCGGCCCTGCGACGGCGGGTCCTGCGCAACCCCCAGGCCCCCGACGTGATGGAGCAACTGCGCTGGCTGGGGGAGCACGGCATCGAGACCCACACCCAACTGGTCATCACGCCGGGGCTCAACGACGGCCCCCACCTGGACCGTTCCATCGCCGACCTGGTCACCCTCTGGCCGGCCGTCCGCTCGGTGAGCGTTGTCCCCGTGGGGATCACCCGCTACCACAAGTACGGCTGGCGCCCCCACACGCCGGAGGAGGCCCGCCGCGTCTTCCGGCAGGTGACCGCCTGGCAGGCCCGGCTGCTGCCCCGGCTGGGCGTCCGCTTCGCCTACCTGACCGACGAGTGGTACCTGGTGCTGGGCGAACCGATCCCGCCCCGCGAGGCCTACGACGACCTGGCCCTCCAGGAGAACGGGCTGGGGATGGTGCGCGACTTCCTGGACGATTGGGAGGCGCTCAAGGAGGTGTGGGCTAGGTCTGACGATGGGAAGGGGCCAACCCAAGTCACGCCCTCCTCGGGGAAGGTCCGGCAGGTCACGCTGGCGACGGGAACCCTCTTCGCGCCCTTCCTGCGGGCTGTGGTCGCCGACTTTGCCCAGCGGACCGGCATCCCGGTGAGCGTTGTGCCTGTGGTCAACGAGCGGCTGGGGGAGACGATCACCGTGGCCGGCCTGCTGATGGGCCGGGACATCATCCGCCAGCTTCGGGAGCACCCCCTGGGTGACCTGGTCGCGCTCCCCCGCGTCACCTTCGACCACCCGGACCGGATCGCCCTGGACGATGTGAGCCCCGCCGAGATCGCCCAGGCCCTGGACCGGCCCGTCGTCCTGGTAAGCACCTTGAGCGAACTTTGGGACCATCTCACGTCCGCGCAACCCACAACCCCGTAACCTGGGATGTAACTGTTCACCCTCCCGCAGGTTAGGCGCGTTTCCGACGCGAAACCGTGCTTCCAACAGCCCATCGGGGCTGAAAGCGCCCTTGACCGGTGACCTGCGGGAGGGTAGGCTGAATAGATACCCTAGGATACACAACGGAGGAGGTCTGTTCTATGGCTGACCAAGCGGTACACAAAGTCGTCCTCGCCTACTCCGGCGGCCTGGACACCAGCATCATCATCCCCTGGCTGCGAGAGCACTACGACTGTGAGGTGATCGCTTTCTGCGCCAACATCGGGCAGGGGGAAGAGCTGGAGGGATTAGAGGAGAAAGCCCTCGCCACCGGTGCCTCGAAGGTCTACATCGAGGACCTGCGGGAGGAGTTCCTGACCGAGTACGCCTTCCGGGTCCTGCGGGCCGGAGCCGTCTACGAGCGCAAGTACCTGCTGGGCACCTCCTTCGCCCGCCCGCTCATCGCCAAGCGGCAGGTGGAGATCGCCGAGCTGGAGGGGGCCGACGCCGTGGCCCACGGCTGCACGGGCAAGGGCAACGACCAGGTCCGCTTTGAGCTCACCTACAAGGCCCTCAACCCTCACCTGCGGGTCATCGCGCCCTGGCGGGAGTGGGAGATCAAGAGCCGCGAGGACGCCCTGGCCTACGCCGCGGCCCACAACGTTCCCGTCAGCGCCACCGCCAAGAAGATCTACTCCCGCGACCGGAACCTCTGGCACATCTCCCACGAGGGCGGCCCCCTGGAGGACCCCTGGTTCGAGCCGGAAGAGGAGATGTTTGTCCTGACGGTCGCTCCAGAGCGGGCGCCCGATGAGCCGGAGTACGTGGAGATCGAGTTTCGGGCCGGCGTGCCCAAGAAGATCAACGGCGTCGCCTACGGACCGGTGGAGCTGCTCACCCGGCTTAACGAGATCGGCGGTCGGCACGGCATCGGGCGGGCCGACCTGGTGGAGAACCGGCTGGTGGGGATGAAGTCTCGGGGCGTCTACGAGACGCCGGGGGGCACCCTCCTGCTGACCGCCCACCGGGAGCTGGAGAGCCTCTGCCTGGACCGGGAGACGCTGCACTACAAGGACGTGGTGGCCCAGCGCTACGCCGAGCTGGTCTACTACGGCCAGTGGTTCACCCCGCTACGGGAGGCGCTGGACGCCTTCGTGGACAAGACCCAGGAGCGAGTGACGGGAACGGTCCGGCTGAAGCTCTACAAGGGAAGCGCGACGGTGGTAGGGCGCAAGAGCCCCTACAGCCTCTATCGGGAGGATTACGCCAGCTTCGGCCAGATGGATGTCTACGACCAGCGGGACGCCGAGGGGTTCATCAACTTGTTCGGCCTGCCCCTCAAAGTGGCCGCCCTGCTGGACATCGAGGGGGTGGGCATCTCCCGCTACCGAGCGCCGGACTACACCCGCTTCAAGCGCGACTGAGGCAGCCTTTGGGAGGTAAGGTGCAATGGAACTGCAAGAAATCCTGGCAGACATCCACGCTCTGGAGGAGGAGCTGTTAGAATTTGAGCGCAAGTATGGGATCCGTTCGGAGACCTTCTATGCTGCATACATCAGCGGGGAGGAGCCGGAGGATGATAGCTGGGTCTTGGACTTCAGCGAGTGGGCGAGTGTCTACAAGACCTGGCTCGCTCGTCAGGCCGATTACCGTAACGAAGTCCAACGGATTCAGCGGCGAAAGCCCGGTTTAGCCGGATTGATTCGGGTGGCGGCATGAACAACCCGCTCCGCACCGTAGAAGATTACGAACTGTTCCTCTACACCCTGGCGGAGCAATTTCCATCGGTACGCCGCTCCACAGTGGTGCTCATCCGAAGAGGAGCAACCCTCGCCCGGGTGGCCGGGGAGATCTTCTTCAACCACGGCATCCGGCTGGTTGTCCGCGAACGGATCCTGTACCACCGTCTCCCTGCCATCATTGACTCGTATGGCTACGAAGTGTGGCATGGTGACACCAAGCTGTACTGGTACGATTCGCAGCCGCATCCCCACGATCCTTCGCTGCAAAGCACCCATCCTCACCACAAGCACGTTCATCCCAACATCAAACATAACCGTATCCCGGCTCCGGAGATGAGCTTTACCCGCCCTAACCTGCCCTTTCTGATCCAAGAGATCGAGAACCTGATCCAGGAAATGGAGAAGGGGAAGCCCACATTGCCATAACCCAAGGGGGAGCAAACAATGTCGTTGCCGCAAGTACCCGGCTTCCGCGTTGCCGGCGTCTCCTGCGGGCTGAAGCCGGAGGAGGCGCTGGACCTGGCCTTCGTCGTCGGCGACCAACCCTGCGTTGCCGCCGGCCTCTTCACCACCAACCGGGTCAAGGCCGCGCCGGTGCTCTACGACCAACAGGTGCTGGCCGACCCTACCGCCCGCGTCCGGGCCGTCGTCATCAACGCGGGCAACGCCAACGCCTGCACCGGCGAGCGCGGCCTGGCCGACGTCCACCGGACGGCCGAGGAAGCAGCTACCCTCCTGGGCTGTGAGCCCCAACAGGTCCTCGTCCTCTCCACCGGCGTCATCGGCGTGCCCCTGCCGGTGGAGAAGATCGTCCACGGGCTCCAGACCGCCCTCCCCGCCCTCCGGCCCGACGGCTGGGAGGAGGCCGCCCGGGCCATCATGACCACCGACACCCGCCCCAAGCTCGTCTACCGCCTGGTGACGACCCCCGAAGGCCCCTACACGATCCTAGGCATCGCCAAGGGCGCGGGGATGATCGCCCCCCATATGGCGACGATGCTGGCCCTCCTGGTCACCGACGCCGCCGTTCCCGCCCCCCGGCTGCGCCAGGCCCTCACCCACGCGACGGCCGCCAGCTTCAACCGCATCGTCGTGGACGGCGATATGAGCACCAACGACACGGTGTTGCTCCTGAGCAGCGGGGCCTCGGGTGTCCGGGCCGGCGGGGCTGCCTTCACCGAGGCCCTCACCCAGGTCGCCCAGGAGCTGGCCCAGGCCATCGTTCGCGACGGCGAGGGGGCGACGAAGTTCATCGAGGTCCGGGTGACGGGGGCGCGGACGCCGGCCGAGGCCGAGCAGATCGCCCAGGCCATCGCCCGCTCCCCCCTGGTCAAGACCGCCTTCTACGGCGGTGACCCCAACTGGGGGCGCATCCTGGCCGCGGCCGGCTACAGCGGCGTGGCCCTGGACCCCAACCGGCTGGCCCTCTGGTTCGCCCCGGGCACCGGGGCGGACGCCGGACCTGCGCTGCAACTGGTGGCCGGCGGCCGGCCCACCGACTACGATGAGGAGCAGGCCATCGCCCTGCTGGCCCACGACGAGGTCACCGTCCGGCTGGACCTGGGGATGGGCGAGGCAGAGAGCGTTGTCTGGACCTGCGACCTCTCCCACGACTACGTGACCATCAACGCCCACTACCGGACGTGATCCCAGGGGAGGGAAGCGCGATGGTGCTGCGGATTGCTCTGGCCCAGATCAACGTGATGGTCGGCGACATCGAGGGCAACACCCAACGGGTGCTGGAGGCCATTGAGCGGGCGCGATCGGTGCAGGCCGACCTGGTCGTCTTCCCCGAACTGGTCATCCCCGGCTACCCCCCCGAAGACCTGCTCTTCAAGGTCGCCTTCCTGCGGGCGAACCGAGCGGCCGTCGAAGCGATCGCCCCGGCCACGCGGGGGCTGACGGCCCTGGTCGGCTTCGCCGACTTCGACGACGACATCTACAACGCCGCCGCCGTGCTCCACGATGGGGCGCTGGCCGGCGTCTACCGCAAACACTACCTGCCCACCTACAGCGTCTTCGACGAGGACCGCTACTTCCGGGCCGGCTCGGAGAACCTGGTCTTCGTCCGCGACGGGGTGATCGTCGGGGTCAGCATCTGCGAGGACATCTGGTATCCCGCCGGCCCCCCGGAGGTCCAGGCGGTGGACGGTGGTGCCCACCTGCTGGTCAACCTCTCCGCCTCCCCCTACCACATCGGCAAGGGGGCCTTCCGAGAGCGGATGCTGGCCACCCGGGCGGCCGACAACGAGGCCTTCGTCGCCTTCTGCAACCTGGTGGGCGGTCAGGACGAGCTGGTCTTCGACGGGGAGAGCTTCCTCTTCGACCCCCGGGGGGAGCTGATCGCCCGGGGCGCCCAGTTCGAGGAGGACTTCATCGTCGCCGACCTGGAGATCGGAGCCGTCTTCCGCCAGCGGCTACACGACCCCCGCCAACGGAAGGAGCGGACGGCCGGCCGCGTGACCGTCATCCCCCTCTCCCCCCTTCCTTCCCCGGAAGCGGACCGGGAACCCCTCTCCCCCCCTCCCCCCGCACCCCGTCTCGACCGGCTGGAGGAGGTCTACCGGGCGCTGGTGCTGGGCACCCGCGACTACGTGCGCAAGAACGGCTTCCGGCAGGTTGTCATCGGCCTGTCGGGGGGCATAGACTCCTCCTTGGTCGCCTGCATCGCCGCCGACGCTCTAGGGCCGGAGAACGTGACCGGCGTCTCGATGCCTTCCCGCTACTCGGCCGAGATGAGCCGCACCGACGCCGCGCGGCTGGCCGACAACCTGGGCATCCACTTCCTCGTCATCCCCATTGAGCCCATCTTCCAGAGCTACCTGGAGACCCTGGCCGACCCCTTTGCCGGCCTCCAGCCCGACGTCACCGAGGAGAACATCCAGGCCCGCATCCGAGGCAACCTGCTGATGGCCCTCTCCAACAAGTTCGGCTGGCTGGTGCTGACCACGGGCAACAAGAGCGAGATGAGCGTCGGCTACGCCACCCTCTACGGCGATATGGCCGGCGGCTTCGCCGTCATCAAGGACGTGCCCAAGACGCTGGTCTACGAGCTGGCCCGCTGGCGCAACGCCCGCCCCGACGGCCCCGTCATCCCGGAGCGGGTGCTGACCCGCCCGCCCTCGGCCGAGCTGCGCCCCGACCAGAAGGACACCGACTCGCTGCCCCCCTACGAGGTGCTGGACCCCATCCTCCACGCCTATGTGGAAGAAGACCGGTCGCTGGAGGAGATCATGGCCTTGGGGTATCCGGAGGAGCTGGTGGAGGAGGTGATCCGTATGGTAGACCGCAGCGAGTACAAGCGCCGCCAGGCCCCGCCGGGGGTGCGCATCACCCGCCGCGCCTTCGGCAAGGACCGCCGGCTGCCCATCACCAACCGCTGGTCACGGGGATAGCCCTCTACCCCTCGACGCCCTCTACCGCCTGCAGGGGCAGGAAGCCCTGACCCAGGACCTCCTGCACCGGCGAGACGATGACGAAGGCGTGGGGGTCCTCATCGCCGACCAGGGCCTTGAGCTGCGGAACCTCGGTGACGGTCAGGGCACACATCAGGACGGCGTGGGCCTGCCCGGTGTACATCCCGGTGCCGGTCAGCGCGGTCACCCCCCGCCGCATGTCGCGCAAAATGCGGTCGGCGATGGCCTGGGCCCGGTCGGTGACGATGAAGGCCAGAAACTGCCGGCGACGCCGGCTGGGTCGAAGCCGGGCATCCCACCGACCGGAGGACCGGTGTTGGGGGGCAGTCCCATTCCCAAGCCCGTCGGGCAGCGGCACCAAGGCGTAGCGAGGCAGGACCTCGCCGGTCGCGTGCTGGAGCCCTACCGTGAGCAGGCCGATCAGCATCAGGAGGCCGTTGAAGATCACCCCCACCGTCAGGACCAGCCAGCCGGGCAGCCCGCCGATGGCCCCTCGGGCGATCAGTTCCGACCAGGAGGTCGCCACAGTGGGGTGCAGCAGGACCTTCGCCAGCCAGGCCAACCCCAGCACCAGGTAGATCCACATGTAGTTGCGCCGGTAACGCCGTCCGAAGGCTTCCCACATCGAGATGGGGAAGTCGGGGTGCAGCAGGTTCTCGGCCAGGCTCTCGGCCCAGTCGGGAGCCGGACGGAAAGGAGGCACCAGCATCGCGCCGAAGAAGTCCGTCTCCATCAGCCGCACCCGGTAGCTCCACAGCTCGTAGTAGCGGTAGCGGCGGGCCTCGATGAACAGGAAGAGGGTGACCAACAGCGTGTTCAGGATGATGACGCTGTGGTGACCAAGGCTCTGGCTGAAGGCGAAGGTGATGGTCGCTCCGGTGGTGACGACGGCCCAGTTGGTGGTGGCGTCCAGCCGCTGCCGCCAGACATTGGCCCGGGTGATCTCGGCCCGGAAGAGGTGGACCATCGCCGTGGTGAACTCGCTGGGCCGCAGCCGGTAGCCCCGGTAGGTCCACACCGGCTCCGTCTCTGCTCCGCGTCCTCGCTTCTGCTCTCGGCTCTCCTCCTTCAGTGCCATTGTGCCGCTGGTGACCATCCGATCGCCGTCACCTCTTCTCCTGCGACGGCAGGCGGTAGGCCGCCTCCACGGGACGCAGGGGGCGCTTGAGCCAGAGGGGGCGACGCAGTTCCCCCTGGGGCGGGCGGGCCATCGCCAGCCACCGGCGGTAGACCTCCAGCGACCTCCGGGTGTCCACGACGACATCCCCGTAGCGGTCGCCGGGCTGGGCCGGCTCGATCCAGGCCCGCTGATGCCAGCAGTGCATCCCGCTGATGGGGTCCGGGTGCACCGCGTGGGTCAGGTTCTGGTTGACACCGGCGTCGGTCCACCAGATGCGCCGGCTGTCCGGGTCCTCGCTCTCGAAGGGGTGGATGCCCTCCACCTGGCGCACCCGGAACCGCCCCTCCCCCAGCTCCTCGATGGAGACGACGCCGGAGGCCCAGCGGCTGACGCCCCGCTCGGGGTCCAGACGCCAGCGTCCGATGTGGTGGGAGCAGGCGACAACGCCGGGCCGGATCCCCTCGGTCACCCAGACGCGGGCGACGAAGTAGCCGATCTCGGTGCGCACCCGCACCAGGTCGCCCGTCCGCAGGCCGAAGCGCCGGGCATCGTCGGGGTGCATCCAGACCGGGTTGCTGTGGCTGATCTCGTAGAGCCACTTGGCGTTGGGGGAGCGGGTGTGGACGAGGGTGGGCAGCCGGAAGGTGGGCAGCAGCAGGACGCCGTTCTCGTCCTCCTGGATCACCTCCCGGTGAACGTGGCTCCTGATGTAGGTGGGGATGGCGTACTCGGGCCAGCCCCACTCGGCGAGGGTGGCGGAGTAGAACTCCAGCTTGCGGGAGGGGGTGTTCCAGCCCACCTTCGGCTCGCCGTCCACCATCACGCCGATGGCCTTGCCATCCCGGTAGATGAGGCCCGTCGCCTCGTCCACCTGGGCGCCGGCCGCCTCGACGGGTTGCTCGTGCTGGAGGTAGACCTGGCCGGGCGCTTTGACCTGGAAGCAGCCGTACTTGCGCATATAGTCCAGCGGCGTCAGCCCCTCGGCAGCGGCGGCCTCGGGCAGGCCGGGCACCGCGTTCTCGAAGATCCAGCGGTAGTACTCCTCGACGGTGATCTTCTCGCCAGGCCGGTAAGGGCTCTCGAAGTGCCGACGGATGCCCAGGCTGCCGTCGGGGTCAATGCGCCAGGAGAGCTCGATCCAGAACTCGTTCTCCTCCCAGACCTCGCCGGGGTTGGCCTCGTAGGTGTAGCGGACCTTCCGGCCCATCTTCTCCATCGCCACCCGGAGGACGGGCTGGCGGAAGGCGATCCACTGCCCGGCGTGGGTCTCCTGGCTCATCAGGTCGTGGCGCTCCGGCCCCAGCCCCATCGGGAGCACGTAGTCGGCCCACCAGGCCGATTCGCACCAGATGGGGGTGAGGGCGACGTGGAGGCCGATCTTCTCCTCGTCGCGCAGGGCCTGGAGCCAGACGAAGCCGTCGGGGTTGATCCACATCGGGTTGTAGACGCGGGTGAAGTAGACCTCCAGCCGGCCCCGCCCCTCCAGCAGGAAATGGGGCAGCAGGAAGGACATCTCGTAGTGGGCCAGGGGGTACTCCAGGGGCCAGGCCAGTTCGTTCCACTGCTGATGGGGGGGCGGCACGTCGAAGGGGCGGGGGACGAACTTGTGCCAGGCGTTGGGGGCGGTGCCGCCGGGGGTGCCGACGGAGCCGGTGAGGACGTTGAGGAACCAGAGGCAGCGGGCCACCTGCCAGCCCCCCAGGTTGCCGCTGGCCGCGCTGCGCCAGACGTGGGTGGCGAGCCGTCCGGTCCGGGCGGCACGGGCGACGGCTTTGGCCGCCGCCTCAATCTGGTCGGGGGCCACACCGCTCTCCTGGGCGGCGAACTCGAAGGTGTAGCGGGCGTAGAGCTCCTTGAGGGCTGCATCGAAGGCGTCGAAGGTGATCGCCGACGGCCGGCCGCCGGCCGCCGACCGGAGGTAAGCCTCCCAGTTGACCCAGCGGCGCACGAACTCCTTGTCGTAGAGGTCGTTCTGGATGAGGTGGTTGGCGATGGCCAGCAGGATGGCGGCCTCGGAGCCGGGCCAGGGGCTGAGCCAGTGATCGGCCATGCTGGCGGTGTTGGAGAGGCGGGTGTCCAGCACGATGAGGGTCGCCCCCCGCATCTTGGCCTCGATGATGCGCTGGGCGTGGGGGTTGAAGTAGTGGCCGGCCTCCAGGTGGCTGCTGACAAGGAGGATGACGTCGGCGTGCGCGTAGTCGGGGGAAGGCCGGTCGAAGCCCCCCCAGAAGGCGTAGCCGGCCCTGGCCCCGGCCGAGCAGATGTTGGTGTGGGAGTTGTGGGCGTCGGCTCCCCAGGCGGCCAGGACCCGGTTGGTGTAGCCGTCCTCGCCGGGCCGGCCCACGTGGTACATAATCTCGTTGTGCCGCCCCTCCTGCAAGGCCCGGCGGATGCGGGCGGCGATGTCGCCCAGCGCCTCATCCCAGGAGACGCGCTCCCACCGGCCCTCGCCCCGCCGCCCCACCCGCTTCAGGGGGTAGAGGATGCGGTCGGGGTCGTAGACCTGGTTAATGGTGGCCGGCCCCTTGGCGCAGTTCCGCCCCCGACTGCCAGGGTGGAGGGGGTTGCCCTCGAACTTGCGGATCCGCAACGTCTCCCGGTCCACCCAGGCCAGCAGGCCGCAGCCGGCCTCGCAGTTGAAGCAGACGGTGGGGATGAGCATATAGTGGCGGGCTTCCCGGCGCGGCCAGGCGTCGGGGTCGTAGGCCACCCAGTCATCCCACCTCTCCGGCGGCGGATAGCGTTCCAGACCGATCATCCCAACCTCCCATCCCACGGGTTACGCGGTACGTGTTCCCTGCAACCTGCAACTTGCCCCTTGCAACTTGCCCCCTGCCCCCTGCCCCTTGCAACTTGCAACTTGCAACTTGCAACTTGCCCCCTCAACTATTCGGCACGTGCTGGGGAGCCATAACAAAAGCCCACTCATAGGCCAGCAGGCCGGCGAGGGTGAGCAGGGCGGCCAGGCCCAGGGCGATAGGCACCCCTCCCCCCAGGGCGATCAGCAGCAGCGGCAGCCCCATCCCCAGCAATAAGCTGCCCCAGTAGTGCCGCCGGTAGGGGCCGTGGGTGATGAGGTGGGCGGCGGCGGCGGCAACGCTGCTGGCGTGGAGGACGGCGAACTCCCCGCCCAGGGTGATGGCCAGGTTGACCAGCAACCCTCCGGCCAGGCTCCGGCGCAGGACGGTGAGGGCGGGGGCCGGCGGGTTGAAGGCGAGGGCCAGCAGGAGGAGGGTCGCGGCGCCGGCCGTCAGCCCCTGGACGAAGAGGTGCCAGGAGAGCAGGGGGCTCTGCCACAGGTCTCGCCCTTCGGCCTGGGCGAAGAGGAAGGCGGTGTAGACGGCCGAGAGCCCGGCCAGGAGGACGCCGGCCCAGGTCAGCAGCGGGTGGGTGAGCGGTGGCACCCGCAGCAGGTGGCCCAGGAACCAGAGCCCGCCCACCGCCGAGAAGCCGATCAGGATGAAGGCCCCCCGGGCCAGCCAGGAGCGCCACTGGGGGCGGATCAGGATGGTCCAGAAGCGCTCCGGGCGCTCCAGGTCCCACACCAGCAGGCCGGTGGTCAGGCCGACGAAGAGGAGGGCGACGAAGGCGGCGACGGTGGTGAAGAGGGGGATGGCGGGGAGGAGGCCCAGGGCGACACCGGCCGCAGCCAGGATGAAGGTACCCGTGCCGATGGCCTTGGTGGTCAGGTAGGCGGGCACCTGCCAGTGCCAGGGGATCTTGTGGGCGACGTTGTAGACCTCGCGGGGCCGGGCCGCCGAGGCCACCAGCGCATCGGCCATCCGGTGGGGGCTGATCTGGATGGGGCCGCGCCAGCCGTCGTGGGGGTTGCCGGCCCCGTCGTGGGCCAGGGCCGGGTGCTCCGCCCACAGCATCCGTCCGTCGGTCTGGGCGGCCATCGGCACGATGGCGCTCTCCTCGGCCTCGATGTAGAAGAGCTTGGGGCGGGTGCCCTGCTCCGGCTTGCGCACCCGGACGCGCTGGGAGGCCAGCAGGCGGGCCACCTCGCCGTCGGGGTCGTCCAGGTCGCCGACGATGATGGCCTGTTCCGGGCAGACGACGACGCAGGCCGGGGCCAACCCCATCTCGATGCGGTGGGCGCAGAAGTGACACTTGGCGGCGGTGCGGGTCTCGGGGTCTATGTAGATCGCGTCGTAGGGGCAAGCCTGCATACAGGCTTTGCAGCCGATGCAGCGGGCCGGGTCGAACTCGACGATGCCGTCAGACCGCTGGTACATCGCGGCCACCGGGCAGATGCGCACGCAGGGCGGGTTGGCGCAGTGGTTGCAGCGGGTCACCTGGAAGAAGCGCCGGGTGTGGGGAAACTGCCCCTTCTCGACGTACTTCACCCAGGTGCGGTAGACGCCCAGGGGCACGTTGTTCTCCGCCTTGCAGACCGTGGAACAGGCGTGACAGCCGATGCACTTGCGGTGGTCAATGACGAAGGCCAGGTTCATCGCTCCCCCTGCAGAAACCGTTCCCGGCCCGCCGGATCGCAGACCCGGCGGGAACGAAGACCGCGTTCACCGGCTCGTCGCCGTCAGGACCGCCGTGGCGAAGTCGTCGGGGGCGACGCCGGGAGACTGGATGCGCAGCGCCCGGTAGACCTCCTGGAAGCGGGCGGTCAGCGCCTCGCGGGTGACGCTCAGCCCCCGGGCGGCCTGCTCCAGCGCCCCAACGGCGAAGGCCGGCAGCAGCGTGAAGTCCCCCGAGATCACCAGATCGTCTATCCGCTTCTCCCGCAACCGCACCGTCACGCGGATCAACCCGCCGGGGGCCTTGAAAGCGGCCTCGACCACCCGCACGTCGGCGTGAATCTTCACCCCGATCTGGCGCAGCCCGCCCTTCTGGTAGAGCCACTCGTCGGAGACGAACCGGGCATCCAGCTCCTGGGCGGCCGCCTCCTCAGCCTCCGTCCACTCGCCCGGCACGACCTCTACGCCTAGGGCCTCGGCGCAGCGGGCGACGTAGAGCGCCTTCACCTCCTCCCGGTCCGGTACCTCCCCCAGCTCCTCCGCCATCGTCGTCATGTACCGCTCCAGGCTCTCGAAGACCTTGTCCCGCATCTTCTCCGACGGAACCTTGAGCACCCGGGCCATCGTCGCCTTGTCGAAGGTGAACATCAGGCTGCCGACGACCACCTCGGCCTGGCCGATCTGAGCCGCCCCGGTGCCGCCGATCTTCTTGCCGTCCACGTGGATGTCGTTGATGGGCCGGTGGTAGACGGCGATGCCCAGGGCGCGGTAGGTCTCCACCAGGGGGCGGATGTAGAGCTCAAACCGCTCCTCCAGGGAGGCCGGCAGGCGATCCCGGTGGAAGATCCACTGGGTGAAGACCTGCCCGTCGTCCAAGTAGACGGCCCCACCGCCCACCTCCCGACGCAGGACGGGGAGGTCGTGGGCCCGGCAGTAGTCCAGGTCCACCTCCTTCTCCAGGTCCTGGTGGTAGCCGATGCAGACGTAGGGGCGGTTGGGGCTGACCAGGATGATGGTGTCGGGGGTCTCCTCCGTCATCGCGTAGGCGACGGCGTGGTAGACGGTCTGGGAACGGAGCGGTGAGACAGAACCTAGGTCGAGTAAACGGATAGGGTTCATAGCTACCTCCAGAGATGACCGCGGTCGTTCACCCCACACATCGAAAACACCGCACCCCCAACTCGTCAATGCGGGCCATGTACCGGCGCACGGCCTCCTCACCAGTGACCAGGTGGCCTCCCTCGGCCTCCAGATCGAGGGGGCGCACCTTGACCAACCAGCCCGCGCCGTAGGGGTCCTTGTTGGCCAGCAGGATGTCCTGGGCAAAGGCCGCCTCGTTGGTCTCAACAATCTCGGCGGTGAAGGGAGCGGGGAAAGGCCCCACCCACTTGCCGCTTTCGAGGGTCGCCAACGCCCGGCCCTGCCGCACCACCCGCCCCACCCGCTTGAAGCGGACGGCCACCAGCTTGCCGCAGCGGGTCTGGGCGGCATCGGTCATCCCCAGGACGGCGATCTCCCCCTCGAAGCGGATCCAGACATCCCGGTCCACGTCGTAGTAAAGTTCTTCAGGGATGGCACAGCCGTAGTAGATCATGCCGTGTTGCGTGCGCCTCAGGCGCAGGAGATGCCTTCGGACTCCAGGAACCGGCGGTAGGCTTCGACCCCCTCGGCGCCGGTCACCAGGTCCTTGCTCTCCGTCTCCCAGTCGGCGGGCTTGATGCGGGCGAACCAGCCGGCCCCGTAGGGGTCCTCGTTGATCAGGCCGGGGTTGGCCTTCAACGTCTCGTTCACGGCCACGATCTCCCCCGTGACGGGGGTGGTGACCGGACCGACCCACTTGCCGCTCTCCAGCGTGCCGGCGCTCCGCCCGCGCTTCAGCTTCCGCCCCACCTTCTTGGGCGTGACGTTGATGATACCCTTGGCCAGGTGCTGGGCCACGTCGGTGATGCCGATGGTGACGGTGCCGTCCTCCTCGGGGCGGGCCCAGACGTGCTTCTCCGGCCAGTAGTAGAGGTCCTCGGGAATGTGACAGTTGTTGATCTCGGCCATCAGGTACTCCTTGTCTCACGCTTCACGTTTTACGGCCTCACGCTTCACGTTTTACGCCCTCACGCTTCACGTTCTACGGCCTCACGCTTCACGTTTTACGCCTCGACTCCAAAACCGTGCTCGCCCTGAAGGTGGTAGAGGAGCAAGTCGAAGTGGGCCTCGGCCAGATGGGCGTGGACGGCCATCCGCGTTCCGGCGAAAGCACAGTAAGGACAGGAAAAAGCCACGCTCACGCCCCGCCTTTCGCACCTCGCGCCCTACACCCCACAGGCCTCCGCCACCAGCCGCGCGATGTCCACTACCTCGATCTTCCCCTCGTACCCCGTCGTCTTCACCGCGTCGCTGTACATTGCCATATCCTTGGGGCAGGCGACGACGAAGTACCGGAGGTCCTCGCCCAGGGCGGCGGCCTCACGGATGCGTTGTTCGCTGGGGCGCTCCCCCGTCGCCGTGTCCATCCAGATGCGTCCTCCGCCGGCCCCACAGCAGAAAGTGTTCTCCCGGCAGCGGGGCATCTCCCGGAAGTCCACGCCCAGGGCCCGCAGGATGCGCCGGGGAGCCTCGATGACGCCGTTGTAGCGGCCCAGGTAGCAGGGATCGTGGTAGGTGACGACGGCCTCCAGGCGGCGGGCCGGCTTCAGCCGACCCGACTCCAGCAGGTCGGCCAGGACCTCGGTGTAGTGGTAGACGGGAACCTCCAGCCCGTAGGCCCGGTACTCGTTCTTCAGGGCGTTGTAGGAGTGGGGGTCGGTGGTGACGATGGCCTGAAACTGGGCCTTGCCCAGCACCTCCATGTTGTGCTCGACCAGCATCTCGAAGAGCCCTTCCTCCCCCACCCGGCGCACGTCGTTGCCGGCGTTCCGCTCCCCCTCGTAGAGGATGCCGAAATCCAGGCCGGCCCGGTGGAAGAGCCGGGCTACCGTCTGGGTGTTCTCCTGCATCCGAGGGTCGTAGGAGGCGAAGTCTCCCACGAACCAGAGGTACTCCACGGGCTCCTTGCGGGCGTCTTTGATCTTGAAGTCCAGCCCCTTCTTCGCCCAGCGGGCCCGTCGGCGGGCCGGCTTGTTGAAGGAATTGCCCTGGCGCATAAAGCTCTCCAGCGCCGCCTGGAGGTTGGGGTCCAGCTCATCCCCCTGGTAGATGAGGTGACGGCGGATCTCCACGATGTCCAGCATCGGGCGGTTGCCCACCGGGCAGATGTGCACGCAGGCGTAGCAGGTGGTGCAGGCCCAGACGGCTTCCTTGGAGATGGCCATCTCCAGGAGCGGCGGCGGGTTCAACTGCCCCGAGGCGAAGGCGGCCAGGTTTTTGTTGAGGAAGTAGCGCTTGTTGATCTCCAGGGCGGCCGGGCTAAGGACCTGGCCGCTGCTGTGGGCCGGGCAGACGTCCTGGCAGCGGTTGCACATAATGCAGGCGTAGGCGTCCAAGAGCTGATACCAGCGCAGGTCCTGGAGGTGCGCGGCCCCCTCCCCGTCGCGGGTGGGTGGGTCCAGCCGGCCCCGGGGCTGCTCCTCCCGCAGGATCCAGTTGATGGGCGCGATGAAGAGGTGGATGTGCTTGGAGTAGGGGAAGTAGGGCAGGAAGAGGAGGATGAGCCCCAGGGCCAGCCACCAGGTGACGTGGACGCCGAGGGTGAGGGTCCCCTCGGGGAGGCCGCCGAGGGCGAGGGCGACCAGGCTGGCGGTGGGCTGGGCAGGGTCGGCGCGACCGGCCTCGGCGATGCGGAAGGCTTGGCCCAGCCAGCGGGAGCCCACGTGCAGGAGGATGAAGAGCCCCACGATGAGGGAGTCGCGGGGGATGCCTCGGGGCACTTCGGGCCGCAGCAGGACGCCGGGGTTGAAGCGGAAGGGCTTGAGGCCGAAGCGCCGGATGAGCAGGGCGGCCATCCCGATCAGCCCGCCGACGCTGATCAGGTCGGCGATCAAGTTGTACAGCCCCAGCAGCCCCCCCCGGTGCAGGGTGCTGAAGCCCACGAACCCCTCGGCCAGGTCCAGGATGTTGACCAGGCCGTAGAAGGTGAAGGCGAAGAAGACAAGGGCGTGGAAGAGGCTGGCCCACGGTCGGGTGCGGAAGATGGGCCGCTGGAGCAGGATGTTCAGGCTGACGGGGATCACCCGGCGCAGGAAGAGGCCCAAGGGGGGCGATCCCTCCCCCCGCGCGACGACGCGGTAGATGCGGTAGAAGCCCTGGGCGGCCAGCCCTCCGCAGACCAGGGCCAGCAGGATGAAGGCGAGGCGTTCCAACGGTGTAAGCACGATCTCCCTCCGTGATTGACGGGGCGTGGGAATCGGGTTATAATGGACAGGTGCTGGCTGACGACCGAGCGCCGCCTTCCGAGATCATACTCTCGGATGCTGTAGCCAACGAGGGGAAAGGCCGATGATCATCACGCTTGAGCCAGAGCTCGAGAGAGCCCTGACCGAAAAGAGCCGTGAATTGAACTCGACGCCGGAGGCGCTCGTGGCCCGGCTCGTCCTGCTCTTTGTGGAAGGCCGGCTGCTCCTCCCCGAATCGGAACTGGCCGAAGGTATCACCGTGGAAGAGTACCTCCGTCTGACCGATGCCGAGGAAGCCGCTCTGTGGGAGCGCTGGTCTGAAGAAGCCCGCAAGCAAGTCTCCTCCATCGTTGCCGAGGCCAGTTCCGATGCGCTACCTCCTGGATAAGAGCGTAGTACGGCGTTGCTTACGCGGGCTGCTCGGCGGTACGCTGACCGAGGACGTATGGCAGTCACTGGCCCTCTTCGCCACCCTCCCCGAAGCCTCGCTGTACATCTCTCTGGAAACCTTCCACATCCTTACCCATATCGTCAAAGTGCCTCAAAGTCAGTTCCTCGTAGACCGAACTCAGGTCCTGTATCCTGTGCGTTATACCCGACGCTGGGCTAGGCGACTACGGGAGATGAGCTTCGGGCGTGAGGATGCCTACTTGCTCAGCCTAGCCACTTTCAGCACCGATCGTATCAAGCAAGGCCGCATCCTCGGCGTACACGCCTTCCTTACCTACGACGAGCGGATGGTGCGCCAATTCTATGCCCGCCTTCCCCTCATCGAAGTCCGGTTCAAGCGTATGACCGCTCAGCTAGATCCTCCCTACTGCTTTGCCCGGCTTCCCCGGGTCTGCACCCCCGCAGACGTGCTCTACTGCCGCTATGCCTCCAACGCTTCCAATAAAGCATCGGCTACATCGAAGAGGTCGGCAACCACGCCGTAGTGGGCTACGTCGAAGATGGGGGCGTTGGGATCGGTGTTGACGGCGATGATGAGCTCGGCATCCTTCATCCCCTCGACGTGCTCCGGCGCCCCGCTGATGCCCAGGGCCAGGTAGAGCTTGGGCTTGACCGTCATCCCCGACTTGCCCACCTGGCGGGTGCGGGGCAGCCACCCGGCATCCACGATGGGGCGGGAGGCCGCGACGACGCCGTCCAGCGCCTCCGCCAACTCCTCGGCCACCTCGATGTTGTCCTCGCTCTGAATGCCCCGCCCGATGGCGACGATGATGTCCGCCCGGGTGATGTCCACGTCGCCCGCCTCGGGCTCGATGAGCCGGCCAAAGCGGGTGCGCCCCTCCCCCAGCGCCGAGGGGGCCACCGTCTCGACGGCCGGAGGATCACCGGCCCGGCCGGCGTCGGCCGGGAAGGCGCCGGCCAGCACCGAGACCAGCCCCGGTCCGTCGGCCAGAGCGCACTCGGCCAGCACCTTGCCGCCGTAGATCTGGCTGGTGGTGACGACGGCACCGTCCTCCACCCGCAGGCCCTTGCAGTAGGCCACCAGAGGCCAGTCCAGCCGGGCCGAGAGCGCCGCCGCCAGGTCCATCCCCATCGCCGTGTTGAGGAGGAGCGTCAGGCGGGGTTGGTGCTCCCGCAACAGAGGCTCCAGGGCGGCCACGTAGGCCTCCGGCACGAAGTCGGCCAGGGCCGGGTCGTCCACCACCAGCACCCGGTCGGCCGCCCCCATCCGCTCGGCCATCCCCCCCACCTCGTGGCCCAGCAGCAGGCCGACGACCTGGCCGCCCATCGCATCGGCCAGGGCGCGGGCCGCACCCAGCGCCTCGAAGGTGGTGTCGGTCAGCTTCCCCTGCAGGTGTTCGGCGATCACAAAGATTGACTCACTCATCGCGTTTCCTCCCCCGCTGTCCGCCTTACAGGATTCCCCGCTCTTGGAGGATCTCGACGATCCGCCCGGCGACCTCTTCCTCGTCTCCCTCGATGATCTCGGCCCGGCCCGTGGCCTCGGGCTTGAACATCCGCCGCACCGGGGCGACGGGCACCTCGGGCACCTCGTCCACCTCGATCTCCTCGATGGTGGCCGACTTCATCGCCTGGCGCACGCGGCTGACGGGGGCGTAACGGGGGGGCTGACGGGCGGCCTGGATGCCCAGCACGGCCGGCAGCGTCACCTCCAGCTCGGCCATGATGCCGCCCCAAAACTCCTTGTGCACGGTGGCCGTCCCGTCCTGGACCTGGACACCGGTCACCACGCCGACGTGGGGCAGCCCCAGGTGGGTGGCCAACATCGGAGCGACCTGACCGTCCAGGTCGTCGGCCGCCTGGACGCCGACCAGGATCAGGTCGTAGGCCATCCCTCCGATGGCGTCGGCCAGCAGCCGGGCCATCGCGTGGCTGCTGAGCCCCCCTTCCTCGAAATCACCCACCAGCTTCACCGCCCGGTCGGCCCCCTTGGCGATGGCGGTGTAGAGGGCCTGATCCAATTCGTCGGTGGTGTCCACGCCGATGACGGTCACGCTCCCGCCCACCTCCTCCTTCAGCAGCAGCGCTTCCTCCAGGGCGTGGTCGTCGAACTCGTTGAGCACGAAGCTCAGGAGGTCCGGGTCCAGACCGGTCCCTTCCTCGTTGATCTCCAGTTCCTCGATCAGATCGGGAACCTGCTTGACGGCGACGATGATCTCCATAGGCTGATCCTCCTCTCACGCCTGATGGTTCACGCTTTCCGTTTCCTGTCCCCCGCGCTACCCCATCGCCTCCGCGATCAGCTCCGCGATGTCCTTCACCTGCAGCCGCCCTTCGTTCCCCGTGGACTTGACCGCGTCCTCGAAGCGGGAGACCTCGTAGGGGCAGCAGACGACGAGGGTGTCGGCCCCGGTGGCGATGGCCTCCAGCACCCGCTGCTCCGAGAGGCGACGGCGCTGGTAGTTGACGACGAAGCCGTCCAGCCACATCCCGCCGCCTCCGCCGCCGCAGCAGTAGCCGTTCTCCCGGCAGCGCCACATCTCGACGAACTCGACGCCGGGCAGGGCCTGGATAAGCTGGCGGGGGGCGTCGTACTCGCCGTTGTGCCGGCCCAGGTAGCAGGGATCGTGGAAGGTGACCTTGTACCCCAGGGAACGGGTCATCAGCGACTGCAGCCGGTCCAGGTGCCGGGCCAGGAGCTGGGTGTAGTGCCAGACCTCGTAGTCGCCGCCGTGGCGGGGGTACTCCTTGCGGAAGGCGTTCAGGGCGTGGGGATCGGTGACGACGATGCGCTGGAACTGGTACTTGGAGAGGGTGGCGATGTTCTGCTCGGCCAGCATCTCGAAGAGGCCCCGCTCACCGGCCAGCCGCTGGGAGTCGCCAGCGCACTTCTCCTCCCGCCCCAGGATGGCGAAGTCCAGCCCCAGAGCGTTGAAGATGCGGGCCAGGGCCAGGCTGGCGTCAATCCCCCGAGGGTGGTAGGAGGGGTAGCACTCCACCCACCAGAGCCATTCGACGGGGCGCTTCTCCTTGTAGAGCAGCGGGATGGGCACGTCGGCCTTCTTGGCCCAGGCGTCCCGCTTGCGGGCCGGCTTCCCCAGGGGGTTGCCGTAGCGGAAGGTGTTCTCCAGCGCCTCCTGGAGCTCCGCCGGCACGCTGTTGCCGGAGAGGATGGCCTGCTCGCGGGCGGCAGGCATGATCTTGACCATGTCCACCTCTTTCTTGCAGACCCGCAGGCAGTTCATGCAGGTGGTGCAGAGCCACAGGTCCGGCGACTCCAGCAGGTTCACCCCCGTCTGGGCCTTGCGGTAGAGCTTGCGGGGGCCGTAATCCCCCACCACGTCCACCGGGCAGACGGGGACGCACTTGGCGCACTGGTAGCACCAGGCGAAGGACTCGGCCCCCGGCAGCGCGGCGATCTCTTCGATTAGCTCCGGCGTGTATTCCCAGATCACCCGCTGCTCGAACATCCGGTTCCAAGGGCCGGAGATGTCCATCCCGTCAACGATGGCAACGTCCTTTTCCCAAATGGCGTCAACTTTGTCCAGTCCGGCTTCCATAAGCGGTCTCCTTGGCTCGCGGGGATGGGGCGCGTAGAGGGCACCCCCAGGCTTTGCGTCGAAGGTCTAGCCGCCCGCCTTGGACAGCCCCAGGAGCCTGCGCACCATATCCGGCAGCGAGGGCAGCAGGCGGTTGAACTCCCGGCTCAGCCGCCAACTGGTGATGCCGTAGAGGTAGACGCTGTAGGCGCAGGCCAGGAAGGCATCGGCGGCGAAGGGGCTCCGCCGGGGGTCGTTGACCAGCGCCGGGGTGAGCAGGCCGGTGCCCTCGGCGAAGCGCATGCTCATCGCGGTGACCGAGCCCACACGGACGTACCCCTCGGCCAGGTCGTCGGCCAGGAGGTTGCGCACACTGCCGGCCAGCAGGGAGAGGATGCCCGTCTGGGTCGTCCGGTCCCACAGCCAGCGGGTCCAGAGCCAGTGCTCGGCCGGCGCGGTGTAGTGCAGCAGGCCGGTGGCCAGCTCTAGGCCCAGCCGGGGGTCCAGCCCCTCCAGCCGGGCGACGAAGCGGGCGATCCGGGCCGGTGCCGGGCCGGTCCCGTGGAGGAGATCGTCCACGAGGGAGGCCACGGGGCGGCGGCTCAGATCATCGGTCAGCATCCGGGCCTGCCGCCGGGTGGCGGTCACCGACCGGGCGATCCAGCGCAGATCGTCCGGGGAGAGGTCCGGCCTCCCCGTGCCGTTGGTCCGCCCCAGCCGCTCGACGAAACGGTGGTGCCGTTCGGCCAGTTCGTCGGCCACGGCCACCAGGTCGGCGGCGTCGGCCTGGGCCAGGGCCTCCTGGAGCGTCTCCAGCAGCTCGGGATCGTCGGGTCCGGTCTTGGGTTTGATGATGTGGCTGGGCCGTTGTCCGAAGGTCATCGCGGCTCCCAGGGCTCGTGCGGGCCGGTGATCGGTCCGGGCCGGGCAGGGCCGAGGGGTCACCCGGCGCGGCGGAGGGTGGCGATGGCCCGGGCGGCAGCCAGCCCGGCCATCGAGAAGGAATCGTCCAGGTCGGCGGGTCCGGCGGCGGCCCCGGCGACGAAGATGCCGGGCCGGGAGGTGGCGACGGGGTCCACACCCGTCGGTCCGCCGGCGGCGATGTAGCCGTACTTGTTCTGCTCCAGCCCCAGGAGCCCCGCCATCGCCCGGGTGCCGGTGCTGGGCTCCATCCCGACGGAGAGGACCACCAGGTCCACCGTCACCTCCATCGGCCGGCCCATCGTCGTGTCCTCGCCCCGGATGAGGAGCCGGTCTCCCTTGGGCAGGATCTCGCTCACCAACCCCTTGATGTAGTTGACCTTGTACTGTTCCTGGGCCGGCCAGTAGAGTTCGTTCTCCCAGTAGCCGTACATCCGCATGTCAATGTAGAAGATGAAGACCCGGCTGTCGGGCAGGAGCCGCTTGATCTCGATGGCCTGCTTGCTGGCGATGCCGCAGCAGACCTTGGAGCAGAACTCGTTGCCGATCTGCCGGTCCCGGGAGCCGACGCACTGGATGAAGGCGACCCGCTCCGGCGTCTCCCCGTTGGAGGGCCGGACGACCTGGTGAGCCCTCAGCATCCCCTCCAGATCGGCGATGGTGATGACGTCGGGGAAGGAGTAGTAGTTGTAGTACTGGGTCTCCCGACCGGGGTCGAAGTGCTGAAAGCCGGTGGCGACGATGATGGCCCCCGCTTCCACCGTCTTGGGGCCGGCCCCGTTCTGCACCGTCACCCGGAAGTTCCCCGCCTCACCCTCACAGGCCACCACCTGGCTGTCGGTGAGCACCTCGACGTTGGGGTTGTCGGTGATGGCGGCGACCAGCTCGGCCATCACCTCTCCGGCATCCCGAAAGTGGTGGGTAAGCTGGGCGTAGTGAACGGCGTCGGGGGTGCCGCCGAGGCGGTCTCGTTTTTCCACCAGGACGACGGGGTAGCCCAGATCGGCCACCGTGCGGGCCGCCTCCAGGCCGGCCGGCCCCCCTCCGATGATCAACACCTTGCCTTGAGACATACTCCCCTCCTGCCGGTCTGTCTTCGTGATGGGCGCAGTTTCACAGGTGCTCAAGCGGCCACGGCGATGGGCGTGTCGGCATCCTCCCAGGTCAGGCCCGCCTTCTCGCCCCGCCGGATGGCGTCCAGGTCGGCCTCGAACTCCTCCCAGTGGCGCTGCCAGTCAATGCCCAGCTTCTCCAGCATCGGACGCCAGTCGGTCGAGTGCCAGTGAAGCTGAAGGACGCGGAAGGGGTGGGCCCCCATCGCCAGGGCCGCCACCTGGGCGTCGGAGAGGACGGGCACGCCGACCTGGCGCTGGTGGGCCTTGGCGGCGAACTGGCTCTTATCCAGCGTCGTCACGCAGCCGGTATCGTGAGTCACCACCAGGTCGGGGTCCACCTCGTTCTTCATCACCTCGATCTTGCGCAGGACGGCGAAGGAGCGGGTGAAGTCCCGCTGGACCAGGACGTGGCGGAAGCCGAAGCCGCAGCAGTCGAACCAGGTGGAGTAGTCGGCCACGTGGATGCCCAGGGTCTCCAGCAGGCCGGTGACCGTCGCCGTGCGCTGCCCGCCGTAGATGTCGGGGTCGTAGATGGCATCCTCGGCCACGATCTTGTAGTAGTGACAGGCGGGGTGGACGCAGGCCGTCAGGCTGCTCAGGTCCACGATCTGGCGCTCGGCGATGCGGTGGCGCATGGCGTGCACCCACTCGCTGTAGTGGACGATCTCCTCAGGGACGACGAGGGGCTTGCCCAGCTTGTCCAGGATGCGCCGCACCTCGTCCCGCAGCGCCTTGTGGTGGATCAGCTCCTCACGGGCCTCCTTGTAGTGGCCGTAGCTGGTGCCGCAGTGGATGAGGGGGTAGTAGCCCGTCTCGTAGGCGGCGGCGAAGTTGCGGCACATCACGGCCAACTGGGCGGCGGCGTTGGAGGTGGCCGAGGCGTAGTAGTTCCAGCCGGTGCACGAGGTCTGGTCCGTGGGGTCCACGTAGTCCAGCCCGAACTGGCGGTGCAGCCAGAAGACAGAGGTGGAGTAGCCGGGGATGTGGCCGCACTGGCCGCAGGACTTGTGGTGCCAGGTGTGCTCGACGGGGATCTTCTTGGTGCGACCGAACTTGGTGGTGACCTCGATGTAGGGTTCCGGCACCCGCTGCACGATCAGCTCCCCCTTCGCCTCCAGCTCGAAGAGGGCTTCGCGCAGGTCGTGGGTCGGCGCCGTGGTCGGATCGCGGCGGACCGGCTGGGATTTCTTGGCCAGGATCTCCTCGACGGGAACGAAGTTCGCTGTCGCCATCAGACTTCCTCCTCCCATTCCTCCAGCTCTTCTTCCATCACATCCACCAGGAGCTCGTAGAGCCCTTCGTCCACCTCCTGGATGATCTCGATGTTGCCGGTCTCGAACCAGATGGTGTAGAGTTCGCGCAGCGTCTTGTCATCGGTGCGCCAGGCGGCGTCGGTGACGCCCCGCAGGGTGTCCACGGGGATCGCCTGCCGCCAGACCTGCATGTTCTCGCTGAACTCCCGCACCCAGGGCCCCCAGTCGGGGAAGAAGTCGGGCTGGAGCATGTCGGGCGAGACCTGGTTGCCCTTGAGCATCACCTTGTAGATCACCCGGCTGTAGCCCTGGAGGACATCGCGGGTCTCCTGGATGCCGTTGCGCACGGCAACCTCCCGGATCAGCGTGACCAGGCCGCCGGGGTTGTTGTGGCGGGGGCAGCGGACGCAGGAGAAGCACTGGGCGCAATTCCAGATGTCCTCGATGAGGATTTCGTAGATGCGGTCCACATCCTCGCGGGCCATCGCCTGGGCAATGACGCGGGGGCTGTAGTCGTAGAAGCGGGCCGAGGGGCAGGCGGAGACGCAGATACCACACTCGTAGCACCCGTAGAGGTAGTCCTCGTAGCGAGGGTCCTCTTTGATCTCCAGGAAGAGGCGCTGTTTTTCCTCATAAGGAACGTCGGGATACCTGTCCACAACCTTGCCGGGGTTCCAGTCGGTCAAGATTCACCTCCTCAGCCTAATACCTCATCAAACGGGTTTTGACAAACCGTTGATGGGGTAGTGGTTTCCCGTCCGTTCAATCCACTCTCAAGTCCGCTGACCGATGTCCGTTCTAGCCCGGCTCCTCGCCTGGGCGAGGGCTTCAACCATCGCGTCCCAGGGAGGGACGCCGACGAAGCGGGTGGAGCCGACGAAGACGGTGGGGACGGAGAGGACCTGAGCAGCCTTGGCCTCCTCCCGGCCTCGGGCGCTGCCTAGGCTGACGATGCGCAACCGGACGTCGGGGTTCTCGTCGGCCAGGCGCTGGGCCAGGCGGATGGCGGTGGGGCAGGTTGTGCAGACGGGATGGGTGAAGACACGCACTTCGATCATCGTCCTCAACAGGGGAGGGTCACGGCTACGGCATCTCGAACCCTTCGCAGTGGACGCAATCGTCCAGCCCCTTCTGGGCCATCAGGGCCTCGTAGGCGGCGACGGCGGCCTCGCCGGTGATCAGCCGGCTCAGGTCGGCCTCCAGGTCCTCCGGTTGCAAGCGGGCGATCCAGCCCCGGTTGTAGGGGCTGCGGTTGATGAGGCCGGCATCCTGGGGGAGGGCATCGTTGACGGCGATGAGGGTGCCGGCGACGGGGGTGCGCAGCGGTCCCAGCCACTTGGCGCTCTCGACCAGGGCCACGACCTTGCCCCGGGGGTAGAAGCGGCCCACGGGACGGTAGGAGACGTGGAGCATCCCGCCGGCCGTGGTCTGGGCCACGTCGGTGAAGCCCAGCGTCACGCTGCCGTCGGGCTCCGGGCGGACCCAGATATGGTCCTCAACCCGGTAGTAGAGGTCCAGGGGCAGGACGCAGTTGCGGACGATGGCTACCCGGCCCATCGTCAGAAGGCCACCACCGCATCCGCTTCCAGGGCCATGTCGTTGAAGGCCGCCCCGCCGATCATCTCCACGCCGTCAATGAGGTCGTCCATCGTCAGGCCGTGCAGGTCCAGGGAGGGCTGGCAGACGTAGAGCTTGACCCCGACGGCGAGGGCCTGTTTGATGAAGTGGGCCAGGGGAGCGCCGCCCCCACCGGCCTTGGGCACGATGAGCTCTTCCGGGACGCCCTTGCGCAACAGGGTGGGGCCGTTCATCGTGAAGTAGATGCCGGCCTCGATGTCCATCGCTGCCGCAGCCGCAGCCAGGAAGAAGGGGGTCGCGCTGCGCTCCGGCGTGTCCACACCGTGGGTCTGCACGTAGAGAATCTTCTTGTCCTCGTCCAAAAGGCACCTCCTCGCGCGTGAAGGCGTGAGTTGTGTAGCGTGTGACCGGTCGCGTGCCGTAGGGGGCTAGACGAAGAGGCTGACATCGGCTTCGGCGGCGAAGTCCAGGAAACCGGTAGCTCCCAGGCAGGAGACCCCTTCGATGAGGTCCTCCTGGGCCACGTTCATCACCCCCATCGTCGTGGCACAGGCGTAGAGGTTGACCCCCATCTCCACGCACATCTCCACCATCTCGGCAACGGTAGGGATGTTGGCCTTCTGCATCCAGCTCCTCATAAAGCTCGTCGCCAGCTCCGTCATGCCCGGGAGCATCCCGACGATGTTGGGCACCTGGAGGGGGATGGCGGGGATGGGGGCGGGCATCGCCGGGTTGCCGATGGGGGCGACCTTGAGCTTGGCCAGCTTTTTCTTGTTGATGATGTCGAGGCCGTAGAAGGTGAAGAAGATGCCCACCTCCCAACCGATGGCGGCGGCGGTGGTGGCGAGGATGAGGGGAGGGTAGGCCATATCCAACGAGCCCTTGGACGCGACCAGGGCCAGACGACGCCGGCGGGGCTTCTGTTCCTCGGTCATGGGCAAACCTCCTTCGACGGGATAGGCATCCTCCGGCGGCCGGCCTCTCGCCGGTCCGGGTGATGGGGCCCGCGAGGGCAGGCGACCAGAGGGCCGGGGCCTACTGGGCACGCCGGATGTAGAAGACGAAGGTACCGTCCTCTTGCTCGCTGGCCAGCAGCTCGTTGCCCGTCTGCTTGGCCCAGGCTTCCATATCGGCCGGCGCGCCGGGGTCGGTGGCGATCATCTTCAGGACCTGACCGACTTCGATCTCCTTGATCGCCTTGGAGGTTTTGATGACGGGGATGGGGCACAGGAGTCCGGTGCAGTCCAGCACCTTGTCCGCCGCAATTGAGGTGGTCATTGGGGCTCCTCCTTTCGCCGAGGGACCCTCCCGCAGGGTCCTCCCACGACCTGAAACGTGCTATGGGCAGCTCCCAATAAGCCGTTGCTGTCACCGGGCAGCGCGTGACCTGCGGGAGGGTGACCATGATTCAGGCAGCCAGACCTGCTTCTATGGTAAACCGGTCGGCCAGAATTGTCGTCCCCCTTGGGGGGGAATTGGCTTCCCCCCTAGAGGGTATTTCTCGCCTCCCCGCGCCGGGGTTCCGCTTGCGCGTTGCTGCCCCTCTGGCTGCCGGCCGGGCGCTGAACTGGGCAGAGGCGCAACTGAATTGCGCCCCATCCGGCGTCCCATCCCTGGCCTGGGTGCGGAAAGTGGGTTATAATTCCCTCAAGAGGAGAGGGCTATGGGGCTCAACCTGAAGGGACTCACCCAGCAGCAGCGCGTCTTCCTGTTCCTCGTCGCTTACCGATGGGCCAGTCTGTTGCCCGCCCTGTGGGTCTTCCACCCCCGTAACCCAGACGCGCCGATCCCGCTGGCCGGCATCCTGGCGCTGGCGGCCGGCATCACCCTGTCGGTGACCGTCTTCCACCGGCGTCTGAACCGCCTGCTGATCCGGCATCCCTACATCCTGGGAGCGGATATGGTCCTGGCGGCGGCCATCCTGGGGGTCAGCGGAGGGGCCCACAGCCCCTACTACCTGTACGCCCTGAGCCCGCTGCTGGCCGGCGCCTTCTTCTTCCAGATGCGGGGGGCCATCGCCGCCGCCGCTGCTTTCACCCCCCTCTTCCTCCTCGCCACCGCCCTGGGGTACCACCTGCACAGGCTCTCCATCACCCCCCAGACCTTCATCACTCAGATGGCCGGCCTCTGGCTCATCCCCCTCCTCTTCGGCTATCCCTCGGTGCTGCTGAAACGGCTGCGGCAGGCCCATCACGCGCTGCAGGAGGCCCGTGACGATCTGGCCCGCCAGAACGTTGAACTGAACGCCGCCCACCGCCAGTTGCGGATCATCCACGACCTGACCGTCTCCCTCCAGGCCGCCCCCGACATCCAGTCCGTCCAGCAGCGGGTGCTCCAGGCCGTCACGGGGGAACTGGGCTTCCCTCGCGCCGTCGTCGGCCTGGTGAATCCGATGTTGCAACGGCTGGAGAACTGGCGGGCCTATCCCCAAGACGAGAGGCCACCGGGGCCGGTGGCCCCGCTCCCCCTACACCCTCGAAGCGGCCTGCTGGTGCAACAGCTTCTGGATCGCCAACCCTTTCAGTGGGCCGAGGGACCGGCACTGACCACAGACGAGGCGCTGAACCGATGGTTGGGACCGGGCCCTTGGCTCATCCTGCCCCTGGTGCTGCGGGAACACCCGGTTGGCCTCCTGCTGGTCGCTCTGGAAGCGCCCTTGATCTCCCTGCCTGAAGAGCGCCTGGCAATGCTGACCTCGGTGGCCGGCCAGGCCGCCGTCGCCCTGGGCACGACGATGCTGTGCATAGACCGGGCCTGGCGGCTGGCGGTGGAGCAGGAGCGGAACCGGATCGCCCGCGACATCCACGACACCGTGGCCCAGTCCCTCTTCGGCATCGTCTTCACCCTGGATGCATGCACCAAGATGCTGCCGGAGCAGGTGGAGAAGGTGCAACAGGAGCTGGTGGAACTGCGAGACCTGGCCAGTCGGGTGCGGGACCAGGTGCGCCAGTCCATCTTCGACATCTGGCCCTCGACGCTGACGCTGGAACGGTTCAAGGCCGACCTGCGCAAGTACGTGGCCCATTGCAGCCGCCCCCGGGCCTTCCACGTGGACTTCCGCACCGGCGGCGATTTCGACCGGCTGTCACCGGCCATCCGGCGCAGCCTCTACCGGGTGGCGCAGGAGGCCCTGGCCAACGTCGTCCGCCACGCCGGGGTGAACTCGGCCCAGGTCTGCCTCCGGGTGGAGCCCAACGCGGTCTACCTGAGCATCCGGGATCACGGACGGGGCTTCGATCCGGCGACGGTGCTGGCCCGGGAGCACAACCGGGAGCGTTTCGGCCTGCGGGGGGTCCGGGAGCGCATTCACGCCTTGGGGGGGGAGTGTGAGATCCTCAGCCGCCTGGGCGAGGGCACCCAGATTCTGGTCCGTCTACCGGTCAACGGGAGGGATGGCCGTGGGTGAGGAACGCATCCGCATCCTGATCGTAGACGACCACGCCATCGTGCGCAAGGGGTTGGCGATGGTGCTCCGGCTGGAGCCCGACTTCGAGGTGGTGGGGGAGGCGGAGAACGGGCGCAGGGCCATCGAGTTGGCCCGGGCGCTGCGCCCTGACCTGGTGCTGCTGGACCTGAAGATGCCGGGGATGGACGGCGAGGAGGTGGCCGCCGCGCTGCGGGCCAACCTCCCCAACGTCCGGCTGCTGGTGCTGACGGGCATGGAGCTGGACGAAGGGCTGGTGGACACGCTGGCGGCCGGCGTGGACGGCTACATCCTGAAGGACGTAGAACCCGATGAGTTGGCCCAGGCCATCCGGGCGGTGGCCCGGGGCGAGGCCTACCTGCACCCGGCGGTGGCCCGGCGGCTCCTGGACCGGCTGGCGACCCGACCGATGGCCCCGCCCCCTCCTGCTGCCCGCCTCACCCCCCGCGAGCTGGAGGTGCTGCGCTGGATGGCGACGCCGGCCACCTATCGGGAGATCGCCGAGCACCTCGTCGTCAGCGAGGAGACGGTGCGCAGCCACGCCAAGCGGATCCTGAGCAAGCTCCAGCAGCCCAACCGGGCCCAGGCGGTGCTGGCGGCCGTGCGGGCCGGCCTCATCGAACTGCCGGAGTAGGATCGGCTACCCCCCTTCCCCCATCCTCTCCTGCCGCTGCCGGCGGGCCAGGAGGGCACGGATGCGGGCGTGCCGCTCCCGGGTGATGGGGTAGAACCAGGCGACGACGATGGCGCTCAGGAGCAGCACCGCCCCCATCGGGCCGGTGAGGATGCGGATGGCGGTCAGGGTGATGGGCGCCTGCTGGAAGCGGGTCACCCCCTCCGGTGGGGCCTGGTAACCGAACCACCCCAGCACCTGCAGGGCGAGGAAGATGGCCGCTGCCTCTGTCAGCTTGCGGATGAAGTTCTTGACCCCGTAGTAGGTCCCCTCGTGACGCCGCCGGGTGCGCAGCTCATCCCACTCGATCACGTCGGGGAAGATGGCATCGGGCAGCACGTGGGCGGTGGAGACGCTGATGCCGGCCAGCACCGCCAGCACCAGGATGAACCCGATCTGGCCGGGCTGGATCAGGATGATGAGCCCCTGCACCACCGCCCAGAAGCTCATCCCCACGATGTAGGCGATCCGCTTGCCCAGCCGGTGGGCCAGCCAGGTCCACAACGGCAGCGCAGCCACGGCGACGATGAGCAGCAGCCCCAGCACCACCGACTCCAGGGCGATCCCCTCGCCGAAGAGGTTGACGGAGGCCAACAGGTCCCCCTCGGCCACCCAGTAGACCAGGAAGAAGGGGAGCATCAGCGCCACCAGGTCGAAGGTGATCCAGTTAAGCACGTAGAGGCCGGTGGCGAAGCGGAAGGGGATGTTGCGCCAGGCCGTGCGCAAGGTCTCCCGGAAGGGAGTGGGGTTCTGGGCCAGGACGGCGCTCTCAGGCCGCTCGTAGACGACGAAGAACATCAGCAGGAAGGGCAACGCCGCCAGCCCCCCGAAGAGGGCCGCCACGATCAGGTAGCCCTGTTGCATCGAGAGCCCCCGCTGGACCGCCGTGTCCACGATGATGGGGGCGGCCACCGCCGTCGCCAGCGAGGCCATCAGGTTGAAGAACATCCGATAGCCCGTCAGCGAGGTCCGTTCGTCGTAGTCCAGCGTCATCTCCGGCGTGAGGGTGAAGAAGGGGACCGCCACCAGTGTCTGGAGGGTGTCGCTGATCATAAAGGCCAGGCTCACCGTGATCATCAGGGCGATCTGGCTCTGCCAGGGCGGGGCCCACCAGAGGAGTAGGAAGCTGAAGCCGAAGGGGATGGCGAAGAAGAGCAGGAAAGGCCGCCGACGCCCCCATCGCGTCTGGATGCGGTCGCTGAGCAGCCCCACCAGCGGGTCGTTGAGGGCATCCCAGATGATGCCCGCCAGCGCGGCCACCGAGGCCAGCCGGGGCTCCAACCCCACCACGTCGGTGAGGAAGATGGCGTAGAAGATCTGACGCAGCGTGCCAAAGCTGGCCAGCCCCCAGTCGCCGGAGCCGTAGATCAGCTTGGTCCAGAAGGAGAGCCGAGAGGAGGGCAGGCGGTCGGGCATCAGGTCCTCCTTTCAGGTCGGGTCAATCGGTCCAGGAAGTCCAGCACGACTTCGTGGATGTCTCCCCGGTTGGGCAGGGTGCCCATCATCCCGTACATCGCCGCCGAGCGTCGGGGGAGCCCCCCATCCCTCCCGCCCAGCAGGGCGGAGAAACGGCGGGTCAGGCGGCTGAGGAGGCCGGCAGGCAGCACCCGCGTGATGGCCTGGGCCAGCGCCAGCGTCACGGCGTGGCCGATGCGGTGCACGCTGGGCCGCCGGACGGCCTGAGCGGCCTCGGCCAGGTCGGCCAGGAAGGCGTCGGCCACCTCGGCATGGGCCGGTGTCACCGTCAGGTGCAGGCTGGGGGGGAGGTGCTGCCGGTCCAGGTGCCAGCCGCGCAGCGTCATCTCGTCGGCGACTTCGTAGACGTCCAGCCCCTCGGAGCCGATGGCCAGCAGGCTCATGTCGGGGTCACCCAGCACCTTCAGCCCTTCGATGGCCTCGATCCCTGCCCGCAGCTTCTGGGTCGTCTTCATCACCCGGTCGGCCAGGGCCAGGTAGCCCTCCTCGCCCAGGTAGCGGATGACGGCCCAGGCGGCGGCGATGGTGCCGGCCGGGCGGGTGCCGGCGATGGCGGGGGAGGCGTAGATGCCGCCGGGCCAGTCGGTGTAGACGAAGAACTGGTGCCGGCGCAGCGCCCCATCCCGGTAGAGGATCAGCGAGGTCCCCTTGGCCGCGTAGCCGTACTTGTGCAGGTCGGCCGAGATGGAGGTCACGCCCGGCACACGGAAGTCGAAGTCGGGCACGGGGTAGCCCAGCTTGCGGAGGAAGGGGAGCATGAAGCCGCCGACGCAGGCGTCCACGTGGCAGAGGATGCCGTGCTCCTGAGCGATCTGGGCCAGCGCCGGGATGGGGTCCACGACGCCGTGGGGGTAGGCGGGGGCGGAGCCGACGATGAGGATGGTGTTGGGGGTGACGGCGGCCCGGACGGCCTCCACGTCGGCCCGGAAGTCGGGGCCGACAGGGGTGTGGACCGGCTTGACGCCAAAGTAGTGGGCTGCCTTCTCGAAGGCGGGATGGGCGGTGAGGGGCAGGACCATCTCCGGCGTGCCGACGGCGGGCCGGGTCGCCCGCGCCCAATCACGGGCCGTCTTCACCGCCATCAGGACGCTCTCGGTGCCCCCTGAGGTGATCGTGCCCACCGTCTCCTCGTCGCCCCCTAGCAGGTCGGCGGCCATCGCCACGACCTCCGCCTCGAGCTGCCGGATGCTGGGGAAGGCGGTGGGGTTCAGCGCGTTCTCCGAGAAGAAGAGGGTGTAGGCCTCCCGCAGGAGTTCGGTCACGTCGTCGCCGGCGTGGTAGACGAGGCTCCAGACCTTCCCCTCCTGCCAGCGCACATCCTGCCGGCGGAGCTCCCGCATTCGGGCCAGGACCTGCTCTCTGGACATCCCCTGGGCGGGGAAGGGGATTCCACCGCTGCCCATAGGCACCTCCTTACACGCTGTGGCTTCTGGTAGAGGGGAGGCCCCATTATAGCCCAAAGCGGACCGTTGCGCAACAGAGAACTCTCTGATGATCATCCACAAGGGAGCGAGAGAGTGGTCCGTAGCGGGCTGTCCACGAATTTCTCGCGAATGCACGAATGAGGCGGTCCTCAATTCGTGTATTCGTGCCCCATTCGTGGACGGCTAACCTCCCTAAACGGAGCCGGGTGGCGAGGGTTTTTCCTCGCCACCCGGCCTTTCCCATCCTCAACGCTGGGCGGTGGACGGTGGGCTCAGGACCGCCTGCTGTCCTACCCGCCCTTCAGCACCACCGGCAGGTAGAGGTGAAGCTCCTGGGTGCTGAAGGACCAGACGTAGTTGCTCGACAGGGGGTTGCCCGAGGTGTCCCGGATCCCCGTCGTCAGGGTCGCCGTGTACCGCGTCCCCCATCGGAGCGGCTGGGCAGGGAGGAAGCGAGCCGAATAGTTGAGGCCGTTGTAGGTCACCTGCCCGGAGACCCGGTTCCCCTTGGCATCGGTCAGGAAGAAGGTGTCATTGGTCAGCGTAGTGGCGCTGATCGGCTCGGAGAACCTGACCCAGATGTATGGCCGATAGATGCCGGGGGCGGTCTGGACGGTGAAGACAGGCACGTCCTTCGTCCCGCTCGCCGGCGATGTGCTCTGCACCGTCGGTGGCGTGGTCTCGCTACCGGGGCGCACCAGGATGCTCACCTCGGCGGGGGCACTCTCGGTCACCCCGTTGCTCACCCGGAAGGTGAAGCGGTCCATCCCCTCGAAGTTGGCCATCGGCGTGTAGGTGATCACCGGCGGCGTCCCCACCAGCGTCCCGTAGGACGGGGTGGTGACGAGGGTGTAGGTCAGGTAGCTCAGGGTGCCAACGCCCACCGTCGCCCCGGTGAGGGTGATCACCTTCGACACCCCCTCCACCGTCTCCACTTCCTGCGGATAGGCCACCACCGTCCCCACGAGGGTCACCACCGGGTTGGTCGGGGTCTCTTCGGGAACGCTGGGGAAGTAGACGGTGGCGCTGTTGACGATCTTCGTGCCGCTGACGACGGTGGAAGGCACCTGGACGCTGAAGTGAAGGGTTCCGCCCGCCCGCGACGCCACCTCGCCCACCTGCCAGATGATGGTGCGGGTGCTGGCGACGTAGACCCCATCGTCCTGGAGGTTCAGGGTGCTCTCATCCAGGACGGCGGGGAGCTTGTCGGTGACGTAGACGCCGTAGGCGGTGCCGGCGCCCTCGTTCTCGTACTCGACGGTGTAGGTGATCACCTGACCGGGCAGGGCACAAGCCGGGCCGTATTTGGCGTTGGGGTCGTGGGCACCGGTGACCTCCGAGGGCAGCTCATCGGTAGGGCCACAGGCCCCGTTGACGCAGCTCTCCCCCTCCGGACACTCGGAGTAGGAGGGTGGGCCCAGTGCTCCGGTGACGGGATCGCACTCCCGCTCCTCGACCCAGCTCCCGCTCCCGCCGGTGGTGACAACCGAGGGCCACATCTCCAAGGACTGAGAAGCTGCACCGCTATCGGGTGCCGGCCCACAGGAGGCGATCGGTTTGCACGGCTGGGGCTTCTGGCACTTGTCTAGGCAGTCGGCGATGTCCAGGGCAATCCCCAGGAGGGGGACCTTGCGGGCCAGGACGCCGACCCCACAGCCCAAGCATCCCCGCGCATCGCCCTGCCCACATCGGAAGCAGTCCGCCGCCATAAAGGCCACATCTACGATGGGGAAGAGCTTCCCGAGGATCCACCACGGGATCTGGCCGCCGATGCAACCAAGCAGGCAGCTCGACGAAGAGCCCGAGCCGGTCTCGCTGCCCGCCTCCAGGTCCATCGCGATGCTCCCATCGCTGGTCAGGATCCCAAACTGGCTGCCCGCATACGTCTCGACGAAGACGGAGCCGGCATAGACGTTGATGATCCAGATTTCGTGCTCATCGGGCTTCAGCAGCGCCAGTTGGGTGGTCTCTGTGACCTGCCCTCCGACGTCAACGGTGAGCTTGTAGCCGGCCTTGTCAAAGCGGAAGCCCTTGCTCTGACCAAGCTGGACGAACTGGAGGACCTCCGGGTTGTTGTTCAGGAGGTCGTCCACCTCGGCTTCGGTCATCTCCCGTCCGGTGATCACGACGGCGGGCTGGAACGCCAGGTACTCGTCCAGGTCAATCCGGGGGTTGGGGTAGTTGCGGGCGGCTGCCGTCACTCGGAAGCTCTGGAGCATTCCGTTGCGCAGGCCCCACAGGTACTGGACCCGGACGCTGAGCACGCCGCTCTGCCCCGGTCCAACGTCCCCCAGCTTCCACACCACCTGGTTCCGTTCGAGCCAGTAGAGCCCACCGCCGGTGCTGGAGAGGTAAACGGCGTACTCGGGCAGCTGGGCCACGATTACCACATCCTGCAGGGTGCCGGTGAGGGGATTCTGGTAGGCGACGGCGTAGTCCACTGTCTGGCCTGGACTCACATTCTGCGGCCCGCTGGGCCGCAGCACCAGCGTCGCACTCACCGCCCCCACCTGCTCCAGTTGAAGCTGATAGGTTCCCGTCCCGTCGCCATCCCGGTCGCCAACGAAGATGGCGTAGTCACCGGCAACGGGCAAGGTCATAGACACCACCGGCTTCTGGTCGGCCGTCCCCTGATACATCACGAACCCTTCGGGTCCCACCAACCATGTCTTCGGGACCAGCGACCCGGAGATGGAAAAGGTGGAGACCCGGATCACGTCGCCGGCCTGGGCGGTGAAGGTGTACGGATCCGTCTCGAGAAACGAGCCAATGGTGCGGGTGACCGTCTCACCGTAGGTGAGGCGATCGGCGCCTGTCGGCCCGTTGGTGCGCTGAAGGTAGAGGCCGTAGACCCTTCCCTCATAGAGCCTTGCCCAATCCCCCGCCAAGAGCGTGTAAGTCCCGGTGGTGGGAAGGGACTGGAACAGTTCGGAGAGCATGTTCTCCCGCCCTTCGGCGAGGAGACTCCCATCTGGACCGTAGAGTCGGAGCAGAGGGTAGAGGGTGCCGCTGACGACGGCCATACGGGAGAAGACCACATCGCCGGCGGTGGCCGTGAAGGTGTAAGTGCCCATCTCCGTCGCCAGCGTGAGCTCCCGGGTCACCACCGAGCCCAGGGCGATGGGCGTCGCGCTGCCGGGATCGTTCACCCGCTGGACGAAGAGGCTGAAATCGCCACCTACAAAGTCGGCGTCCTCCACCGTCATCGTGTAGATGCCCGTGGACGTCACCGGCTGGGTGACCTCCAGCTCTCCTTGGCTGCCGACAGCGGTGTGGACCCGCGCGCCATCGGGGGCATACAGGCTGATCTGGGGATTCACGAAACTGTCCTGTTCACTGGCCCAGATCAGGATGACATCCCCGTTGTTGGCTGCGAAGGTGTAGGTGACCACGTTCTCAGGAACGGGAATGGTCCCCGTCACCGTCTGTCCAAAGGTGAAGGGGATAGCGGCCGCGCTGGCGGTCTCCACCCCCAGGGTAGGCGGGGCGACCAGGGGACCGGCAACACCAGAGGACGGAGTACCATCGGCAGCCTGGGGATCCCGTGGCTCAAGCACAGCAGGGACGGTCGGAAGAAGCCTCGCCCCTCCTCGCGACTCCCCCCCTGGGGGGGCGGAGGCCCCGGGAAGCCGCCTCATGCCAAAGGCGCTGTCGGGAATGGGAAGCGCTTCTCCCATCTCCTCCGCCGCCGGTCCTATCGGAACGGGTTGGCTGCTCGCACGGCCGGCGGGCAGAGGTCCAACGAAGCCGTGGAGAACCATTGGGGGTAGCAGGACGACGTACAGCAGCAGGCCGACCACACGCTTGGGGGATCCTCTGTAAGCCATCTTTCCCTCCTTTCTACAATGTTTGCCCCCCAACCTCCTAAACCGGCCAGGCCAACCGCCTCTCAGCTTTGGCGGAACCAACCTCCACAGCAGCGTGTCCGGTCGGTCGAGACCATTTTATCACACCTCCCGGTGATCTCCAAGACCCCCGCCCCGGTCATAGGGCCTATCAATGCCCAAGCAAGACCCAACCGCAACACGGGTCGGGTTGGGTCCAGGCTTGCGCCGGGATCCCCATCCCCCCGTAGCTCGGGAATTCCCAGGCCGGGGCAAAGAGGCGAGAGGCGGAGGGTATGGCCCTCCGCCTCGGTTCTTCCGAAGTCTCTTCCCGTTCATTTGAGCACCAGCGGCAGGTAGACGCGCCCCTGCGGAGCGATGGCCTTCGTGACGTCGGTGACGGTGGCAGCCACGCTCCCGTCCGCCTGCGAGGTAGCGGTGACAACGGTCGTATCCACCGTGCCGCTGACGACGTTGGCCGGCACCACGACGGTGACCTGCACCGTCGCCGAGGCCCCCATCCCCAAGGAAACGGGGTTGGGACCACAGCTCACCCCCCACCCCTTGCCGCTGGTGCAGGCGATGGTGAAGGTGTCCGGGCCGTTGCCCGTGTTGGTCAGCGTGTGGGCGTAGACGAGGCTCCCTCCGGCGTAGACCTGACCGCTGCGGTTGGGGGTCATCGCCACGCCGGGCACGTGGCCGGCCGTGGTGGTGTCGGTGACGGTGACCCGGACGGCGTTGTCCGCCTGGGAGGTGACGGTGACGGCGGTGCTCTCCACCGTGCCGCTGATGGCGTTGGCCGGCACGGTGACGATGACCTTCACCGTGGCCGTCGCGCCGGGGCCGAGGGTGATGGGCGTGTTAGGCTGCACCGAGGCCCACCCCCGGCTGCTGGAAGAAGCGATGGAGAAGGTATCGGTGTAGGAGCCGGTGTTGGTCACGATGTGGGTGTAGGTGACGGTTTGGCCGGGCTTGGGGGAAGCATTCTGACCGCCGGTCAGCGCCACGCCTACCAGCCTCCCGAAGGCGTACTTGAGGTCGCGGTTGGTCAGGTCGTAGTAGGATATGTAGATGTTGCCGGCGTCGTCGAGGGTGATGGAGGTGTACAGGCCCACGTCACCGGTGCTGTCCACCGTCTGAGTGATCCACCGGCCGCCGTCCCAGTAAGCGTACTTCAGGTCACCGTTGGTGGCATCGTAGTAACTGATATGGGGACGGTTGCTGCCGTCCAAGGCCATCGAGGCGTGTCCACCCACATCCCCGCCGCTGTCCACCGTCTGGGTGACCCACTGGCTGCTGTTCCACCGAGCATACCGGAGGTCCTTGTTACGGTAGTCATAGTAGGCGATGTGCGGGCGGTCGTTACCGTCCAGGGCCAGCGCGGTGGACTCCCTCCCTAGAAACCCACGTCCGGCGTTGTCTACCGTCTGGGTGATCCACTGGCTGCCGTCCCACCGGGCGTACCGAAGCTCGTCCTTGGCGTCGTTTAACGAATCGTCGTAGTAGTAGCTGATGTGGGGCCGGCGGTTGCCGTCCAGGGCCAGGGAGGTATGGTAGCCCACATTCCCGCCGCTGTCCACCGTCTGGCTGATCCACTGGCTGCCGTTCCAGTAGACGTACCTCAGGTCGTTGCCGGTATCGTCGAAGTAACTGATGTGAGGCGTGTACGGCGACGTCGGCTCCAGGGCCAGGGAGTTGTGCCAGCCGTGCTGCCAACCGCCGGCGACAGTCTGGGTGACCCATTGGGTGCCATCCCAGCGGGCAAACCCCAGACTGGCCCGGTAGCTGATGCGGGGGTAGCCGTCCCCGCCAAAGGCCAGCGACGTGTCGCCCCAGGCTCCCGTAACAGTCTGGCTAATCCAAGCCGTGCCACTCAGCGAGGCATATTTCAAGTTGAAGAGGGTGCGGTCCATATAACTGATGTGGGGAGTCCCCTGAGTGTCCAAGGCGATGGACGTGTCCCGCCCTACGTCGGCGCCCCGGTCTACCACCTGGGTCACCCACTTCTTTTGACTGCTGTCCCAGTAGGCATATTTGAGTGCTCCCGCGCCGTCGTAGTAGCTGACGTGCATGGTGTAGGTACCCGAAGGGGCGATGGCGAAGGAGGTGTAGAGGCCGTCGTCGTCCACTTTTTCGTTGACCCATCCCAGCCCGCTTTCGTAGAACGCATGCGTCATCCAAAGGCCGTTGAAGCTTATGTGGGGGTTGTCCGCGGCATCCAAGGCGATGGAAGTCCAGGTTTTAAACTCAACGGTTGCGGCTACGGTATCCGTGATCCAGTCGCCTGCATTACTGTCATAATAGGCATATCTCACATCATAATCAAAATCCCCCTCGTAGCGATAGCTGATGTGAGGCTTGTCGTTGCTGTCCAGGGCCAGGGAACAGTAGGCCCCTGCCGCGTTCGGGAAGGGTTGCTCGACTATCTCCGGATTCCAACTTAACACTTTGTAGGTGTAGTAGAGCGCGCCGTTCCACGAATCATAGTAGCAGATGTGGGGATCCCCGTCGCTATCTATGGCAATGGAAGAGTACATCCCCACGTCGTTGTCGCTGTGGGCGGTTTCGGTGTGCCACTGGCTGCCGTCCCAGTAGGCGTACTTCAGGTTCTTGTTGGTCACATCGTAGTAGCTGATGTGAGGGCGGCCTTGCTGATCCAGAGCGATGGAGGTGTACTGGCCCACGTCCCCATTGTCGTCCACCGTCTGGACGGTCCACTGGCCGCCGGCGTCCCGGCGGGCGTACTTGAGGTCGCCGTTGACGGCGTCGTAGTAGCTGATGTGGACGGTGATGGCCGTGGTGCCGGTGACGGCGATGGCGGCGTGGGAGCCGACGCCGGGGCTGGTGTCCACCGTCTCCCGGTGCCAGGTAGAGCCGTCGTAGTAGGCATAGTAGAGGCGGTCGCCGCCGTAGGCGATGTGGGGGCGGGCGTTGCCGTCCAGCGCCAGGCTGCGGTCGGTCATATCGGCGAAGTACTTGGGCGCGTCCACCGCCCGCACCGTCCAGACCCGTTTGGAAGCGCTCACCACGGAAGAGGAGGAGGCCGCGGCCCTGGAAGGACCGGTCGCGTTGCCCGGGGAGACGGCACGCAGGCGGGCATTCCCCTCGAGTTGAGGTGAAGCGGGCAGGCGCTCATGGGCCAGCGCCCGGCTGCTTCCCCACACCAATGCCAGCGCCCCCACCGTGATCGCCGTGAGCAGTAGCGCCAGGACACAGGCAAACAAAAGCCGTTTCCACCTCGTTGTGTTCATTGCTGCTGACCTCCTTTGTGCTCAGAGAGGATGACCTTCCCGGCAATGATCACCACCTTCTATTGTCTCCGTGCCAACAAGTCCTCAAGGGAGAACAGGAACGGCTCCCCATCAAATCTGAAAAGTCTCATCGCCTATTCACCTCCTAACATTACAACCGTCACTCAAGCGAGCACGAACCGAAGTCAGCGCGGAACCGTTTTGGAAAAAGCGTGGATCACCACCACACCGGCGATGATTAGAACCATCCCAACAACAGCAGGTAGGTCCGGGACCTCCCGGTAGAGTACAGCGCCGGCGACGGCGATCAACACGATCCCTAGCCCACTCCACACCGCATAGGCAACCCCCACAGGGATGTACTTGAGCACCAAGGTCAGGAAGTAGAAAGCCGTGCCGTATCCGACGACGACCAGCAAGCTCGGTACCGGGCGGGTAAAGCGTTCCGAGGCCTTCAGCGCACTCGTTGCGGCCGTCTCGGCGATGATCGCGATGATCAGATAGAGATATGCCATCCTAAAGCCCCTTCCTCCCCCGGCGGCTCGTCCGTACTCCCTCGCTCCCAAGTCCCCTGCACCCCCCATCCTCTTCCTTCGTCCAGCAGATCAATCCGCCACAGCACGACCCGGACGACGACGTAGAGGTCTTGGAGAGGCCGGCCAACCCCTCGCGCCAACGCCCACTCGGCCCAGTCGGGCCTAGGGAGAATCCGCGCACGGCCCCAACAGCGCAGCCAACGCAGCGGCTCTTCAACATCCGGCACCACGAGGGCCACCCGGGGGTCCTGCTCCAGGTAGTAGACCAGATCGCTCCAACGAGGCAGCAGGCAATCCACCTCCAACCCGTGGTTACGGTAGCGGACCAGCGCGGCCCGCCCGCCCTCCGGGCTCGCCACGCTGAGGACGCAGGTCCGGTGGGCGGCAAGATAGGCCACAACCTGGTCTCGCAACTCCTCCAGCATAGCGGCAGACTTTCCCCGAAGGCGAACGGTCGGATCAGAGCAACCAGACTATACGACATCCCAGGGGGGAGTGTCATCCCCCAGTTGGGGGATTCGATGGAGAAGAGAAGGGGGATTTTTCACAGGGAGGCTACTGCTGAGTCGGGGGGAGGATGCCCAGCTCGCGGGCGCGGACGGCTGCCTGAACGCGGGAGTCCACGTCCAGCTTGTGCAGGATATGGGAGACGTGGCTCTTGACCGTCTCCGGGCTGATGACGAGCTGTTGGGCGATGGCCCGGTTGCTGGCCCCCGTAGCGATGAGGCGCAGGACCTCAAGCTCGCGGGGCGTGAGCAGGTGATGGGCCTCCAGGGAGTGGGCCGGCCGATGGCGGTCCTCGGCCCCAAACAAGTCCAACAGCGAGGCAACGAAAGATTTTTGGAGGCCCCGTTCCATAGCCAACCGGAGCAAGGGGACCACCAAGGCCCCTTCCTTCAGGATGAGGCCCGGAGCCCGCTGTGCTTTGCTCTGGGCCAGCAAGGGGGCCCAACGGTCCAGCGCCGCCGAGGGATGGCCCCGCTCCAACAGGAGGCGGGCCAAGAGCGTCTGGGGGCTGCCGAAGAAGACGAGGGCAGGCTTTCCCTCCCCTTGCCGAACCGCTTGGCGCAGGGTGTGCTCGGCAGTCCCGTAATCTCCATCGGCCATCTCCAGCAAGCCGCGCATCATCAGGCGCAGTACCGAGGCCGAGGGGAACTCCCGCTCAACCGTCGCCGCTTCCATTCGATGATAGATCTGGCGGGCCTCCTCCAGCCGGCCTTGAAGCCAGCGGGTGCGCCCCAACAGGTAGAGGAAGCCGACGACGACCGCCTTGTCCAGGGGAGTCACCTCGATGTGGTGGAAGAGCCGCTCGAAGTAGCGGTCCGCCACGTCTTCCTCTCCTCGGATGGCGTGGACGACGGCCATCAGCGCCGCCACGTCTGTCTCCAGGAAGGGATGCCCGCCCAAGGTCTCGCTCTTGGCCAGGGCGGCCTCGCCCAGCGCCACAGTCTGCGCCAGGCGGCCCCGCCAGAAGTGGACAAAGGCCATCAACCCTTCCAGCAGCGCCCACAAGAGACCGGTCTGATCCCCCAGACGGGCCAGCGCATAGCGGTAGACCGTCTCGATCCGCTCAGGTCCGCCGGGGGGGAAGGTGGAAAAAGGGGATAGGTAGAGGATCAGGGTGCGCAGGCAATCGGAAGCGCCGGGCGGGTGGACGAGCGCCAGGGCGGCGTCGAAGTCGGCCAGGGCCTGGGCCTGATCTCCTTGGAAGAACCTCAAGTAGGCCCGCTCCATCAACAGCTGCACCCGGGTGGATGGGGAGATGGGGCAGGCCAGCGCTTGCTCGATCAGCGCGTTGCCTTCCTCCAAATCGGCCTCCAGGAGAGCACAGGCGGCCAGATCGCCCAGGACCTCTCCACAGCCGGCCCGGTCGCCGGCGGCCTCGGCGCCTCGCAGGGCCTCGGTCAACAGCGCCCGGGCCTCCTCCGCGTTTCCCTGCTGCCAGGCGCAGACCCCCAGGAAGTAGGTCAGCCGAGGATGGGCCTCACGAACCGAGGGAGGCAGCGCCTCGATCAGGGAGGTGAGCGTGCTCAGCATCCCCTGCCACAGCAACTCCTCGCCCACCTGCTCGATGAGCCGAGCGGCTTCCTCCCCCATCGCCGCCGCCAGGTAGTGGCCGATGGCCCGGTGGGGCTGCTCCGCCTCCAGGGCCCGGGCCGCCCGCCGATGGAGTGTCGCCATCCGCTCCGGCTCCTCTCGCTCCAAGCGCCGGCGGAGGAACTGGGCGAAGAGGGCGTGGTAGCGGAAGGCGGTGCGGGCCTCGTCCAGGGCGACCATGAAGAGGCTCCGCCGGTCCAGCTCTTCCAGAATCGCCTGGGCATCGGTTCGCCCCGTCACCGCGTTGCACAGGGAGGCCGTCAGCTCCTCCAAGATGGAAGTCTCCAACAGAAAGGTGCGCACTTCCTCCTGCTGGTGCTCCAGCACTTCCTCGGCCAGGAAGTCGAAGACGTAGCGGTCCGTGTGGGCGAAGTGGGCGATGAAGGCGGCGCGGCTTGCCGACGCGGGGATGCGACCGAGGGAGTCGGCCAGCAGGCGCAGCCCCGCCGGCCAGCCCTCCGTGCGCCCCTGGAGCAGACGCAACTCCTCCCCGGAGAGCCCCAACCCCCGCTTCCCGTTGAGGAAGGCCGCCGACTCCTCCAGGGGGAAGCGCAGGTCTGGGACCCGCAGCTCCAGCATCTCCCCCTGGGCCCGCAGCCGTGCCAGGGAGAGGGGGGGATCGTGACGGGTGGCGATCACCAGGTGCATCGTCGGGGGCATGCGGTGCAGCAGGTAGTCCAGCGCCACGTAGACCATCGGCTCGGTCACCCGGTGGAGGTCGTCCAGCACCAGGGCGAAGGGCTCCGACATCACCTCGGCGATCTCGTTGATCAGGACGCCGATAACCCGCTGCACCGGGAACCCTGGGGCGGGGAACTGGGGCAACTCCCGCAGCAGCGCGTGGACCGTTGCCCCGCAGCGGGGGTCCAGCCGCTGCAGGGCCGCGACCAGGTAGGCCAGGAAGAGCGCCGGATCGTTCTCGCCTTCATCCAGGCTCAACCAGGCCAGGGGGAGATCGGGAAACGAGGCCACCAGGTTGGTCAACAGGGTCGTCTTGCCATAACCGGCGGGGGCAGAGAGGAGGATGAGCCGATGGGAGCGCAGCCCCTCCCGCAGCCTCGCGAGCAGGCGCTCACGGAGGATCAGATCGCTCCGCAGGGCGGGCGGGTGGAGCTTGGTCTGAACCAGCCAGACGGACCGCTTCAGGGCTTCCATGGAGGCTATCTTTCTCGGCGGCGTTACCGACAGGCTGGAGCCATTTTATCACACTTCTCGGCAATTTCCAAGGCCCCTACGGGTGGAGGAAGGCCGAGGGTCCCGGCCAGCGAACGGCGGGAACAAGCGAGGAACGATGGGGGGAGGAATGCGCTCGTCCATTGTCGTGAGTCCTGCTACGGGGCCGGTGGCCGCTCCACCCAATAGACAAGGAAGAGCAGCCGGCCGTCGGCCGTCGAACGGAAGGCGCGGGGAGGCCCTCCCGGATAGCGGGCCTGGGCCGCGTTCAGTTCGCCGGCCCGCTCCGCCAGGAGGACGACGAGGTCGGGCGGCGGCGCGTCCGGCGGAACGGTCTGCTCGCTGTTGGCCGGCGGCACGTCCACCCCCCGCGCGTGGGGAGCCAGGAAGCGCAGTGAGCCGAAGTCAGCGTACATAAAGGGTGGGCCGTAGAAGTAAAAGACGGGCCGTCCCTCCTGGGCCGCCAGGTAGCGCCCCAACTCCGTGGCCACCTCCGCCGTCGGATTGCCGTAGACCCGGCTGGGCGTGTAGTCGAAGAAGTAGTAGCGCCCGTTGAGGAAGGTCACGACGATCAGCACCAGGACCAGGCCCCGCCGCCAGGCCCGGCGCGACCCGCCCAGCAGCCGCCGGCCCAGCGCAGCCACCCCGACGAGCCCCAAGGCGGCGAAGGTCGCCACAACGGGCGTGATGCCCAGCATCCGCATGCTGCTGGGCGGATTCTCCGTCAGCACCCACCCCGCCAGGAGGGCCAGCCAGAACCAGAGGAGGAGGAGCTGGTAGCGCCGCTCCCGCCAGTGAACCATCGCCCAGAGCAGCCCCAGGGGGAAGAAGAGGCCGCTGAGCAGGTCCAGGAGGGGGATGCGGGCCCGGTACCAGAAGGTGGGATCGGTGGTGTAGTTGAAGGCGGTGACGGCCTTGCGGAACTGCTGCCAGAGCAGCGCGGCGGCGCTCTGGCCCGTCTTCTCCACCTCGCGGGCCAGCCAGCCCGAGGGGAAGATGCCCACCTGGTTGTAACGGGCGGTGAGGGTGTCGGGGTGGTGGACGTAGTAGAGCAACAGGGGCGAGGCGACGAGGAAGGCCACCGCCAGGAGGACGATCAGCCCCCGTCTGTGCCGGCCGAATTCGGAGTCCGTCAGGGCCTGCAGGCCGACCCAGGCCGCGCCGATGATGGGGATGATGCGGGCGCCGAAGTAGCCGTACCAGCCGGCCCCCATAGCCAGCCCGGCGAGGAGGAAGGGCCAGAGGGCGTCGTCCCGCCGCCGACGCTTCCCCAGCGCCTCGGCCAGAGGCCAGAAGGCGAGGGTGGCGAAGAAGGGGTCGGCGATCTGGTTGGAGCCCAGCCGGCTGAAGTGGAGGTGGTAGTGGTTGAAGGCGAGCAGGGCCAGGGTGACCAGGGCGATCCGGCGACCGAAGAGCTGCCGGACCAGCAGGTAGGTGAGGAGCAGGGTCGCCGTGCCGATCAGCGCCGAGAGCATGCGCAGGCCGGCCACGCTCCGCCCGAAGAGGCGGAGGGAGAGGGCCTGGGCGAAGAAGGACATGGTGGGCACGGAGAACCAGCCGGTGGCGAAGGGGTTGCGTAGCCGGCCCTCCAGCACGTCCACCGCTGCCATCCCCTGAGTCCCTTCATCGCCCCCCAGGTTGGCCGGGATGTGCTCCAGGTCCCAGGCCCGCAGGAAGAAGCCGACCAGGACGAGAGCTAAGACCAGCCCCCACGCCGGCGAGGAGCGGAGGCCCGCCCTCGGCCGGCGGAGGCCTCCCCCCGGCACCCTGGTGACCGCCGCGATGAAGAGACCAACGCTCAGCAGCCAGAGGAGGACGACGGGGCGAAAGTCCGAGGGGGGCGGCGTCGCATTGGCCGCCCGGGCCGCCCAGACGTTCAGGACCAAGGACCAGAGGAGCGCGGCCACCCGCAGCGGATGGGCCGCCACCCAGCGGGAGAACCCCGTTGCCGGGGGACGGGGTCGGCTGGACCTGAGCCCGAGCCGCCGCCAGGCCAGGAGCAGGAGCAGCAGCCCCAGCAGGTGGAAGGCCACGCCGTCCCAGAAGTAGTCGCGTCGGTGGAAGAAGTAGACCTGGCCCAGGAGGGCCAGCGCCAGCCCTCCCAGGAGCAGCAAGCCCGTCGCCAAGCTCCCTCGACGGCTCACCGACTCCCCCCCTTGAATCGCCTGACCCGCTCCTCGATCTCCGCCACGATCTCCCGCAATGCCGTCATATCCCCTTCGCCCACGTATTCGGCCAGGATGTCGAGCAACCGCTCCATATCGGGCTCGTATTCGTACACCAGCACCGCGACATCATTCTCGTACAGCCCCACCCGCACGAAGTCCCCCTGCCGATACAACGAGGGCAGCGCGTACAGCTTGAGCAACAACAGCCCTTCGACCGTCGCCAAGGGAACGCCTTGGCCCAAGAGTCGCTCCCGCCTCACGTACTCGCGTTGCACCCGCCGGAACAACGGATTGTCGGTGAGCAGGAAATCCACCCGCAACCCTTGAAACCTCCCCCGTGCGAAGTAGACATCTCGCTCAGCGATCTCGATCTCCGGCAGCCTGTCCAAATCCTCTCCGGCGATGATGAGGTCCAGATCCTGGGTGTTACGCCCCTTCACATAGTGAAGCAGCGCAACGCCGCCCACCAAAGCATAGTCCACTTGCCGCTCTGCCAACAACGCAAAGAACCGTGTGACCGCTTCGACAGGAGAGCCCTCGACCGTTGACGGCATCGCTTCCCGACTCCAGTTCTGAGGATTGAAGAAATGCGCGTTCTGGACAACACGACCGATCTCTTCAACCGTCTTGAGCATGGCCATCCCTCAGCCGGAGGTAGGTTTCCGGGCCACGAAGAAGGTGTAAGCGCCGGGGTTCGCCGGGGGTTCCTCGTAGAAGCGCCGCACCAGCCGCTCCGTCAGCCAGAGGTTGGCCCGCGAGGGCCAGAGCACCCAGCGTCCGGCGAGCTTCTTGGCCACCAGCGCCGGCAGCCCCAGGTAGTGGCCCCACTCCAGGGCCGTCAGCGCCCCCGGCGAGAAGTAGGACCAGTGGCGCTCCAGCACCAGGCCGGCCCGGGCCAGCCGCGCCTCCCAGACCGCCGGGGGATCGCAGTGGTAGTGGCGGGAGATGCGGTTGAAAAAGCGCCGATAGCGGTCCCCCAGAGGCCGCAGCCCCACCCGGTCCAGCATCCGTCCAACGGAGAGGAAGGCGAGGAAATGCTCCCCCGGCACGCAGAAGTAAAAGGGGCCGCCGGGGCGCAGGACCCGGGCGACCTCGTTCAGGACCGCCTGGACATCGGGGATGTGTTCCAGCACCGAGTTGCTGACCACGGTGCCGAAGTGGCCATCGGGAAAGGGCATCCGGGCCCCGTCGGCCTGGACAAGGACGCGGTAGACCCGGCGGTCGTGGGCCTCGCGCAGGGGCCGCCACCAGGGGTCCAGGCCGACCTCCGGCGGCTCCGGGAAGGCCAGGGAGGCGAAGTGACCATCGCCGCAGCCCAGGTCGAGGACGGGCCGGGGGAGGGGTAGGTCGGCGTAGAAGCGGGCCTCCACGGCCCGCAGCAAAGCGCGGAAGGCCGGCACCTCTCGCAAGTGACGCCACAGTAGATCTTCGGGCACTGCAGTCTATCTCCCCACGCGGTTTGACGAACCTGTAAAGCAAGGATAGCTGTCAGCGGATTTGAGAACGGATTGAGCGGATAAGAGACAATCGCTCCACAAACGGCTTCTCGAAATCCGTTTGATGAGGTAGTAGCGGCCTGGTGGCCTAGCGGCCTAGCACTTCATCAAAGGTGATCCCGACTGGTTGGACCACCCCCTATGGGGGCGCTCCTTCCGCTCAATCCGCTCCCTTAATCCGTTGACAGCAGTCCGTTTTGAAGCGGATAACTGTTAGCGGTTTACCTGGGGTGACCGGATGACAGATTTGACGAGTTCGTAAAGCAAGGTATAATTTTGGAATGAGGCCGTCCACCCTCTCCAAAGCCTGGGGATGCATCCCCAGAAAGCAGGCACCCGATGTCCAAGACAATCGCCCAACAAGCCCTCTCCCGCTACCTCGACCAGGTGATAGACGAGGTGGCCGAAGGCCGCGAGACCTACATCATCGAGGTCTCCGGACAACCCAAGGTCGTCATCCTGAGCCTGGACGAATACAAGCAACTCCGAGCAAGGGCCTTCGAGGCCCCATCTCCACCCGCCCGTATCATCAGCCCCCGGCTGGCAGACCCATCTCAGGCTAAGGACTTTGAACTGGAAGTCGTGGAGGAGGACATCTATGCCTAACTACGACTCCGAGCACTTTGCACCTCCGGCTCCAATAGCCTGGGTCAGCCTGATCAACCCCAACACCGGGCAATCCCTTCAAGCCATCCCTATGCTGATGGACACGGGTGCTGACATCACACTGGTGCCTGCCAAAGCCTTGCGAGACCTGGGTGTGGACACACTCCCGGACTTGTACGCTCTAGAGGGCTTCAACGGCACCCGCGTGATGGCTCCGACTGCCTACTTGAGCCTCCGCCTCCTAGGCCGGACCTTCTATGGCCGTTTTGTGACCATAGACCAAGAGATAGGCATCCTGGGCCGGAATGTCCTGAACCACCTCGCGCTGCTTCTGGATGGGCCTCGGCTATCCTGGCAACTCCTCCCGGTGTCTCCCACCGAGTGAGCGTTGACCGCCACCCTCCCATAGGCCGCGCAATGCCCAGAGGCTAACGCAGCTCATCGAAGCCCCCCACAACGCCCTTTACCCTCCCGCAGGCCCCCCGATGCCCAAAGACCAACGTGGTCATCGAAGCCCCCCACAACGCACTGCAAGCCCGTGGATAGGACCTGCGGGAGGGCAGGCCCCCCGATGCCCAAAGACCAACGTGGTCATCGAAGCCCCCCACAACGCACTGCAAGCTCGTGGATAGGACCTGCGGGAGGGCAGGTCGTTGTTCAGGTCTTCTCCAGGAAAAAGATGTACTCGTGCTTGAAGACGTAGAACCCCCCCGCCAAGGCCCGGTAGCGCCAGAGGGCCTCCTGGGACCGCTTCCCCCGTGTCCCCTCGAAGTTCTTGACCACGATGCTCTTCAGCCGAAAGCCCACGGCCAGCGCCTCCTGCATCCCGTAGAAGCCCAACGGAATCCACTCCCCCCGGACATACTTGTCCCCTATCACCACGACCATGAACCGCCCCGGCTCCAGAAGGGGATAGACGTGCTCCACCGCCTGCCGCCACCGGGCCAGGAAGGCTTCGACGCTGGGCGCGGCGCTCAGGTCCCGGGGATCGTCGCTGAAGCGGATGATGTCGTGGTAGGGGGGATGCATCACGACCAACTGAAAGCGCCGGACAGGCAGTCGGTCCAGGTCGAAGCTCGTCGCATCCCCCACGATGAGGGGGGTCTGCACATCGTAGGGGTTGGGCTCCTGGGCGACGCGGGCCTCCGCCCGGCGGGCCACCTCCGGGTTGAGCTCAATCCCCACGCCGTGCCGGCCCAGCCGGCGGCACTCGATGAGCGTCGTGCCGCTGCCCACGAAGGGGTCCAACACCCACTCGCCCCGCCGGGTGAAGCGCCACATCGCCTGACGGGGGATCTGAGGCACGAAGTTGCCCCAGTACCAGGCCAGGTGAGCACCGCTGGAGTCCCGCCGGTCAATGAGCCAGAGGCTGTCCGTCAGGACCTCCTCGTACTCCTGCCAGCGGTTCAGGTTGATCTCGTTGATGGGCTTGGTGCGCCGCTCGGTCAGCGCCCGGCGCAGCCGTCGGAGGTAGTAGCCCGCCCGCTCCCGCGTGTAGGCCGCCTCCGCCTGGGCAAGCTGCCGGTCCAGCAGGTCCAGCCGCACCGCCTCGACGTCGGTGTCGGCCGGCGTCGCCACCACCCCCAGCGGGTCCGCCGGGTCCTGGAGGGCCGCCCGCAGCCCACGCACCCGCTCCCGTAGCTCCGCCAGCGCCTCCACCCCCAAGAGCTCGTCCAACAGCGCCGCCAGCCGGCTCACGCGCAGGGGAACCCGCTGCCCATCCACGCCCCGCTCCTCGCAACGGCGACCGCCGACGGCAAGCCGCCGACCACCAACGGCGCAGCACGCAACGTGCAGTGCGCCTCACGCCTCCCGTTTCCCATCCAGCAGCTCCCGGAACAACGCTTCGTACCCCTGGGCCGTCCGCTCGGTGCTGAAGCGGGCCTCGATCTCCTCCCGGGGCCGCACGTACCGCTCCCGCTCCCGCAGGACGCGCAGGATGGCCTCCGCCAGGGAATCGGCGTCCGCCACAGGCACCACCTCCCCCATCCCCGTCTGGTAGACGGGCTGACGCACGCCGGGCAGGTCCGAGGCTACCGAGGGGGTGCCGCACAGCATCGCCTCGACTTGGACCAACCCGAAGGACTCGGTGGAGTTGAGGCTGGGCAGGACCAGCACGTCGCTGTTGGCGTAGAAGACGGCCATCTCCTCCGGGTTGAGGACGCCCAGAAACTCCCAGTGGTCCCGGTACCGCTCGAGGAGAGGGGCCAGCCGGCGGGCGTAAGCCTCCTCGCCTAGGACGTTCCGGTACTGCCCGGCGAAGAGGACCCGGGCGTTGGGGAACTCCTCCAGGATGCGGGGCAGCGCGTACAGCAGGTACTCCACCCCCTTCTCCGTCGCCAGCCGGGCCGCCATCCCGATGACCCGATGGCCGTTGAGGCTGTGGCGCTGGGCGAAGGCGGCGACCGCTTCGGGCCGGGGATGGGGGATCTCCACCGGCGGCGGGATCACCCGCACCTTGTGGTAGAAGCGAGAGAGGTAGGGGGAGTGGCGGGCGAAGTCCTCGGTGTAGGCGACGATGACATCGGCCAGGCGGCCGGCCAGGTCGTTCATCACATCCACAACCCGGTTGACGAAGCGGTTGAAGAGGCCGGGGGGTAGGGAGAGGTCGCAGTGGTAGGTCAGCGTCGTCGGCTTGCCCATCAGCCGGCCGCGCAGGGCGACGCCGGCCGCGTCGAACTGGGGCAGGTGCAAGCTAATCACGTCGTGCTGCCGCACCAGCCGGGTGGCCAGCAGCCCGAAGGTGGGCATAATCACCCCCTTGCTGACGCGGAAGAGGACCGGAGCCCGCACCACCCGCACCCCATCCCGAACCTCCTCGCGGGGCAGCGTGCGGTCGTACTGGGAGGTCAGCACCGTCACCGTGTGGCCGCGCCGGGCCATCGCCCGGGCCAGCCGCTCCACGTAGATGGTCAGCCCGCTCACGTGGGGCCGGTAATAAGTCAGGACAAAGAGAATACGCATCCCTCGTTTCCCTTATGCGAATAGCGCTTGGTTGTCCACTACCCAACGGTAGAGCCGTTCGACACCCTCCTCGACGCCGATCCGGGGCACCCACCCCAGCTCTCGGCGGGCCTTGCCGATGTCGGAGACGTAGATCCGCTGATCGCCGGGCCGCCAATCCCCATAGCGGACGGGGATCTCCCGCCCCATCAGCCGCTCCAGCAGCGGGCCGAACTCCGCCCAGACGGCCATCGTGTGCTCCGGCCCCCCGCCCACATTGTAGACCTGTCCGGCGGCCACCTCGATCCGCTCCACCGCCCGGTCGTACAGGTCCAGCAGGTCGTCAATGAAGAGCAAGTCCCGCACCTGCTTGCCGTCGCCGTAGATGGTGATGGGGCGGCCCATCACGGCGGCGATGACGAACCAAGCCACCCACCCTTGGTCCTCCACGCCGAACTGCCGGTATCCGTACACGCACGACTGCCGGAAGACGACGGTCCGCAGGCCGTAGATGCGGGCGTAGTCGCGGGTGTACTGGTCCCCGGCCCCCTTGGAGCAGCCGTAGGGGGAGTGGAAGTCCAGGGGCATCGTCTCGGGAATCCCCTGGGGGTAGTCCCGGTAGCGGTAGCGGGTCGCCTCCTCGAGGACGACCACCTCCTCCATCCCGCCGTAGACCTTGTTGGTCGAGGCGTAGAGGACGATGGGGTCCGATCCGGCGTGGCGGGCCGCCTCCAGGACGTTGAAGGTCCCCAGGGCGTTGACCTCGAAGTCGGTGCGGGGGTCGGCGACCGAGGTCGTGACGGCCACCTGGGCCGCCAGGTGGTAGATCACGTCCACGCCTCGGCTGACCTCCGCCAGCGTCGGATAGTCCCGCACGTCCCCCTGCACCAGCCGGAAGCTGTCCACGCCGTGGCGCTCCCGCAGCCAGGCCAGGTTCTTCTCCGTCCCGCGCCGGGAGAGGTTGTCGTAGATGATCACCTCCTCCCCCCGCCCGATGAGCCGGTGGGCCAGGTTGGCTCCGATGAAACCCGCACCTCCTGTGATCAGTGCTTTCATCTCCGATGTTCCCTCAGATGGGATGATCCCTCACTCTGCCTGGACCTTGGCCTGGAGCCCCCGCCAGGAGAGGCTACGTCGGGCCAGGACGACCAACCCCCAGAGGCAGAGGGCGACGTACTGAAAGGTGTGGAGCACCAAGGCAAAGCTGACCGCCTGGGCCTTCGACACCCCAAAGGGCGTGACCAGTGCCTCTCGGGCCAGGACGTGGTAGACCCCCAGGCTGCCGGGCGAGGCGGGGATGGCCAGCCCCAGGTTGGTCAGGACGAGGACCAGGCCGCCCGCCGTCAGAGGAGGGTGAGACCAGAAGGCGGTCAGGGTGAAGTAGGGGATGCCCAGGGCCGAGAGCCAGACCATGGCGGACCAGAAGAAGATGGCCCCCATCCGCCGCTGCCGCAGGACGGCCAGGCCGGCGATTCCTCCCCACAACCACCGGACCCACGCCTCGGGGTCCTGCCACCGCCAGCGCCGGAGGAGCGGAAGGCGTCCCCCCAGCCACCGCAAGGGTCGAAGCGCCGAAAGGCGGACCATCAGCCGCCGCAACAGCCGCTCCCCCCGCTCCCCCTGACCGGCCAACCAGACCAGCCCGATCAGCGTTCCCACCGCCGCGCCGCCGGCCACCAGCCCTGCCCGGACCATCCAGACCGGCAGCGCCATCGCCAGCAGCAGCCCCACCATCATCAGGAAGACCATCAGCAGGTCCAACACCCGCTCGACGACGACGGTGGAGAGGGCCTGGGTCGCCGGAACCGGGGTCCAGAGGCCGATGAGGAAGGGGCGGACCAGGTCGCCGGCCCGGAAGGGGAGCACATTGCTGAAGAGGTAGCCCACCCCCATCGCGTCGGCGCTGGCCCGAAAGCCGACCTCGGGTCCCAGCAACCGTTGCCAGCGGATCACGCGGGCCGCCATCGAGAGGGCCAGGGCCAGAAAGGCGGGCACCAGCGCCCGGTAGTCGGCCCCTGCCAGCGCTGCCCACAACTCCCGCCAGGCTACCCCCCGCATCGCCAGGAGCAGGGCCACCAGGCTGATGCCCATCCCTATCCAGAATCGCCGTTGTCGCATCGTCTTCCACGTTCTCGGTCAGGCCTTGGGATTCGGGAGGTGATTATACCATCGGGTCAGGGGATGGGCAACCGAGCCATCTTGGTGATTCCCCTCCGTTGACAGCCGTCCGTTTTAGAGCGGATAGCTGTCAGCGGATTTGGGAACGGATTGAGCGGATGGGAGACGCCCACTCCGTGAGCGGTTTATCACAATCCGTTAGATGAGATACTGGTACTTCTTCAAGGTGATGCTGACCGGTCGAATCGTTTCCTGCGGGAACGCTTCTCTCCGTTCAATCCGCTCTTAATCCGTTGACAGCAGTTCGTTTGGGAACGGAAGGCTGTCAGCGGATTTGGGAACGGATTGAGCGGATGGGAGACGCCCACTCCGTGAGCGGTTTATCACAATCCGTTGGATGAGGTACTAGAGCGACTCCAACGACTCCAGGAAGACTCGGATGGCCTGGGCCGTCTCCCGGGGCCGCTCCATCGGCACCAGGTGGCCCGCCTCCGGGATGACGACGAAACGGGTCTGGGGGACCAGGCGGGCCATCCTCGCCTGGCTGGCCGCCGGGAAGGTCCTGGAATGGGCTCCCCGCAGGACCAGCGTCGGGGTGCGGAGGCGGGGCACCGCCCGCCAGACATCGGTGGGTGCGGTGGCGAAGATGTGGGCCTCCCAGGCCGGCGGGTAGACCAGCTCCACCTGACCGTCGGCCCGCTCCCGCGTCCCGGCCTCGACGTAGGCCCGGAGGCTCTCCTCGGGCCAGGTGGCGAAGATGGACCGTCCCGCGTAGTGCTCGTAACAGGCCTGACGGCTGGGCCAGACCCGGCGGCGGCGCAGTGCCCCCTGCACCAGGGGCTGCCGGTGGCCCAGCCCCAGCCACCGCATCAGCCGCAGCAGCCACAGCCATCCCGGCGGCATCATCACCGGGTCTATGAGGACGATGGCGCGGAAGAGGTCGGGGCGACGGATGGCCGCCCAGAGGGTCAGCACCCCGCCCAGGGAGTGCCCCACCCCGACGATGCCCCGCAGCCCCAGTCCGTCCAGGCCGGCGATCAGATCGTCGGCCAGGGGGTGCCAGTCGGGGGCGCTCTCGGGCCGGCTGCCCGGCCAGAGGGGCCGAGAGGGCAGACCAAGGACGTGGTAGCGGTCGGTGAGGGCCTCGGCCAACGGACGGTAGGTTCCCGGCGGGAAGCCGTTGGCGTGGGCCAGGTGGATGACCGGCCCCTCCCCACCGAAGTCGTAGGGTGGGACCGGCGGTTCCGGGAAGGCGCGGGTGTCTTCAGGTTCCATAGCCTTCATTGTACACGATTCCCGGCCGACGGGCCAGGCCCCCAGGAAGACAGATCGCCCCCCCAATCCCCCCACGCCAACGCACCGGTGCCCCAGGCCGTCCCCGGACGGGGGATGGGCTGCACAACACGAGATCGGAGGCGGTGGCGACGGCGGCTGTCTACAGCAGGCCGACGGCCAGCTTGCCCGCGATGAGGAGAAGCACCACCCCGAACATCCGCTTGAGGTGACGGGGCTGCATCCGGGTGTGCATCACCCGGGCACCGGCCTGGGAGCCCACGATGACCGCCAGGGCTGTGATCACCATCAACGGGCCGTCGAAGTGGCCCACCGCCAGGTGTCCCAGGAGGCCGCCGGCCGAGGAGAAGACGACGGCGAAGGCCGACGTGGCGGCAGCCACTTTGGTGGGATACCCCATCAGCATCAGCAGGGGGACGATGAGGAACCCCCCGCCGATGCCCAACAGGCCGGCGATGAACCCGATGCCCAGGCCCAGCCCCGCCCCCAGCACAGCCCGCTGTCGGACCGTGCCCCGCACCGCCTCGGGTTCGGCGCCACCGCTGAGCAGCAACATCCGCCCTCCCGCCAAGAGCACGGCCAGCGTGAAGAGCCCCAGCAACAGGCGGGTGGGCAGGAACTGGGTGACGTAGCCTCCCAGAGGCGCGGCGAGGGTTGACGTGACAACCAGCGGCAAGGCTATCCCCAGGTCAACCATGCGGCGGCGGTAGTAGACCCAGGCCGCCGAGGCCGCCGTCAGGCCGTTCAGCAGCAACCCCGTGGGGATCACCACGCTCTTGAAGTCATAGCCAAACCAAACGAGGAGGGGGTTGTAGACCATCGCTCCCCCCAGGCCCAGCATGGAGAAGAGAAAGGCAAGCCCTGTGATGAGCAAGGCGATGAAGATCAGCATCTCACCCTCCCACAAGCCCGGTCGGAAAAGAAAGGTGCAACGCACCTCTCCGGCGCGTTGCACCGGTCCGCTCTGCCCTTGGGTCCTCCCGCATCACGCAGGATAGCCCGCGCAATCGAGGCACAGCGACCTCCCCTGCACGACCCGCAGGTAAGGTTCGGCGATCAACTCGCCACACTCGGGGCAGACGGCGAAGCGAACCACCTCCTCGGGCTCCTCCCAGGGGTAGTCCACCACCGGCCCTATGGTCATCACGTCCTCCTCGGGAGCCTCCCAGATCAGGTTGACCAGGTCCCACTGCTCTTCCTCGGGAATCTGGGTAGGCGGGATGCCGGCAGCCCGCTTCTGCATAAAGGCCGATGCCGCGATCTGCTTCTGGAGGGTGGGCTTGTAGCTGACGCGCACGGCCCGATGGCGGGCCTTGTCCACCAGGGTCAGGGCCAGTTTCCCCTTGGGACGCTTGGAGATGTTGCCTTTGCCGAAGGTACAGCCGGTGACGTATTGGACGCCATCGCCGAAACACATTGCGCCGTGATGGTTGCCGATCTCCACAATGGCGTGGAGGGACTTGGCCCCGCTGCGCTCCACGCCCAACGTCCGCATCGCGGCCAGGCCGATGCGCACCCCCACGGTGCTGGCCCAGCACTTATGGCCGTGGAACTTCAGGGCCTCTTCCAGAATCTGACGCGAGTCCATCGTGACCTCCTTGTACAACGGATGAAGTGGCGGGGCGGAACAGACGCCGCTCCCTACGTCCGCGCTGGCGCGCTCAGAAGCAGGTCGCGCAGTGCGGCCAGTTGCTCGGCATACCGGGACTCCAAGAGGGGAGGACAGTCCTCGGGCTTTCGTTGGGCGGCCACCAGCTTCAGTGCGAAGGTGAAGCAGGTCGGCTCACCACACGCCTGACAGTTGGTCTGGGGCAGGAGCTGAAACACCTCCATCGGCGTGGGGGGACGCCGCGTCTCGTAAGAAGGCGTGATCTCATCCCGGCGCTCCCAAAGGCGGTTGATCCGCTCGATCACCCGCTCCAAGGCCGCTTGGGCGCTCTCCCGGTCCTGGACTTCGCTCACCAGGACCTCGTAAGGGTGGACGGCGACCGTGTGCCCGTCCTCCTTCCAGGTCAGCGCCGGAGCACCGGGGTGGTAGATCGCGCCGCGCACCACGGCGTTGAGGTAGGGCAAAACCTCCCGGATGTCGGTCCGCAGGCGTGCCCGGGCGCTAAAGCGCTCCGCCCCCGGCTCACACGGCGGCGTGAACAGTTCCAGGTCATACTCCTCGATCAGCATAGGTCACCCCTCATCGGCCAGCGCCTCCGACAACCAGCGCGTCAGGACCTCCCTGTCGGGGACTTCCCGCTGGCTCACCAGCCGACCGTTGATCACCAGGCCGGGCGTCGCCTCCACAGGGATGTGATGTCGGATCTGGCGCTCATCGTTCACCTTGACGACGGTGACATCCTCCCGCCCCAGCGCCCGCAGCACCTCGCCCACGAGGAGCTCTAGCTGGAGGCAGTTGTAACACCCCGTTCCCAAGATCTCCACCTTCATAGCGCACCTCCTTCACACCGGCACGGCTTGCGAAGGCTCCTCCTGACAACAGGGGCAGGAACAGGCCGGCAGTCGTGCAGGCCCCCTGGCCGGCCCCAAGACTTCCTCCAGCAGCCGTGCCACCTGGTCGTCGGCCAGGCGGTAGAAGACGAAGGGGCCATCACGGTAGTTCTCGATGACCCCGGCCTCCCGCAGAACCCGCAACTGCTGGGAGATGTACGGCTGAGAGCGGCCCACCACCGCCTGGAGATGACACACGCAAGTCTCGCGCCGGCGCAGTTCGTCCAGGATCTGCAACCGGGCCGCGTGGGAGAGCACGTGGAACAGCCGAGCCCCTCGACGGTACTTGTCAGCATCCATCCCCAAAGCACTCCTATGCAATCCCCTGCATATGCATTACAATGCATATCATAGCACTGTTTTCCCAAAGGGGAAGGGACGAATGTCATCTCCCAGGGCTACGAATGTCACGTTCCCGCCGGCGATGCCCGCGCGACCCTCCGGGCGCGTGCGCCTACTCCGCTTGCAGGGGAGAGAGAGCCGTGTTACAATGAGGCCGTTCCGACCGCTGGTTAAGCGGCCTAGCGACCTAGCGGCCTAGCGGCCTAGCGGCATGACCGACCTCCGACGGCCGACCGCCGACCGCCGATCAAGCGGCCTAGCGGCGGACTGAGGACTGAGGACTGAGGACTGTGGACTGAGGACTGAGGACCAGGAGGCCAAAGGACTATGTGTGGAATCGTAGGCTATGTCGGCCCTCGGGATGCCACCTCCATCATCTTCGAGGGCCTCAAGCGTCTGGAGTACCGGGGATACGACTCGGCCGGCCTGGCCGTCGTCCAGGAGGGGCGGATCGTCGTCCGACGCCAGGTGGGCAAGCTCTCCGCCCTGGCCGAACTGCTGGCCGCCGACCCCATCCACGGCCACATCGGCATCGGCCACACCCGCTGGGCCACCCACGGCGAACCCAGCCAGCGGAACGCCCACCCCCACGTGGGGATGAGCGGTGAGGTCGTCCTGGTTCACAACGGCATCGTGGAGAACTACCTGCCCCTGCGCCAGGAACTGTTGGCCGAGGGCGTGCGCTTCTCCTCGGAGACGGACACGGAGGTGATCGTCCAACTGGTGGACCGCTACCTGGGGGCCGGCCTGGACGTCGTCGAAGCCACCCGCCGGGCCCTCCTGCACCTGAAGGGCGCCCACGGCATCGTCGTGATGAGCAGCCGGGAGCCGGACCGGCTGGTGGCCGTCCGCATCGGCAACGCCGGCGGCGTCACCCTGGGTGTCGGCCAGGGGGAGATGTTCGTCGCCTCCGACATGCCCGCCATCCTGGAGCACACCCGTCAGATGGTCTTCCTGGAGAGTCGGGAGATGGCCGTCGTCACCGCCGACGGCTTCCGGGTCCTGCGCCTGGACGATGGGACGCCCGTGGAGAAGCAGGTCCACACCATCCCCTGGGACCCTGTGGCGGCCGCCAAAGGGAACTACCGCCACTTTATGCAGAAGGAAATCTACGAGCAAGCGCGGGCCGTGACCGACACCATCCGGGGGCGGGCCGACTTCGAGGCCGGCATCGTCCGGCTGGAGGAAGAGGTGCCCATCACACCTGAAGAAGCCCAAGCGCTGCGCAAGATGGTCATCGTCGCCTGCGGCACCTCCGCCTACGCCGGCCTGGTGGGCAAGTTCATCATCGAAGCCCTGACCCGCCTCCCCGTCGAGGTGGACTACGGCTCCGAGTTCCGCTACCGGGACCCCATCCTCGACGAGCAGAGCGTGGTCCTGGCCATCACCCAGTCGGGCGAGACGGTGGACACGCTGGCGGCGATGGAAGAGGCCCGGGCCAAGGGGGCCCGCCTCTGGAGCATCGTCAACGTCATCGGCAGTCAGGCCCACCGCATCGCCGACGGGGCCATCCTGATGCACGCCGGCCCCGAGATCGGCGTCGCCAGCACCAAAGCCTTCACCACCTCCCTGGTGGACCTCTACCTGCTGGGGCTCTACCTGGGACGGCTGCGGGGGGTGCTCTCCCCCGACCGCCAGCGCCGGCTGATAGACGACCTGGCCCGACTGCCCGACCTGGTGGGCCGGGTGCTGGAAGACGGGAACGACTACCCGACCCTGGCCCAGACCTTCTACGACCGGGAGCACTTCCTTTACCTGGGGCGGGGGATCAACTACCCCATCGCCCTGGAGGGGGCGCTGAAGCTCAAGGAGATCAGCTACATCCACGCCGAGGGCTATCCGGCCGGCGAGATGAAGCACGGCCCCATCGCCCTCATTGACGAAGCCATGCCCGTCCTCGCCATCGCCGTCCGGGATCACGTCTACGAGAAGATGGTCAGCCAGGTTGAGCAGGTCAAGGCCCGGGGGGGCATCGTCATCGCCCTGGCCACCGAGGGGGACGAAGCGATCCAGGAAAAAGCGGACTACGTGCTGCGGGTGCCGCCGACCCCCTACCTGCTCTCGCCCGTGGTCAACGTCATCCCCCTCCAGCTCCTGGCCTACCACATCGCCGTCCGCCGGGGGGCCGACGTGGACCAGCCGCGCAACCTGGCCAAAAGCGTGACGGTGGAGTAGCGGCAGCCCTTGGGGTTGCCCGTGGGGCGAGGGGCAAGGCGACGAGGCGACGCAGGAGCAAGGCAACGGGGCGACCAGGCAACGGGGCACCGAGGGATGAGGTGATGAAGGGGGGAGTGCGGATCGTGATGGTCGGTCCCTTCGGCCTGCGGCCCAAGGGGACGATGAGCGTTCGGGCCCTGCCCCTGGCCCGCGCCCTGGCCGACCGGGGCCACCAGGTCACGCTGCTCTTGCCTCCTTGGAGCTATCCCCAGGACAGCGGCCGGCGCTGGCAGGAGGAGGGCGTGACCGTCGAGAACGTCCCGCTGCCCCCCCTCCCCTCCTTCTGGCCCCTGACCCTCACCGGACGGCTGGTCCGGCGCGTCCTGGCCCTGCGCCCCCAGGTCGTCCACTGCTTCAAGCCCAAGGCCTACGCCGGTCTCGTCCACTACCTCCTCTGGTGGCGACGCCGCCTCCCCCCTGGGCGCGGGGGCCCCTCCCCCCGCCTGGTGGTGGACACCGATGACTGGGAGGGGCCGGGGGGCTGGAACGAGGTGGTGGACCCATCCACGGGCCGTCCCACCTACTCCTGGCCCCAGCGCCGTCTCTTCGCCTGGCAGGAGCGGTGGGGGCTGACCCACGCCGACCGGATCACCGTCGCCAGCCGGGACCTGGAGACCCTCGTCTGGAGCCTGGGCGTTCCCCCGGAGCGCGTCGTCTACCTGCCCAACGGCGTAGGCGTCCCGCCTCCCTCGGATCTTCGGCCCCGCCGACGGCAGGAAGGGCCACCCACCCTCCTCCTCTACACCCGCTTCTTCGAGTTCGACCCCGCCCGCCCCCTGCGCGTCCTGCAACGGGTGCGGGAGGCGGTGCCCCAGGCCCGGCTCCTGGTCGTGGGGAAGGGGCTCTTCGGCGAGGAGCAGACGCTGCTCCGGCTGGCCCAGGAGATGGGGCTGACCCAGGCCGTCCACTACGCCGGATGGGTCGAGCCCCAAGCGCTGGGGGGCCCCTTCGCCGAGGCCGACCTGGCCCTCTACCCCTTCGACGACACCCTGATCAACCGGACCAAGTGTGCCGTCAAGCTGCTGGACCTGATGGCCTGGGGGCTGCCCGTCGTCGCCGACGCCGTCGGTGAGAACGCCCAGATGATCGTCCACGGCGAGAGCGGATGGCTGGTGCCGCCGGGGGATGTGGAAGCGATGGCCACCGCCGTGATCCACCTGCTGCGACAGGCCCCGCTCCGACGGCGGCTGGGCGAGGGGGCTCGACGACGGGTGATGGCCCGCTACACCTGGGAACACCTAGTCGCATACGCGGAGGAAGCTTATGGATTCACCCGCCGATGAATCGCTCCTTCGTCACCGGCTCCGCTTCTGGGGGCCTCCCATCCTCTGGATGGGGCTCATCTTCTACCTCTCCGCCCAGCCTCAACTTCCCACCCTCGACGAGACCTGGCTCGACTTCCTGCTCAAAAAGGCGGGCCACATCGTCGTCTACGCCGTGCTGGCCTGGCTCCTGGTTCGCGCCTTGGTTCAAGAAGGGCCGGTCCAGCCCCGCCACCTCCGCCTCGCCCTCCTCCTCACCATCCTCTACGCCCTCTCCGACGAGCTCCACCAATCCTTCGTCCCCGGCCGCACCGCCCGGCTGCTGGACGTGGGCTTCGACACCTTGGGCGCCCTCCTGGCCCTGGCCCGTTTCCGCCGACTCTGACCCATTTCTAACGCGCCCTCGACAGCCCTCTCACCTTTGCCGAGTATCATAGGGACTTGGGGGGCGGCAAGGGACAAGGGGCAGGGGGCAAGGGGCAGGGGGCAGGGGGCAAGGGGCAGGGGGCAAGAAGAGGCAAGGGGCAGGGAGCAAGGGACCATCCGACCACCCGGCCACCCGACCATCCGACCACCCGGCCACCCGACCATCCGACCACCCGACCACCTGACCAAGGGACCACTTGACCAAGGAGCAAGATGATCCTGGTCACCGGCGGTACCGGCTTCATCGGCTCGGCCCTGGTCCGGGCTCTGCTGCAGGAGGGCCATCGGGTGCGGGTGCTCACCCGCCGTCCCGACGGCCATCCTTTGCTCTCCCGGCCGGGCGTCGAGCCCTTCGTCGCCGACCTGACCGACCCGGCCTCGCTGACCGGCGTCGCCGAGGGGGTCGAAGCCGTCTTCCACCTGGCCGGTCTCCTAGGCGGGAAGAGCGCCGACCCGACCGCCTACGAGGCCCTACACGTCCGGGGCACCGGCCATCTGCTGGAGCAGTTCGCGGGCCGCTTCCTGGTGCGCTTCGTCCACTGCAGCACCACCGGCGTCCTCGGCCCCATCGCCCACCCGCCGGCCGACGAGAGCCGGCCTCCGCGCCCCTCCAACCTTTACGAGCGAACCAAGGCGGCGGGGGAACGGCTGGTCCTGGAGCGGGGGCGGCAGCAGGGCACGCCCGTCACCGTCATCCGGCCCGGGATGGTCTACGGGCCGGGGGACCTGCACCACCTGGGGCTCTTCCGGGCCGTTCAGCGCGGCTACTTCGTCCTCATCGGCGGTGGGCGCAGCACCCTCGATCCCGTCTACATCGCCGACGTGGTGCAGGGGCTGCGCCGGGCGCTGGAGAACGAGCAGGCGGTGGGCCAGGTCTACCACATCGCCGGCCCCCGCCCGGTCACCGTGCGGGAGCTGGCCGAGGCCATCGCCCGAGCCCTGGGCCGGCCCTTCCGCCCGCCGACGGTGCCCCGCCCGCTGGCCTTCGCCGGGGCCTGGCTGATGACCGGCCTGCTCCGCCCGTTGGGGGTCCAGCCCCCCCTCACGCCCGGCCGCGTCCGCTTCCTGACCGAGAACCGGGGCGTCTCCATCGAGAAGGCGCGGCGCGAACTGGGCTACGAGCCGGCCTACTCCCTGGAGGCCGGCCTGCGGGAGACCGTGGCCTGGTACCGCCGGCACGGATACCTGTGAGCGACAAATTGCGAATTGCGAATTGCAATTTGCAATTTGCAATTTGCAACTTGCAACTTGCCACTTGCCACTTGCAACTTGTAACTTGCAACCTGAAACTGCCCGTGAACGCTTTTGAGAGGTTCTCCGTCATCATCCCGTCCTACAACAGCGCGGCCACCATCCGGGCCTGCCTGGACTCGGTGCTGGCCCAGGAGACGCCGCTGCCCTACGAGATCATCGTCGCCGACAGTTCCGACGACGCCACCCCTCGGATCATCCGGCAGCGCTACGGCGACCGGGTGCGGCTCCTCCGCTTCCCCCGCCGGACCGATCCGGGCACCGCCCGCAACACGGCCATCGCCCAGGCCCAGGGTGACCTGCTCCTCTTCACCGACGCCGACTGCATCGTGCCCCCCGACTGGGCAGCGCGGATGGTCCAGGCCCACCGGGAACAGGACTGCCGCATCGTCGGCGGAGCGGTGGTGAACGGCAACCCGGAGAGCCTCATCAGTTGGGCCGGCTACCTGAAGGAGTTCAGTGAGTACCTGCCCGACGCCCGGCCCGGCTTCGTCCACAGCCTGCCCACCTGCAACATCTCCTACCGGCGGGAGGTCTTCGAGGAGTACGGCGGCTACCAAGGCGACTACTACCCCCAGGAAGACTACCTCTTCCACTGGCGGCTGATCAAGGGGGGCGAGCGCATCTACTTCGACCCGACCATCCAGGTGCGCCACGTCCACCGGGCCACCCTGCGCGACTACCTGCGCCACAGCCACCGCTTCGGCGTCGTCACCTCCCAGGTGCTCAAGATCACCGACCTGCCGGGCCACTGGTTCGCCCGCCGACCCTGGCTCGCGCCCCTCTTCATCCCGTTTCTGCCCTTCATCAAGTTCACCCGGACGACGCTGCGGACCTGGCGGGTCAACCCGGAGCTGATCCGCCGGCGCCCCCTCGTCCTCCCCCTCCTCTTCGTGGGCCTGCTGAGCTGGGAGATCGGCTTCATCCAGGGCGTCTATACCGACCACCGACCGCTGACCGCCGACCGAGGCGGGCGGACCGAGGGTTGAGACCGATGGCAGAGGGTTCGAGGCTCGGGGTCACAAGCGTTGGACGCGCGGGGCTGGAGATCGCCCTCCACGGGGTCCGGCTGGCCCTGGTGACGGACTACCGCCCCCTGCTGGCCTTCGGGCGGGAGTACCTGGGGCCGCTGCTGGTGACCCATCGGGCGGAGCCCGAGGTGACGGTCTCCTTCCGGTTCGACGCCGATCCGCTGCCCCCGGCGACCTCGGCCACCGGCCTGCGGCGGGCCGGACGGCGGCTCTGGCTGGACGACGGGCGGGTCTACCAGCCGGAACTGCTGGGGTTCCCCGGCCTCGCCCTCCTGACCCGGCGCCGGGGCAACCGCTGGACCGTCCGGGCGACCTACCGCCCCCCCTCCCGCCTGGCCCGCTGGCACCACCGGCTGCGCGGCCCCGATCCCCGCCTCGTCGCCACCCTGCTCTACTACCTGGCCTACTTCCCCCTGCTGGCCTACCTGGAGGCGCACCGGGGCTGGACGCCCCTCCACGCGGCCGGCGTCGCCCTCCCCGAAGGGGGCCTCCTCATCGCCGGCCTGCCCGGCTGCGGCAAGACGACCCTCGCCCTCGCCTTCGCCGCCCGGCCCGGGGCCCGCCTCCTCTCCGACAACCTGGTGCTCACCGACGGCCGGCAGCTCTACGCCTGCCCCGAACCCATCCACCTGGACGACGGCCTCCGCCCTCTGCTGCCCGACCTCGCCGACCTCCTGGTGGCCGAGGAGCGGACCGTCACCCACGGGCGGCGCGACTACCGCCCCCGCCCCCACCGCCAGGCCGCCGCGACGCCCCCCCGCTGGCTCCTCTTCCCCCTCTTCGCCGACGAGGTCCGGCTGGCCCCCCTCTCCCCGGAGGCCGCCCTGGACCGGCTGCTGACCATCGGCGAGCAGACGAAGGAGCTGGCCGCCTACACCGCCCAGCGGGCCGTCTGGGGGCTCCTGGACGATGCGCCGGGGTGGGCGGGCCGGGTCCGAGAGCGGCTGACCGACCTGGTGGAGCGCCTGGCCTGCTACGAGCTGCACCTACCGCCGGGCCGCCCCCTGCCCCCCCTCACCGCCGAGGTGCTGACGGCCCTCACCGCCGTTCCCGCCTCCTCCGGTCCGGGAACCCCTGCCACCTCCCCGCAAGCCCCCCTGGCCGCCGGCCAAGCGCCGAACCGCCCGGCTGAGAGGGGGAAACCCCCTTCGGGGGCTGCAAGTCAGCCCGCAGGGCTCTCTTCCCTTAGCCCGGACCTTCCAGGTCCGGGCCAGGCCGGGCAGACACCCCCCGCCTTCGACGCCCGGACCTTGGACCCCCGCGCCCTGGAGGCGCTGGAGGCGCTGGCCGCCCAACCCTTCCTGGCCTGCCCCCCCGTGGCCCTGCCCGACCTACACCTCAAGCCCCGCCTGGAAGCGCCCTCCAGCCTGGCCACGGCGACCCGGGAGCACCTGGTCCTGGGGCTGACCAGCCCCTCCCCCGGCTGCGGGATGGCGCTGGCCGTGACCCCGCTGGGGGAGGCCGACCTGAGCGCCGAACGGCTGGACCGCCTCTTCGCCCACCTGGGGGCCGTGCTGGACCCCGACCGGTCATCCCCGGCCATCGGCGAGGAGGCCCTGGACGCGGTGCTGCTGCGGGGAGCCGCCGCTTGGGCGGAGCGGCTGGGGAGGAGCGAAGCGCTGCTGAAGGCCATCGAGGGGGGAGGCGCTGCCTTCGCGCCCGAGGAGGTGGAGGCCCACGGCCCGGCCATCCTGGCGACGGTGCCGGCCGCCTTCCGCCCCGTCGCCCGGCGGGAGTTCGGCCTGGTGGGGCGGGGCAACCATTTCCTGGAGGTGCAGGTGGTCGAGGCGGTGCTGGACCCGGCCACGGCGGCGGCCTGGGGGCTCGCCGTGGGCCAGGTGGTGGTCCTCTTCCACGCCGACTCCGGCCACCTGGGGGCCATCGTGGGCCGCCTCTTCGCCCACCGGCGCAAGAACAGCCGCCGGGGGCGGCTCATCGAATGGCAGATCAAGCTGCCCTACCACCTGCGGGGGCTCCGCTCACCGGGGGTTGCCTGGAGCCGAGCCCGCTACTTCCTCCCCCGCCGCTGGCTGCCCATCCCGGCCGACTCGGAGGAAGGACGGCGCTGCCGATGGGCCCTGGGCGCTGCCACCAACTACGCCTTCGCCAACCGGCTGGCCGTCCTGGCAGCGCTGGAGCAGGCCCTGCAGGCGGTTTGGGGCGAGCGGGTCGGCCCCCTCCGCCTCCTCTACGACGCGCCCCACAACGGCATCGCCCGGGAGCGCATCGGCGGCCAGGACCTCTGGGTCCACCGCCACAACGCGGTGCGCGTCACCCCGCCCTCCCGCCTGCCGCCCGACAGCCCCTACCGGGCCACCGGCCACCCCGTGCTGCTGCCGGGAACCCATCGCACCGCTTCCTTCCTGTGCGCCGGCGATGAAGGGGCTGCCCACACCCTCCACTCGGCCGGCCACGGGGCCGGGGAGACGGCCTTGGCCCTGGGCCGCCCCCTGGAGGCCCCGGACCGCCGGACCCGCCTCTACCGCTACCGGCGGGGCCTGGTCGAGGAGAGCCCCCCCCTGAGCGACGAGGGCGTGGAGGCAGTGGTGCAGACGCTGCACCGGTGGGGGATCTGCCGGCCGGTGGTCCGCCTGCGCCCCGTCGCCACGCTCAAGGGGTAGGAGGGGAGCCGTGCGCTTCTTCCGCCACGTCCTAAGCACCTTCTTGGCCGAGATCGCCATCGTCGGCCTCAACCTGCTCCTGGGCGTCCTGACCGCCCGGGTGCTGGGGCCGGAGCGCCGGGGCATCCTGGCCCTGGTGATGACGCTGCCCGTCACCCTGGTCACCTTCGCCGACCTGGGCATCTCCCGGGCCAACATCTACCTCATCGGCCGGCGGGGGCGCTCCCCCCAGCAGATCGCCTCCAACGCCCTCTTCTTCGCCCTGGCGACGGGGGCGTTCCTGGGGCTGGGCCTCTGGCCGGTCCGGGGGCTGGCCCTCCGCACGCTGCTACGGGGGCTCCCGGCCCGCTACCTGGCCCTCATCCTGGTGCTGACCCCCTTCCTGCTCCTCTACACCCACTGGCTGGCGATCCTGCGGGCCTTCCAGCGCTTCGAGCTCTTCAACCTGATCCGGCTGCTGATGCCCCTGAGCCTGTTGGGGATGATGGGGGCGGCGCTCCTCGTCTTCCACGGCGGGATCGGCTGGGCGACGGCGGCCTACGGCGCGGGGGTCCTCCTGGCCGTGGGGATCAGCCTCGCCATCGTCGGGGCCATCACCCGCCCCCGGCTCCGCTTCGACCGCTCCCTGGCCGGCGAGGCGATGGCCTACGGCCTCAAATCCTACCTCCAGAACCTGGTCAGCCACCTCACCTACCGGCTGGACCTCTACCTGGTGGCCTACTTCCTCAGCCCGCGCGAGGTGGCCTTCTACGCCATCGCCACCTCGGCGGCGGAGCTGGCCTGGTACATCCCCAACTCGGTGGGGCTGGTCCTCTTCCCCAAGCTCTCCGCCACCGAGGAGGAGCGCATCCACCCGCTGACGGCGGAGATCAGCCGCCACACCCTGCTGATCACCCTGCTGGCGGCCGGCGTCGTCCTGCTGGCCGGTGGCGTCGGCATCCCCCTGCTCTACGGGGCCGACTACCGGCCGGCCGTCGGTCCGATGGTCATCCTGATGCCCGGCGTGGCGACGATGGCCCTCTACAAGGTGCTGAGCCGCAACTTCTCCAGCCGCAACCGGCAGGAGGTCTCCATCGCAGCGGCCGCTTTGGGGCTGGCCCTCGACGTGCTCCTCAACGTCATCTTCATCCCCCGGTTGCGGGTGATGGGGGCGGCTCTGGCCTCCACCATCGCCTACAGCCTGGCGGCGCTGGTCCTGCTGGAGGCTTTCCGGCGGGAGTCGGGGCTGAGCCGGGAGGCGGTGCTCCGGCTGCGGCAGGACGACCTGCAGCGGTACGCGGAGTTGGTGGCGACGGTCCGGGCGGTTCTCGGCCGATGGCCGACCGCCGATGGCCGATGGCCGACCGCCGACGGACGACGGCCGACGGCCGACCGCCGATGGCCGACCGTGGACTGAGGACCGTGGACCGTGGACTGTGGACTGGCGAGGAACACGAAGGACACCAAGAACTCAAAGAGCACAAAGCGGTACGAAGGGCTGGAGCCCCGCCCCCCCATCCGCTCAATCCGTTCCCCAATCCGCTGACAGCTCGTCCGCCCCGGCCACGGCGGAGGACACAAAGGACACCAAGAGCGCAAAGAGCACAAAGCGGTGCGAAGGGCTGGAGCCCCGCCCCCCATCCGTTCAATCCGCTCCCCAATCCGCTGACAGCTTGTCCGCCCCGGCCACGGCGAGGAACACGAAGAACACCAAGAACGCAAAGAGCACAAAGCGGTGCGAAAGGCTGGAGCACCGCCCCCCCATCCGTTCAATCCGCTCCCCAATCCGTTGACAGCTCGTCCGCCCCGGCCACGGCGGAGGACACAAAGGACACCAAGAGCGCAAAGAGCACAAAGCGGTACGAAGGGCTGGAGCACCGCCCCCCCATCCGCTCAATCCGTTCCCCAATCCGCTGACAGCTTGTCCGCCCCGGCCACGGCGGAGGACACAAAGGACACCAAGAGCGCAAAGAGCACAAAGCGGTACGAAAGGCTGGAGCCCCGCCCTCCCATCCGCTCAATCCGTTCCCCAATCCGCTGACAGCTTGTCCACCCCGGCCACGGCGAGGAACACGAAGAACACCAAGAGCGCAAAGAGCACAAAGCGGTACGAAAGGCTGGAGCACCAACCCCCCATCCGCTCAATCCGTTCCCCAATCCGTTGACAGCTCGTCCGCCCCGGCCACGGCGGAGGACACAAAGGACACCAAGAGCGCAAAGAGCACAAAGCGGTGCGAAAGGCTGGAGCACCGCCCCCCCATCCGTTCAATCCGCTCCCCAATCCGTTGACAGCTTGTCCGCCCCGGCCTGAAGCGCCGGGGCTGGGAAAGAAGAAACCCAGCACCGCCTGTTTACGGCGGTGCACAAGGGATGGGGGAGACGCACCGAAACCCGACGTTGACGCTCGAGATGTACGGGACGACCCTGACGCACACCGCACAGCGGGCGATCTCCTGAAAGTCGTACCACGAGCCGCCACGCACAACGCGCGCTACCTCGTCACCTGGGGAGGGATCCTCCCGACCGTCGTCCGGGCGGTAGGGATAACCGAAGGCCGGCCGCCGCCAGTCCGGCCCCCACAGGCTCAACGTCCATTCCCACACATTCCCCGCCATGTCGGCCGCGCCATAGGGGCTATCCCCGCCCGGCAGGATCCCCACAGGTGAGGGTTGCTCGAGCCCGGCCTCGCCCGTATTGGCCCTGCCCTCTTCCCACCTGTCCCCCCAGGGCCAAGTCCGGCCGTCGGTACCCCGAGCTACCTTCTCCCATTCGGCCTCCGTCGGCAGTCGAACGATCTCGGGTGTCAGGTTCAGGGTCTGAAGTTGTCCCTCCTGCCAGACCTGTACCCTGGAACCCGTAGCTCGAAACCGCTCCTACAGCCATCGGCAGAAAGCCATCGCTTCGTACCAGGTCACCCCCACCACCGGCTGGTTGGGAGCATTAAAGCGGGGATCGTGCCAGAAGTCGGGCCGGCCGGTCCGCTGCCACTCCCGGCGCGGCTTTCCCCGCCGCCAGGCCCAGCCGGAGCTCTCTTCGCCCCCCCACCAGGTCGGGTCGTCGTACCCACCGGCCTCGATGAAGCAGCGATATTGGGCGTTGGTGATGGGGTAGCGGCTGATCAGGAAGGCGGGCAGATCCAGTTGATGCCGGTCCCGCTCCCCCTCCAGCCATCCCCATAGGAGCTCGAGGAGTTCCTCTTGAGACAACCCTTCAGCGGTATACGTGCCGTCTTCCACCTTCTGCTGTACCCACGCTTTCCATCGCTCCACTTCCTCAGCGGTCCTTAATTCGTGTATTCGTGCCCCATTCGTGGACGGTCGGTCTCCCTATCTCCAAAGATATGGGGAATCACCAGGCTTGACAGCGGTGATTCCCCACAAGTGAGCGAGAGAGTGATCCGTAGCAGGCCGTCCACGAATTTCTCACAAATGCACGAATGAGGCGGCCCTTAATTCGTGTATTCGTGCCCCATTCGTGGACGGCTCGTCTCCCTATCTCCAAAGATATGGGTAATCTAATCACCGGGCGTGACAGCGTTGACGGAGGGGCGGAGTTGCGGTAAACTCCTGTGAGCAACTACCCGCACCATCGGCAGCGGCAGCGCCGCCTGCCCGACCGCGAAGGAGTTCCCTGATGGCACCCATCCGTGTCCTGCTGGCCGACGACCACGCCGTGGTCCGCAAAGGTATCCGTGAGTTCCTCGAAGCGCTGGGAGAGATCGAGGTGGTGGCCGAGGCGGCCGATGGCGAGGAGGCCAAAGCCCTCATCCGCCAGCACCGGCCCGACGTCGCCATCCTCGACATCCGCATGCCCAAGGCCACCGGCATCGAGGTCACCCGCTGGATCCGGGATCAGGAGATCCCCATCGGCGTGCTCATCCTGACCGCCTACGACGACGATCCCTTCGTCCTGGCCGCCCTCCAGGCCGGTGCCAACGGCTACGTGCTCAAGACGGCCGAGGCCGAGGAGATCGTCGCCGCCGTCCAGGCCGTCCACCGGGGGCAGTCCGCCCTCGACCCGGTCATCGCCCGCAAGCTGATGGCCCACCTGGCCAGCCCCGCCTCCACGGCCAGGCCGGTCGAGCCGCTGACCGCCCGCGAACGCCAGGTCCTGGAGTTGGCCGCCCGGGGCCTGACCAACCGCGCCATCGGTATGGAGCTGGGGATCAGCAACCGCACCGTCCAGGGCCACCTGGCCAACATCTACGCCAAGCTCCAGGTGGGCAGCCGCACCGAGGCGGTGACCAAAGCCCTCCGCCTGGGCATCATCCGCCTGCCGGAGGAGGCGTCGTGAGGAAGAGGTGGGCTTCCGTCAGCCTGCGCAGCCTCCAGGTCCAAATCCTCCTCTGGACCATCCTCCCCCTCACCATCCTCCTCATCGCCCTCTCCCTCACCGGCATCCGCAGCCACCAACACTCGATGCGCCTCCTGGTCGCCGAACGGGACGCCGGGCTGGCCCGGCTGCTGGCCGACGACATCGCCACCGCGCTGGCACGCTACACCACCGGCCTGCAGGTCCTGGCCGCGTCCGAGGCCCTGCGCCACGGCGACAGCCAGACTGTCAAGATCGCCCTGACCGAGGCCAGCCACCAGATGGACGGGATGGTCCTCCTGACCGTGGACGCCTCAGGACGGGTCCTGACCGGCCCCCCGGTGCTGCCCGCCTGGACCGATGAGGCCGTCCGCCACCTCCTGACCGCCCCCCAGGCGATGCACGCACCCGCCGTCACCACGATGGCCGACCAACGGACCCTCGTCTGGAGCATTCCCCTGGGGCAGGAGGGCTCAACGTCGAGCCCTCGGAGTTGGCTGCTGGCCGGCCTGCCCCTGGACGCGCTGTCCCTGGCCCGGCTGCGCGAGACCAGCCACCTGAGCCAGGTGGGAACCGTCGTCCTGGTGGACCAAGAGAAGCGTGTCCTCTACGCCAGCGGCCCCCTGGTGGACGGCGAGACCTTGGACGACGGGCCAGGGGTCGCGCCCGCCCTGGCCGGTGAGCACGGTGTCCTCTTCGTCCCCACCCCCCAGGGCGAGTTGGTCGTCGCCTACACCCCCGTCCCCGGCCCCGGCTGGGCCCTTGTCCTGCGCGAACCGTGGGAGTCGCTGGCCGCCCCGCTCCTGCGCTTCGACCGGGTGATGCCCTTCGTCCTGCTCACCGCCGCCGTCGTTTCCCTCCTCACCCTCTTCTTCGGCCTGCGCTACGTCGTCCGCCCCCTGCAGAAGCTGGAGGCCCAAGCCCGCCAGATCGGCCTGGGGGACTTCGAGGCCGTCGCCGACCCGGTGGGGGGCGTCAAGGAGATCGAAGAGCTGCGCCGCACCCTCGACCAGATGGCCCACCAGGTCCAGCGCTACCAGGATGCCCTGGAAGCCTACCTGGGCGCGATGACCCGGGCCCAGGAGGAGGAACGGGCCCGGCTGGCCCGGGAGCTGCACGACGAAACGGTCCAGACCCTCATCGCCCTCAACCAGCGGGTCCAGATGGTGCAGCGGACCCTGGAACGGGATCCGCCCCATGCCGCCGAGCGGCTGGCCGAACTGCGGACGATGCTCAGCGAAGCCGTCGAGGAAGTGCGTCGCTTCAGCCGGGCCTTGCGCCCCCTCTACCTGGAGGAGCTGGGGCTGGTGCCGGCCCTGGAGATGCTGGCCCGAGAGGCCGGGGCCTTCTTCCGCTACAGTGGCCCCCTCCGCCGTCTGACCGCTGAGCAAGAGCTGGCCTTCTACCGCATCGCCCAGGAGGCGTTGAGCAACGTCCAGCGCCACGCCAACGCCTCCCACGCCGAGATCGAACTGACCTTTGCCCAGGACAGGGTGCTCCTGCGGGTGTGGGACGACGGGAGGGGCTTCGCCGTCCCGGAACGCCTCACCGACCTGACCCGCAACGGTCACTTCGGACTGATGGGGATGTACGAACGGGCCCAGCTCATCGGGGGCCGGCTGACCATCACCTCAACCCCCGGCCACGGAACGACCGTCGAAGTGGAGCTCCCCCTCTGACCGATGCGCCATTTGGCGGGGTGGCCAATGCGCCGAAAAGCCCTTGCGGACGTCCGAGAGCTATGCTACACTCCTGGTCAAACCCGCCAGGCGCCAAAGCGCGGGATAAGCCTGCGAGGGCCGGGGCGTTGAAAAGCCCCGGACAAGCCTTGCGAAGGTGGAGTATGGCACGAGCACGGGTCAAACGTCGAAAAGAAGAGAAGCCGCGAGACTGGCTTCCCCTGGTCGCCTTCCTGGGGACGATGGCGGGGTTCCTGGGGGCCTACCTGGGTGCTGAGGTCCTGCTGGGCACCCGGCCCCACCCGCTGCACTGGCTGGTGGCAGGCTCGGGGGGCCTCCTGGGTTATCTGGGTGGGATGATCCGATACTGGCGTCGAGGAGACCTATGAACGAGTTGATGCGGGTGGCTAGGGACTGGCAGGAGGTGGTGGAACGCCTGATCCAGGCGCTGGAGACGCAGGGAATGCGCGTCTACCGCAGCTTCGATCTGCGCACCGCCCTTGCCGCTCTCCCTGATTGCGGCTGCCCCCATCACGGCACCGAACAGTGCACCTGCCAGTACGCCGTGCTGCTGGTCTACGGGGATGCCCCCTCGCCGGCTCAGGTGGTGACCCACGGGCGCGATGGGCAGACCTGGCTCTCCGTGCTCGGCGCTGACGACCCCTCCCCTTCGCTGAAGGCCCGTATCCTGGAGCTGCTGACGGCCACCTTCACGCCGGAAGAGCGGGGGTATCGGCACGCCACCCCCACGGGCGTCGCCGGAACCATCCCCCGCACCCCTTCGCCATGATCCATCGGATGGGCAACGGAGAGACCTATGGACCAACCGAGCACGAAAAAGGTGGTGACCGGTCGCACGCGCACCGTGGTCATCTGGCTACAACGCCGGATCCTGGAGCTCAGCCGCCACTGGCTGGCCTGGGCCAACCTCTTCTGGGGCCTGATGGTGGGCCTGCCTTGGCTGGCCCCGGTCCTGATGAAGCTGGGGGCCACGACCCCGGCCCGGGCCATCTACTTCGTCTACGGCTTCCTCTGCCACCAGTTCGCCAACCGCTCCTTCTTCCTCTTCGGCCCCAAGACGATGTACGCCTACACGGAGCTGCTGCCCTACGCTCCCGACGCCAACACCTGGCTGGGGCTGCGGGCCTTCATCGGCAACGCCGAACTGGGCTACAAGGTCGCCTGGTCCGACCGGATGGTCTCGATGTACGGCGGCGTCTTCCTGGGCGGATTGCTCTTCGCCCTGCTGCGCCACCGGATGAAACCCCTCTCCTGGCGCACCTTCGGGCTGATGATCCTTCCGATGATCGTGGACGGCTCCACCCACTGGATCAGCGACCTGGCCGGCGTCGGTCAGGGCTTCCGCTACCACAACGGCTGGCTGGCGACGCTCACCGGGAACCTCTTCCCCTCCAGCTTCTACGTGGGCAACGCCCTGGGCTCCTTCAACTCCTGGATGCGGCTGATCACCGGCCTGCTCTTCGGGCTGGCGATAGTCTGGATGGTCTACCCGCTGATGGAAGCCTCCTTCCAGGACGTGCGCCAGACGCTGGAGCCCCGGATGCGGCGGCTTCGCTCCCCGCTCCCCCAGACCGTGATAGATGTCACGTGATATTTGTCACCTATTCCCCTCGCCATTTGGCCTGCTCCCAACCCCGCCATTCGGCGCTGGCAACCGCCTTCCTTCTATGGTATGCTCTTCCCCAAGAAGCCCCGTGGCCCTCCCAAGGCCAGGTCCGGGAGGCAGCCGGGGGCTCCCCACCATCTCTAGCCGATTACTATCTCCTCGTCGGAAGGACGGTTCGCCATGCACCGTTGGCAACGATGGATTTCCGGGCTGAGCCTGCTGATCATCTTGGCGGGATGGGCAATGCCGGTCCTGGCCCAATCGGAGACGACCGAGGGCTTCCACATCTTCTTCAGCGCCGGCTGCGCCGATTGCTGGCCCTACGTCGAAGAGGTCCTGGTGCCGGCCCTCCAGGCCGGCGGTGTCACCGCAGAGCCGGTCATCCACGACTTCACCCGTCCCGGTGGTCGCCAGTTGCTGGCCGACCAGGCCAGAGCGGTCGGGCTGCCGCGTCGGATCGCCGACTCCCTCTACGCCTTCGTCCCCCGTCCCGACGGCGGCTTCCTGGTCGTGCTGGGCCACGTGCCCGGCCCGCTGCTGGAGGAGTTGCTGGCCCGCGACGACCTGCCCCGCAAGCTGGTCATCCAGCAGCCCAAGATGCACGGCCAGCCCGAAGAGTACCGCCTCTGGTCCTTCACCGGCGAGATGCTGAGCTTCCCCATCAACACGCCGTTGGACGAGGCGATCCCGCTGTTGCCCCCCACCCCCAGCCAATCGCTGCTGGACCCCGCCGAGGCCAACCTGGCCACGCTGCTGCCGGCCGTCGTCGTCACGGGCCTGCTGGACAGCGTCAACCCCTGCGCCTTCGCCGTCATCCTCCTGCTGCTCGCCTTCCTCTTCACCCTGCGCAAGAGCCGGGGCCAGGTCCTGAAGCTGGGGGCCATCTACGTGGCCATGATCTTCCTCGTCTACTTTGCCATCGGCCTCGGCATCCTGAGCACGGTCCGGCTGAGCGACGACCCCCACTTCGTCGCCCGCATCGGCAGCTACCTGCTCATCGGGCTGGGGGTGCTGAACCTGATCGAGTACCGGTGGCCCCGCTTCCCCATCAAGCTGCACATGCCGGCCGTCGCCCACAAGAAGGTCAACCAGCTCCTGAAGGTAGCGACCGTACCGGCCACCATCGGGGTGGGCCTCATCGTCGGACTCTGCACCTTTCCCTGCTCCGGCGGCGTCTACGTCAGCATCATCACGCTGCTGAACGCCAAGACGACGATGGCCTGGGGGCTGGCCTACCTGACGCTGTACAACCTTCTCTTCGTCCTTCCGCTGGTCGTGATCCTGCTGGCCGTCGGCAACCGGGTCACCGCCAAGCGGTGGGCAGCCTGGGAACGGGAGCACGCCTTGGCCCTGCGGCTCTGGTTTGGTCTGATGATGATTGGTCTGGGAGTGCTGATGTTGACCGTCGTAATCCCCTCGGGAGGTGTGTGAGTGGTGCTGAACATCAACGTGAAAGAGACTATGGCGACGCGAGCGCGTTACAACCGCATCGCGCCGCTCTATGATTTTTTGGAGACGTTGGCCGAACGTCGCTACCGGAACTGGCGACAGCGCGTCTGGTCCCTCGTGGAAGGGCCGAAGGTGCTGGAGGTCGGCGTGGGAACCGGTAAGAATATGCCCTACTACCCTCCGGGGGTCCAGGTGACCGGCGTGGACCTGAGCGAGAAGATGCTGCTCCGCGCCCGACGCCGGGCCGAAAGGATGGGCCTCTCGGTGGCCCTCTTGCAGATGGACGCCCAGGTCCTAGACTTCCCCGATGACACCTTCGACAGCGCCGTCGCCACCTTCGTCTTCTGCTCCGTGCCCGACCCGGTGCAGGGACTGCGGGAGATGGCCCGCGTGGTCAGGCCGGGAGGTCGGATCGTGCTGCTGGAACACGTGCGGGCAGAACACCCCCTCCTGGGGCGGCTGATGGATCTGCTCGATCCGCTCGTCGCCCGGCTGATGGGGCCTCACATCAACCGGGAGACGGTGGAGAACGTGCGACGAGCGGGGCTTACCTTGGAACGGGTGGAAGACGTTGGCATGGGGGGGATCTTCAAGTTGATCGTAGCCAAGATCTAGCCAAGGTCAGCCAAGGTCAGCCAAGGTCGGAGGAGAGGAACACGTTGGAACGCAAGCTGCCGGACTGGGACAACCGGACCACCTGGCGGGGGCTGATGGCCTTGCTCTTGGTCGCGGGCCTGGCCTGGATCGCCCTCAGCCGGGTGCCTGAAGGGGAGATCACCACCCGCCACGACCGTCCTCCCCAGCCCCAACGGGGCTTCCCGGCCCCGGACCTCTCACTGGAGACGTTGGAAGGGCAGACGATCGCCCTCTCCGACCTGCGGGGCCAAGCGGTGATCATCAACTTCTGGGCCACCTGGTGTCCGCCCTGCCGCGCGGAGATGCCGGCCCTCCAGAAGGTCTACGAACGGTATCGGGACCAGGGCCTGACCATCCTGGCCGTCAACCAGCAAGAGAGCAACGGACGGGTGGCCGACTTCACCGCTCAGTTCGGCCTCACCTTCCCCATCCTGATGGATCGGGATGGCCGCGTCTTCGCCCGCTACCGGGTCACCGCCCTGCCCACCACCTTCTTCGTGGACCGGGAGGGGATCATCCGAGAGGTGACCATCGGCGGACCGATGAGCGAGCCCTTCATCGAGAGTCAAGTCACGGCGCTGCTGGGGACCACCACGGCCCGTCAGGAGCCTGAGGGATAGCCGGAGGCCGACGATGGCACCAACGCTCAACCTCTTCGGCGCTGCCGTCCGGGTCTACGGGCTGATCCTCCTCCTGGCCGCTTGGGCCGGGTTGTGGCTGGCGGCCCGTCAGGCCCGACGGCTGGGGCTGAATGAAGACCACGTCTACAACTTGGGCTTCTACGCCCTGCTGGCCACACTGCTGGGGGCGCGGCTGGCCTACGTCCTCCGCTACTGGTCCGTCTACCAGGACGCCCTCCTCTCGGCCCTCTCACCGACGCCAACGGCGCTGGCCTGGTCGGAGGGGGCGCTCATTGGTGCGGTGACCGCCATCGCCTACGGCAGCCGCCGCCGGCTGCCCGTGGGGGCCACGCTGGATGCCCTCGCACCGGGAGCGGCCCTGGCCCTGGCCCTGGAACGGCTGGGAGCCTTCCTCGACGGCAGGGGCTTCGGAGAGCCGACAACGCTCCCTTGGGGTGTCCACCTGTGGGACGAGGTCCGCCACCCGGTCCAGCTCTACGAGATGGCAGCGCTGCTGATCATCCTGGGAGTCCTCTGGTGGGGAGTGAAGCGCAGCCCCTTCCAGGGCTACCGCTTCACCCTGTTCGCGGCCCTCTACGCCGGCGCCCGCCTCTTCCTAGAGGCCTTCCGGGCCGACGCCCCCCTGATGGCCAACGGCGTGCGGACCGTCCAGGTCATCGCGTTGGGAGTGATGCTGGGGGCCATCGGCTACCTCTACCGCCGTCGCTTCCCCCCACCGGCTCCCCAGGAACCACCTGCCGGTCACGCCCCCCAGGGGTCTGGGGCAGAGTAGAGCCCGCCGGTCGGACACTTCCCTTGGGAATCCGACCGGGGATTGAAGCAATGACCGTCAAATCCACCAACGAGAGGGAATGGCTATGCGAAAAACCCTGCTCATCGGCGGCCTGTTCACCCTGCTCCTCCTCGCCGCCTGCGCCCGTGGACAACCCGACATCGCCGTAGACACCACCCGTCACGACTTCGGTTCCATCCCCCAGGGCCAGGTCGCCACCGCCGAGATCACTGTGCGCAACACCGGACAGGGAGCCCTCAAGATCGAGGCCGTCTCCACATCCTGTGGCTGCACCTCGGCCCGCGTCGAACCCACCACCATCCCCCCCGGCGGGGAGGGACGGCTCCTCATCCGCTACGACTCGGGCCTCCATCCCGACAGCGGACCGGTGCGACGCCACATCTACATCGCGTCCAACGACCCCGATGAGCCGGAGGTCGAGGTGATCATCACCGCCGACGTCCAGGAGCCGACGTCGTGACGACAGGACACCCTCAACCGAGGGCGTCCCGTTGAGCAACCCAGGAGGAAGAGACGATGAGCAAACGTCGAACTCCCAAACGCCGCTCGCGCCGCTACAAGTCCTATAAGAAGAACAACAGCCTGACGATGGTCCTCATCGGCGGTGCCGCCCTGATCCTGCTGCTGGTCGGATGGTACCTCCTCCAGGATCGGGAGACGCCCAGCCTGGCCGCCTCCACCGACACCCTCACCTACAATCCTGAGGACGTCGTCTACGACGAGGGGCTCTTCGGCGTCCACGAGATGGGGCCCTCCCAGACCCCCATCCCCTTCCTGCCCGCCGACGGCCCCCAACCCAAGCTGGAGATCCCCCAGACCTACTGGAGCTTCGGCCAGGTAGGACCGCGTGACGTGGTGGACCACGTCTTCGTGCTGAAGAACGTGGGCGACGCCCCCCTGACCATCAGCCGCATCTACACGACCTGTGGCTGCACGACGGCGGAACTCTCGGCCCGGGTCATCCCCCCGGGCAAGATCGCCCTGTTGCGCGTCATCTTCGACGCCGGCTACCACGACGTGCGCGGGCAGCGGGTGCGGCGGGGCGTCATCATCGAGAACAACGACCCCACGAACAGCCAGGCCGAGGTCTGGACCGAGGCAGCCGTCCGCTGGAAGTGAAACTCCACAATGAGCTACCGGACCCACTCCCAGGGATCCTCCCGCAGGTTCCCTTAAGCCACCGCTGCCGCCGGGCACCGCGCGACCTGCGGGAGGATGACAACGGTCAGGTAGCGAGACTCCACAAACCACCAGGAGGAGAACAGGTCTGATGCCTTCGCTCACCGTGCCCCTGGCCTTTCTGGCCGGGCTGCTTTCCTTCGTCTCACCCTGCGTGCTGCCCTTGGTGCCCGTCTACCTGGGCTACCTGTCGGGAAGCAGCCTCACCGACGATGCCCCCCTGCCCCGCCGACGGTGGGTCTTCAGCCACGCCCTGGCCTTCGTCGGCGGCTTCACCTTCATCTTCATCGTCCTCTTCGGCCTGCCGACGACCCTCCTCGGCAGCACCCTGCAACAGTACAGCGATGGGATCGCCAAGGTTGGGGGAGCCATCGTCATCCTCTTCGGCCTGCACACGATGGGGATCATCACCATCCCCTTCCTGAACGTGACGCGCCGGGTGGAGATAGGAGGGGGGATGGAACCCGGTCACCTTCGCTCGACCCTCTTCGGCGTCACCTTCGCCGCCGGTTGGACACCCTGCATCGGGCCGCTGCTGGGCACCGTGATGACCCTCGCCTTCACCGAGCCCTCTCGGGCGGTGGGGTTCATCCTCATCTACGCCCTAGGGCTGGCCACCCCCTTCCTGGTGACGGCAGCCCTGCTGACGCGGGCCATCGGCTGGCTAAAGCGGCTCAACCGATACCTGCGGGCCGTGGAGATCGCCAGCGGTGCACTGATGACCGGCGTGGGCCTCCTACTGGTCAGCGGAACCTTCTCCGTGCTCAACAGCTACTTCATCCAACTCACGCCGGAGTGGCTCCTGCGCTACCTGTGAGGAGCCAAGCCATGCCCAAAGCCAAGATCCTGGTTGTGGACGACGAACCGACCATCGTCAACACGGTGCGGGCCTACCTGGAGCAGGAGGGCTACGGGGTCCACACCGCCACGGATGGCCCCGCCGCCCTCAAGGCCGCCCGCACCTTCCGACCCGACCTGATCGTGCTGGACATCATGCTCCCCGGCCTGGACGGGCTGGAAGTGCTCCGGCGGTTGCGCCAGGAGTCCGACGTCTACGTCCTGATGCTGACCGCCAGGACCGAGGAGACGGACAAGATCGTGGGCCTCACCATCGGGGCCGACGACTACCTGACGAAGCCCTTCAGTCCACGCGAGCTGGTGGCCCGGGTGAAGGCCATCCTACGCCGGGGGCGGGGCATCACGACGGGTGAACCAACGCTGGCCTTCCGCCGCCTGCGCATCGAGCCCGAAGCCCGCCGGGCCTGGAAGGACGGGGAAAGCCTCGACCTGACGCCCATCGAGTTCGACCTGCTCCACGCCTTGGCCCGCCATCGGGGTCGGGTGCTGAGCCGGGAGCAGCTCATCGAGCAGGTGTGGGGCTACGACTACTACGGCGACGAGCGGGTGGTGGACGTTCACATTGGCCGCCTGCGCAAGAAGGTGGAAGACGACCCGGCCCACCCGACGCTGATCGTCACCGTGCGGGGCGTCGGCTACCGTTTTGAGGACGAGGCGGTGTGAGATGAAATGGGAAAGCCTCCACCGGCGGCTGGGATGGAAGCTCTTCCTCTCCTACCTGCTCATCGTTGTGGTGGGGGTGGTGGTGCTGGCCGGCACGGCCGAGCTCCACGCCCCCACCGCCCTGGCCCGGCACATCGCCCGGATGGAGACGGCGCTGGGGGATAACCCTGAGCTGGTGGCCGACCTCCACGCCAACTTTCGGGCGGCGGTGAACGAGGTCCTCGCCGTTGCAGCCCTGGCCGCCTTCTTGGCAGCGATCGCCGTCAGCCTCTTCACCAGCCGGCGCATCGTCGGCCCCATTCAGGCGATGATGGAGGCCAGCCAGCGCATCGCTGCCGGCGACTACCACGAGCGGGTCCAGATCCCCAGCCAGGATGAGCTGGGAGCCCTGGCTCAGGCCTTCAACCGCATGGCCGAGACCCTGGAGCAGGTGGAGCGGCGGCGGATGGAGCTCATCGGCGACGTGGCCCACGAACTGCGCACCCCCCTCAGCAGCATCAAGGGCATCATGGAGGGGCTGGTGGACGGCGTGCTTCCGATGGAGCCTGCCACCTTCCTCGACGTTCAGCGGGAGGTCAACCGGCTCCAACGGCTGGTCCACGATCTGGAAGAGCTCTCCCGGGCCGAAGCGGGCCAGATCCCCCTGGCCCCCCGTCCCACCGCTATGACCGACCTGATCCGCACCGCCGCCGACCGCCTACGCCCCCAGTTCGAGGACAAGGGCATCGGCCTGCACCTGGACCTCCCGGCCCACCTGCCCCCGGCCCGCGCCGATCCCAGCCGCATCACCCAGGTGCTGCTCAACCTGATGGGCAACGCGCTCCAGTACACCCCGCCGGGGGGCCAGGTCACCGTCCGGGCCTGGAACACAGGCACGGAGGTGACCGTCGCTGTGCAGGACACAGGCATCGGGATCCCGGCCCAACACCTGCCTCACATCTTCGAGCGCTTCTACCGGGTGGACAAGTCGCGCTCCCGAGCCGGCGGCGGCAGCGGCATCGGCCTGACCATCGCCAAACACCTGGTGGAAGCCCACGGCGGACGCATCTGGGCCGAGAGCGCCGGCCCGAATCGGGGCAGCACCTTCACCTTCACCCTCCCCCTGGCCTGAGAGCCAACCGTTCTGCGCTTGCTAGGAAGGAGTTCTTGAGGTACAATTGGGGGCGCAGAGCAGGGAAAGCTCAGGAGGCCTGGTGAAACGTGGTCCAGCCCGATCCTCAACCCCCGGTGCCACCAACACGCTACGATGAGGATTACTTCCTGACGGCCTGTGAAGGCTACGAGGAGTTCCTCGCCACAGAAGGAGAACATCTCTCCCGTCGCCTACGGGCCGCCTTCCGGCAAGCTGATGTCAGTCCCGGCATGCGGGTGCTCGACGTAGGGTGTGGACGGGGGGAGATCCTGCGCCATTGCGCCCGGCTGGGGGCCGATGCCTACGGCATTGACTACGCCCCGGTGGCCGTCCGCCTCTCCCGCCGCCTGGCCGACGCTGCCGGGGAGACCCCGGGCCAGATCGGCGTCTACCAGGCCGACGCCAAGCACCTCCCCTTCCCCGCCGCCTTCTTCGACCGGGTCCTGATGTTCGACGTGGTGGAACACCTCCACCCGTGGGAGCTCCATCAGGCGATGCGGGAGGTGCACCGGGTGCTGGCTCCGGAGGGGCGCTTCATCATCCACACAGCGCCCAACCGCTGGTACGACGCCTACGCCTACCCGCTGGTCCGGCTGGTGCGCACGCTGATGGGCGAGGGGGAGCGCTACCCCCGCAACCCCCGGGCGCTGAACGTGGCCGTGAACCTAGACGTTCACGTGAACGAGCAGGACATCCTGAGCCTGCGCCGGGCGTTGAAGCGAGCAGGCTTCCGGGCCCGCATCTGGCTGGACACCCCTCCTCAGAACCGGGACGAAGGGCCGGTGCTGACCGCCCTTCGCCACATCGCTTTCAACTGGCCGCCTTTTCGGTGGTTCTTTGAACGGGAGATCTTCGCTGTGGCGTGGAAAGGGTAGGAAACGGTGTAGGACGATGAAGGATCGGCGTTCGGTTGACGACCTGAGCATCGAGGAACTGGAACGGATCCTCCTGATGAAGAAGCGGGAGGCCCGGCTGGCCCGACTGCGCCGGCAGCACCCGTCGGAGTGGGACGTGACCCGCGACCCCCTGGCCCCGGATCCCCCGGAGCCGGAACCCTTCCTGCCGGTGGAGCATCGGGAGCACGACGGCGAAGGGGCGACGGCCACCTACCGCACGGTCGAGCTCCCCCCTCGGCCCCCCCTCTGGCGGCGGCTGCTCCGCCTAGGCCCCCGCCCTGAGGAACCATCCCCATCCCCCTGGGCGCAACAGGAACCCCCGCCTCCCTGGCACCGTCGGGTCCGGTGGCGGTGGGTGCGGGATACCTTCCTCCTGATCTTGGAGGTAGCCGCCCTGGTCGGGCTGATCCTCGTGCTGCTGGAATCGCTCATCAACCTGCGGATGCTCAACGAGGAGGCGGCCCGGGTCCAGGCCCAGCAGCTTCAACCTCTGCCCACCCCATCGCCGACGCCGCTCATTGACGTGGTGCTCCTGCCCAGTGGGCACAGCCCTCCCACCTCGCCCCAAGGGGCACAACCGGAAAAGGTGCCCGAGCACCTGCGCCCCCTGGTCCAGCAGATCACCCCCCGCCCCGTGCCCACGCCGGGGCCGGAACAGGCGACCCGCATCGTCATCCCCGCCATCGGGGTGGATGCCCCCGTCGTCGAAGGGGACGATTGGGAGGCCCTGAAGCGAGGCGCGGGCCACCACATCGGCAGCGCCAACCCCGGTGAGGCAGGGAACGTCGTCATCTCCGCCCACAACGACATCTTCGGCGAGATCTTCCGCCGGCTGCCGGAGCTGGAGTTGGACGACGAGGTCTACGTCTACACAGCGACCCGGGCCTACCGGTACGTCGTCCGGGCCAAGCGGATCGTGGATCCGACCGAGGTCAGCGTGATGTACCCCACCCGGGATCCCATCCTGACGCTGATCTCCTGCTACCCCTATCGAGTGAACACCCACCGCATCGTCGTCATCGCCGAATTGGCATCCAACCCCTGAGCATTCACCTCAGGGCATTCCACCCTGTGACATCGAGGAGGTCTCTATGGCAAAGAAACGCGCACGCAAATCCCGCCGGGCACGACGCCCCCGCCTCTCAGCGACGCAACGGGCGATCCCTACCGCGACCGAGCAGCCGGCCCAGCCCAAGCATCAGGCGACGGCCCCCGCCCGCCGTGCTCCGGCTCAGCCCACCCCCTGGGCCGCTTCCTACGCTTCGTCCTCCCAGGTGGACTTCGCCCAGGAGTACGCCTACGTCATCGCCGACCTCAAGCGGATCGGCCTCATCGCCGCCTCTATGCTGGGATTCCTCTTCTTGCTCTCTCTGTTCATCCGATAGGGGATAGGCCGCTAGGCCAGCTTCCAGACCAGCAGCAGGTGGACCAGGCCGCTGAGCCAGAGGTTCCCTGTGGCGAGGAAGAGGAGCAGACTGACCACCCAGGTCAGTCCGCGCAAAACCAGGTAGGGATTGTGGTCGGGGTCCCGCAGTTGCCAGCGGACGTGGGGATCCAACAACGCTTCCAAGAGCACCAGGCCGGCACCGGCAAAGGTGCCCGTGTAGCGGGACGCGAAGAGGAGCAGAGGAAGCGCCCGGTAGAAGGCCCAATGTAGCTCATCGTAGAAGGCATCACGCAGACGGATGCCCAGGGGAGGGAAAGAGCAGGGTGGCAGGGAACGTCTCCCCAGGAGCCAGAGGCCCCCGCCCCCCAGCGAGAGGACGACGCCCACCCCCACCCCCTCCACCCACGTCTCCCAGGGAAAGGCGAGGAAGAAGGGCTCTCCCCCCCCGCCCAGCCTCCCTCCCACCATACCCAGCAGGTCCAGCCCCAGCACACCCCGCATCAGAGCGGCGTAGGGCAGCCCCACGTAGAAAGCGAAGCGGAGCCCTTCCAGCAGCCAGGGGCTGTAGGGAGCGCTCAGCAGGCCATCGGCCAGCCGCTGCCACACCGCCGGCCACAGTTGGTGCCGGTAGCTCCACAGGAGCCAGCGGGTGACCGTATAAAGCGCGAAGGAGAGCAGGACCCAGAGGGCCAGCTCTCCCTGAATCGGCCACGGCATCAATCCGTTACCTACCCTTCCTCCAGAGGCACCTGAACGGTAATGCGCGTTCCCTCCCCCGGTGCGGACTCGATGCGCAAGGTGCCGCCGATCAACTCCGTCCGCTCGTGGAGGTTGATCATCCCCAGGCTCCCCCGCTCATCATATCGCTCCTGGACCCGACTGACATCGAACCCGACCCCATCGTCCTCCACCTGGGCGAAGAGGAATCCATCGCGGATGCCCACCCGGATCCAGAGGTGATCGGCGTGGGCGTGCTTCCGGGCGTTGGAGATGGCTTCCTCGATGATGTAGAAGAGGGTCCCCTGCACGTCCTTGTCCACGTACTCCTCGACGGGCTCGACCTCCAGGTGGATCTCCAGGCTGTCGGTCTCGCGGAGCTTCTGGACGTACTGCTCCAGCGCCGCCGTCAGCCCCTGGTTCTCCAGGATCAGTGGACGGAGCGTGAAGAGCATCTGCCGGATCTCCTTGGTGGTCCGGCGGGCCAAGTCCTCGATCTTCTTCAGCTCCGCCTTCACCCGGACCGGGTCCTTGTCCAGGAGGAGCTGGATGTAGTTGAGCCGCATCGCGATGGCGGCGATGGACTGGGTGGGGCCGTCGTGTAGGTCGCGAGCCAGCTTCTTGCGGGCCTCCTCCTCCACCTCGACGATGCGCTCCTTCTCCGCCAGCAGCTCCTGGTAAAGCTGGGCATTCTGGAGGGCGATGATCGCCTGGTTGCAGACGGCCGTCAGCAGTTCAATCCGATCCTGGGTGAAGGTATCGGGCTCCGGGCTGCCGAAGACGACAACGCCGTAGCTCTCGAAGCCAGCCCGTAGGGGGATGGCCACCGCCGACCGGCAGTGCTGGAAGGCGACGAACTGACCTAGCTCCGGGTCGTGACGGGGGTCCAGCGTCAACCCGGGCTCCGCCGTGTTGATCACCTGGGCCAGCAGCCCCTCACGCCCCGGAGGGCGGCGCAACTGGTCCATCCGGGTCAGCCGGCGAGAGGCCGTGATGAAGAGGCTATCCTCGCCGAAGAGGAGCACCGCGCTGACGATCTCGTTGGCCAACGGCCCCAGGTCCTGCAGCCCTACAACGCTGATGTCCAGCACCGCCTCCAGGATGCGCCGGTAGTTCAGCGTGGCGCTGAGCATGCTGGCCATCTCGTAGATGGCCTTCGCCCGCTCCCGAATCGCCCGCAGCCGCCGAAGTTCCGCCTCCTCTTCCTCCCGGATCGCCTGGGCGGCCAGCCTGGTCACCCGATCGGCCACCAGGCCGCTCAGCAGGGCAGCCAGCAGCAGGATCAGCCCCCCCACCGCGACGGGGAAGTAGGTGGCCAAGGAGAGCTGGGGGTCAGTCAGGTAGGTGAGCCCCACGTAGGCCAGCACGATGGTCAGGGCAGCCCCCAAGCTGGCCCACCAATTGTAACGCAACGAGGCGGTGATGATGGGAAAAAGGCCGAAGAAGAGGTAGGGAGTCTCCGGTACATCGGAGGCGTAGATGAAAGCGACGGCCAGGGCTGTATCGGCGACCAAGGTGAGGGCGGAGAGGGGCTTGGGGAAGGTGCGCAGCACCAAGAGGAGCATCACGATCAGGTTATAGGCTGCGCCGGCCAGCAACAAGCTGATCAGGATAGGGGAAAAGAGGTTCTCGCCGGCCTGGAGGGACTGGAGCAAAGCGACAATAGCCACGCTGATCAGGAGGAGCCAGCGCAGGTTGCTGAGCAGCCAGTCAACCTGGAAGAGGGAACGACTTTTCAGAGACATTGCACCCTGACGCCAATAAAAAAAGCCCCGGCCCGCCCGCCTGAAACGCGGGCTCCGCCGCGGCCGGCGGGGCTAGTGGGCGAGAAGGGACTCGAACCCCTGACCTCACGGATGTGAACCGTGCGCTCTAACCAACTGAGCTACTCGCCCGTGCCAAAAATATTATAGCATCAAACGGCGAAGATGGCAAGGGGGAATTCTCCGGCGATTACCCACAAGTGAGCGAGAGAGTGGTCCGTAGCAGGCCGTCCCCTCGCCCACTGATGGGCAATCACCAGGGAAATTCCACATGATCGCCAGCCCCCCTTGACTTTTCGGCCACTTCTGGCTATGCTTATGAAACGACCGTTCCCCCTCCCGCAGGTTAGGCGCGTTTCCGACGCGAAACCGTGCTTCAAATAGCCCATCGGAGCTGAAAGCGCCCTCGACCGGCGACCTGCGGGGGAGGGTAGGCTGAACAGATACTGATGCGCAAAGAACGCCTGGATCGGCTGCTGGTGCAGCACAAGCTGGTGAGAAGCCGGGAGGAAGGACGACGGCTCATCATGGCCGGTCAGGTCCGCGTGGACGGTCAGGTCGTGGACCGACCCGCCACCCGCGTTCCCACGAGCGCAGAGGTGACCATCGTGCAGCGCCCGCGCTACGTCTCCCGAGGAGGGATCAAGCTGGAGGCCGCCCTCCAACAGTTCCGGCTGGACGTGACGGGGATGGTCTGCGCCGACGTCGGTGCATCCACAGGCGGCTTCACCGACTGCCTGCTCCAGCACGGCGCTGCCCGCGTCTACGCCATTGACGTCGGCTACGGCCAACTGGCCTGGAAGCTGCGGCGCGACCCTCGGGTCGTGGTGATGGAACGGGTCAACGCCCGCTACCTAGAGTCCCTGCCCCAGCCGGTGGACCTGGTGACCGTGGACGTCTCCTTCATCTCTCTGCGCCTGATCCTACCTCAGGTCCACCGCTGGCTCAAGCCCGACGGTCACGTCATCCCCCTCATCAAGCCCCAGTTCGAGGCCGGTCCCCGCGACGTGGGGAAAGGGGGGATCGTCAAGGACCCCGCCGTGCACCGACGGGTCCTCCGGGACCTGCTGACCTGGGTGCAGGAGACGGGGTGGGAGACGGTGGGCCTGATGGCCTCGCCCATCACCGGAGCGACGGGCAACGTAGAGTTCCTGGCCCACCTGAGGCCGGCCGGAGCCAGCGGCGAAGGCTCTCCACCAGCGGTCGAAGCCTGGGTCGAGGCTGTGATCCCTCGCACCCCCGACGAGGGAACCGAGGACTGAGCACCATCCAGGGGCACGCTGACTCCAACGGTGCCGGTGATCGCCCCCTGGAGGCAGCCCATAGAACCTGGAGACGGAAGATGAAGAGCGTGGCGGAGCCAACCATTGACGTCCAAACCCGTCTGCGCTACCTGGAGGACCAGGTTGCCCGATTGGAACGGATGGTCCGGGTCAGCCGGATGCTCAGCTCTACGCTGGACCTGGAACCACTGCTCCAGCGCATCATCAACACCGCCACCGACCTGGTGGGCACCGAGGCCGCCTCCATTCTGCTGGAGGATGAGCGCACAGGAGGGCTCTACTTCGCCGCTGCCACCGGCACCGAACGGGAAGAACTTCAGCGCATCCAGGTTCCCATCGAAGGCAGCATCGCCGGGACGATCTTCCGCACCGGTCAGCCCCTCATCATCCAGGACGTCCACCGGGACCCCCGCCACTACCGGGGGGTGGACCAGAGCACCCGCTTCGAGACCCGGGCCATCCTAGGTGTGCCGATGCGCTTCAAGGACCGCTGCATCGGCGTCCTAGAGGCGGTGAACAAACTGGGCAACGCCCCCTTCACTCAAGACGACGTCCACATCCTTTCCACGCTGGCCTCCCAAGCAGCCGTCGCCATCGAGAACGCCCGCCTCGTGGGAGCTCTGCAGGAGGCCAACGCCCGACTGGCCGAGTTGGATCGCCTCAAGTCGGACTTCATCAGCATCGCCTCCCACGAACTGCGCACCCCGCTGAGCCTCATCCTGGGCTACGCCACCTTCCTGAAGGAACAGAGCACCGGAGCATTCCAGGAGCAGTTGGAGATGGTCCTGAAGGGAGCTCTCCAGCTCCAGGGCCTCATCGAGGCGATGGTCAACCTGCGCTACCTGGAGGCGGGCGTCGCTCGGCTGGAACTCTCCGACGTGGTACTTCAGGAGTTGGTGGAGGAGGTGTGCGCCGAATGGCGTCCTATGGCCGAGGCGCAGGGGCTGCACCTGCGCCAACGGGTCCCCCAAAAGCCCGTTCGGGTCCGGGCCGACCGGGCCAAGATCGCCCTGGTGCTCTCCAACCTGCTGAACAATGCCATCAAGTTCACCCCGCCCGGAGGCCGGATCGAGGTCACCATCCGACCACAGACGGGGATGGTCGCCCTCTCCGTAGCCGACACAGGCATCGGCATCCCCCAGGACGAATTGGACCGCATCTTCGACCGCTTCTACCAGGTGGAATCCCACCTGACCCGCCACCACGGTGGGATGGGGCTGGGCCTCTCCATCGCCAAGGGGTTGGTCGAGCTCCACCAGGGGCGAATCTGGGCGGAGAGCGTGGAGGGGAGGGGAAGCCGCTTTACATTCACCCTGCCGGTATTATGGAAAGAGGCTGTACAGGCGCGGGAAGGGAAGTGAAGGAGGATGAGCGAGGACAAAGCACTAGGTGAGCAGATCAGGCTGCTGGAACGTCGGCTGGCCCTCATCCAGGCCGTGGACCAGGTCCGAGACCTCACCGTCCAGGATGTGCAGGCAATGTTAACGGCCCTTGCCGGACTGATCACGGACACCCTCCAGGCCGACCTCTGCCTGCTCAGCCTGGTCGAAGAGGAGAGCGGAGAACTCTCCCTGAAGACCATCGTGGACCGGTCGGGCCTTGCCACCCCGGAGGTGCTGGAGACGATCCAAGAGAGGACGGAACATGCCTTGGAGCAAGAGCAAATCCTGTCCTGGAACGCGGGAGACGAGGCCGCGCTCCAAAAGCTGCCCCACGGGGTGATCATCCCCATCGTCCTCAACGGAGAGCGGCTGGGGGCCATCACGCTGGCGAACCGGGACCATCCCTTTTCCGAGGAGGAGATCACCCTCCTAGACCTGGCCGAGGATCAGATTGACTCCGCCCTCACCCACGCCCGTACCTACGCCCGGCTGGTGGCGCGCAACCGAGAACTGGAAACCCTCTACCGGGTAGACCGGTTGCGGGATATGGGCCTCCCTTTCGACGAGATGCTGACGGCCGTCTTGAGGGAACTCTGTCAGGTGCTGGAGGCCGAAGCCGGCTTCGTGATGCTCTTCTCGGACCGGGGGCAAGAGCTGGAATTGCGGGCTTCGACGCATCGGGATTTCTTCACCGCCAGCGCCCAGGCCGACCTGATCCGCCGGGTCGCCCATCAGGCGATCCGCGAGGCCCACTTGGTGGAGCGGACGGAACTGAGCCCCCAGGTCCGCTCCCTCCTCTGCGCCCCCCTCATCCTGCACGACACCATCATTGGCGTCTTCGGCGCAGTCAACCGCCGGGGGCTGCCCTCTTTCACCCACCAGGACCGACGTCTGCTCCACGCCATCATCAGCCAGATGGACACGGCCATCTTCGAGAGCCTGGAGAAGCGCCGGCTGCGCCGGGTGTTGGAGCGGTCGGTGGATCCCCGGGTGATGGAGATGCTCCTCAACGCCGATCAGGACTTCCTGCGGGGCCAGCGGGCCGAAGCGACCATCCTCTTCTCCGATATGCGGGGCTTCACCAACGTGGCCGAGCGGACGCCTCCCGAGACGCTGGTCGCCCGTCTCAACGAGCATTTGGAAGCGATGACCGAGGCGATCCTGGCCCACCAGGGGACCCTGGACAAGTTCGTCGGCGACGCGGTGATGGCCCTCTTCGGCGTTCCCTGGCCGATGGAGGACCACGCCCTGCGGGCCGTGCGCACGGCAATGCAGATGCAGAAGGCCCAGCAGCACCTGATGGAACACTGGGTCCGCATCGGCTGGGAGGCAGTGCCCATCGGCATTGGCATCAACACCGGCCCGATGATCGCCGGGGAGATCGGTACTCTGCGCCGCTCCGACTACACGGTGATCGGGGACGCCGTCAACCTAGCCTCCCGGCTCTGCGATCTGGCCCAGCCCAACCAGATCCTCATCAGCCAGGCCACCTATGAACGAGTCCGCGAGGCCGTGGAGGCCCGTCCGCTGGAGCCGGTGATCGTCAAGGGGAAAAGCCGGCCCGTGATGATCTACGAGGTCCTAGCCGCCTGATCTCAGGCCCAGACCTCTCCAACGATCCGCCAACCATTTCCCAACGGCGCCCCTTAGAAAGGGGCACTCCCAGGCCATTACCCCTGGATTTCTAACCATTTTCTAACTCTTTTCTTACCAGATTCCAACCGATACATGCTATAGTGAGGTGACGGTGTTATGGGGGGTTCTCAACATCCGACAGGCCGGATTTCCGCATTGGCTTTGGGAGATGGGGAAACGGCCTGTGTCTGCCTTTTTGGATCGAGCATCAACTGGTCTGGTGGGCTAGACCTGGACCGCTTTCTCTCAAGTAAAATCCACGGCGTGCATCAGGCCCTTGGAAGTTCCCATCGCTGTACAGATAGCCGGACTGTACCTTAAAACGTAAGTGTCAGTACCCGTGATATTCGCAGAGCCAAAGGCGGCGGGCAGCAGTCGTATCGTTTTTTATACCTCCCTCCACTCGCTTTATCTCCCCCCTCCCCGCCCCAGGATGGCCACTGTTATCCTATACGCCAAATCTGCCTCAACAGGAGGGCTTGGGTATCGGCCTTCCGTCTTCCCGACTTGTGCACTATCGGACCTCCTAATCTATGCGACATACGGCTGTCCTGTCCCTGGAGAGATCATCCCCGTCGTGGCTCATCTCAAACCTCTCCTCTCGACGACTATTTCCCATCCACCTGAATACCTAGCCCACCAGACAGCCGAAAAGGGGTTGGCCTTTGCGGCCTGAGCCATCTTTGAAGCTTGGCCAGGACCCTGAAGCGGCCAATACCGTTCTCAACTGGGCGACCGGGCAACGTATGCCCGTCCGTCGTATTTCCCGTTGGGAACAAGAGTCATCTGGAGCAGCCCTTCCGGGCTGTTTATGGGCAACATCCGCGATAACGGACCCTGTCCCTGAGACCTATCCAGACGGTCAAAAGGAATGCGATGATCAACCATACGGGTCTCTCGTTCGGCTCTTCCTCCGATCCCTCCACACTGGTTGATCTGCTCCGCCGGAGGGCGCGCCACCAGCCCGACCTCCGGGTTTACACCTTTCTGACAGATGGGGAAACGGAAGAAGCGCACCTCACTGTCGAGCAGTTGGACCGCCGGGCACGGGCTATCGGGGCGTTGCTGCAGGAGATGAGCGCGGCCGGAGAGCGGGCCCTGCTGCTCTACCCGCCGGGGCTGGAGTACATCGCCGGCTTCTTCGGCTGCCTCTACGCCGGTGTCATCGCCGTCCCGGCCTACCCGCCTGACCCGGCCCGGCTCAACCGCACCCTTCCCCGCCTCCAGGCCCTGATCGCCGATGCCCGGGCGACCGTCGCCCTCACCACAACGCCGATCCTGACGATGGCCCAGTTCCTCTTCGACCAGGCCCCTGATCTGAAGGCGCTCCAATGGATCGCCACCGACAGCCTGGAGGAGGGGCTGACAGACCGATGGCAGGAGCCGGACGTGGACCGCGACACACTGGCCTTCCTCCAATACACCTCCGGCTCCACGCGCACGCCCCGGGGGGTGATGCTCACCCACGACAACCTGCTGCACAACTCGATCCTGATCACCCGCGCTATGGGGATCACCCCCGAGGACATCGTCGTCTCCTGGCTCCCCCCCTACCACGACATGGGCCTCATCGGGGCGATCCTGCAGCCCCTCTACATCGGGATCCCCTGTGTCCTGATGTCACCCCTTGCCTTTTTGCAGCGCCCCTTCCGGTGGCTGAAGGCCATCTCCCGCTACCGGGCCACCGTCAGCGGTGGACCGAACTTCGCCTACGACCTCTGTGTCCGCAAGGTCACCCCGGAGCAGCGGGCCGGTCTTGATCTCAGCAGTTGGACCCTGGCCTTCAACGGCGCGGAGCCCGTCCGCTGGCAGACGCTGAAGCAGTTCGCCGAGACCTTTGAATCCTGCGGCTTTCGGTGGCGGACCTTCTATCCGTGCTATGGGCTTGCCGAAGCGACGCTTATGGTTTCGGGGGGTCGAAGGGTTGACCCCCCGGTCTTCTGCACAGTCCGCAAGGACGCCCTCGAGCGAGACCAGGTGGTGGAGGTCTCCGACGACGGCGAGGAGAGCCAGACCCTCGTCGGCAGCGGCCAGCCCGGCGAGGGCCATCAGGTCGTCATCGTGGACCCGCAATCCCTAACCCGGTGCCCGCCGGACCGGATCGGCGAGGTCTGGGTCGCCGGCCCCAGCGTGGCCCAAGGGTACTGGAACCAGCCCGAGGAGACGGAGCAGACCTTCCGCGCCTACCTGGCGGACACGGGCGAGGGGCCTTTCCTGCGCACGGGCGATCTGGGCTTCCTGAAAGATGGCGAACTCTTCATCACGGGACGGCTCAAGGACCTGATCATCATCCGGGGGCGCAACCACTACCCCCAGGACATCGAGCTCACCGTGGAGCAGAGCCATCCGGCCCTCCGTCGGGGCTGTGGAGCCGCTTTCTCGGTGGAAGTGTCCGGCGAAGAGCGGCTGGTCGTCGTCCAGGAGGTCTACACCCACAAGCCGTGGGACTGGAATGAGGTGGCGGCGACCATCCGCCGGGCAGTGGCCGAGGCCCACCAGGTCCAGGTCTACGCCGTCGTCTTCATCGAGCCCCGCACCATTCCCAAGACCTCCAGCGGCAAGATCCAGCGACGAGCCTGCCGGACGATGTACCTCTCCGGCACCCTGGACGTGGTGGCGACCAGCGTGCTGGACGAAGCGCCGCCTCGGACAGAGCCGGCGCCGGCCGAGGAGCGCCCGCCGGAGAGCCTGCTGGTCAAAGCGCTCCGAGCGATGGCGCCGGAACAGCGCCAGGCCCTGCTGGAGTCCCACCTGCAGGAGCAGGTGGCCCGAGTGCTCCGGCTCTCCCCCTCCCAGGTGGACCCCCAACAGCCCCTCGCCAACCTGGGCCTCGACTCGGTGATGGTCGTGGACCTGGCGGGCGAGCTGGAGTCCAGCCTGGGGGTGACCCTCGACCTGGGAATGCTGTTCCAGGAGATCACCCTCTCCCAACTGGCCTCCCTGGTGCTGACCGAACTGACCGCGCCTTCCGCGCCGCCACCGCTCCCCTCGGCACCGGCCCCGGAGATCGTCGCCGAATACCCCCTCTCCTACGGTCAGCGGGCCCTCTGGTTCCTCCAGCAGGTGGCCCCCCAGAGCGCGGCCTACAACCTGGTGCACGCCGCACGGGTGCCCACACCGCTGGACGTTCCTGCGCTTCGGCGGGCCTTCCAGCGGCTGATGGACCGCCACCCCGCCCTGCGGACCACCTTCACCACCCTCAACGGGGAGCCGGTCCAGCGGGTCCACGAGCGGATGGACCTCTCCTTCCAGGTCGAGGACGCCTCCGCCTGGAGCGAGGCCCGTCTGCAGGCCCGGCTGGCCGAGGAGGTCTACCGCCCCTTCGACCTGGAGCGGGGGCCGCTGATGCGGGTGCTCCTCTTCACCCGCGCTCCCGACGATCACATCTTGCTCCTGGCGATGCACCACATCGTCACCGACCTCTGGTCCCTGGCCATCTTCCTGCACGAACTGGGAGCCTTGTACACGGAGGAGCGGAGCGGTCGTCCGGCCTCGCTGAAGCCGCTGCGGGCCCAGTACGCCGATCACGTGCGCTGGCAGGCCGAGATGCTCTCCGGCCCGGAGGGAGAGCGATTGTGGGCCTTCTGGCGGGAAGCTCTGGCGGGCGACCTGCCGGCGCTGGACCTGCCCACCGATCGGCCTCGACCCCCGGTTCAGACCGATCGGGGTGCCGCCCGGACCCTCCGGCTGAGCGCCGAACTGACCCAGGGGCTCCGGTCGCTGGCCCAAGCCCACGGGGCCTCCCTCCACACCATCCTGCTGGCTGCCTTCCAGGTGCTGCTCCACCGCTACACTGGCCAGGACGAGATCCTGGTCGGCTCCCTGAAGGCGGGCCGGAGCTGGAAGATGGCCCGCGTCATCGGCTACTTCGTCAACCCGGTGGTCGTGCGGGCCAATCTGTCCGGCAACCCCACCTTCACCGCCTTCCTCGAGCAGGCCCACCGGACCACCTTGGCGGCCTTCGAGCACGGGGATTTCCCCTTCCCCCTGCTGGTCGAGCGGCTGCAACCGATGCGGGATCTGAGCCAATCCCCTCTCTTCCAGGTGCTGTTCGCCTGGCAGAAGACGACGCGCCTGCTCGACAGCCGAAACATCACCGCCTTCGCCGTGGGAGAATCAGGGAAGCGGCTGGAGCTGGGCGACCTGGTGCTGGAGTCCCTCCCCCTGGAGCACCGGGTCTCCCCCTTCGACCTGACGCTGCTGATGGCTGAGGCCGACGAGGAACTGGTGGCGACCATCGAGTACAACAGGGACCTCTTCGACGGGGCGACCATCGGGCGGATGCTGGGCCACTACCGCACCCTGCTGGAGGCCATCGTCGCCGACCCCGACCGCCCCATCGCCCATCTCCCCCTCCTGACGGAGGCCGAGCGCCACCAGATGCTGGTCCAATGGAACGACACCGCCGTTGAGGTTCCCCTCGACCAACCCGTCCACCGCCTCTTCGAGGCCCAGGTCGAGCGCACCCCTGACGCCGTCGCCCTCACCTTCCAGGACACCCATCTCACCTACCGGGAGCTCAACCGCCGGGCCAACCAACTGGCCCACCACCTTCAGAAGCTGGGCGTCGGCCCCGACACCCCCGTCGCCCTCTGCCTGGAGCGCTCCCCTGAGATGGTCATCGGCCTTCTGGGCGTCCTCAAGGCCGGCGGCGCCTACCTCCCCCTCGACCCCACCTACCCCCCGGAACGGCTGGCCTTTATGCTCCGGGACGCCGGCGTCGCCATCCTGCTGGTGGACAGCCGGGGCGCTGAGGCGATGGCGGCAATGAGGGATGAGGCGGACGAGGCACCGAGGACTGAGGCACCGAGGACTGAGGCGGACAAGGAACCAAGGGATGAGGCACCGAGGGCCGAAAAAGGGCACCCTCATCACGCCTCACGCCTCACGCCTCACGCTTCACGCTTCACGCCTCACGCTTCACGCTTCACGCCTCACGCCTCACGCCTCACGCTTCACGCCTCACGCTTCACGCTTCACGCCTCACGCATCACGCCTCACGCTTCACGCATCACCCTCCACCTCGACGACTGGTCCACCTTCGCCGGCGAGCCGGACTCCAACCCGAACACCCCCCTCTCCCCCGACCACCTCGCCTACATCATCTACACCTCCGGCTCCACCGGCACTCCCAAGGGCGTCCTGCTCCACCATCGCGGCCTCGTCAACCTCGTCCTCGCCCAGGTCCGCGCCTTCCGCGTCCTCCCCTCCTCCCGCGTCCTTC
>Ga0256830_1000040_pt1:0-102500 | contig 108619 bp, 100 predicted proteins | sample 128326metaG_FD_190537 | JGI IMG/M metagenome (GOLD analysis project Ga0256830, IMG submission 190537) | Hydrothermal vent microbial communities from Lau Basin, Pacific Ocean - 128-326 | ecosystem: Environmental > Aquatic > Marine > Hydrothermal vents | place: Pacific Ocean: Lau Basin...
TTGCGCGAGATGTGCGGGTTCTTGTAAGTCGAGTGGTTTAGGGCGCCCATGTGCTACATCGCAAAAGGGACATCGTCGTGTGCAGATATCACCCATTATCATAAATGTAGCGGTTCCATGGCTAAAACATTCACCGAGGTTTGGGCAAGCCGCTTCTTCGCATACTGTATGTAGCTTATTTTCTCTTAAGATTGATTTGAGTTGTGCAACTGCCGGATGGCTTGCTAATTTTGCGCGGATCCAGGCGGGTTTTCTGAGTGGCTTTTCGGTTGGAATTACTTTTATCGGTATTCTGGCCACTTTTTTTTCGCCGCGTTGCTTGAGGCCTATAATTTTTGCTGTTTTAGGGCTGTTCATTATTTTTATCGCTCATTTCAATGAGGTTCCAGGGCAACTCAGGCATTTTTTCTGGATAATCTAAATGCTTAAGTACGTATTGGGTTAATTTCGTTTTTATTGCTATGGTTGAAACAGGGCCGATATAATCTTTTAATTGTACCACTTCCAGGTTCTGATAGCCGCAAGGGTTTATCCCCTGAAAAGGTCTTAAGTCCATGTCAATGTTCAGGCTAAGGCCGTGATAAGTACAGAATTTTTTCACCCGTAAACCGAGTTGGGCTATTTTTTTGCTTTCAATATAAACGCCAGGGGCGCTGGCTTTAAGTGAAGTATTTAAATCATAGTCTGTTAAGGTATCTTGTATGGCTTGTTCGATGGCGTGAACAATAAAACGAATGCCTTTGTTGAGGCGACGAATATTGATGAGTAAATACATGATGAGTTGTCCGGGGCCGTGATAAGTGACTTGTCCGCCACGATCTACGGGAATAACAGGGATGTTTTTTGTGGATAATAAATGTTCAGGTTTTCCGTTGCGGCCTTGGGTATAAACCGGCGGGTGTTCAACGAACCAAATTTCATCCTCGGTGAGAGCATCTCGGTTTTCTGTGAAGCTTTTCATTGCTTCCCAGGTGGGTAAATATGCTTGTAACCCTAGGTCTTTTATAATCATTTCAGCGCTCTAATCCTATAAGCAGCCGAGCATGCAGAAAAAATATTAAACGCTATGCGGCGGGTGTCTCATAAGGCCATTGTTACGAGTTCATGTGATGATAGCTCGGTATATATTTGGTCGAGTTGTGATTGGCTTTGGGCGTTAACGGTTATTGTGATCGCGAGATATTTTCCGCCCTTGCTTTCCCGAGTTTTTATCGCAGATTCTTCGATATCAGGGCTGTGTTTTCGAATGATGGAAAGCACAGCGATTTCAAATTCATTTGAATTTTTTCCCATCGCTTTGATCGGAAAAGGGCAAGGGAAGCTTAATAGTGGTTCATTCGGTGTATCACTCATGTCTCATTTATAAGTGCTTGTTAAGCCTATTTCAAGCTAGCTTTGAATTTTTGGTAGATACGAGTCATTTTTTGCCACATGGGGCCAGGCAATCCAGAGCCTATAGTTTGCTCATTAAGCTGAGTGACGGCGAGGATTTCTTTGGTGGAGCTGCTTAACCAAATTTCATCGGCCGCAAAAAGATCGGTTTTTGTTATGGCGGTTTCTATGCAATTTATTTGATTTATGTGTGCCAGCTCTACGATTAAGTCACGGGTAATTCCCCCTAAAATATATTGTGATTTTGCCGGTGTTTTAATGCAGCCATCTTTTACTATAAATATATTGCTCGCCGCGCCTTCAGTCAGCAGATTGTCTTTGATTAAAATCGCTTCCTCACGGCCCTGTTGTGCTGCTTCTTGTTTTAATAAGACATTGGCTAATAAGCTAATCGTTTTTATATGGCAATGTTGCCAGCGCGGGTCATCCTTCGTTATTGCGCTTACCCCCGTGCGTATTTTATCCTTTACCGGCGTGATGGGGTTGCTCATTATGTAGACAGTAGGGTGGGTGTTTTCAGGGAAGGTATGATCCCGCGCTGCGACACCACGGGTGATTTGCAGATAAATCGACAAATTACCACGGCCGTTTTTTTCTACGATTTGGCGTAATACATTTTCCCATTCATTATTTTGCAAGGGATTCACTAAGTGAATGGCATCCAGGCTATTTTGTAGGCGCTGAAGGTGTTGTTCTAATCTAAATAGCTTTCCATTAAATGCGGGAATTACTTCGTATATACCATCACCGAGTAAAAAGCCTCGGTCTAATACGGAGACGAAGGCTTTATCTTGCTCGAGAAAATCACCGTTTAAATAGACGTAGGACATGAGCTGTTAATGACTGAATATTATTCAAATCGCATTTTGATTTCATCCAATAAACTACCCATTAAGCCCGCCTTTTGAACATTTTTTAGCGCGACAAGATCACGTGTTTTGAATGCTTCTTTTTTCAGGTTGATGTTGATGCTGCCATAAGTCCTTCCTTTGGTGGCGGGTGCCATAATTTTTTTGTCAATGCTCATAGTGGCCTTTAACGCGCTATAACTTCCGCGAGGAATAGTGATGTATAAGTCTTCTTCAAGGCCGAGAGGAATCAGTTCACTTTCGCCTTTCCAAATTCGAGCAGTAGTCAGTGCTTGGTTCGCTTGATAGAGTTTATGTGTTTCATAAAACCGGAAGCCAAAAGTGAGTAGTTTTTGTGATTCTGTCGTTCGTGAGGTCTCGCTATTGGCACCCAGAAGAATCGATATAAGTCGCATATCGCCTTTTTTTGCAGAAGCTGCAAGACAAAAGCCTGCTGATTCAGTATGTCCGGTTTTTACGCCGTCTACCGATTCGTCTTGCCAAAGTAATTTATTTCGATTGAATTGGCGGATGCCATTGTAGGTATACTCTTTTTCAGAATACCACGCATAGTGCTCAGGGAAATCACGGATTATTGCAGATACCAAGGTGGCTAAATCTCTCGGTGTCGTATAATGTCTCTTGTGAGGTAGGCCCGTCACGTTGGCAAAATGAGTGCCACTCATTGCAAGAATACGAGCATACTCATTCATGAGTGATACAAAGGCTTCTTCACTTCCGGCGATATGCTCAGCGAGTGCGACGCTTGCATCATTGCCCGATTGTATGATGATGCCTTTCATTAATTCATCTACTGAGACCCTGGTTCCTACTTCCACAAACATGCGAGAACCTTTCATTCGCCAGGCTTTTTCGCTAATCCTAACCATATCCGTCAGCTGAATATTCCCTTGGGAAAGTTCTTTTTCAACGACATAAGCGGTCATCATTTTAGTTAAGCTAGCAGGCTCTACCTTTTTGTCGCTTTTTAATTCAGCGATGACTTCATTGCTGTTGTAGTCTACTAAAATATAGGCCTTTGCTTTTAATTTAGGAGGTGATGGGGTTGCTGCGATGGTGATTGAACTGAACGCGAGCACGAGCACGAGCGTAAATAATGGTAGAGAGGATAATATTGTTTTTTTCAATGTGTTTACCTGTGGTTTTAATCTATGACTATTTTTGCTTCGACGAGGCCCATGTTGACGAGCCTTTGCACAGTATTGTCCGCGTGATTTCGATTTTTAAAGGGACCTAGTCTCACCCGATAAATTTTTTCTTTGGCAATGGCCGATTTAGCCGTTTGTATGTTACTCCGAAAATTCGCTTGTTTAAGTTTTGTTTGCAATAAGTGTGCGTTATTCTTGCTAAGAAAGGCGCCAACTTGTATGAATAGTGTGTTAGTTTCATTGTTTTGTGGGCTTGGCTTGTGATTGTTGGTGTTTAATAGAGTAACTTCCACCTGCGAAGTGCCTTGCTCTAACATGTCTAATTTTGCTGCAGCAGTGTAAGACAGGTCAATGATTCTACCGGTTTTAAAAGGTCCTCGATCATTGACGCGCACGATAATCGATTTACCGTTTTCGAGATTTTCGACTTTGACATAACTGGGCAGTGGCAGTGTTTTGTGTGCGGCTGTCATTTTATACATGTCATAGGGCTCACGGCTGGATGTTAGTTGACCATGAAATTTTGTGCCGTACCAGGAAGCACCACCTCGTTCTTTATATCCTTGACGGGAAGTTTTGACATAATATCGTTTACCAAATACGACGTATGATTCCGGGTTACCGTATTTGCTCAAGGGTTCATTTTTGGGTATTGCATTTGGAGTGCTTAAAATATCTTTGCGTGGGTTATCGGGAGCGCCGTCTTTGCGCGGTTCTAAAGCACAGCCATTGAGCAGCAAAATGCCGAGAATGAGCGCTGTATATTTAGGATTAGGCATGATCTATTAAAAATCTATTAGTATGATATGAATGCATTATTGGAGAAGATTTTAAACGTATTTTTGGGTGTATACAAAGAAGTTAGGGGCCTGTTCTCAGACAAGCTCCTAGCGTTGTTTCTTGTCTGGCTATGGTTTAAAAAAATCATTGGGCATGCGCCTACAACGTAGGTATCGGTAGGAGGCTGCTCTTGGGCATTCCCAAATAGTTGCGCTTACGCCGGATTAAGTTTTAATTTTTTGATCGATTCAGCGAGTTGGAAAACGGCCATAGCATAAAGTTCACTGTGGTTGTAACGAGTTATGACATAAAAGTTATTAAGTGCAATCCAATACTCTACATTATTTTTTTGTTTTAACTCAATCAGTGCAAATTTGTTGTTGGGTTCTATCTTTGCATTGTATTCAATGCCATATTCTTGAGCTTTAGTAATGGCTGTTTTAGGCTTGATTCCTTTGTCTAAAATTTGCTGATATTTTTTTCCATTAACTGTTGCTGCTAAAGTAACAGGGTTGTTGGGTTTCCAGCCATGTTTGCGGAAATAATTGGCGACGCTGCCAATCGTATCATCTGTGTTATTTAATAAATCTCTAATACCATCACCGTCAAAGTCAACGGCGTAATGGCGGTAGCTACTGGCAATGAATTGCGGTTTGCCCATCGCGCCAGCATAAGATCCCATTAGGCTCAGTGCATCAAAGCCTTCTTCTTTGGATAGTAATAGCAAATGTTCGAGTTCTTTGAGAAAAAACTTACTGCGTCGAGGGTAGTCAATGCCCAGTGTGGCTAATGAGTCGACAATTCGATATGCGCCCTTGTGTTTACCATAACGAGATTCTACGCCAATAATGGCGACAATGATTTCAGCCGGAACTCCGAAGGTCTTTTCTGCTCGATTTAATGTGGCTTGGTTTTTTTTCCAGAACTCAACACCTTGTTCAATTCTTTTGGTTTTAACAAATATCTCGCGGTAACGATGCCAAGGTAGGGCCTCGGCTGGACGCTTAATGCTTTTTATGACCTTCGGCAATTTTTTTGCTTTGGAAAATAAGGTGATTAGTTCTTGTTTATCAAATTGATGTTTTACCACCATGTTGTCGATAAGCGATTTTATGATGGGAGAATCAACGACTTTTTCAGAGGCAGCAATGGTACTAGTGTGAGCTAAAAATAAACAGCCAATAGCAATGTGCTGAAGTTTTAAGTGACGCATTATGATAAATAATCTCCAACGCTGGATCTAGGAGGTTGTTCTCGGACTGCCGCCTAGGAATTAGATTTATAACCTATTCTTTTAGGTTAATGAGTTAGTAGTTTTCTATGCGTTTGAATTGACATAATCAACCCAAAGGCCGCCATTAGGGTTACCATTGAGGTGCCGCCATAGCTAATTAAGGGTAACGGTACTCCAACTACGGGAAGTAAGCCACTGACCATTCCAATGTTCACTAAAATATATACAAAAAAAGTTAAGGTTAAACTACCTGCAAGTAGGCGAGTAAACACGTCTTGAGCTTGATATGCAATAGTGAGTCCGCGAAAAATAATATAAAGATAGAGTGTTAGCAGTAATAATACACCAATCAAACCGAATTCTTCGGCAAATACTGCAAATATAAAATCAGTTGATCGTTCAGGCAAAAAGTCGAGTTGTGATTGCGTTCCGTTGAGCCAGCCTTTGCCATAAATACCGCCTGAGCCGATTGCAATTTTTGATTGAATAATATGGTAGCCCGCTCCGAGTGGATCACTTTCAGGGTTCATAAAGGTAAGTACCCGCTGGCGTTGATAGTCATGCATCACATAGAACCATGCTATCGGAGCGATGGCGGCGAGTATAGCGATGAATCCAAGGATTAACCACCAACTGATCCCGGTAAGGAATAGCGCAAAAACCCCAGCACTACCCACTAATAAGGCGGTCCCTAAGTCGGGTTGCTGGATTATTAACGCAAACGGCACAATGATAATGAGAAGTGTTGCCAGTATCGTTACCGGGGATGGTGGTAGGCTTCTTTGAGATAAGTACCATGCAACCATCATCGGCACAGCAACCTTCATAATTTCGGATGGTTGGAAGCGAAATAGTCCCAGGTCAAGCCATCTCTGCGCGCCTTTTCCCGTGTCTCCGAATAAAATAACGGCAATTAAAAACACGATTCCCAAGCCATAAACCCAAGGCGTCCAAAGTTCAATATAGCGTGGAGATATTTGTGCTACGCCAAACATCGTAATAAATGCAATCGTTAACATGACCATTTGTCTTACTACGACAGGCCATTCTTGTCCGCTGGCGCTATATTGAACAGTGAGTCCCACCATGGTTAATATCAATATGCCCGCAAGCAAAGGCCAGTCGACATGCAGGTTTTGCAGTAGCGATCCTCTATTGGCTTTTCCAGGTTCTCCCCAATTACTGTTACTTTGCAGTGAGTTCATGATTTTTTCTTGCGCAATATATATTCGTCAAGTACTTTTCGTGCGATCGGTGCGGCGACGGCGCCACCGCCGCCGCCATTTTCCACAATAACGGATATGGCAATCTGCGGGTTTTTAATCGGCGCAAATGCGATGAATAAGGCATGATCACGTAAATGTATTTCGATCTCTTCTTTGATGTATGTTTCATCTTGTTTGATACCAAATACCTGTGCAGTACCTGTTTTACCTGCGATTTTATAAGGCAAATCCACGCTAATAGAGCGTGCCGTACCGCGTGAGCTATGGACGACGCGTTTCATGCTTTCGATAATATAGTTCCAGTTCTCTTGATTCTTAATAGGAACCTGGCTCACCGTGACGGGTTGAAATACCGTTCTTTCTTTTGAGAGGCCGTCTTCAATGGAGTGAGCAAGTCTTGGGCGTAATAGTTTGCCGTTATTTGCTAGTACCGTAGTCGCTGTGGCAAGTTGCAGCGGGGAGGTGAGGTTGAAACCTTGTCCTATGCCGGTGATGAGGGTTTCTCCGGGATACCACATTTCGTGTTTAACCCTGTTTTTCCATTCTCTGGAAGGTGATAATCCAGCCGTTTCCCCAAAGAGGTCGATGTTGGTTTTTTTTCCGAAACCAAAATGATCCATGAATTCATGAATACGGTCGATTCCGAGATTAAGCGCTAAGTCATAAAAATAGACATCGCAAGATTCTTTGATGGAATCAAGTAGGGTCATTTTAGCATGTCCTTCCTTTTTCCAGTCACGGTACCGATGTGCATCGTTTTTAAGTCGGTACCAGCCAGGGCAGTTTAGCTCGGTGGCACCATGCACGATATCAAATTCCAGTCCGGCTAAGCCTATGATGGGCTTGATTGTAGACCCGGGCGGATAGCTGCCTTTAATGGCGCGGTTAAACAAAGGTTTGCCCTCTGAGTGAACCAGTGCTGAGTATGATTTTGAGTCTATGCCGTTAACAAATGGGTTGGGGTCGAATCCTGGCATGCTGGCAAGCGCTAAAATTGCACCGGTTTTAGGGTTTATCGCAACGATAGCCCCTTTGTGGTTTTGCAGTATTTTTTCTGAGGTTTTTTGCAGCTCAATATCCAGATTGAGATAGATGTTTTTTCCAGGGATAGGGCGTTGTTCTTCGAGTACTCGAATGATGCGACCTTGAGCATTTGTTTCAATTTTTTTAAATCCAACGGAGCCGTGTAAATAGTCTTCGTAAAATTTCTCGATGCCGTTTTTGCCTATATGGCTGGTACCATTATAGTTAGCGGTATCCATGCGTTGTAATTCCGCTTCATTTATTCTGCCTACATACCCGAGTGCGTGAACAGCAAGCTCGCCATGAGGGTAGTGTCGAATGAGTTGCGCATTAATATTAACACCGGGGAATTTGTGTCTACGTACGGAAAATAGAGCGACTTCTTCTTCGTTAAGACGAAACCTAAGGGGAACGGCTTTGAAGTTTGAGCGCCGCCGCTTGAGTTTATTAAACCTTTTGATATCTGATGGTTCTATGTTGATAAATTTTTTCAGCTGAGAAATGGTGGCGGCAATATCTTTAATTTTTTCAGGAATGAGCTCGAGGGTAAAAGACGGTAGGTTTTGCGCTAAAACGACCCCGTTAACGTCATAAATTAAACCTCTTGGAGGGGGGACGGGGATGATGTTAACACGATTGTTTTGCGATAGCGTTGTAAAATGTTCGTGGTTAACGATTTGCAGATATAACATTCGAGAAACCAAAGCCAGGGTTAGAATAACAATAATAATAACAAATGAAATCACACGGTTAGTGAATAACTGTGTTTCACGAAGATGGTCTTTAAGCGTTATTCGGGAATAGAGTTGGGCCACGAGTAAGTAGGTTTCCTAGCTGCTTTTATTCAGTTGTTGGTGCGAAATCGGCGGCTGCTATCACTGAGCAATAAATAAACCCAGGGCCAGAGAAGTGCGCTGGTAAATGATGGAGCCCAATATAACCAGCTCGCCGGTGTATCGCCAATAATACCTTTTACCCAGACTACTAATAACTGACTTAATGCGATAAGCACAAGTATGCTGAGTGCTTGTTGCCACATTGGGTAGATACGCAGTTGCTTATGAACTTTGATTGTTACAAATGCAACAACAGTGAGCGCGAGCGCGTGTTGGCCGAGTAAGGAGCCAATTAAAACATCTTGCGCGAATCCGGCGATCCAGCCAATGCCGACATTAATTTTAGTGGGCGCAGTTAAGCACCAGTAAACCAGAACCAGGGTTATCCATTCTGGTCTGAACGCACGTGCCCACTCAGGCAGTGGAACAACCGTCAACGCCATTGCGAGGATGAAGGTGATAAAGATGAATCCAGCGTTTTGTTTAGAGTCTTCAGCCATAGAATTTAACGCTTCGCAAGGTCTCTGTGTTGCCAGTTTCAATGCAGTTATAGATTGAAGTAAGGGTCAATATTAAGTCTCCATCTGGGTACGCTGAGCAATGTTTAGTTTGCTTGGGTTTGTTTTTTAGTATCAGGAGGAGGGTTTCCTTGCTTTTGAGTTAATAATGTCTTCTTTTTCCAAACCAGTAATACTTCAGCAGATCTATCCAGCGAAGCCATCGGTATGGCATGAACAGTCGCATAGGGCTGGGTAGTGTCGGGTTCAAAGCTAACTACTTTGGCAACCGGATAACCGGCTGGAAATACCCCGCCTAAGCCTGATGTTACGAGGATATCACCGGTTTTTAAATCGGCGTTATTGGGTATGTGTAATAATTTAAGTTGATTGAGGATTCCGGTACCTGAGGCGATAGCGCGTACTCCCGTTCTATTGACTTGTACGGGTAGTGCGTGGCTGGGGTCGGTAATTAACATAACAGAGCTAGTGATCGGCATTGCGTGAACGACTTGGCCATAGACGCCGTCAGCATCCAGCAATGGCTGTCCTTCATAAACTTCGTGACGAGTTCCTTTATTGATCAGTACCTGGTGTTTGAAAGGGTCAAGATCAATGGAGATGAGCTCTGCGGCGAGCACACGTTCTTCTATTTGATCGGATGCATCTAGCAGTCTACGCAAGCGCATATTCTCAATTTCTAGGGAAATGAACTTTTGCATCTGTGACTTAAGGAATATATTTTGGGTTTGCAGCTTTTTGTTAGATTCTAGTAAATTTTGGTTCGATGTAACCGAGTCTTCCATCCAATGGCTTGCAGTGGTTGGAAAACTAACCGCGTATTGAATGGGATATACCAGAATCGAAAAAGCGGATCGCACATCGCTAAGTAAGTTTTCGCGCTGATCAAGTGTCATTAAGCCAATTGATGCGATGACCAATAAGGTAAACCTCAGTCCCGCAGCTTGTCCGTAAGCAAATAACGGTTTAATTGCAGTCTCCTGTTTGTAATATAATCCAAATGTTCGAGTGGTGTAGACGTTAACAGAAGCTGACATTGGCAAAAAAGATGTTGGCGATTTTTAAAAAGTGATCAACGAGCGGCTATAAACTTTTGTTCGACCCGTTTTGCTCGGTCGGTGCTACTTTTATAATCAAAACATTGATGTCGGCTTATTCTACGGCAAAAACTTCACCGCCGTGCTCGTCGATCATTTCTAGCGCACGCCCACCACCTCGTGCAACACAGGTTAAGGGGTCTTCTGCTACGATAACAGGCAAGCCGGTTTCTTCCATTAATAATCGATCAAGGTCGCGTAGTAATGCGCCGCCGCCGGTTAGCACCATGCCGCGCTCCGCTACATCGGAGCCAAGTTCTGGGGGGGTTTGTTCCAATGCCGCTCTTACTGCTCCGACGATGCCGGTTAAAGGTTCTTGCATCGCTTCCAATATTTCATTGCTATTCAAGGTAAAGCTTCTAGGCACGCCTTCTGCCAGATTTCTTCCGCGAACCTCCATTTCATGAACTTCTTCTGCGGGGTAGGCTGTGCCTATTTCTTGCTTGATTTTCTCAGCGCTGGAATCACCAATCAGTGTTCCATAATTGCGCCGTATGTAATTGATAATTGCTTCATCGAATCTGTCGCCACCAATTCTTACTGATTCTGAGTAGACTATTCCGTTGAGAGACATGACCGCAACTTCGGTGGTGCCACCGCCAATGTCTACAACCATGGAGCCACTAGCTTCGCCAATAGGCATGCCCGCACCAATCGCTGCGGCCATAGGTTCTTCGATTAAAAAGACTTCTCGTGCACCTGCTCCGGCAGCAGATTCTTTTATCGCCCGGCGCTCAACTTGAGTGGAGCCGCAGGGTACACACACTAAAACACGTGGACTGGGTCGAAAAAAACGCGCTTCGTGAACTTTGAAAATAAAATGCTGGAGCATTTTCTCGGTGACTGTGAAATCAGCAATGACGCCGTCTTTGAGTGGTCTAATCGCCGTAATATTGCCAGGGGTTCTACCCAGCATGCGTTTGGCTTCTAAGCCAACAGCTGCGATGCTCTTGGGGCCACCAGGTCCACGTTCTTGACGAATTGCGACTACTGAAGGCTCCGCAAGGACGATTCCTTTGCCTCTGACATAGATCAAAGTATTTGCAGTGCCCAGGTCGATCGATAGATCGTTTGAAAACATTCCACGCAGTCTTCCAAACATATTTGTCTTTTTCCTATTCCGTTAACTCTAAAGGTTGCCTAATCTAACAACGGGAAACACTTTGGGCAAGTAAGCATCTATGATAAAATCCATGTCTTTAAATCAAAGCACTAGCGCCAGCACGGAGCATACCATGTCCTTGCAGAAAAAAGACGTAGAAAATATTGCCCATTTAGCCCGATTGTCGATTAATGAGAATGATGTTTCGGCTTATGCAGAAAATCTCTCCAGTATTTTAAATTTGGTCGAGCAAATGAGTAGCATTGATACCCGTGATATTTCACCCATGGCTCATCCAATGGATGCGCTACAACGTTTGCGTCCTGATGTCGTCACTGAAACCGATCAACGCGATAATTTTCAACACAACGCTCCTCTTGTGGAGGATGGCTTATATTTGGTGCCGAAAGTTATCGAGTAATTCGAATTGACAATGGGTGCCGTGAAAATAGTGTGTTTTTCCGACAGATCCGGCATCGAAAAAGGATGCTGATTTTCGAGTGACCCAAGTGTTTCAAGCTTTCTGAAATATGCAGAATGTGTTCCGAACTTAGGGAGTGTTCTCAAATACCATAACCTTGGCGGGTGTTTTTTCAGTCTCGATAGAAAGGTCATACTCCTTGATTGCACCTCTTAACGAGGAGCTTGTCCGAGAACAGACAGACCTACTGCGCACAAGTCTGATTGCGTATATTTCCCGATCAAATAATATTTTCCCGGAGTTAGAACCAGATGTTTGAAAAAACGGTAGTGCAATTAATAAAAGAGTTGCGTGATAAAAAAATCTCCAGTGTGGAGCTTACCCAGGCTTACCTAGATCGAATTAAGTCTGTTGATACTGGTATTAATAGTTTTATTACCGTGACGGAAGAGTTGGCTTTACAACAGGCAAAAGCTGCGGATAGGCTGATTGCAAATGGTGAGCAACTCGCTTTAACGGGGATTCCTGTGGCCCAGAAAGATATTTTTTGTAGCCAAGGAGTCAGGACCAGTAGTGCTTCGAAAATGCTGGATAATTTTATTGCACCCTATGATGCGACAGTAATCGCAAATTTTAACCAAGCCGGTGCCGTGATGTTGGGCAAGACTAATATGGACGAGTTTGCAATGGGTTCATCGAATGAAACCAGTTATTACGGGCCAGTCAAAAATCCTTGGAATCTTGAGGCTGTGCCGGGTGGGTCATCGGGCGGTTCTGCAGCATGTGTTGCTGCAGCATTGGCGCCTGCTGCGACCGGAACCGATACCGGAGGCTCTATTCGACAGCCTGCCGCACTGTGTGGCATTACCGGCTTAAAGCCTACTTATGGAAGGGTTTCGCGTTATGGAATGATTGCGTTTGCCTCCAGTCTTGACCAGGCGGGACCGATGGCGCGAACGGCGGAAGATGCGGCTGTTTTGCTCAATGTAATGGCGGGATTTGATGCAAAAGATTCTACCAGCATAGACAAGGACGTTCCGGATTATACGACTAATCTTCATGATTCGCTTGACGGTTTAAAAATAGGCTTGCCCGCTGAGTTTTTTAATGCGGGCCTGGATAGTTCTGTAGCGAAAGTCATTGACGAGGCTATCAGCGAATATAAGAAACTAGGCGCGGAGATAAAAGAGATTTCGTTGCCTCATTCGGGTTTATCTGTTCCTGCATACTACGTGGTTGCTCCTGCGGAGTGCTCGTCGAATCTTTCGCGGTTTGATGGGGTGCGTTTTGGTCATCGGTGTGATAAGCCTGAAAATCTCGAAGATTTGTATAAGCGTTCACGCGGTGAGGGTTTCGGCCCTGAGGTGAAGCGCAGAATTATGATCGGTGCGTATACGTTGTCAGCGGGGTATTACGATGCTTATTATGTTCAAGCGCAAAAAATACGACGTTTGATCAGCGATGATTTCCAGCAAGCATTTGCGGATGTAGATGTGATCATGGGACCGACTACACCGGAAGTCGCTTTCAAGTTGGGGCAGAAAATGAGCGATCCCGTTGCTATGTATTTATGTGATATTTATACGCTTGCGGTAAATTTAGCCGGTCTACCTGGGATGTCGATACCTTCGGGTTTTGCTAAGGGCTTGCCAATTGGTTTGCAACTTATAGGTAATTATTTTGCAGAAAGTAAATTGTTAAACATCGCACATCAGTTTCAGCAAGTCACCGATTGGCATCAAAAAATGCCAGAGATTGAATAAATGATTAAAAGAAGAGGTTAACCATGGTTTGGGAAGTTGTGATCGGGTTAGAAATCCACACTCAGCTCGCTACAAAAAGCAAGATTTTTTCAGGCGCTTCTACTGCATATGGTGCTGCACCCAATTCACAAGCTTGCGCAGTTGATTTAGGCTTGCCGGGAGTGTTGCCAGTGTTAAACAAAGAAGTGGTGAGCATGGCGGCTAAGTTTGGTTTAGCAACTGATTCGATTGTTGCACGACATTCAGTGTTTGCACGTAAGAACTATTTTTATCCCGATTTGCCAAAAGGTTATCAAATTAGCCAAATGGAATTGCCCATTGTTCATGATGGGAAAATGGCAATTGAATTAGAAAACGGTGATAGCAAAGTTATTGGGATTACCCGCGCGCATTTAGAAGAAGATGCGGGTAAATCTTTACATGAAGACTATCATGGCATGACCGGTATCGATTTGAATCGTGCGGGAACCCCATTGTTAGAGATTGTTTCTGAGCCTGATATGCGCTCAGCAAAAGAGGCGGTAGCCTACATGAAAAAAATTCATGCCTTAGTGCAATATCTCGAGATTTCTGACGGGAATATGCAAGAGGGCTCTTTTCGTTGTGATGCCAATGTTTCTATACGCCCAAAAGGACAAAAAGAATACGGGACTCGAGCAGAAATAAAAAATATTAATTCTTTTCGTTTTGTTGAGCGCGCTATTGACTATGAAATAGAACGGCAAATTGATGTGCTTGAGCGTGGCGACAAAGTGGTGCAAGAAACGCGACTCTATGATGCGGATAAAAATGAAACCCGATCCATGCGTTCGAAAGAAGAAGCGAATGACTACCGCTATTTTCCTGATCCTGACTTATTGCCAGTAGAGCTTGATGATGCGTTTATTGAATCTGTGCGTGCCAGTTTGCCAGAGCTGCCCACAGAAAAAAAACAACGTTTTATTTCTGATTTTTCTTTGAGTGTCTACGATGCGGAAGTATTAACTGCGAGCAAAGATATTGCCGATTATTTTGAGTCAACAGTAGGAGCGGCTAATGGCGAAGCAAAGCTGGTGGCTAATTGGGTTATGGGAGATCTCATTGCTACGTTGAATAAAGCAGATAAACCAATTGCTGATAGCGTAGTAACTCCTGAAATGTTAGGAGGTATGATAACACGTATTGTTGACAATACAATCTCGGGAAAAATAGCGAAGCAAGTATTTGATGCGATGTGGAAAGGCGAAGGAAATGCGGATTCGATTATCGAAAGCAAGGGTTTGAAACAAGTTACAGATAGTGCTGTGATCGAAAAAATAGTGGATGAAGTTATCGCTAATAATCCTGGTCAGTTAGCACAATATCGATCAGGAAAAGACAAGTTATTTGGTTTTTTTGTGGGACAGGTCATGCAGAACTCTAAAGGGAAGGCAAATCCGGCTCAAGTCAACGCGTTGCTGAAAAAGAAGTTGTCGTGAAAGAAAAAAATCAAATTAGACGGTTTGTTTTTCTGCAAAATGACGAGCTTAGCTGAATAATATAAATACATAGGGGACACGAAATAATAGGCGAAGAACGAACGAAGGAAAAGAATAGAGGAAATAATAGAGAATAAAATAATAGAATAAAGAATAAAGAAAAATAATAGGGGACACACAAATAAGAAATAATAGGGGACAGACCAAGAAATAATAGGGGACAGACCACGATTAAAGTGTTATTCTGCGGTTTTTCAGCATTGTGGGGGATGATTAATGCCACGCAGGGCGCGTATCTCAATACCGGGAATAGTCTGGCATATCATTCAACGTGGGAATAATCGCTCGGTTTGTTTTTTCACGGACGAAGATTATCAATTCTATTTACATCATCTTAAAGAACAAGCGGATAAAAACGGATGTGATATTCACGCCTATGTTTTGATGAGCAATCATGTGCATTTGTTGCTGACTCCGAAACATGAAGATAGTACAGCCATGCTGATGAAAAATCTGGGGCAGCGGTATGTGCAGCACATCAATCGCACCTATCAACGTAGTGGTACGCTATGGGAAGGCCGATACCGCTCCTGTTTAGCGCAAAGTGAAGACTATGTACTGGCCTGTTATCGTTATATCGAATTAAACCCGGTCAGGGCGAAGATGGTCAATCATCCCCGTGAATACCCATGGTCCAGTTACAAAACGAATGCTGAAGGGAAGAAGAGCGAGCTGATTACCCCTCATGACCAGTATTTGGCATTGGATCACCGGAATCTTGAGAGACGAAAGGCTTATCGGGGTTTGTTTAAGATGATCGATGCAGGACAGTCGATAGACAATGAAATAAGGATGGCCACTAATGGGAATTATGTTCTAGGTAGCACAAAATTTCAGGAACAGATTGCGCAAGCACTGGGGCGCAGAGTGACAAAAGGGAAGGCCGGTCGGCCAAAGAGAGAGGAGGGTATGTATTAATAGTGGTCTGTCCCCTATTTTCCCCTATTTTCCTATGTCCCCTATTTTCGCTCGCTATTTTCCGCGAATAGCGTTTTCTTTTCTCTGTCATTTTTCTACCTCAGCTAAGTCAAATTATGCTTAACTGGGGTGTACAAAACAATTAGACCACATCAATAATTTTTTTGTAGGCTTAGGTATCGGATAAGGTGAGTGTTAATTCTTTAAATGTATTATTGTCGATTTGAAAGGCCCGTAATTCGAGTACGCCAATGGTGTTTAAGGAGATGATGAAGTAATTGGTTTCTGGATAGCTGGCTTCTTTTAAATCTGTTTCTGAGGGTTGGGCTGGGCTGCTTGGGTGTGAGTGATAAATACCAAACAAGGTTTGGTTGTTTTTACGCATGTTGCGCATGGCGTCAATTTGCGATTTTGCATCCATTTGGAAAAAATGATTAGGGTTTTTGGAGGTATTGGGGATTAAGTATGTCTGCATGTTTTGCTGCTGATCCATTCCAATGAGTCCGCAGATTTCCAGTTTAGGCGATGATTGTGCGTGGGCAAGTAAGGTATTTGCCGTTTGCCGTTTTATGTTTATTGTTGTCATAGCTGTTACGTGCGTTGTCCAATAGAAACTCTGTCATGGCCGTTTAAGTCTTTTATGAGGCTCATATTGTGATAGTTAGCTAGGTTTAATTTTTGTTGGGATTCTATTCCTTGATCCCATCCGTGTTCAAACAAGAGCCAGCCTTTTTTCTTTAGCACTCGTTGACTATCTTTAATGATGGCATTGATATCGTCGAATCCTGTGGCGCCTGAAGTCAGGGCAATTGTTGGCTCAAAGCGTACATCGCCTTGCGTGAGGTGAGGGTTATTGTGTGCGATGTAGGGCGGATTGCTGACGACAATATCGATGGATTCGTTTTTAATGCCGGTTGCCCATTTTGCATGACTGAAGAATACGTTGGTAATTTGATGGCGCTTTTTATTCTGGTTGGCGAGGTCAATAGCGGGTCTAGATATGTCGGTTGCTATTACAGTGGTTTGCGTTCTTTCTTGTGCAATCGATAAGGCGATAGCACCGCTTCCGGTGCCAATATCAAGAATGTTTAACGCCTGATTTGGATTGATGTGTGCAAGTGCGGCTTCGACAAGTAGCTCGGTTTCGGGTCGTGGTATTAATACGCTGGGTGTGGTTAATAGTTCGAGTGTCCAGAAACTTTGAGTGCCCAGTATGTAGGCGATGGGTTCACCCTTTGATCTTCGACATATAAGCGAATGAAATTGAGTCAGTTCAATATCATTGAGTTCAATGTCGGGCCAAGTGACTAATTGAGTTTTTGTAATATTAAGGGCGTGGCACAAAAGTAGCTCAGCATCTAAGCGCGATGTTGCTGACGTATGCGCGAGTTTTTGTTCTGCATGGCGAAGGGTTGTTGCCCTGCTTTGAGCTGATTTAATTATCTTCTTCACTTAATGTGGCGAGTTGATCAGCTTGATATTCATTGATCAGTGGTTCGATAATCATATCGAGCTCGCCTTCCATTAGATTTTCGAGTTTATAGAGCGTGAGATTAATTCGATGGTCGGTTACGCGGCCTTGTGGATAGTTATAAGTTCGTATGCGTTCTGATCGGTCACCACTGCCGACCAGGCTACGTCTGGTTTCTGCTTGCTCGGCATCTTGTTTTTCTTGTTCAGCGGATAATAATCTGGATTGTAGAAGAGACATAGCTCGTGCGCGATTTTTATGCTGTGAGCGTTCATCCTGGCACTCAACCACAACGCCTGTTGGTAGGTGAGTGAGGCGTATGGCGGAGTCAGTTTTATTAACATGTTGTCCACCGGCTCCTGATGCGCGAAAGGTATCAACTTTTAAATCGGCGGAGTTGATTTCTATTGCTTCAACATCGCTTACTTCAGGCATGATTGCCACGGTACAAGCGGAGGTATGAATGCGTCCTTGTGATTCTGTTTCGGGAACACGTTGTACACGGTGAGCGCCGGATTCGAATTTAAGTTTCGAATAGGCTCCTTTGCCGATGATTTTGGCAATAATTTCTTTATAGCCGCCGTGTTCCCCGAAGCTTTCACTCATTATCTCTATTTGCCATTTTCGATTTTCGGCATATTTAGAATACATTCGAAATAGATTGCCCGCAAAGATCGAGGCCTCATCGCCACCGGTTCCTGCGCGTATTTCCAAATAGATATTGCTGTCATCATGTGGGTCAGTTGGTAACAGTAATTTTTGTAATTTGGTAGATAAGGTGTTGCGCCTAGCCTTGGATTCTTTTATGTCTTCTTCTGCCATGCTGCGCATTTCTGCGTCATCTTCTTGCATCAAAACTTCAGCGGCTTCGATGTCGTCTAGGGTTTGTTGGTATTGCTTGAAGTGTTCGGCAACAGGTAGAATTTGCGCGTATTCTTGTGACAGAATACGAAATTTATTCTGGTCGTTTATGACGCCTGGGTCTGCTAGTAATCCATTAATTTCTTCAACGCGCTCAGCAATAGCTTCGAGCTTATACAGTAGTGACTCTTTCACGGTTATCCTTCGGGGTTTTTAAGGTCAAATATTTCTTGTGCTGCGCGAATGACTTCTTTGCGTCCTTCCATCCCGGCTTGACGCATAACGGATGTCGGAGTGTGGGCTAGTTTGTTGGTAAGATTGTGGGCTAGGCGTTTGATGATTTCTTCTGGGTTTCCGCCATTGTGTAATTGCAGTAATACCTTGTTTAATTCATCTTGTTTAATTTGTTCTAGCATTTCGCGGTAATGACGAATGATAGTAGAAATGTTTTGTGCTTGCATCCAACCCATAAAGGTAGTGACTTGGGAGTCAATGATGTCTTCAGCTTGTGCGGCTGCTTCACGTCGGCCTTTGAGGCCTTCTTCTATAATTTCTTGTAAATCGTCGACGGTATAAAGGTAGATATCAGCAAGATTTTTGACTTCAGGCTCAATATCTCTAGGAACGGCGATATCAACCATTAATATGGGCTTGTGTTTGCGTTTTTTTATCGCTCTTTCGACGGTTCCTTTGCCGAGAATGGGGAGTTGGCTGCCAGTGGATGTAATGACAATATCGGCGTCAGCTAAATGCTCAGAGATATCATTGAGTGAAATGGCGTATCCTTCCACCTCTTGAGCTAAGGTCATTGCGCGTTCTATAGTACGGTTGGCGATAATAATGCGACCAATACCTTTTTCTTTTAAGTGTCGGGCTGTTAGCTCAATGGTTTCGCCGGCTCCAATGAGTAATGCAGTGTGTTTGTCGAATGTTGAGAATATTTGTTTGGCCAGGCTGACAGCGGCAAATGCCACAGATACTGGGCTTGAGCCAATAGCGGTATCCGTTCTTACTTGCTTAGCAACTTTGAAGGTATGTTGGCATAAGCGATTGAGTACGGAACCTAAAGTGCCGGCTTCTTCGGCAGCGCGGTATGCGGTTTTTACCTGGCCTAATATTTGCGGTTCGCCCAATACTAGCGAGTCCAGTCCGCTGGCTACTCTTAATAGATGTCGCACTGCCTCGTTGTCGGGATGTTTGTAGACATAAGGGACTATTTGCCCGCTTTCCAGGCGATGGTAGTTCGAAAACCAATCCGTCACTTGATCAATGTTTGCGCTTGCTTGATTGCTCGCGCAGTAAAGTTCTGTGCGGTTACAGGTCGATAATATAGCGGCCTCTTGGATTTTGGGAACGGTGACTAATCCTTGCAGTGCTTGGGTAAGTCGTTCAGGCGCGAAAGCGACTTTCTCGCGAATATCGACTGGGGCGGTTTTATGATTAATTCCAAAAGCTAATAAATGCATGCAATGTCTATCTTCGAAGAAGAGGCGAATCCCTAATTTTCAACAATGTTAATATGGATTACAAGCGAAACGTTATTATTTTTATCGGCTGCGTATTATAGGACGTGAAACCTTAAGGTAAAATGTTATATTACAGTTTTAATTGATTAATGCCATGGTGGTGACTCATTTTCTGTAAGTTATGGCCTTTGTTTCAAATAGACTGTTTATTTTTATGGGCATCTTCGTTTCATCCGCAAATTATGGGTGTTTCATTTTGTGTGAATTTCTCAAATAAAATCAGTGTTTTGTTGAGCAAGCCTTGCCATAAAAGCGAGTCTTGAGCAGCTGGAGGATAGATGAAAAACATGAGTATGGTTGGCGCCGTTTTAATCGCTAGCCTTTTGTTGACGGCGTGCGCTACTCAGTCTGGCTTAAGTGGTGCCTCCGGAGTGCACGCTTTTGTTCCTTTAAAGGAGGAACCGGGAGAGGTTACGTTTGGGTCGGTTGATGCGGATTTATTGTATCAGCTTATGCTGGCGGAAATTGCGACCCAGCGTGGTGATATGTCAACTGCGGCTAAGTTTTACTTACATGCCGCTAAAACAACTAAAGATCCGCGTATTGCATCGAGAGCTGTTAGGGTGTCCAGTTTTGCTCAAATGAAGGGCTTGGCATTAGAAGCTGCTGAAATTTGGTTGGAGGGTGATCCAGAGAATACTGAGGCCATTAGAGTGCTCACCGTTCTCAATCTAAGAAACGGCAAATATCTAAAAGCGGAAGAACAGCTGAAGAAGCTGCTGCAATTAGAACCTGATAAGATTTCAAGTAACTTGCTGCGTGTTGGGGCGATGCTGCAACGCGAGGCGGAGAACAAACATGCCGCTGAAATAGCAAAGCACATTGCCGATATTTATCCCCAGTATGCCGAGTCTCAATATGTAGCAGCCACATTGCTGTTAAGCATCAATGAGATGGATGAGGCGCTGATCCACATTAAAAAATCTCTGGCGATACGTGATGACTGGGCAGATGCGGTTACGTTGCGTGCGCGAATATTTTTATTAGCAGGTGATATTGATGGCGCACTGAGTTTTCTTAATGATTTTCTCATGCAGCATCCTGGTGAAGACTTAGTTCGGTTTGTATACTCAAGGGCGTTGCTTGATGCGAAAAAACTAGAGGAAGCGCGTAGTCAGTTTGAGTTATTAGCGGTGAAAATGCCGAACAATGAAGATGTTCTTTTCACTCTAGCCATGCTTTCGCTGCAATTTAAGGATTTAGAGGAGGCTGTTGGTTATTTACAGCAACTGATTAGCCAGGGGAAAGCCTCGCCTCAGATTCATTATTATCTGGGGCAAATCGCCGAGCAAAAAGAAGAGTATGTTCAGGCCTTGGATTGGTATTCAAGGGTTAGAGTCGGCGAATACCGGCTCGAATCTCAGTTACGAACAGCAGTGGTTTTGTCAAAATCAAAAAGCATAGATGATGCTATTGCACATCTGCAAGCGCTAGCGGTTGCAGATGAAATAGAGCAACGGCAGGTACTCCTATTTGAGGCAACCTTACTCAAAGAGCATAAACGTTATCGCCAAGCTTATGATTTATATACCTCCGCTCTTAAGAAAACGCCAAAAGATCCAGAGTTGCTCTATTCTCGTTCGCTGGTGGCTGAACGCCTGGATATGATTGATCAGGTGGTTAAGGATTTAGGCTATGTGATTGAAAATGACCCTAAAAATGCAGCGGCCCTCAATGCCTTGGGTTATACCTTGGCGGATCGTACGACGGATCTACCTAAAGCATTAGAATATATTACCCGTGCTTATGAGTTGGAGCCTGATGACCCCGCCATTATTGATAGCTTGGGTTGGGTGCAATTTCGCTTGGGTAATATTGAGCAAGCAGCGGAGTTGTTGAAGAAGGCGATGGATATGATTGAGGATGGCGAGGTTGCTGCTCATTATGGCGAAGTGTTGTGGGAGCTGGGGCGTACCAACGAAGCGGCTAAAATATGGTCGCAAGCCAAAGAGCAGTTTAGGGATAATGATACCTTGATTAAAACCATGAAGCGTTTTGGTCAGTGAGGTTTGTTGTATTAATGTTGCTGGCTTTGTTGTCTGCATGTACGGTATTACCTGAAAAAATTAAAGTTATTGAGGATCTTTCTCCGCAGTATTTGCTGCATGAGCAAGTGCTTCAGCCCATAAATCACTGGCAGCTTAAAGGCCGGTTTGCAGTTTCTTCTGACGACGACGCTTGGTCGGGATCCTTACGTTGGGAGCAATCCATGGCGCAATATTCTATCCATATTCTTGGGCCTTTGTTTCACAGCGGGGTGGTTTTATCAGGAGATGACCGTCACTCAAGCCTGGCCTTGTCTGCAAAAATCTATCATGACAAAAATGCAGAAACTTTATTATACCGTTATACAGGCCTAAGATTTCCGTTTGAAAATTTGCAATATTGGATGTTTGGCCTGGCATCTCCTAATTTATCGATATCTGCTCGCGAGTTTGATACAGCAGGTCGGTTAGCGCTGTTAGAGCAAGACGGATGGCGGGTATATTTCAAGAAGTACCGTGAAACTCAAGAGGTGATCCTGCCAGCAAAGATATTTATTGAGCGTTTCGATTTAAGCATACGCTTAGTCTTCGATCAATGGAATATTCAAAGCGGGGAGTAGTATTCGCTTGGACATCAGATCTGCTGATTTCTGTTGGCCGGCTCCGGCCAAATTAAATCTTTTCCTGCATATCACCGGGCGCAGACCTGATGGCTATCATCTGCTGCAAACAATTTTTCAATTTATTGATTTTAGTGATGAAATTTATATTGATGTTTGCCAAAATGGAGCGATTCGACGGGTTAACGAGATCGCGGGTGTATTAGAACATCAGGATTTGGTCGTGCGGGCTGCAAAGCTTTTGCAGACTGAGACGGGGACAAGCCTGGGTGCTGATATCCGTGTCGAAAAAAAATTACCGATGGGTGGTGGTCTTGGTGGGGGCAGTTCGGATGCTGCGACGGTGCTGGTTGCGCTGAATGAGCTGTGGCAAACCAGCCTGAATGTTACTCGGTTAGCGGAGCTTGGGGTGAAATTAGGCGCTGATGTGCCTATATTTATTCGGGGTGTAGCGGCTTGGGCTGAAGGTGTTGGGGAAATTATTACGCCTCTAGCACTTGCTGAACCTTGGTTTTTGGTTGTGGTGCCGGACGAACATGTCGATACCGGTAAAGTTTTTTCACATCCGGAATTGACACGAGACAAACATACTATCAGAATACGCGATTTCTTGGACGGGGTAACCGAGAATGTTTGCCAACCGATTGTTGAGCAGGGCTATCCCAAGGTTCGAGACGCGATTGACTGGCTCGCACAATATTCTCCATCGAGAATGACGGGTACCGGCGCTTGTGTATTTGCTGCATTTGACAGTGAATGCCAGGCCAATGAGGTTCTCGCTAAATTACCTCCCGGTTGGAAAGCGGTTGTTGCTAAGGGTATGAATACTAGCCCGTTGAGGAGCATAGCTGAGTTTGCCAATTGCAATTAATATTGGGGCGTCGCCAAGCGGTAAGGCACTGGGTTTTGATCTCAGCATGCGCAGGTTCGAATCCTGCCGCCCCAGCCATATCAAGTGAAATAGTGTCCTATAAATTACTGGAGCCAAAACGTGTCTGACGCTCGAATGATGGTGTTCTCTGGTAATGCTAATCCGCAATTAGCGAAAGATATTGCACAGTATCTGAATATTCCGTTAGGTAAAGCTAGCGTGGAGCAGTTTAGCGATGGTGAAATCTCCGTTGAAATACTCGAAAATGTGCGTGGGCAAGATGTTTTTATCGTGCAGCCTACTTGTGCGCCGGCAAATGATAATTTGATGGAGTTATTAGTCCTTGTTGATGCTGTTCATCGAGCGTCGGCGGCAAGGGTTACCACGGTTATTCCATATTATGGTTATTCTCGGCAAGATCGGCGTACACGATCCGCTAGGGTGCCAATAACGGCGAAAGTTGTGGCTAATATGCTGGAAAGTGTAGGCACTAACCGTGTATTAACCATCGACTTACATGCTGATCAAATACAAGGTTTTTTCGATGTTCCTGTCGATAATGTATATGCTTCACCGATATTGTTAGGTGACATTTGGCGTAGTAAATATCCGGATCTTGTTGTTGTATCGCCAGATGTTGGTGGCGTTGTGCGGGCGAGAGCATTGGCTAAACGTGTCGGCGATGCGGATCTTGCCATTATTGATAAAAGACGCCCAAAGCCAAATGTAGCGAAAGTCATGCATATTATTGGTGACGTTGCAGGTAGGACTTGTATTCTGGTTGATGATTTAGTGGATACTGCGGGCACGTTAGCGACTGCTGCGGATGCGCTAAAAGACAATGGTGCGGCAAAAGTGGTTGCATATTGCACTCATGCCGTGCTCTCTGGCAATGCGATTTCAAATATAGAGAAGTCGAGTATCGATGAGCTTGTGGTTTGCGATACGATTCCTTTGAGTGAGCAAGCACGCCAATGCAAAAAAATAAGAACATTACATGTCGCAGAAATGTTGGCTGAAACAATGCGTCGCATACACAAGGAAGAGTCAGTAAGTTCATTATTTATTGATTAGAGGCTTATTGAATTAAGCCCCGGTCATTTGCCGGATCGCGGTAAGAATTTGTTGCGTTGATAGCAACAAAAAACAGACTTGGTCGCGAGTCTGATGAAGGCAAAGCAATTGCTTGCCATTAGTTTTAAAATTAGGAGATAAAAATGGGTACTCAATTTACGATTAATGCAGAGTCTCGTTCTGACCTGGGGAAAGGTGCGAGCCGCCGCCTGCGAAGAATGAATCAAATACCTGCTGTTATTTATGGCGGCGGAAAAAATTCCGTATCATTGACGATAAATCATGATGATGTAATTAAAGCACTTGAAAATGAAGCTTTTTATTCATCAATATTGAATATAAACATTGACGGGAAAGGCCTAAAAGCTGTTCTGAAAGATGTTCAGCGCCATGCTTTCAAGCCAAAAGTTTTACATATGGATTTTCAGCGGGTTAATGAAAAAGAAAAAATCCACATGCATGTGCCGTTACATTTCAAAGGTGAAGATATCGCACCAGGTGTCAAAGCGGGTGGCATGGTTTCACATCAATTAAGCGATCTTGAAGTGATTTGTTTGGCTAAAAATCTTCCTGAGTATATCTTGGTAGATGTATCTATGTTGAATATTGGAGATGCTGTTCATATCAGTGATCTCAGTCTTCCATCGGGTGTAGAGTCTGTGGCTCTAGCGCACGGTGCAGATCATGATCTTCCGGTTGTCGTCGTTCAAAAACTACGCGGTGGTGATGATGCCGTTGAAAGTGCTACTGAAGAAGATGATAGCTCAGAAGAATCTTGAGTCATTAGATAGAGCGCCCCACATGCATTGCATGTGGGGCGTTTTCGTTTGTAAAAGAATATGCGGTTATGCTCCAACCCATTAAACTCATCGTAGGTCTCGGAAATCCCGGCGTCGAATATGAAAATACTCGACATAACGCTGGTTTTTGGTTTGTAGATGCGCTTGCTAGTCGGCAGGGCGGGGTATTTAAACCAGAGAAAAAATTTAGTGGGAATGTCGCCAAGATCAGCCTAAACGGAAATGAGGCGTTTCTTCTTAAGCCTATGCTGTTCATGAATCGCAGTGGATACGCGGTTGCCAATCTCATGCAGTATTACAAAATACCCATTGAACAAGTACTGGTTGCGCATGATGAGCTCGATTTTCCTGTTGGCCAGATTCGGCTCAAGCAAGGTGGTGGGCATGGTGGGCACAATGGTTTAAGAGATATTATTGCCCACGTATCAAATAATAAAAATTTTTTGCGCTTAAGGATAGGCATTAATCATCCGGGCGCTAGTCATTTAGTTTCAAATTATGTATTAGGCAAGGCCTCTATCAGTGATCGGCAAGATATAATGGAAGGTATCAGCGCAGCATTGTCAGTGATCGATGATGTTGTGCTTGGCGATCGCCAAAAAGCAATGCAGAATTTACATAGTTCATAATTTAGCAATATTATAGGGTAAAAATATGGGATTTAAATGTGGAATTGTTGGTCTGCCAAATGTTGGAAAATCTACGTTATTTAATGCGCTAACTAAAGCGGGAATCGAATCAGCCAATTATCCATTTTGTACCATTGAGCCAAATGTAGGTATTGTCCCGGTCCCCGATTTACGTCTTACGGTATTAGAAGAGATTGTGCAGCCGCAACGAGTTATGCCGGCTGCAATGGAGTTTGTGGATATTGCGGGCTTAGTAGCAGGCGCTTCAAAAGGTGAAGGCTTGGGTAATAAATTTCTAGCGAATATTCGTGAGACTCAAGCCATTGTACACGTTGTACGATGTTTTGAGGATGATGATATTACTCATGTTTCTGGCTCAGTAAATCCCTTGCGTGATATTGAGGTTATTGATACCGAGCTATCCTTGGCTGATCTCGAAACTGTGGAAAAAGCGATTGTTAGAGTGTCGAAAACGGCGAAAAGCGGTGATAAAGCGGCTAAAGCCCAGCAGGCGCTATTTGAAAAGGTTGTTGAACAGTTAGATTCAGGGCAAGCGGTACGGGCGATGAAGCTAGATGAGGATGCGCAGTCTGTGCTGAGCGAGTTGCATTTATTAACCCATAAGCCAGTTATGTATATAGCGAATGTGAGCGAAGATGGCTTTGAAAATAATATACATTTAACGGCCGTTATTGAACATGCGGCAACCGAAGCGGCGGTGGTTGTTGCTGTTTGTGCAGGTATCGAAGCAGAAATAATTGAACTTGATGATGATGAGAAGCAAGAATTTATGGCCGACCTAGGGATTGAAGAGCCAGGTTTAAATCGGGTTATTCGGGCCGGTTATGACTTGCTGGGTTTGCAAACTTATTTTACTGCGGGTGTTAAAGAAGTTCGTGCTTGGACGGTGAAAGTCGGTGCGACAGCGCCACAAGCAGCAGCAGCTATACATACCGATTTTGAAAAAGGTTTTATTCGGGCAGAAGTCACAGCTTATGATGATTTTGTGCAATGCAGTGGTGAGCAGGGGGCTAAAGAAGCAGGTAAATGGCGCCTGGAAGGTAAAGACTATATTGTTAAAGATGGTGATGTTATGCATTTTCGGTTTAATGTTTAAGCTGTTTTTGGCAAACAAGTTTCAGGCACTTGACAAGTGGGCGCGAAATCCGCAAAATCCGCGATTCTTTTTTTAGGGCATCCGTCTGGGTTAGGGCGATTTCCAAAATACTGCGTATTGGCTATGTAGCTCAGCTGGTTAGAGCACATCACTCATAATGATGGGGTCCCCTGTTCGAATCAGGGCATAGCCACCATATTCTAATAAAAACCTTTATTCCTAATATTATCCTGTTTACCTATCCCGTTTTGTCTAAAAAACGTTTATACTGCGCGGTCTAGAATTTTTAATGAGTAAGATAAATCCTTATGTTAAGTAATAAATTTGTACAGCGTATTAAAGCGACGCCTAATGCAATCACTTATGAAAGAGTGATGGAGTATATTGATGCGGAGTATGATTATACGCCCACTCGTTTTACCAATGGCATTAAAGGCGATCAAGTGGTTAATGAAGAAGGAATCAACGAAGGCTCTTGTAAGATATTTGCTTTTGCTAAACTCGTTGGTTTGAATGAGAGGGACACTTTGGCCTGTTTCGGAAAGTTTTACATGGAAGATGTTATGGGCAATATTAATGGTGATGATCATATTAATATTCGCACATTTATGCGCCATGGCTGGAAGGGCTTGCAATTTGATAAGCCGGCCTTAGTCGCTAAGGTATTAGAAGAAATTGACTAATTAGTTTTGTTCTCATTGAGTCTTTCTTTGCTTCAAAACGTAACGTTTATGCCGTTTTAGGATCTATTTTTGTACTTACGGTTCGCCCATCTGTAGCTCCACTCCACGCAAGCGCCTCAAGATGTCTCCATTGTTCTTTGAGTTGATCACTGGGTTCGTTGCTGTCAATGAAATCGCCTAAATCATTTTCTAATTGATTGAGCATCGATACACCTTTTGGTTGCCCTTTGGCAAATTCACCTGCATTGGAAAAAACGACTCTTCCCGCTACTTCAATCCCAGGGAGGATTTGTTTGATCGCCGAGACACAGGCATCATTAAACCGAAGAGGATTTTCAAATTTATAGCTTTTGTGTTGATATACCTGGGTCCAGTGATCGATTGTGTCTCCACCAAACAACAGTCCCGGATAGTTTTGAATAGTGAGCACTCCGATACCTTTGGACGTTAAAAAGCAATAGTCGATGGTCAGGTAATTATCAATACCGTCAGGAATCGCAGCTTGATGAATTGAAAAGCGACTGATTGAATCAATCGTTTTCGCAATGCTGCGTTTAGCCGCTGTTTTGCGCAAATAGCGAATGATTAATATAACCGGTAAAATGATGATTAACGCGCTGGCTGCGATAGTGCCGTAAAGCTGAATGTCGCTCATTTGCCGTGCTTATTCTCCGTAGAAGGATGGGAATTCAACAATCCTAGAATCTGTAGTTGACCGCTTTCACCAACTGCGGATTCTAGGATGATTCGTGCAAATGACCCAGTGCAAAAAAGAAACCGGATACCGTTGTAAGACGCATAGGGGGTTTTAATGATGTTGGCAAAACTGCTTTTTATTGGCATCGCACGGTGAGCAAGGGATTTTTAGAGTGCCTGTGCACCCTCTGAGTGATCGTAGTAAAACGTTTATCTCAATATAGTATGATGCTTCTTAGGGGGCTAGGTTTAACTTGTATTAGCCCGGCGGCCACGCAAGTTGGCGTCCTGCCAGGAGATGCATGTGGATATGGAACACTGTTTGCCCTGCATCTGCATTACAATTCATCACAAGTCGGTAGCCAGCATCTGCGATATCAAGTTCAGCTGCGATATGCTTGGCAGCGATGCTAAGGCTTCCCATTAACTCAATTTGTTGATCGTTTATATCGTTGAGTGTTGAGATGTGTTGCTTAGGAATTATTAATACATGGTGCGGTGCTTGCGGGTAGATATCATGGAAGGCGATTACATCATCATTTTCGTAAATGCAATCGCTTTTAACAATACCATTCGCAATGTCACAAAATAGACAGCCCATACTTGTCCTCACAAAATGTAATTTGTCATCATCATAAACCCATATTCAGCAAACGTAAATAATCTAAGTTTAATCCAGATACTTCTCTATCCGCTTCTGAAATCTACATTAATTGATACACGGTGAGAAGCATCTATTATTAATAGAGTTGAGAGTTGCTCGGGAAGCTTTTCTTCTGGCATGAAATTTTCAGCTGCCAATAGATATCTGGCTCGAATTCTAAAGTGAGAGATACACAAATATATATGACAGATTTTTTTTCAGATGATTTGATGACAATCTTCATTCGATTGGTTACAGCCTTGTTAGCGGGTGGAATTATAGGTTTAGAGCGTACTTATAATGGACGGCCGGCAGGATTTAGAACGCATAGCCTGGTGTGCATGTCATCTTCTTTGCTAATGCTATTAACGGTTTTCCAATGGAAGCTGTTGGAAGGTGTGCCTATCGAAACGATTCGGGTTGATCCGACACGAATGGGCCAAGGTATTATGACGGGTATCGGGTTTCTCGGTGCCGGTGTTATTATGAAAGAACGTTTTTCGGTACGAGGTTTGACCACTGCGGCATCGATTTGGGTGACAGCTTCGATTGGCATTCTGTTAGGGATAGGTTTCTTTTCAGCCGCAGCAGTTGCGACTTTATTAGCCTTGGGAACGCTTTCCGTATTTCGTTGGTTTGAGTCTGTGTTGCCTTCGTTGCAGTTTGCTCGATTAAGTGTGCGCACGTTGCGGCGCAGTGAATTAACCGAAGATGAGTTGCTCGCGGTGGTTAATGAGCTTGGGATGACGTGTTCTACTAGTAGCTATTACCTAGAAGGGGAAGGTAAATATATTCGTTATGAAATGACCGTATATTCCCGAAAAACAGAGAGCTTTAGACAATTAGCAAACGCGCTAAGTGAGGTTGAGCAAATACAGGAGTTCCATGTTATTCCGCGCGCTAGTTAGCGCCAATATATTGACTTTCTGGTTTTTTACTCACAGCAGCAAATCCCTGTCAATAGATAGCGTCGAAATAATTTACGATGTTTTATAGCTAATAAAATATCAATAAAAAACAATGGCTTGCGACTAGTTTAAAGTTTAAGCAATCTAACGAGATGCTATGTTTTTCGCGGGATTTTGTTTGTTCCCCCCAAACAATCCACAAAGTTATCCACAGCTTCTGTGGATAACGAATTTTTTCTTTTGATAATGAACACTTATAAAAAAAACCAGCTTTGAGCTTGGTTTTTGTCCTTGTTGGCATGGTAGAGTTGCAGGCATGGGTGAGTTAAAAATACTACATATTGCTGTGCCGGTACCACTACGCCGACTATTCGATTACCTTCCTCCGACAACAAATACTGCTGGCTATGTTATCCAGCCTGGTGTTCGCGTGCGTATCTCATTTGCTCACCATGTATTAGTCGGTTTGGTTGTTTCTATCGATTCCAAAACAGATTTGAAACCGGCAAAACTAAAAACGGTACTTGAAGTCATTGATCAGGAACCCTTGTTTGAGCAAAGTCATCTAGATTGGTTGTTATGGGTGTCGCGTTATTACCACTACCCCGTGGGAGAAGCTATATTCACCATGCTACCCACTCAGTTTCGTAAGCCAGTGTTAGCTGAAGTTAAACAAATTCCGATAATACGCTTGGTGGAAAACAAGATGTTGGGAGATCTTGCAGAACTTCAACGCGCACCAAAACAACAACAAATTGTGGAATATTTTAAGCGCAAAAAAGAGCTAACAATGACTGAGTTTAACCAGGTATTTCAAAATTCCCATCAAGCCTTAAATACGCTCATCAATAAAGGATGGTTGGAAAAGTCATTCACGGGGCGCATTCGAGAGGATACCCATTCAGTAATACCGGCTCCCCGTCTAAATGCTGATCAATTTAATGCGGTAAATGGGGTAAGCCGTTCGCTGGATGAATATTCCTGTTATTTAATTAATGGAGTGACCGGTAGTGGTAAGACAGAAGTTTATTTAGCAGTGATTGAATCCGTATTGAAAAAAGGGAAGCAGGTGTTGGTATTAGTTCCTGAGATTGGCTTAACACCGCAGTTAGTGGACCGGTTTAAGCGAAGACTCAAAGAAAATATTGCTGTTTTGCACTCTGGCTTAAACAGTACCGAGCGTTTGAATCAATGGCTTGAAGCAAAACAGGGATATGCGCGTGTTGTGCTAGGTACCCGGTCTGCGGTTTTTACACCACTCAAGGATTTAGGCCTGGTTATTGTTGATGAAGAGCATGATCTTTCTTATAAGCAGCAAGATAGTTTACGTTATTCGTCCCGAGACATGGCGTTAGTATTAGCGCGAAAAAAAAATATTCCCATCATGCTAGGGTCAGCGACACCCTCTTTTGAAACCTTGTTAAATGTAGCGCAGGGAAAATGTACTAACTTAGACTTGTCTAAAAGAGCAGGTATTGCTAGGCCTCCCAAGCTCACTTTGGTTGATTTGAAAAAACAACGTCTTGTTGAGCATTTGTCGGAAGTATTGCTACAACGTATTGGAAAAACACTGGAGCAGCAGCAGCAAGCCTTGTTGTTTGTTAACCGTCGGGGATTTGCGCCAACGTTGATTTGCCATCAATGTGCGTGGGTGGCGGCTTGTCAGCGATGTGAGCAACCTATGACGGTACACAAGCAGAGTGCCAAATTACGTTGTCATCATTGTGCTGCAGAGACAAAGCTGCCTACAGATTGCATCCAGTGTCACAGCCCTGAATTGCGAACCTTGGGTTTTGGTACTCAGAAAATTGAAGATTTTTTACGTGTCAGGTTTCCAACAACAGAAGTGATACGTATCGATCGTGATAGCACCAGACGAAAAGGTTCGTTGCAATCGCTGATAGATAATATTCAACATGGAAAAAACCAAATATTGCTTGGAACTCAGATGCTGGCAAAAGGGCACGATTTTCCGAATGTCAGTTTGGTGGGGATTTTAGATGCGGATCAAGGCTTGTATGGCAGTGATTTAAGATCGGGTGAAAGAATGGCTCAGTTGATCATTCAAGTTGCGGGTAGAGCTGGAAGAGCAGAAATACCGGGGGAGGTGATTATCCAGACATACCATCCTGAACACTCTGTTCTTACCACGCTGGTTAATCAGAACTACGGGGCTTACGCAAAAATAGGCTTAGCGGAAAGAAAGGCTTCAGGGTTTCCGCCATTTTTACGCAGTGTGTTATTTCGGGCTGAAGCGGTGGATCAACAGCAAGCTTTTGATTTCCTGTCGAGTCTTAAGAGCTATGAGGGCTTAAGAAATACCCCGCTTGTAGAGTGCCTAGGGCCTGTTGCGCCTACGATGGAAAAAAAGGCCGGAAAATTCCGTTCCCAGTTATTATTGCTTGCTAATGATAGACCGGAGCTTCATCGTTTAGTTAATGAGTTAATTGCGTATATTAATGTGCTAAAAATAAGACAAAAGGTTCGTTGGAGTGTTGATGTTGATCCAATGGATTTTACCTAGGACAGGCTTCTAGGAGCGCCAGAGAGTGTGTTTGCCTGTAATGAAGTAAATGAAGAAGCCAGGGTGCTAGCACATAAACTTCAAATAGACGATGAAGCACCTAAAAGGCTATTTGTTATTTTGCGTGCTAGTGAACTCAAAATCTGTGGAGTCTCCGTCCAATGTTGTTTTTTCGTTTTCTGGAATGCGATAGTTATCATCGGCCCATGCGCCTAGGTCGATAAGACGGCAGCGTTGACTGCAAAATGGCCTGTGTGTTTCTTCTGGCCCCCAGGTTATTTTTTTTGCGCAATTTGGGCATTCAATGGTTTTAGTCATAAAGCGCAACACGTTACTTTAAAGGGGATTTCATTCTCCACCGGTGTAGGCCTGTCACTTCCTTTGAGCGCTAGAAACCGAACCGTGTAACGATGTCGTCCACCGCTAATTTCGGGGAATGCAGTGACGTCATTGCCGACACTAATGCGTATCATTTGGTATGGAACCGATGTATCCAAGGCTTCTGAGTAAGTGCCTTTTGCGGCGAATATGGGCTTAAATTCACCGGCGCTACGAATCAGTGATAAGGAAAGTGTTAAGGCCTGTTTGACCGGGTCGAATTCTTGCAGCCATGATTGAATTTGCTCAGTCTTATAGGGATTATTTTGGTTAAGCCAGTATTTGTACACGGGGGTGTCAAAACCCATTGCTCCACCGGGTACTGACTCTCTTTGCTTTATAGCCGATAAAAATTCGTTGTGCTTCAATGATGCGGCAATTTGTCCTTCCATGCTACGAAGATTGCGTGCCATTATGGTGAGTTCCTCTCGAATATCAGCAAGTCGAGAAATATCGACGCCATCTCGTTCAGAGTATTTACTGAGAGAGGTGCACAGTCTGTCCATTTCTTTAAGAAATTCTGTTTTCAACTCAGGCCGGGAAAATATCGACATAATGCTAAGCACTGCTCTGACAGCGGCTCGAGTTTCAATTTCGTTATCGCCTGCTAAATGATGATTGGCTTCAGCAAACAAGGTTTCAAGCCGCAAAAAAGTGCGTAAGCGCTCATTCAAGGGAAGTTCATAAATTAGTTCTGAAGCAGGTTGAGAGGTATTGATGGTTTTTGCCTTCCATATTAATTTAAAAGTGTGTGAGTGGGTTTTAGCTGCAAGGTAAGCTCGACATTAAGTTGTAAAAGATTCTCAGACAGCCTCCTCGTCTTTTAGCGAATATGTCCACCCTCTGAAATATTCAAAAATTTTCTATGCAAAACACTAACCTGCTGTTGTAAGACCTCTAAGCTAGATAGATTTTCAATAATATCATCAGCGCGTTCGATTCTGGTTTCTCGGGTTGCTTGGATGTTTAGAATGGCTTGAACATCTTGTTCAGGAACATTATCTCGTTCAGCCGTTCGTTTCAATTGCATTTTTTCCAAAGTATCTACTACAAGCACTCGATCGACAAGGTCAAAGAGTGCATTTTCAACGAGTAATGGAATCATAACTATACAATAAGGTGCTATTAATTGTTCACTTTGTTTCCGGATTTCTTGGTGAACTCGAGGGTGTAATATCGCATTTAGCTTATTACGTAAAGTCGCGTCTCTAAAGATAAGAGACCTGAGCTTGGCGCGGTCTAATTCACCTTTTTGATTGATGATGCTTGAGCCGAAAGTATCAATGATTTCGTTGAGTGCGGGTTCGCCTGGATTAACGAGATTCTTAGAGATCAGATCCGCATCAATAATCGGTATGTTTTTTTGCTCAAAAAACTCAGCAACCGTGGATTTTCCACTGCCAATACCCCCTGTTAGTCCGACGCTTAGCATTTTTGTTGTTTTTTAAGTGAGTGCATGAATTTTAGCTCAGTCCCGCCATATGCAAATAGGAGTCAATGATTTTCTCGCCCCATAACAGGGATGTCCACCCAGCGAGTGCTAAGTAAGGCCCAAAAGGAATAGGTTTGTTTGCGGCTTGTTTTCCCATGAAAATGAGCACAATTCCGATTATTGCCCCGACAAAAGAAGAAAGAAAAATAATAATGGCTAATTGTTGCCAGCCAAGCCATGCGCCTAGCGCGGCGAGTAATTTAAAATCACCATAACCCAAACCTTCTTTGCCGGTGAAGTGCTTGAAGATATGGAAAATGAACCACAGTGACAGGTAGCCCATAATGGCGCCAAGAACCGCGGAATTGAGCGGCGTAAATGTAGCCGAAATATTGACGATTAATCCTAGCCAGAGAAGTGGAAGGGTGATCGAGTCGGGTAATAACTGGGTGTCATAATCGATTAAGCTTAACGCCATTAAGGCCCACGTGAGCACAAGCGCAGAAGCGGCCTGGAGGGTTAGTCCAAAATACCATACAATAAAAATGGACACTATACCTGTTATTAGCTCGACAATAGGATAACGTAGTGAAATATGTTTATTACATGCTGAGCATTTTCCGCGCAAAAGGATATAGCTGATGACGGGGAGGTTTTCTCCGATTGTTAAGCGGTGTCCGCAGTGATGGCAGTGAGAGCGAGGAATGGCGATATTAAAGGGCTTTTCACTTTTTTCCCGGCGTCCTTCAGAGCTATTATTGGACGATTTGTCCTGTTTGATTTCTCGCAGGTGATCCTGCCATTGATTCTCCATCATAATCGGTAAGCGGATGATGACTACATTTAAAAAACTGCCAATGCAAAGGCTTCCAATCGCAATGAGGGTATAAAATATCAGCGGATATTGATCCGCGATGGTGGCGAAACTTTCTATCATATTAATTTAAGAGCGCCTCTTAGCGTCTGCAAGCTAAAAAATCTGCCCCATTTGAAAAATGGGAAGATACATTGAGATCACAAGTCCACCGATTAAACCGCCTAGTATGACCATAACCAATGGTTCCATTAGACTGCTTAGTGTGTCGACGGACTCATCTATTTCACGCTCGTAGAAATCAGCGACTTTGCCTAGCATAAGGTCTAGGGTGCCTGACACTTCTCCTGTTGCGATCATTTGTATGGCCATATTTGGAAACAATTTACTTTGTCGCATGGCCATTTGTAATTGTTGTCCTGTTGCAATGTTGTCACGCATTTTTAAAATGCCTATTGTGTATAAGCGATTACCTGCTGCGCCGGAGACGGATTCCATCGCGTCAACGAGTGGAATATTGGCTTCAAGCATGGTCGACAGTGTTCTACAAAATCGAGCGATGCTTGCTTTGCGTATTATGTTGCCAATAACCGGCAAACGTAGCAAGTTTTCATCCCAGTTCAATGCAAATTTGTCTGAATTATTTTTGCGCTGAATGATGAGCGCAATGGTTGTTATGGCGCTCGCCAGTAGAATAAGCCACCAGGTTTGAATAAACTCTGATGCGGCTATTACGGCCTTTGTCAGTATCGGCAATTCGCTATTGAAACCGCTAAAGAGACTTTCAAACTGAGGGACGACCCAAATTAGCAGCATAATAGTGACGATAATTGCTACCGCTAAAACGGTAGTGGGATAAATAAGCGCTTTGCGAATTTTACCTTTAATGGATTCTGTTTTTTCTTTATAGGTGGCAATTCGATCTAGCAGGTTTTCGAGAATTCCGCCATGTTCACCTGCTTTGACGAGATTGCAAAACAATCTATCAAATTGGCTTGGGTGTTTGCTTAACGCTTGAGAAAGTGAATTCCCGGCTTCGACATCAGTCGTCATTGTACTGATTATCTCTCGCATTTTAGCGTTGTCATCTCCTTTGGCGATAATTTCCAAGGCATGTGAGAGTGTTATTCCCGCAGAAATCAGGGTGGAGAGTTGGCGGGTAAAAACAGCAATGTCTTTAGCGGAAATACGTTTTCTGTGGGAATCAAATAAGGGTTTTGGTTTTTTTCTTATTTTTATGGGGGTAATGCCTTGTCTGCGAAGTTCTGCTTTAACTCTATTAACGCTGGTTCCGCGTAATTCTCCGCGAGATTTATTTCCATGGTGGTCCGTGCCTTCCCAGTGATAGTTTTCTATGTTGGACTGTTTTCTGGTGGCGTTCATTGTTGCAAGATCTAAGCTTCAATGGTGATGCGGTTTAGTTCATCTAGGCTGGTAATACCTTGCATAACGAGCTTGAGGCCTGCTGACCTTAAGTCAGTAACACCTTCTTTCTGTGCTTGCTGCGATAAATTCATGCTATTGCCACCGGTGAGTATGATTTTTCCCATATCCGCTGAAACAGGCATGAGCTGATAAATTCCTGCTCTGCCTCGGTAACCTGCGTTACATTTTTGACATCCTACTGGCTTGTAGCTATTGAAGGTATTTAACTGTGATGGTTTAAAACCACTGCTGAGTAATATTTCGTCGGGTAATTGAGTTATTAGTTTGCATGCAGGGCAGAGTTTGCGAACCAGGCGTTGAGCGATTATTAAGCTGATTGATGATGCAACATCGTAATCATTCACTCCCATGTTTAATAGACGATTTAGCGTTTGCGGGCCGTCATTGGTATGCAAGGTGGAAAAAACTAAATGGCCAGTTTGGGCGGCTTTCATGGCGATGTTCGCGGTTTCGGTATCGCGAATTTCTCCTATCATTATGATGTCGGGGTCTTGTCGCAGAAAAGTACGCAGTGTGGAAGCGAAGGTTAAGCCGATTTTGGGGTTAATATTGACTTGGTTAATTCCCGGTAAATAAATTTCTGCAGGATCTTCGGCGGTGGAAATATTGCGTTCTGGGGAATTCAGTTTGTTGAGTGCGGCGTACATGGTGACTGTTTTACCGCTGCCGGTAGGACCCGTCACCAGTATCATACCTTGAGGGCGACGGATGGCTTTGAGGAATACGCTTTCTTGCTCAGGCTCTAGACCTAACGCAGACATGTCATAATTTACAGTGTTGGTGTCCAGTAGTCGTAATACGATTTTTTCTCCAAACAGTGTTGGGCATGTGCTAACGCGAAAATCAACAGCGTGGCTTCGGCTGATTTTTATCTTAATTCTGCCATCCTGCGGCATGCGTTGTTCTGCTATATCCAACCTGGCCATCACTTTAATTCGCGAAATTATTCTGTCGGCTATTTCTCTGGGCGGGTTTGATATATCTCTTAATATGCCATCTAGACGAAACCTTATTCGCGAGTGGTTTTCAAACTGCTCAAAATGGATGTCTGATGCTTCTTTGTTGATGGCGTCAATGAATACCTTGTTTACAAAGCGCACCACCGGCGCGTCATCAATATCGGCTTTGCCAAATGCGGTTTCATCGATTTCGATGTTGTCGATCTCAGTGTCAGCGATTTTGTCAAGCTCAATGGTGCTAGGGCTTAATGCTTCTTCGATAGCTTGCTGCAGTTGTTCATGATTAACCAGAACCGGTTCTATTTTATAGCCGCAAAAAAATGCAAATTCATTGAGTCCTTCTAAGGAGCGAGGATTAGAAATAGCAACAAATAAGGTGTTATCACGTTTATAGACGGGTAGGGCATTATGTGTGTGAATGAGTGTTTCAGGTATCAGAGATGTTATTTCAATGTCTATCTCTTGCTTATTCAAGTCAAGCAAGGGCAGGCCAAATTCATGTGATGCATGGTATGCAAGCTGACTATTGTCGATGGCCTTGCTTGCAAGGAGACAGCTAAAGACGGTGTCTCCGGTTTTTTCGGATTGCTGCTGTATTTCCTCCAGTGCGGATGCACTTAAGAGTTTTGCGTCTACCAGTTTTTTAGTAAGCCCGGCGATCATTATTGATTTCTCTGAGGCTAGGAGCCTGTCCGAGAACAGACTAACCTACTGCGGCCAATCCATTTTGGCCCGATTTTCCGATTAAATTCGTTAAATATGCTCAATATTCGCCTCATTGAGTCGAATAATCTGACTCAAAATGGTTTGCCCTCGTGACGATCGCTGTTCTCGGACAAGCTCCTAGGAGTTCCGTTGTTTTTGCTAAGAACCCGAAAAATCACAACCAGACGGTGCATAGTCAGCGCTGATGCCATTGCTACCGGCGCTACTACAAGTCCAGCTAATGACGCCATTCTGTGGATTGCTTGGCGCGGTTAGAGTGAAATTATTTCCCGCAATGTCAGAGCCCGCATTACTATTGAAGGTGATGGTAATAATGTTATCAGCAACAGAAATGCTGGCGACGGTATCACTGGTGATTCCTGAACCGTCATTGGCGCCAAGCCCTAGAGTCGTATTATTTGCTGGCCAGTCGCCATTAGTATTGAAATATTCTACAACAGAAAACTTAATCGGAGAGGCGAGGCTTAAAGCGGCAGTTACTTTTGCTTTTAGCGTGTATTTGGAATACGCGGGTACCGCGATTGCGGCGAGTATGCCGACGATTGCGATGACTATCATTAATTCAATTAAGGTGAATCCTTTTTGGGTTTGCTGCATGAGCGACTCCAGGATTTGAGTTATTATTTTTGAAAAGTATAGCAGCATGTTTAAACAGAAAGATTAACCCCAGGTTAAGAGGCGAAAAATTTATTTGAGTTGTTCATCTTCGATTCCGCAGTTGAGCGCGTTGAAGTGTGCATTTGTGACGACGTAGCTCTAGGAGGCTGTCTGAGAACAGACTGGTCTATGCACACAGAGAATAGGATGTCACTAAAGGTGCTATTCTATTCGTCGCGAGGTTCTCCCGCAGGGGAAATGCCAAACGTGCAGTTAATTTCGATATTTCAGCGAGTTACCGTTTGGTAAAAGCGCTCCGGAGGCGTGCTAAAATATTCCCCATTGTGAGATAAAGACAGGCAAGGATGCGAAGTGGCGTTAAAAGTAATGGGTTTAAAAATATTGCTGTAACGGTTACGGAATTAACTGCAATGCTCCGGTGAACAGTAAAATTTTCCTGCTTTTTGGAAGGCGGTGTTTTCAGGTACATGTAAGCCGCAGGTTTCGCATTTGACGATATGGTCTTCAGTACTCGATTTAACCTGCGAACTTTTAGGTTTATGGAGCTTTGCTTTGGCTTGCATGACGGACTTGCGAATGAAAAACCAAATAATCCAAATGGCGAGGGCAATAGCAATGAGTCTAAATAAAGGCATGTCAGTATCCTGCTGTTAACGTTCTTCTAATGGTCGCCATTTCTGAGTAAAAAAGATCATTTTCATCGCGAAGCTGGGTTGAGGAATGGGTTTTCAAAATGCTGAAAGGCATGCAAAAGTAAGATGATTTGAGTGATTAATGAAACTTCGGCTTTAAAAGGTACGGCTTACAGAAAATTCAGCTAAGATTCTCATTGCGTCCTTATATTCAGAGTTTGGAATGGAACTCAAAAACTGAATCGCTTTTTCTGCTTCTTTTTCAGCGGCTTCAGCGGTATATTTAATGGCGCCGGTTTCTTCGACGGCTTGAATAACATCATTGATGAGTTCTCTTCCTCCTTCTTCAATGGCTTTTTGTACTAAGGCAACTTGAGCGGGTGAACCGGTGCGCATTACGTATATAAGGGGTAGTGTAGGTTTGCCTTCCGCTAAATCATCGCCAATATTCTTGCCAATTTGTTCACTGCTTGTGCTGTAGTCTAGAACATCATCAATCAATTGAAATGCGGTGCCTAAGTGCATTCCGTAGCATCCAAGAGCGACAATTTCACGCTCAGATCGTCCGCTCAATACGCCGCCTAACTGTGCTGCCGCTTCAAATAGCTTGGCTGTTTTTGCGCGAATAACCTCTAAATAGATATCTTCTGTAGTGTTCGGTTCATGGCAGTTCAGGAGCTGCATGACCTCACCTTCGGCGATGACGTTGGTTGCATTTGACAGTATTTCCATCACCCGCATACTTCCTGCTTCGACCATCATTTGAAAGGCTCTAGAATAAAGAAAGTCTCCAACCAATACACTTGCTTCATTGCCCCAAATCGCGTTTGCGGTATCTTGACCTCTTCTGAGATCAGATTTATCCACAACATCATCGTGTAATAAGGTGGCGGTATGAATGAATTCGACAACAGCAGCAAGCGGAATGTGATGGTAGCCGCTATAACCAAATGCACGAGAAGCGAGTAACACCAATAGAGGTCGCAACCGCTTGCCACCACTATTAATAATATAGTGACCAAGTTGGTTGACTAAAACGACATCGGATTGCAGGCGTTGGCGAATGACGTTGTCAACACATAGCTTGTCATCTTCAACGAGTGCAAAGACATCATTTATGGTCATCTTAGGGCTGTTCTTCGAAATACGTCCTGAAAAATAACCAGATGAGTTGTGTATGTTTATTGGGTCTAGATGCATAAAATTACTAGGTTTGTTATCGCATTTTTGGCTGAGTATATAGAATAATGTGCTAGCCGACAAAGCCTATTTTGGATAACTGGATTTGACAAGTATTACTATGAGCAGGTAGAATCGCGACCCTTTCTTTGGCCAGTAGTCGAATTTTTTGGAGAATCAAATCATGTATGCGGTAATACAAACAGGTGGTAAGCAGTATCGTGTTACCGAAGGTGAAACGATAAAAGTAGAAAAATTGGACGCGGAAGAAGGTGCTTCTATAGAGATTGATAAAGTACTGATGGTGGCTGATGGTGAAAATGTGAAGGTGGGATCTCCGCTTGTTGAAGGTGGTAAGGTTTCAGCCGTGGTGGCATCACATGGTCGTGCAGACAAAATTAAGATTATCAAGTTTCGTCGTAGAAAGCATAGTCGTACGCAAATGGGGCATAGGCAGTATTTTACAGCAATTAAAATTACTGAAATTTCAGCTGCTTAGTTGATTTCGGGAAGATTATTGAAGAATTCTAGAACAACTTTAAAGAGGCACAACAATGGCTCATAAAAAAGCTGGTGGTAGTACCCGTAACGGTCGTGATTCGGAATCGAAACGCCTTGGCGTAAAGCGCTATGGAGGTCAGGTCGTGACCGCTGGAAACATTTTGGTACGCCAAAGAGGAACTCGTTTTCACCCTGGAGTGAATGTAGGTCGAGGCAAGGATGACACATTGTTCGCAATGACTGATGGTGAGGTCGTATTTGAAGTGAAAGGCCCTAAAAAACGCAGCTATATTAGTATTAAAACTGCCGCATAAAGTCTCTCGTCGGTACGCGTACTTAATCATTAATTTAAGTGTTTTAAGGCGGCATATGCCTGTAACGATTGAGATTTAGGTGTGATTGCAGGCCCTTTTCTTTGAAAAGGGCCTTTTTGCGTTTTGTGATATTGTCATAAGTCATTCAATTTTCAGGCAAGGTATGAAATTCGTAGACGAAGCAAGTATTAAAGTTGAAGCCGGCAATGGTGGCAGCGGTTGCGTCAGTTTTCGCCGCGAAAAATATGTGCCGAAAGGCGGGCCTGATGGCGGTGATGGCGGTGATGGCGGCAGTGTCTATCTTGTGGCGGATGAAAATATCAACACCTTGGCAGATTTTCGTTTTATTAGAGCTTATAAAGCGAAAAACGGTCAGCCGGGCATGGGTAGAAATCAAACGGGGAAAAGTGCCGATGATTTATACGTACGAGTTCCGTTGGGAACAATGGTAAAAGACCTAGATACTGATGAGGTGTTAGGAGATTTGGTGGCAATTGGGGAAAGGTTATTAGTTGCCCAGGGTGGTTTTCATGGTTTGGGCAATACGCGCTACAAAAGCTCTACAAATCGAGCGCCTAGGCAGTCGACGTCAGGCACTTCGGGCGAAATGCGGAGTATTTTTTTAGAGCTAAAGGTGCTTGCGGATGTGGGTTTGCTTGGTATGCCTAATGCTGGTAAGTCCACACTGATTCGATCAATTTCGGCGGCCAAGCCCAAGGTGGCGGATTATCCATTTACCACTTTATATCCTAATTTAGGTGTTGTTGGCTTAGAGTTGCATCGTAGTTTTGTGGTGGCTGATATCCCCGGCTTGATTGCAGGGGCGGCTGAAGGGGCGGGTCTAGGTATTCAATTTTTAAAACATTTATCGCGTACTGGCTTATTGCTGCATTTAGTCGATGTTGCGCCATTTGATGCGAGCGCTGATCCGGTGGAAGAAGTTCAAAAAATAGAAAAAGAGCTGGAGAAATTTGGTCAGGATCTTATGAAAAGAGAGCGCTGGTTGGTATTGAATAAAGTAGACTTACTGCCGCTGGACGAAGCTAAAGGTATTTGTGACGAGATAATAAAGCGCTTGCATTGGCAAGGCCCTGTTTTTCGTGTGTCAGCGATTACTGGAAATGGAACCAAGGAATTGGTGGGTCGGATTATGGACGAGATAGAGGTTAAGCGGCAATTGGCCGCTCAGGATGATGGCGGCAGCAAAAAATAAAAAAAGATGGGTTGTTAAGGCGGGTAGTTCGTTGCTGACTGATAATGGCCGGGGTTTGGATTATTTGTTTATCGAGAGCTGGGTTGGCCAGGTGGTTGAGCTGCGCAAGCAGGGGCTAGATGTCATCTTAATCTCTTCCGGCGCGGTGGCCGAGGGTTTAGCTAGGTTAGGCTGGGCGCATCGACCGGATGAGTTGCATGAATTGCAAGCAGTTGCAGCCATTGGGCAAATGGGGCTTATTCAGGCTTATGAGTCACGTTTCCAGCGGCATCGTATTCACACAGCTCAGGTTTTATTGACCCATGATGATCTGAGTGATCGAAAGCGTTATCTAAACGCTCGCAATACAGTCACCACGTTGTTATCCCATAATGTCGTTCCTGTCATCAATGAAAATGATACTGTTGCAACCGACGAAATAAAATTCGGTGACAATGATACGCTCGCTGCGCTAGTTGCTAATCTTGTGGAGGCTGAAAGGTTGGTATTGTTGACCGACCAGCCAGGGATGTTTTCTGCTGATCCTGCAAAAAACCCGGATGCTAAATTTATCCATAAAGCGTCTGCCGATGATGAGGCCTTGGTAGTGATGGCGAGTAGTGGGTCAATCGGTCGTTTGGGGCGCGGAGGAATGGTGACCAAAGTCAGGGCTGCAAGCTTGGCGGCTCGTTCAGGGGCGACTACGGTTATAGCGGGCGGTGGCGCGGCGGATGTTTTAATGAAAATTTTTGATGAGGCGGCGGGTGTAGGCACATGGCTTTATCCTACTCAGCAACCATTGGCCGCCAAAAAGCAGTGGTTAGCAGGTCATTTGCAAGTAAAGGGACGTTTGATTCTCGATGATGGTGCGGTTAAAGTGTTGAGAACGGCTGGAAAAAGTTTGTTGCCTGTGGGGGTTTCGGCGATTCAAGGTGATTTTCAGCGCGGAGAGGCGGTGGAGTGTGTGTCTGCTCATGGTGTGAAGGTGGCTACGGGCCTGGTTAATTATTCATCTGATGAGGCGAGAAAAATAATAGGTTATGCGAGTGAGGAGATATTGGCTAGGCTTGGTTTTGTTGATGAAGAAGAGTTGGTTCATCGAGACAATATGGTTCTTTTGTGAGAGCAGTCCTTGCGATGACGTGAATTAAAAAAGCCGCTTATTAGCGGCTTTTTTAATATTCCGCCGGTTAGGGCTATGCTTGCGGATCAAATAGCGACAATGGCCGCATTTATTCTTGATTTCCAACGTGCGGCAGTATTTCGAGGAATTAAGCCTCGGCCAGCCAGTTTGTCGAGCAATGAAGCCGTGGTTTTGAATTCGGCGTTTGCCTTATCTTTGTCGCCAGCCGTTATTGCGGCACGCACATGTTTGATCTGGGTGCGCATCATTGATCGTTGACCTGCGTTACGCGTTCGTCTCGTTTCGTTTTGACGTGCTCTTTTTCGTGATTGTGCTGTATTAGCCAAAATTCTTTTCCCCGGTGCAAAAACTTAAAAAATTCGAGCGCGTAATTATCCTGATTAACCTCTTTACTGTCAAATGTTTTTACTAGGAGACTGGCCTGCTGCGAATAGGCCTGGTTTGCATGTGTTTTTCGATTAAATGAGTGACGGGCAAGGTGATTGCGTGCCCATCCCTAACTGACATTTTATAGGGATGGCCTGGTGAATATTGAAAAAAGGGGTACACTCTGGCTTCGTTAATATATACCCATCTTGAATTTATAGGGAGTAACTAAGTTCTGAGTAAGCGTATGTTGAAATCTACCGCCGTTGTTGGTTCGATGACGATGATTTCCCGTGTCCTGGGTTTTGCTCGCGACATGGTGATTGCGCGATTATTTGGGGCTGATACGGCGACCGATGCTTTTTTTGTCGCGTTTAAAATCCCCAATTTTTTGCGCCGCTTATTTGCTGAAGGTGCTTTTTCGTTGGCATTTGTTCCTGTATTAACGGATTACAAAGAAAATAAATCGGAAGTGGAGCTAAAGGATCTTATTGATCGTGTCGCGGGTACTTTTGGGCTGGTTTTATTTGCGGTAACGGCGATTGGGGTTATCTCGGCCCCTATTTTGGTTATGGCCTTTGGGCCAGGTTTTTTGGACGAGCCGCATAAGTATAATCTTGCGGTAGAAATGCTACGAGTGACGTTTCCTTATCTATTTTTCATTGCATTAACCGCATTTGCTGGCGGTATATTGAATACCTTTGGGCGATTTGCGGTTCCTGCATTTACTCCCGTATTGTTGAATATCTGCTTAATTGCGGCCGCATTGTGGTTATCCCCCGAATTTGAACAGCCCATTGTTGCGTTGGCAGTGGGGGTGTTTATCGCGGGTGTGGCGCAGTTATTATTTCAGATACCGTTTTTGCATCGTTTAGGTTTGCTTCCAAGGCCTAAGTGGGGCTGGAAGCATGAGGGTGTTTATAAAATTAGAACCCTGATGATACCTGCTATTTTTGGTTCTTCTGTCGCCCAGATTAATTTATTGCTTGATACCTTGATTGCTTCTTTTCTCGTGACGGGTAGTATCAGTTGGCTTTATTATTCGGATCGTTTGGTGGAGTTTCCGCTTGGTGTCTTTGGGATTGCGTTAGCAACGGTTATTTTGCCTAAGCTTTCTAAAGACTATGTGACTACGTCAGCGGCAATGTTTTCTCTTACCTTGGATTGGGCGTTGCGCTTAGTGTGGGTGATTGCTGTACCCGCTGCGGTAGGTTTAGCGGTTTTAGCAGGGCCGATGTTGGCAACGCTGTTTTATGGTGGGGCATTTACTGAGCACGACATTTATATGTCGAGTTTGAGTTTAATGGCTTATTCTCTTGGTTTGCTGGGCTTTATCTTAGTGAAAGTGCTAGCGCCGGGCTATTATGCGCGACAAGACACCAAAACACCCGTAAAAATCGGGATTAAGGCTATGGGCGCAAATATGGTTTTAAATATTCTTTTTGTTGTGCCTTTGGTGATGATGGATTTTAACGGCACTCATGTAGGGTTGGCGCTAGCGACGGCTTGCTCAGCCTTTATGAATGCCTGGATGTTGTACAGCGGCTTGAAAAAACAAGGCGTTTATCAGCCGTGCTCGGGATGGTTTATGCACTTGTTTAGGGTGTTTATAGCCAGTCTCATCATGGGCGTAGTACTCTATTACTTCTCTGAACCTATTAGTCAGTGGGTGCAATGGGGTGGTTTTGAGCGTGTCCTGCATTTATTTAAGTGGCTGTTCATTGGCATTGTTTGCTACTTCGGTACTTTGTTATTGAGTGGGATGAAGTTGCGGACTTTATTAAAATTAGAGCAATAAATCCGTTATACTAGCGCTTTTCTGGTTGCTTCAGTATTCATCAAAACGTCTATTTAAAATCAAAGGCAGTATGGAATTTATTCGAGGTTTATATAACCTAGGTTCTGATCATCTCGGTTGTGTTGCGACGATTGGGAATTTTGATGGGGTTCATCTTGGGCATAAGGCGGTCATTCGTCGTTTGCACGAACGCGCAGAGTCTTATCATTGTCCATCAACTGTGATTACCTTTGAGCCTTACCCGCAAACCTTTTTTGCGAAGGGGCATTCTGCGGTGCCGCGTTTAACCCGTATGCGGGAAAAACTGGAGTTTTTACGTGCAGCAGGCATTGATCGCGTGCTTTGTGTGCGCTTCAACCAGGTTTTTGCGGATATGGCTGCGAAAGATTTTGTAAGCCGTGTGCTGGTTGAACAGCTAGGGGTGAAATACTTGGTGGTGGGAGATGATTTTCGTTTTGGCAAGCAACGCGAGGGTGATTTTCAATTATTAAAATCCCTGGGTTCTGAATATGGCTTTGAAGTGGAAGAGACGCCGACTCTCATTGTTGATAATGATAGGGTTAGTAGTACTCGAGTTCGTAAATCATTAAGCGAAGGAGCGCTGGATTTGACCCGGCGCTTACTGGGCCGGCATTACCAAATCAGTGGGAAAGTTGCACATGGTGATAAAAGAGGGCGGCTGATTGGGTTTCCAACCGCTAATATACCTCTTCATCGGGAGTCATTGCCGTTGCGAGGTGTTTTTGCGGTCATGGTTGATTTACTGGGAGATAAGCCGATTGCGGGTGTTGCTAATATAGGTAATCGCCCCACGGTTGATGGGGCAACAAGCTTGCTTGAAGTGCATTTATTTAATTTTGAGCGCGAAATTTATGGTGCGCATATTAGGGTGGACTTTATTCAAAAAATGAGAGATGAGCAAAAATTTGATGGATTAGATGCGCTTGTTGCGCAGATTGAAAAAGACAGCCTAGAAGCAAAAAAATGCCTTCGGAAATATATTTAGCAGTTCCCGTTCCGAAGGAAATTTAATAATAGTTATTATTTTAGAAATATATTTAATAGGACAGTACTGGTGAAAAGCTATAAAGAAACATTGAATCTGCCACAGACTAAATTTCCGATGAAAGGCAATCTCGCAGGGCGCGAACCTGTGCGTTTACAAGAGTGGAATGACAAAAATATTTATCAACAGATTCGAGAAATCAGTAAAGGTCGTAAAAAATTTATTTTGCATGATGGGCCACCGTATGCGAACGGTGATATCCATTTAGGGCATGCTGTCAATAAAGTATTAAAAGATATTATTGTTAAATCCAAAACCTTATCCGGTTTTGATGCGCCGTATGTCCCAGGGTGGGACTGCCATGGTTTGCCTATTGAGTTGCAAGTAGAGAAAAAAATCGGCAAAGCGGGTGTTAAAGTTTCGGCTAATAAGTTTCGAGAAGCCTGTCGAGCCTATGCAGGAAAGCAGGTTGATAAGCAGCGCGAAGATTTTAAACGGCTTGGTATTTTTGGCGATTGGGATAATCCCTATCTAACGATGGATTTTAATTTCGAAGCGAATATTGTTCGAAGCTTGGGTAGAATTATTGAAAATGGACATTTGCATAAAGGCTCGAAGCCTGTGCATTGGTGTACGGATTGTGGTTCAGCATTGGCTGAAGCGGAAGTTGAGCATCAAGACAAACGCTCTCTGGCGATAGATGTGCGATTTGAGATATTAGATGATAGCGCTTTTTTCGCGTGTTGCCAGCATACTGAAACAGATGTTGGCAAAGGTCCAATATCAATTGTCATCTGGACAACAACTCCTTGGACACTGCCGGCAAATGAGGCTGTTGCGCTACATCCCGAGCTAAATTACGCGCTCGTCGAGTGTGTTGGTGAGTATGGAACCGAGCGCCTAGTGCTAGCGGAAGATTTATTGAAAGATGCGATGGAGCGTTATGCGTTTGCAGAACATCGAGTGCTTACTTATTGCAAAGGATCGGAACTTGAGGGTTTAAAGTTACAGCATCCGTTCTACGACAAAGAAGTGCCCGTGATTTTAGGGGATCATGTCACTACGGATGCGGGAACCGGGGCTGTGCATACTGCCCCTGCGCATGGTCAAGAAGACTTTGTAGCTGGCGCACGTTATAAGCTCGCGGTGGACAACCCCGTTGACCCGGACGGGGTGTTTATCAAAGGAACTGAGTTGTTTGCTGGACAGCATGTGTTTAAAGCCAATGATTCGGTAATGGATGTATTAAAAACCAACGGCAAGCTAGTCCATGCTGTGGCAATTAATCATAGCTATCCTCATTGCTGGCGCCATAAAACACCGATTATTTTTCGTGCTACCCCGCAATGGTTTATCAGCATGGAGCAAACAGGCTTGCGTGATAAGGCGATGACTGCGATTAATGATGTGCAGTGGATGCCTGATTGGGGTAAGGCGCGGATTGAAGGCATGATTGATAAACGACCGGATTGGTGTGTTTCCCGACAAAGAACGTGGGGAGTGCCGATAGCGATACTTGTGCATAAAGAGACTCAAGAGTTGCATCCGCAAACCCATGAGCTGATAGAAATAATAGCACAGAAAATTCAACAAAACGGGATAGACGCATGGTTTGATTTAGAGATTGATGATTTACTGGATGATGATGCAAAAAATTATGAAAAAGTAACGGATACTTTAGATGTATGGTTTGATTCAGGGGTAACACATTATGCTGTATTAGCACAACGTGAAGCCTTGGGTTTCCCTGCTGATTTATATTTAGAAGGCTCTGATCAGCATCGCGGCTGGTTTCAATCCTCATTACTTACATCGCTAGCAATGCATGGCCAATCACCCTACCGTGCTGCTTTAACTCATGGTTTTACCGTAGATGAAAGTGGAAAAAAAATGTCGAAATCTCTCGGTAATACACTTTCACCACAGAAAATCACCAATAGTCTAGGAGCCGATATCTTACGACTATGGATTGCGGCAACCGATTATCGAACAGAAATTACCGTATCCAATGAAATATTTAAGCGTACCGCAGATGCTTATCGTCGAATTCGAAATACCTCTCGATTTATTTTAGCGAATTTATCGGGCTTTGAGCCAGCTACGCATTTACTGAGTAGCGCTGAAATGTTGCCGTTAGATTGTTGGGTACTTGAGCGTGCTTCACAGGTACAGTTAGAAATTGAACAGGCATACGAAAAATATGAATTTCATGTGATCTATCAAAAATTACATAACTTTTGCAGTGTTGACATGGGTGGTTTTTATCTTGACGTTATTAAAGATCGACAATACACAACGCAAGTGAACAGCATCGCAAGGCGTTCTGCGCAAACTGCTTTGTATCATATTATTCAAGCTTTTTCTCGCTGGGTAGCACCCATATTGAGTTTTACTGCAGAAGAGATTTGGGAATATATACCGGGAGAAACTTCAGGTTCGATTTTTTTGCAAACATGGTATCAGTTTCCAAAATTGAAAGTGGATGAAAGTTTTAATACGGCTTTTTGGGAGCAGATTATTGAAATACGTATTGCAACCAGTAAACAGTTAGAGCATTTGCGCACCGCCGGTAGCATTGGCTCATCCTTAGATGCTGAGGTTGATTTGTTTTGTGGTGCAGCATTGTATGAAAATCTTTTGTTGCTAGAAGATGAGCTACGGTTTGTATTGATTACTTCGGGCGCACACGTACATAAAGATGCTGGGCATAATGAAGACGATCATCGTCTCAGCTTAGAAAATGGTGATGAAGTATGGATACGTGTTTCCGTTTCAGAATATGATAAATGCATACGTTGTTGGCATCATCAGTCTTCAGTAGGTTCGAATGACGAGCATCCAGAATTATGTGGGCGTTGTATTGAGAATGTGGACGGTAGTGGTGAAGTGAGGCATTACGCTTAATGCTGCGATGGTTATGGCTTTCAGTGTTGATTATTGTGGCTGATCAGGCGACGAAAATAGTTGTAAGCAGTTATTTAGAGATGTTTCAACCGGTAGCGATTATACCCTTTTTGAACCTTATGTTAGCGCATAATACGGGTGCAGCATTTAGTTTTTTAAGTGAGGCTGGTGGTTGGCAAAGATGGTTTTTTTCAATACTTGCTTTTGTGGTCAGTGTTTTTATTTTCTTTTGGATAAAAAAGCTTAAGCCGCATGAGAAAATGGATGCAATCGCATTATCGCTGGTCCTTGGTGGCGCGATTGGTAATTTAATTGATAGAGTTCGTTTAGGTTACGTGGTTGATTTTATTGATGTCTATGTAGGTGCTTCTCATTGGCCTGCATTTAATTTTGCTGATTCAGCCATTGTTATAGGCGCAGTGCTCTTGCTGGTGTTGAGTTTTAAGTCAGATAAAAAATAGTGTTCTCTGTATTAGACCGTGATTTTCTCTTATAAATTTAATTTCTATTAGTGGTATGTCCATGCAAAAAATATTTTCTTACATCAGGCTAAAATCAAGTTTAGCTTTTGATCGATTGTTTAATCAAAAAAAATTGAACCAGCGTGCGGAAATACTCGCTGAAATGCAGCCGGTTATTGTATTAGGGCGAGGCAAATCGGGTACTCGTTTATTGCCTTGGTGTTTAGAGCATCTTGGTGTTGCTATGTCGATAAAGCCAGGAGTTGTTGCGGGAGACGTGGATGATAGTGTTTTTCGAAAAATTGTTAAACAGTTAGCAAGAAGGTGTTTGTTTGTTGATCGCCCCGAAGATGTTAGCAATGAAGATTTGGAATTATTTCAAATAGTCGTTCTGCGCTTATGGGAAAAAATGTCGAAAAACCCCAATAGAGCAAATGCGTGGGGATGGAAATATCCTGAAACGTATTTGATTGCGCCGCTCGTATACCGTTGTTTTCCAAATGCACGATTTATACATATTATTCGCGATGGACGAGATGTCGCATTTAGGCAGCATTTAACCGATGACCCTACTACGCCGCTGGGCTATGATATTTTGGCAAGTCTTAATGCGCTTGATAAACCTCAGCATATCCGTGCTGCCTTATCTTGGAAGTTTCAGGTAGAAAAATACGCAAAATTCACCAACCAAATACCTAGAGAAAACCATTTTGAATTGACTTACGAAGAGTTTTCCAGTGATTCTGTTGAAACATTTAAGCGCGTGGCTGGTTTTCTGAAGATTGAAATGACTAGCGAGTGTGCTGAATTTGTAAGAGCTTGGGTTAAGTCAGGGCATGTTAATCAGTATCTCAGTGAAGGCGAAGAAAAAATTGAGGAAGTGGAAGGCTTGTTATTAAGTACTTTGCAAAGGTTTAAATATGTTTAGGAGGCTGTTCTCTATGCTATCCATTAAATGTGAGTACGTATTGTGAAAAGAATTTTAATTAGTCTGGGTGTTATATCTGTCAGTTTGGTATTTATGATGAGTATGTTGAAAGGTTTTACTCAAGACACTAGTTTGAGTGACTGGGGAAATAACTTTCCAGGTTATATTGAGGCAAGTCAGTTGCAAAGTGTGAGTGCGAAGCCAATCGCTTTGTTTTTTCATACCGACTGGTGTTCGAGTTGTAAAACCTTGCGTGAGCAGGTTTTGTCTTCTTCTGAAGTGAAAGCCTTTATGCAAAATTTACATCCAGTGCAGATTAATCCTGAAATAAGTGCTTATGAAGAGACCTTGGCCCAAGAGTTTGGGGTGATGGCTTACCCTTCGTTTTTTCTGGTGATGGAAAATGGCGATGTGGTTAAGCAGATAAGTCGAACTACTAATATTTCTCCTGCTCAATTTGTGACGCAGTTACAGGAAGCGCTAGCTGGATCTTAATAGTATGATGACTAAATCAACAAAGGATAAGGGCATAGAGTTTAAGACTCGAGAGGATGCAAAAGCAATTGCTCGCAGTATTCAAAAGCCGGGTCAAAGCAAAGAACAAACAAAGTTAATTGCTCAAGGCATTCAAAAAGGAATAGAAGTCTATAAAAAGAAGCAGAATTCGCGAGCAAGGGAAATTGATAAAAAACGTAAACAAACCTTAAAACAACGAAGTCAACAATTTACGCAAACTAATCCTTCTTCGCAGGTGCCAGAAACGATAATGTATCGACAGCACTGGTTGCCCTGGTTACTGCTGCTAATAACCTGGGTAGCTGTGGTAGGCGCTTATTTGACTTGTTCTATAATAGTCCTCAGGCAAGAAGCGCCTACGTGCCCATCTCTTTAGTAGTTTTCATTAACCTCAGCTTGTACTAAGTTTTTTAATTGCTTGTATCCAAAGCTGGGTAAAGATTTACCATTCACAAAAAAGGTTGGTGTTTTGTTCGCACCTAATCGCTGACCATCTGCAACATCTTGCTGAATAGCTTTAATAACCACGGGATTATTTAAGTCTTGTTGTAGCTTAGCAAAGTCCAAGTTTTTGTGGGTGCGTGTTAAATGATTCCAAAATATTTCAGGGTGTGCTTGGTGGTTAACAGTCCATTGGTGTTGGGTTTCAAACATCATATCGAGTACTGACCAAAATTCCTTTTGCATTTTTGCAGCTTCAAGAATCGCAACCATTTGGTTAGAACCTTGATGTAGCGGTGCGTAGCGGATGACTAAATTTACCTTGTTGCCATGCTGTTTCATAATGTCTTTGATCAATGGATGAAATTGTCGACATGTACCGCAAGCAGGGTCTAAAAATTCGACGATAGTTACTTTTGCACTAGGGTTTCCAAGTTTTACAGAGTGATCTCTAGAAAGTGCTTCGCTATGTTCGGAAACATTTTGGCTTACTTCTGCGTTTTGCCCTGCTGTGTACAAGAACGCAAACAGTGCAAAGGCTGAAGCAATAAATACAATGGCGATAATCGTTAAGTAGTTTTTTTGCATTCTATGATCCTGAGTTTAATGCTCTCTGAATATATTTTGAAATTTAATTCACATTTGTTTACCCAGAGAACGGGTTTTTAATAAAAAAAAGATAATCATTGAAAATGAAATGAGCGATAATAATGGGATGGGTAACAAACCAAATAATTCCATTGACGCATCCGAGCAAGATATGCCCTTGCTGCAAGGTATAAGGTTTTCAGGAATAAAGCCGTAAAACAGAAAACCGTGATAAATAGTAAATAACAGCCCTATAAAAGCGAGTGGTAAGGCATAACGAACCACTCGTAAATCCAAAGGATGTAGTCCAATCAATAATATCACCGCTAATGGAAACATGAAGATGCGTTGATACCAGCAAAGTACACAAGGCACTAAATTCATTATTTCACTAAAAAAAAGACTTCCTGCTGTTGCGGTTGCTGCGATCAGCCAGCTTATGAAGATAAATTTCCAACAAGAAATATTTACATCCGACTGATGACTCATACATAGGTTCCGAGTTGAAACAGAGAATTGATTCTACACGACTTATAACGAACGCTCCAGATTCACGAATTGCGCTTTTTCGGTTTTCAACAGGCCTTTTATTGAGAGAAAAGACATGATTCTGGGTTTTGCTATAATCAGGCGAAAAACCTTAATGATTAGGTAATCTCTATTGCTTATGCTGGCAATAATGATCCCGTATTTATTTAATGCTTGCCCCGGTTCGCGGTTATCTCAATGGGTTTTTGTTTTAAAAAAATGGATATGCGGTATTTGATTAAAGATGAGAATTATGCTTTGATTAAATAACAATCAAGTCGATGAGGCTGGTTTTATTTTTGGTGAATTTTCGAGCTGGCACTAAATTTAAAATTTGTTGGGTAGTGCATTCATGTGGCTCTATCAAATCTTTAATACCGTATTTTTTACGTTAAAGTACTATGTAATAGGAATTATTCATTAAAATAAATACTGTTTCGTACGATATATTCTTTACATGATTTTTAAATACAGGGGCTTGGGGTTTTAATTTAAAGTAATGTATAGGTAAATTCTGCGGCTTGGATTATTCCGTTTCACCGACTTTTATCAGTTTGGTGGCGGCTTAAGCACACGGATAAGTAAAATATCCATATACTGTGGCTCGTATAATCTTGTATATTAAGTAGCTTTTAGGTAACCTGCACGTCGGATAAAAGCTTAAATAAAAACAAGGCTTAAGTTAGGGTTTTATAGATTGAGGGTTCGAGTGGGTTTTGACTCATGGTGAACGAGATAAAATTTTAAGTGTGTTTTGGGGGTGTAGAAGTGCTGACAAACGCTAACAGCAGTAGCGAAAAAAATCCTGACTTGAACCAGGACTCTAAGAGTTTAATAACTCCCTACGCAAAATACGCGCCATTACAGGATGGTTTTGGAAGAACTTTTGACTACGTTCGAATCGCCATTACTGAAAAATGCAATCTACGTTGTACGTATTGTATGCCTGAAGAGGGAGTAGATTTTAAAGACGGAGAGCAAATTCTTTCTAAGGATGAAATTCTCAGAGTTATCGGCGTATTAGGCCAAATGGGGGTTAAAAAGGTTCGATTTACCGGCGGTGAGCCATTGGTTAGAAAGGATATTATCCCTCTTGTAGAGGGAGCCGTGAATACTCCTGGCATAAAAGCTGTTCATATGACCTCGAATGGTATTATATTCCCCAAATATGCTCAAGCATTGAAGGATGCTGGTCTCACAGGCATCAATATTAGTCTCGATACTTTAGAGCCAGAAAAATTCAAAAAAATCACACGCCGTTCTGGCGAAGACAAAGTACAAGAAAGTATTAAGCGAGCGATTGAACTCGGTTTTCCGCGAGTAAAAATAAACAATGTTGTCATGCGAGGTTTTAATGATGATGAATTGGATCTTTTTACTGAGCTTACAAAAGAACTTCCAGTTACGGTTCGTTTTATTGAATTTATGCCATTTGATGCGCATCAAATTTGGGAAACGGGAGAATACTTTTTAAGTGCCGAAAGTATGATTAAGCATCTGAAGCTTCGCTATCCTAATATAGAACTTGCCTCTGGTACGCGAACTGAGCATCATATTTTTCAGGTACCGGGATATAAGGGAAAAATTGCTATTATTCCAGCCTTTACTCGTAGTTTATGCGGTAATTGCTCGAGAATTCGCTTAACCGCAGATGGTGGGATTAGAAACTGCCTATATTCCGACCAAGAGTTCAGTTTGCTGTCATTGGTTAGAAGTGGCTGTACTGATGAAGAAATTGTGTCTGTTTTTAGACGTGCATTTCGAGAAAAGGCAAAAGATGGGTTTGAATCAAAAAAACGCTCGGCAATGCAAGAGTCTGTAGTGAAGTTTTCGGGGCGAACTAGCATGACTCAAATTGGCGGTTAGATAGGTTTTTTAACTCAGTCTTCTTTAGTCAATAGGTAATGAGTTAGCGATAGTCGATATATGGCATATTTCTTTGTGGTATATGTTGCGCGTAAAACTTCTGAGTTCACGACAGAGCTAGCTTGCTGGTCAATGAGTTTGCTGCAAATTTGATTTCAGCGTTATATATTTAGCTAGCGTAGTCGCATCTAATCCTAATTTCATTCTTAAATTTAGTAAGACACCAATTCCTCGTCGATAATATTCTTGGGCGGGGTTTATATAGAGACTCTTGAGAGAGGTTTTCTTTCTTTGGAGCAAATTCATAGCAAACTTGTAACTACAGAGAGTCAAAATGGATAATAAGCTTACACATTTTAACGCGTCCGGTGAGGCGCATATGGTTGATGTTGGTAGCAAAGACATTACCACAAGGGAAGCAGTAACCGAAGGGCGTATATATATGATGCCTGAGACCTTGAAGTTAATTATGGAAGGAAGTCATAAAAAAGGTGATGTGTTAGGTATTGCAAGAACAGCAGGAATCATGGGGGCTAAAAAAACGCCCGATCTTGTTCCCTTGTGTCACCCGATTTTGTTGACTAATGTAGAGCTTGATTTAACCGTCGAGCCAGAAAATAATTCAGTTTATTGTCGTTGTACGGTCCGCTGCAACGGGCAGACAGGGGTTGAAATGGAAGCGTTATGTGGAACTCAGGTGGCATTACTGACTATTTATGATATGTGTAAAGCGGTGGATCGTGGAATGGCAATCACTGGGGTTCAGTTGATGGAAAAATCAGGTGGAAAGTCTGGATCTTGGCATCGAAAAGAAGAGGTTTAGCATATTATGAAAATTGACATAAAATATTTTGCAAATATGCGGGAAATTATGGGGAAGGCGGAAGACTATGTGGAGTTAGATAGTGGCGCTACTGTCGTTGATATGTGGAAGAAAGTTTCAAATGATCCATTACCTGAGAATACCTTGATTGCTGTCAATATGGAGTATACCGATATTAATCAAGTATTGGTTGATGGTGATGAAGTAGGTTTTTTCCCGCCAGTTACAGGAGGATAACATTGAAAGTTGTTATCACAGACCAGTCCTTTGATCCTTGGGTGGAAATGGCTAAATATCAAGAAGCCCATCTTGAAAAAGGAAAACATGGAGGTACCGTCGCTTTTATTGGAACGATGCGAGATTTCAATGAAGGTGTGGAAGATATTTCAGCCATGTATCTAGATCATTATCCAGGTATGACCGAAAAACATATAGAGCGTATATGTACTGAGGCCATGGATGAATGGGATGTGATTGATGCATTTGTTGTTCATCGAGTAGGAGAGATCAAGCCTGATGAAGCAATTGTACTTGTTGGTGTTTGGTCAAAACATCGAGCAATGGCTTTTGATGCTTCGCGATTTATTATTAATGATTTAAAGCACCGAGCACCTTTTTGGAAGCGTGAAACTAGGCCAGAAGGCGAGGCTTGGGTTCAAGGCAATAGTGCGGACAATAGCGCTGCCGTCATTCATAAAAAATAAATCGTCAATTAGTCTGTTTTTTATCAGATTCCTTGTGTTATTAATTTATCCAAATTTATAGTTAAGGGTGTTGTGGCACCTTTTGTTTTTATTATGTTTTCACTGTATAAGAAAAATGTTGTTCAGACTGCCGTGAAAAACTTAATACGGTTTATGTTTGGGCTATCGTTAAACGCCCTCTCTAGTTCCGTATTTGCAATTGACGCTGAGCCGTCTTCGCAAGATTCTAAAGAATCTTCCCTCCTTCAATATACTCATTTTTCTACGGCTGCAAATTTTGTTCAATTGGTTGATGAGTTGGTTGTTCCGATTCGTCATCAAGGTGCAAGTGGAGAAGTGTTTATGGGGCATACGGTTGAAGATGGTGTTAATAAATGGAATATAAATCTGCAGGCAGGATATGGAGTGGCCGAAAGTCGACTTGGAACAACGGCTGAGTTATATAGTTTTTATTCTAATGTATCTTGGGTGAAGCATGCTGCTTATTTAGGGAATCTAGAGGAGGTATCGCTTTATGCTGGGGGGTTTATCCAGTCGGGCGGGAAGTATCAATTTTATCCAGAAATTGACGAGTCACATTTATATTGGGTAATGCAGTATGCGCTGGGATTGCAGTTGGATTTCGAGTTACCCATGCAGCAAAACCGTCGTGTGAATTGGCGTATTAAGCTTCCCGTTGTTTCAGCCTTATCTCGCCCATTGGATAATTATTTGTATAATAATGATGAGCCTGATATAGCAATTATGCTGCGGCGGATGAACGATAACCTTAGTCTGGTATTTCCTAACCGATACATTATGCTTGAAGGGCTAATGATGTTTGAATATCGTTTGTCCAAAAACCTAAGGCAGCATATTGGCTATAAAATTGAATATGAGCAAGACTCTATTACTGACAAGTTTCAGCAAGTCAAACATGGAGTTTACTTGGGAGTAAGTGCGGTATGGTAAAGGCATTCTCTCAGTTTGTTATTACTGTTTTGTGTTTAGTGTTGTTCGGATGTGTATCGGATAATGCTTTGAAAGTTGAACTTAATATGACACCAGTAGAGCAAAGTGATGGATGGGAGATTGGGCTTCCTGGCGACGAAGGCTTGGACAATCTGAAACTGAATGCTATATATGAAAATATTTTTTCTGAACAAGATTTTTTTATGACTTATAGTTTGTTGATTGTTAAAAATAACAAACTTGTTGCAGAAGGTTACACCCAAGATCTTAATGCGATAGATAGGCTTGTACAGATTAAATCTGTTACAAAAAGTATATTGTCTTTAGTTTTTGGAATTTTTCTTGATGAAAACCCTGATATCATTTCTGATATAAAGTCTCCACTAAAAGAAGAGTATATAGGTAAAGAACATTTTATCGATGGTGAGAATAGCTCTTTGATGACAATTGAAGATTTATTGACGATGCGTTCTGGTTTGGCATTTGATAATGGCTCAGACTCAAAAAAAATGATCTTGAGTACAGATCAAAAAATGCCAAAATTTATTTTAAGCCGGGCCGCAGTGTCTGATCCGGGCTTGACGTTTAATTTTAGCGATGGCGATGCCCAGTTAATTGCAGATTTATTATTTAAATTGATTCCAGTTAGTGGTTTAAGTTTTGAAGCGTATGTGAATGATAGGTTGTTCGAGCCCTTGGGGATAGATGACTTTATTTGGGAAAAGCATGCATGGGATACGCAGCGACCTTTTGGTGGGTTTGGTCTATATTTGAAGCCACGAGATCTAGCGAGGTTAGGGCAGCTGGTATTGAATGGTGGAGCATGGGAAGGAGAGCAATTAGTACCTAAGCAGTGGATTATTGATGCGACCAATGAGTATGTCAGCTTCGATGATGGTGGCTATGGCTATTATTGGTGGGTGCGCGATTTTGGTAGCATGGCATATGGCGAGGGTGGTCAGGCTATATATATTGTGCCGGAGAATGATATCGTGGTCGTTATGACTGGAAATCCTTTTTCTAATGGATTGGGTGCAAGTAAAGAAAAGATTGAGAGCGTTGTTACTGATATTATAAGAGCGCTGGACGAGAGTTGAATATACTTTTTGCGCCTGGGGTGTGGTTAGATTTTTTCATTAGTGGGGCTATGAGTTTACGGATAGGGTTTACGATTTGCTAGCCTGATTAGAAATTTCCATTTAAGTTGGTTTTTGTATTATCTTCAGAAAGTGTGACTTAGCTCATGCATTCTTCTATGAAATTGAGGGGGTGGATGCGTTATGCTAAATCTTATTTTTGATAGTGTTTGTACGTATTATTGGCTGCCAGTTTGATCGCCTTTTAGTCTTGTTAGAACTGAAAAACTCTTTATTTATCATGATGATAAGGGTTTTTGGTTTGCTGGTTCCGAGTTTGTACACCTTGTGCAGGTTTATGCTATAGTGCGTACTATTTCATATTCGATATTTTCGATGGTATCAAAAAAATATTAGTACCAGTAGGCTACTAACTTTAATGCGAGGTCTAGTGTGGTTATAAGGATTTTTGTCATAATGATGTTGCTCGCATGGTTTGCGGGATTGTCTGGGTGCTCTTGTTCTAGTCGAAGCGCTCCTCCGGAGCCGGAAGCTCCGGGTTTATATGTTGTTGGCGCTGAAATTAATGAAGGAATTGATGGCGTGAGCCTTTTAGAATTCCGTGTCCGCCTTTCTCCAAAAAGAACCGATGTTGTTACTGTTGATTATGCCGCTATAGATGCTGCATCGCCAGAATCGGTTGCTGAATTAATCGCATTAAGAGAAGACTTGGCTGCTCTTTCGGCGAGCAAAATTGCTCAATACATCGCTGTTGCTGGTGAGGACTATCGCGTAAAAGAAGCGGGAAGTTTAACTTTTTCACCCGGTGAGCAAGAAAAGTTACTCGAATTTGAAATAAACGGTGATGTGACGTACGAAAAAAATGAATTGCTTGGGGTTCGGATATCAAATGCAGTTAATGCCGATATTATTAGGGGTGTAGGGATAGGTATCATCGTTAATGATGATGATTTACCTATAGCGAGAATGGATGTAAGTGAGACTGCGGAGACGACCCTCACAGAAGAATACGCAGCAAAAACTTATTTTGATATTTGGCTAGAAGGCGATAGTGCAGTTGATGCTGTTGTTAAATTGCTCGTTAGTGGCTCAGTTGATGTTCTAACTCACGCGGATGTTATCGGAGATTTCAGAATCACCGATGAGCAGGGAAATGTATATGGTAAAGAAGGAATAATTACCATTCCTGGATTAACCACATCAATGCAATTTACCATCGAAATAATAGATGATGGATATGCGGAGGATGCGGAGAGGATTAATATGTCGATTACCGGATTGGAGGATGTGATAGTACACCAATCCGTTAACTCTGTGGACGTGGAGATTCGTTCAAGTGATGCTGTTGACTTCGCAAGGCTAGTTCCGCTCAATGATTCAGGGGTTGCTAATTCTGTTATTACGGGCCTAGATCCTAGTTTGGATTCGTTTTTAGACTATCGTAATGGTCGTGATGCAGATGATGCGGGCTTAAATAAAGTAGGTAATGGTATCAGAGGATTCGATTTTACTAAGTTGGACGAAAATGGGGATGATCTTCCGGAAACGGCTGGTTTGTGGAGTTGTGTTCGAGACAACCATACGGGTCTTGTGTGGGAAGTTAAGCATGCGGGTGATGAAGGCATTAGATCGAGTTCGCAAAACTTCCATTGGTATGAGCCGGATCCCAAAAGAAATGGTGGAGTAGATTTTAGTTCAAATAGAGTGACTGCTGGTACGATTGGAAGTTTGGATTGTGGTTCGGCTGACCCAGAGAAGAGTGGAAAAATTTGTGATACCCAGTTTTTTGTCGCTGAAATGAATCGTACAAAAATGTGTGGTTTAACCGGTTGGCGATTGCCTGAAATTAAAGAATTAAGAAGTATTGCGGTATACCAGCAACCGGACGACGAGGTAGGCAATTCTTTTGTCGATGTTAATTATTTTCCTTTTCTCTCTGTAGGGGATTTTTATTTGTCCGCGACCACGGTGCATGATGTTTCACGTGATGGCTCGTTAGTTTGGACGATGAGATTTCTGGATGGCATATCTGAAAAAGCCGAACTTAAGGTAGTTGGTGCTGCTGCATTTCAGGCGGCGCGGCTGGTCAATGGCTCAGGTCTATAAGGTGATAGTTATTGTGAGAAAGCTAGCTATTCTAGTGTTGTTCTTTTTTACGGGTTATTCGTATGCGGCAAGTGATAATATCTGTTCGGGTGAAAGTGTTAACATGTCTGTATCTACTCCGAGCGAGCGTTTTTTAGCACCTCCAGAAAGCGATGTTGTGTCTGATAAAATAACAAACCTGATGTGGGCGCGTTGTGAATTAGGTTTTCGTTGGAGTAATAGCTTGCAATGTGAGGAAGATGGAAATACAACATCAAAATTTAATTGGGAGGATGCACTGACTGCTGTCGAAACAGCGAATACTGCAACGTTTCTAGGGTATTCGGATTGGCGCTTACCTAATATTAAAGAGTTGGGTTCTATTGTGGAGTATAAGTGTGCGAAACCAGCGATTAACTCTGAAATTTTCAGTGGTGCACGATCTGCAAGTGTGTGGACTAACACCCCGACTGATTCGAGCACCGTGTGGTTCGTTAGTTTTTTTTATGGGAGTGTAGGTGCGGCTAGTATTAATGAAAGTAACTATGTTAGGTTGGTAAGAGATATTTCACCTTAGGGGTATAGCCGCGCAATAACACTTAAATCTCAATCGCTACGGGTATATATTTAGAATCATATGTAAAAAGGCGTGAATTAATTCACGCCTTTTTTGTTGTATCGTAAAACGATTAACTAATAACGATAATGGCTTGGTTTGTATGGCCCGTTTACCGGAATATTGATATATTCTGCCTGCTCTTTTGATAGCGTGGTTAAATAAATTCCAATTTTTTGTAGATGTAAACGTGCAACTTTTTCATCAAGAACTTTAGGTAGGACATAAACTTCGTTTTTGTAATCGCTCGCATTATTAAAAAATTCGATTTGAGCCATTACTTGGTTGGTAAAGGATGCGGACATTACAAAGCTTGGGTGGCCGGTGGCGCAGCCAAGATTAACTAGGCGTCCTTTTGCAAGAATGATGATGCGCTTGCCATCAGGAAAAATCACGTGGTCAACTTGTGGTTTGATTTCTTCCCACTCATATTTTTCCAGTGAAGCAATGTTAATCTCAGAATCAAAATGACCAATATTACAAACGATGGATTCATTTTTCATCGCGGCCATATGATCGTGGTCGATGACATTAATATTACCTGTAGTGGTTACAAAAATATCGCCGTCTTTTGCGACATCATTCATATCTACAACACGGTAACCTTCCATTGCGGCCTGAAGAGCGCAAATAGGGTCGATTTCGGTAACCCAAACGGTTGCGCCCATTCCTCGGAATGCTTGCGCGCAGCCTTTACCCACATCGCCATAGCCAAGAACGACACAGATTTTGCCTGCAATCATTACGTCTGTAGCGCGTTTAATGCCGTCTAGCAAAGATTCGCGACAGCCGTATAAGTTATCGAATTTTGATTTGGTGACAGAATCGTTAACATTCATAGCTGGAAACAGCAAGCTACCGTCTTTCATCATGTCGTATAAACGATGTACACCCGTAGTGGTTTCTTCTGTTACGCCTTTGATGCTGTCAGCAATGGCCGTCCACTTATTACCGTCTTTTGACAAGTTACGACGTAGTACTTCAAGGATGGCGACATATTCTTCGTTGTCGCCCGCTTTTGCATCGGGCACCGCTTTGGCGGCTTCAAATTCAACACCTTTATGAACTAGTAGGGTGGCATCGCCCCCGTCATCAAGGATCATGTTGGGAAGTTCGCCATCAGGCCAATTAAAAGCTTGTTCGGTACACCACCAGTATTCCTCTATGGTTTCGCCCTTCCATGCGAATACAGGTATGCCAGCAGCTGCTATCGCGGCGGCAGCCTGGTCTTGGGTTGAGAAAATATTGCAAGAAACCCAGCGCACGGTTGCACCAAGTTCTACCAGCGTTTCGATAAGCACGGCAGTTTGAATCGTCATGTGTAAGCTGCCCATGATTCTTGCACCTTTCAACGGTTTTGAGGTGCCGAATTCCTCGCGCAAGGCCATTAATCCCGGCATTTCGGTTTCGGAAATTTTTATTTCTTTGCGGCCCCAGTCAGCAAGCGACATGTCCGCGACTTTATAATCGGTAAAGTTTTCAGTTGCAGCATTCATATAATGAATCTCCATTGCACTAAGCGCAGTTGTTCAAGATATCGGTTTTCTTTGAGCCTGGCAGGGGGCCTGTTGCAACGCTCCTCAAAAAATTCCGGTGCACCAATGTCAAATTGGGGCGTATAAATACTTACAAGCCTGCTGATTCTTTTAATGCGGCAGATTTGTCGGTTTTTTCCCAGGAAAAATCGGAATCTTCGCGGCCAAAATGTCCATAGGCTGCCGTTTTTCCATAGATGGGCCGTAGTAAATCGAGCATTTCAACAATACCTTTAGGCCGTAAATCGAAATTTTCTCGAACAAGCTCGATGATGCGTTGATCGCTGACTTTTCCTGTGCCAAAAGTTTGTATTGAAATGGAGGTGGGCTGAGCAACACCAATGGCATAAGATACCTGAATTTCACAGCGATCAGCAAGACCGGCTGCCACAATATTTTTTGCAACATAGCGGCCTGCATAAGCCGCAGAGCGGTCAACTTTGCTGGGGTCTTTGCCTGAAAATGCGCCGCCGCCATGTCTTGCCATGCCGCCATAGGTATCAACAATTATTTTACGGCCGGTTAATCCGCAGTCTCCAACAGGGCCGCCAATGACAAAACGTCCCGTGGGATTAATGTGGTATTTGGTGTTGTTATCGAGCCATTCAGAAGGTAGGACAGGCTTGATAATTTCGTCCATAACGGCTTCTACTAATTTGTTTTGCTCGATTTCTGGGGCGTGCTGCGTGGATAGAACGACGGCTTCAATGCCGACGGGTTGGTTGTTTTCATAGCGAAAGGTCACTTGGCTTTTAGCATCTGGGCGCAGCCAATTAAGCGTTCCATTTTTTCGTACCTCCGCTTGTCGTTGAACTAAACGATGAGCGTAGGTCAATGGAGCAGGCATTAATACATCAGTTTCATTGGTGGCATAACCAAACATGAGTCCTTGGTCGCCAGCGCCTTGTTCCTTGCTGTCTCCTTCATCAACGCCTTGTGCAATATCAACAGATTGTTTATCGATTGAAGTGATCACCGCACAAGATTCCCAGTCGAAGCCCATTTCAGAGGAGTTGTAACCGATTCGTTTAATGGTTTGTCGAGCGATATCTTGCATATCTACCCATGCGTCTGTGGTAATTTCACCAGACAAAACAACCATACCCGTATTTACTAGCGTTTCACAGGCAACGCGCGCTTTGCTATCTTGGGTTAATATCGCGTCAAGTACCGCATCAGATATTTGATCTGCGACTTTATCAGGATGTCCTTCAGAGACAGATTCAGAGGTAAAAACAAAATTTTCTGACATTGGGTTAGCACCTATTCCGTGGGTTGAGATATTTTTGGGACGCAAGTTTACACCATATAGGTGGTTTTGTGGTAGCGTATGCGCTTGAAATTATGGTTAGGACTGGAATCAATAGCGGTTAAAGGCGGCATTTTATGGTTAGTTTAGAAACACCTGTTTGCGATTTTAATCAACCTGCGGTGGATTTATGTTTGCCAGGGGTGGATGGAAGAACTTGGGACTTAAATTCATTAGCTGGGCCAAAAGGCTTGCTAATTATGTTTATTTGTAATCATTGTCCCTATGTGAAAGCAATACAGCAGCGGTTAGTGCGGGATACCAATGAGTTGCAGTTGTTAGGTATAAATTCCGTCGCTATCATGTCTAATGATCCGTCAGAATATGCGGAAGACTCTTTCGAAAACATGGGAAAAATCAGCGAAAAGTATGGATTTTCTTTTCCGTATCTACTGGATGAAACACAAGCAGTTGCCAAGGCCTATGGGGCGGTTTGCACGCCCGATTTCTTCGGTTATAACAAAGAGTTGTTGCTACAATATCGAGGTCGGCTAGATGCTAGTCGCAAACAGACAGCTGCTCTCGATGTCAGAAGGGATTTGTTTGAGGCGATGTCGCAAATCGCGGAGACAGGTAAGGGGCCTGAGCAGCAAATTCCCAGCATGGGATGTTCTATTAAGTGGAAAGATTAGCAAGTCTTTGAATTTTATGGATATGGAGCCTCTGTTGCTATGCAATGCTGGAGCTGAGTTTTTTAATAGTTGCTGTATTGGCTCAACTAGGCGAAAATACGCCCTTTTTCTGAAGGCGTAAAGGGAGTCTCCATCTCTTTTCAAGATGAAGATAGCACTCCAAAAGCTAAAATAGAGCTAAGGTATTGATTATACCTACCAAGAAGTCAGATTGTACGAGTTCCTACGCGTGGGTTGATATCCTCAATAGGCACTTAACGGCAATACATAAGCACATTTGTCAATTTAGTTAGCCATTCATCGAAAGGGCTTCTTGCCCAGGCTTCTCAAGTATAATCGAATAAGCGCCAAATTCATGATGCCGATTTTTAAATTTAAGTTATAGAGGAAAAGCAAATGCCAACTCGTAAAGATCTAGCTAATGCGGTTCGTGCGTTAAGCATGGACGCCGTGCAAAAAGCAAAATCGGGTCACCCAGGAGCACCTATGGGCATGGCGGATATCGCCGAAGTTTTGTGGAATAGTCACATGAAATACAATCCAGCGAATGCTAAGTGGGTTGATCGCGATCGTTTTGTGCTGTCAAATGGCCATGGTTCCATGTTGATGTACTCATTGTTGCACCTAACAGGTTTTGACCTAAGTATTGAAGACATTAAAAACTTTCGTCAATTGCATTCTAAGACGGCGGGTCATCCAGAGTATGGATATGCAGACGGCATTGAAACTACAACGGGTCCTTTGGGACAGGGAATCACTAATGCCGTAGGTATGGCAATTGCCGAACGCACCTTGGCGGCTCAGTTTAACAAGCCTGGTCATGCCATCGTTGATCACAATACTTATGTATTTATGGGTGATGGTTGCTTGATGGAAGGGCTTTCTCATGAATCCTGTGCGTTAGCCGGTACTTTGGGCCTGGGCAAGCTAATAGCCTTCTGGGATGACAACGATATCTCTATCGATGGCCATATTGGTGAGTGGATGGAAAAAGGCGTACCGGGTCGTTTTAAGTCATACGATTGGCATGTAATTCCGAATGTTGATGGTCACGATGCGGATGCTATTAGTGCTGCAATTGCAGAAGCTAAGTCAGTGACTGACAAACCGACACTTATTTGTACACGTACCACGATCGGATATGGTTCGCCTAACTTAGCGGGTACTCATGATTGTCATGGCGCGCCTTTAGGTGACGAAGAAATTGCTGCTACGCGAAAACAATTAGGCTGGACGGCTGCTCCTTTCGAAATACCTAGTGAAATTGCGGCGGGTTGGGACCATAAAGAGCAAGGTGCTGCGGATGAGTCTATTTGGAATGACAAGTTTGCGGCTTATCAAGCGGCTTTTCCTGCTGAAGCGGCTGAGTTTTTACGTCGTATGGCTGGCGATCTACCGGCTAACTTTGCAGTTGAGATGGATAAGTTCATCGCTAAGACTCAAGCCGATATGCCTAACATCGCGTCACGTAAAGCCTCGCAAAATGCGATCGAAGCCATGGGGCCGTTATTACCCGAAATGTTTGGTGGCTCCGCAGATCTAACCGGCTCCAACCTGACTAACTGGTCTGGCACTGTGAAAGTGAATGCTGAAAACGCTGACGGTAACTACATCTCTTGGGGTGTTCGTGAATTTGGCATGGCGCACATGATGAACGGTATGGTTTTACATGGTGGTTTTAAAGTTTATGGTGGCACTTTTTTCATGTTCATGGAGTTCATGCGTAATGCCTTGCGTATGTCGGCATTAATGAAAATCGGTACTATTTATGTTTACACCCATGATTCTGTAGGTTTGGGCGAAGATGGTCCGACTCATCAGCCTGTTGAGCAATTGGCGACGATGCGTGTTATTCCTGGTTTTCAAACTTGGCGTGGTTGTGATGCCATTGAGTCAGCAGTTTCTTGGAAAGTGGCTATGCTGCGTGGGAACGCTCCCACCGCATTAGTCTTTTCTCGTCAAGCTCTAACACCCATGGAACGTACCGCAGAGCAAGTTGCTAACATAGAAAAGGGTGGTTACGTATTGAAAGATTGTGCAGGTAAGCCTGATATTATCTTTATCTCAACGGGTTCTGAAGTTGGTTTGGCTGTTGAGTCTGCTGAAGCAATGAACGCAAACGTTCGTGTTGTTTCCATGCCTTCGACTTGTGCATATGACGCTCAAGACCAAGCCTACAAAGACTCGGTTTTAATTCCTGGTGTGAAGCGTATTGCTATCGAAGCCGGTGTCGATCAATCCTGGTACAAATACGTTGGCCTAGATGGCGCAACGATTTGCATGAAGTCATTTGGTGAGTCTGCACCCGCCAGCGATCTTTTCAAAGAATTCGGTTTCACTGTAGACAATGTTGTTGCAATAGCAAACAAGGTTCTAGGTAAATAATTCAAACTAAACTCAGGCCCGGCTCTCGGTTTGTAGAGTTAGGCCTGATCAAAATCTTAGGAGTTAAACACTATGACAATAAAAGTCGGTATTAACGGTTTCGGCCGTATTGGTCGGATGGTATTCCGTGCAGTAGCGCAAGATTTCAAAGATATTGAAATTGTCGCTATCAATGACTTATTGGATGCAGATTATCTTGCATACATGTTGAAGTATGATTCTGTTCATGGTCGTTTTGATGGAGATGTTTCCGTTGATAATGGTGCGCTCATTGTTAATGGTAAAAAAATTCGTTTAACAGCTGAACGTGACCCCGCTAATCTTAAGTGGAATGAAGTGGGTGCGGATATTATTCTTGAATGTACCGGTTTTTTTCTAACCGAAGATTCTTGCCAGGCGCACATTAATGCCGGTGCGAAGAGAGTCGTGCAAAGTGCCCCTTCTAAAGATGGAACACCGATGTTCGTATATGGTGTTAACCATGAAACATATGCGGGTCAAGCCATTGTTTCTGCTGCTTCTTGTACCACTAACTGTTTAGCACCCATTGCTAAAGTTATCAATGACAAGTGGGGAATCAAACGTGGCTTGATGACGACAGTACATGCCGCAACAGCGACGCAAAAAACGGTTGATGGGCCTTCACAAAAAGACTGGCGTGGTGGTAGAGGGATATTGGAAAATATTATTCCTTCTTCAACAGGTGCTGCAAAAGCAGTAGGTGTTGTGCTTCCAGAGCTTAATGGAAAACTAACCGGTATGGCTTTTCGTGTACCTACATCTGATGTTTCCGTTGTGGATTTAACGGTTGAGCTTGAAAAAGATGCGTCATATGCAGATATCTGTGCAGCAATGAAAGCGGCCTCAGAAGGCGAGATGAAAGGTACGTTAGGTTATACCGAAGATAAAGTCGTTGCTACTGACTTCCGTGGCGTAAGTGCTTCTTCTATATTCGATGCGAATGCAGGAATTGCCTTAGATGGAACTTTTGTTAAACTGGTTTCTTGGTATGACAATGAGTATGGTTATACATGTAATATGATGCGTTTTGTTGAGCACGTCGCTGCTAACTAAAATGTAGGTCTATTGATGATGTGGCCTAGGCTGTTTTGATAGCCTAGGCCGCATTATTTTCTGAGAGTTATTTGCCAAATGTTTGCATTTGCCAAATAATTTTTAAATATAGTTGTAGGAGTAATAAATGTCCGTAATTAAGATGACTGATCTGGACTTAGCTGGTAAGCGAATATTGATTCGTGAAGATTTGAATGTACCACTTAAAAATGAAAAAGTGGGCGATGATACACGCATCCGTGCGTCACTACCTACTATTAAGTTAGCTATGGAAGCGGGTGCAAAAGTGATGTTAATGTCACATCTTGGTCGTCCCGAAGAAGGTGTGTACGATGAAAAATATTCCTTAGCACCTGTTGCAGAGTATTTGTCAGGATTGCTAGGCAAGGAAGTTAAATTAGCCAAAGACTGGTTAGGTGGTGTTAACGTCGCGGAAGGCGAAGTCGTGCTTTGTGAAAATGTTCGTTTTAACAAAGGCGAAAAGAAAAACGATGATGGCTTATCTAAGAAAATGGCAGCACTTTGTGATGTTTATGTCATGGATGCCTTTGGTACGGCTCATCGCGCACAAGCGTCTACTCATGGTGTTGCTAAGTATGCACCAGTCGCATGTGCCGGGCCATTGTTGGCTAATGAACTTGAAGCGCTCGGAAAAGCATTAGATAACCCTGCACGGCCAATGGTTGCGATTGTGGGTGGATCAAAAGTATCGACTAAGTTAACCGTGCTTGAATCACTTTCTAAAATTGTTGACCAATTAATTGTGGGTGGTGGTATCGCGAATACATTTATCGCAGCAGCAGGTAATCCAGTGGGTAAGTCTTTGTATGAAGCTGACCTGGTTGACGAAGCCAAAAAACTGATGGCAGATGCTAAAGCGCGTGGTGGTGATATTCCTGTCCCTGTAGATGTTGTCTGCGCTAAAGAGTTTTCTGAAACGGCAGAAGCAACACTTAAAAATGCGGTAGATACAGCAAATGATGAAATGATATTTGATATTGGCCCTGAATCATCAAAGCAATTAGCGGAAATATTAAAGGGTGCTGGAACGATTGTATGGAATGGGCCTGTTGGTGTTTTTGAGTTTGATCAATTTGCTGAGGGTACTAAAGCAATTGCGCTGGCGATTGCCGAAAGCGATGCGTTTTCAATTGCTGGTGGTGGCGATACTCTAGCTGCGGTGGCTAAATATAATATAGCGGACAAAGTATCGTATATATCAACAGGTGGTGGTGCCTTTTTAGAATTTTTAGAAGGTAAAAAATTACCGGCTGTAGAAATTTTAGAGCAGCGTGCAAAATAGCTTAGGGATGGGCTAAAGGTCTCATAGAGCTTTTTTACGTTAACGTTTTTGCGTAAATATTGTGTAAATATTGTAGTGATAAATAAAATAAGGATAACAGAGCTGATGCTCAGACGTACAAAAATTTTAGCAACACTTGGCCCCGCGACGGATGATCCAAAAGTGCTGGATAAATTGATAGAAGCGGGTCTTGACGTGGTGAGGATTAATTTTTCTCATGGTGTTTCAGATGAGCATGAAAAGCGGGTTGCTATGGTGCGTGAACGAGCTACAGCACATGGACGTGAGATTGGAGTGCTGGTTGATCTGCAGGGGCCAAAGATACGTATCGAAAAATTTAAAGATGGGAAAATCACCTTAAATGAAGGTGATAGTTTTACCCTTGATGCAGCTTGTTCCACAAATGATGGTGATCAAAAGCGTGTTGGCATAGCCTATAAAGCATTACCAGATGATCTTAATCGTGGAGACACCTTGCTGCTCGATGATGGTCGAATCGTGTTCTGGGTTGAAGAAGTGACAGGACAACAAATTCGTTGCCGTGTCGTTGTTGGTGGTGAATTATCAGACCGTAAAGGGATTAATCGCCAAGGCGGAGGTTTATCGGCCCCGGCGCTAACCGAAAAAGATAAAGCAGATATTATTATTGCTGCAAAAGTTGAAGCTGACTATATGGCTGTTTCATTTCCGCGAACTGCAGAGGATATTCATAATGCACGTAAACTGTTGCAAAAAGCGGGTGGGCGTGCAGGCATTGTTGCTAAAATTGAACGGGCGGAAGCTGTAGAAGCACTTGAAGAAATTATCGAAGCGTCAGATTCCGTTATGATTGCGCGTGGTGATTTAGGGGTAGAGATTGGCGACGCTGAACTACCTGCTGTGCAAAAGCAAATAATAAGTAAGGCACGTGAGCTGAATAAAATTGCTATTACTGCTACGCAGATGATGGAGTCAATGATCTATAACCCGATTCCGACACGCGCAGAAGTTTTTGATGTCGCTAATGCTGTGCTTGATGGTACCGATGTGGTGATGTTATCTGCGGAAACAGCGACCGGAAAATATCCGGACAAAGCCGTAGCTGCAATGGACAGAGTTTGTCTTGAAGCAGAGAAACAACGTAAAGTCAGACAATCAAATCATCGCTTAAGTAGCCATTTTGGTCGTATTGATGAAGCTATTGCGATGGCGACAATGTATACCGCGAACCATTTAGATGTAAAGGCAGTCGTTGCTTTGACTGAGTCTGGTGCTACTCCATTATGGATGTCGCGTATCAGTTCTAACCGGCCTATTTATGCACTTGCCCCAACGCCGCAAACAAGACGAAAAGTAACGCTTTATCGTGGAGTGTATCCGATTAATTTTAATGCAGAGAGTCGAGATCATGCGCGGGTTAACAAAGATGCGATCGAAGAGTTGGTGCGACGCGGCGCTGTTCGAGATGGAGATGTAGTTATTATTACTAAAGGTGATTTTCTGGGCGTTCATGGCGGTTCTAATGCGATGAAGATTGTAACAGTTGGTGAGTTAGCCCCAGTAAACTAGCATTACTTAAATTAAATTTTTTTGATAATTATTTGAAAATATAGGAGCGAAAAATGGCTTTAATATCTATGCGTCAATTGCTGGATTATGCTGCGGAAAATAGTTTTGGTTTGCCCGCATTTAACGTCAACAACATGGAGCAAGTACATGCGATCATGCGAGCAGCTGATGCGGTAGATGCGCCTGTTATTATGCAAGGATCTGCGGGTGCGCGCTCATACGCAGGTGAGCCCTTCCTGCGTCATCTGATTTCTGCAGCGGTTGAGGAATATCCACATATTCCAATCGTTATGCACCAAGATCATGGTTCAGAACCCGCAGTTTGTTTGCGTTCAATCCAGTCTGGTTTTTCGTCAGTCATGATGGATGGTTCTTTGATGGCTGATATGAAAACACCTTCATCTTTTGAATACAACGTAGACGTCACTAAAAAGGTCGTCGATATGGCTCACGCGGGTGGTGTGTCTGTTGAAGGTGAGTTGGGCTGTCTTGGTTCACTGGAAACAGGTGAGATGGGCGAAGAAGATGGTCATGGCGCGGAAGGTAAGTTAGATCTAGATATGCTGTTAACAGATCCACAGGAAGCCAAAGATTTTGTTGAGCAAACCGGCGTTGATGCACTTGCTATTGCGATCGGAACATCCCACGGTGCTTACAAGTTTACTAAGCCACCTACCGGTGCTGTATTGCGGATTGACCGAATTAAAGAAATCCATGCTGTTATTCCGAATACCCATTTGGTGATGCATGGTTCTTCTTCAGTGCCGCAAGAATGGTTGGAAATCATCAATAACTATGGCGGTGATATGGGTCAAACTTATGGAGTACCTGTTGGCGAGATTGTTGAAGGAATTAAGTCAGGTGTTCGCAAAGTTAATATTGATACTGATTTGCGTATGGCTTCTACGGGTGCAGTACGTAAATTTCTTTCTGAAAACACAGCAAACTTCGATCCTCGTAAATTTCTGAAAGCATCAACTGCTGCAATGTCTGATATATGTAAAGCACGTTACGAATCTTTCGGTTGTGCAGGGCATGCGTCTAAGATTAAAGTTAAATCTTTAGAAAAAATGATTGGTTTTTATAAGTAATAGTCATTTAGGCAATGTTAAGAAAAAGGCGCTGTTGATCAGCGTCTTTTTTTTAGGGCAACTCAAGCATTTTGTATACCTAAAGCCTTATCCTGGAATGCACACTTCAACTCGTCCAACTGAGGATTTTAGGGTAAAGCGTGCGAAATTTTTTCATGACTAGGGCAAGCTCCTAGGAGGCTGTCTTAGTCAAAATAATGATGAATAGTCGGTCTATTGGAAGGAATTTTAGAGCTTATGGAGATGATTTTTCAGCAGTAATTATCGGAAAAAACAAATGAAACGTGCTGCCAAAGTTTTGTTCGGACTCTACGACGATGTGTCCATCATAGCGATGTAAAATGCCATGAGTTAAAGAAAGTCCCATTCCTTGCCCTCTCCCAAGTTCTTTGGTTGAAAAATAGGGATCAAAAATCTTGGAAATTATACCGGGTTGAATCCCTGTTCCATTATCTTTAATGCTCAGTTTTATATAAGAACCGTGAAATAGTTTTTGGCAGGATGAACAGGTTATATGATTGCTGTGATATTGATTTAAAAAAATATCAATTTGGCCTCCGTTGCGGAGTGTGTCCCTAGCATTAATACATAGATTAACAATAACCTGGGAGAGTTGCGCTGAGTCCATTAAGATATTTGGAAGCTGGTTTGCTAATTGTAAGTTGATCGTAATATTTGTAGGAAGTATGGGAGCCAACACTTTTAAGGTATCGGTAATAATGTGTTTTACGGATAGCGGCTCGGGTTTTCCAGTGCTGGAATGGCTGAAAATGAGAAGTTGTTTGACTAAGTCTCTCGCATTTTTTCCAGCAATGTCTATTTCGTTGATATAACGATGGAGTTTTTCATTCTTTACATTATTCAGCACCCGTTGTGATAAGTCTGTATATCCTAAAATGCAAGTCAGAACATTGTTAAATTCATGAGCAATACCACTCGTTAACTTTCCAAGAGCCTCAATTTTTTGACATTGTTGTACCCGTTTTTCAATATCTAATTTTTCGGCAGTATTCATTTTTTGTTGGGTAATATCGTGAACCAAACCAAATAAACGTGTAGCTTTCCCTCGGTGATCATATTCTAGTCTGGGGAATATTTGAAAATGACGATAGCTTCTATCTTGATTTAACATACGGTATTCGAAATTATCCAGTTCAAGTTTTTCAATGGCGGCGGTTAATTTATATTGTACGATTGCACGATCATCAGGGTGAATAAGATTAAGGAAAGTCTCAGTCGAGATGTTGTTGTTTTCTGCGGAAATGCCTAATAAATCATAGGTTTCATTAGAGCAAAATACTTCTTGGTTGTGTAAGTTCCATTCCCAGCTACCAATACCCGCAACATTCTGAGCAAGAGAAAGATCTAATTGAGCTTTTTCAAGTTTTTTTTGCGAATTTTTATAGTGTGTTATATCCACGCCATTACTGCCTAATGCGATGATTTTATTATTTTTTCCTAGCAATGGAGCCTGCGTTGATAGGTATGTATGGATTTTTCCATCAATATGGCGATAAGATATTTCTCTTGTTGTGCTGTTTCCTGCCTTGATGGCGAAGATATCTTTTTCCCAATAACTAGAGCAGTGTTGATGAGGAAAAAGTGTGCTAAAAGAGTTTCCAAGGTAATTAACAAGATCTGGGCCCTCAAGTTGAGCATATTTTTTATTGACGTAAATTATTGTGCTGCTAAGGTCAGTAAAAGCAACTAAATTAGGAGAGAGATCATAGAGTTGGTTGAAAGGGAAGTTATCTATTTTCATAAGAACTAGTATTAATCGCTCCTAGAGCACTATCTAAATTTGAATTGGCAGTGGTGAAAATTTTAAATTCCTTGGCATGCTCGATGAAAATATTGAACGGTTTGGTCTTTATCGTCCACAAATAGAATGGCAATTGGGTTTGCATTATCTTCGATAGCCATCAAGAATCCTTTTTAAATTTTAATTTATTCCTTCTTTTCTTAGTGTTTGGTTTTTAGTTTACTCGGTGAGAGCATTATGACTTTTGGAAAACGCAAGCTGAATTCTGTATAAAAACTCTTTTGGGCATGGCATTGTATTCCGCCACCTAGTTCCTCCATGATTTTTTTACAAAAAGAAAGACCTAAACCCTTATGTGCAGGTTTGGTGGAGAAGTACTCGTCAAAAATATAGGGTAGGATATTGTCGGCTATACCTGTTCCCGTGTCTTTGATGTATACATAATTATAGTGTTTACCTAATTCGAGCCGGATGAAAATTTCCCCCGTATTATTTTCCGATATCGCGTCAATGGCATTGTTGAGTAAATTGAATAATACAAATTTAACTAAGTCTTCAATACCTGAAACGATAAAATCCAGTTCTGGATAAAAATAGATGCGTTGTTTGAGGTGTTTATTTGTCAAGCAGTGTGCAATCGTGCTATTGGTGCAGCATTGAATCGAAAAAGGAATGATGTCCTTGGCCGATATTTTTTCTCGATAAATATTCACTAGCAGGCTGTCGATTTCTGTATTTGCACTTTTTACACTGGTTTGTAGTGATTTAGGCATAGTACGCAGTTTTTCCAGTTGTAAGTCGCTAGTCCCTTTTTTTTGAGTACGCTTAAGAGTCTCAATTAACGGAAGCAGTTCGGTATGGATATCTTTCGCGGTGTTATTGATATCGCGCAATGGCGATTGAAGTTTGTTGGCAAAATATGCAGAGAGCGTCGCCGAGCTGCGTACACATTTTTCGACCCGCTTTTTATCGAGTTTTTGCTGCATGAAAAGATTCATGGCGTTTTTTAGGTCATTTAAAAGATGTTCTATTTGCCATGGTTTTTGTACATAACGAAAAATATGCCCCTTATTTATAGCCTCTATCGTTTCTTGGTTATCAGAATAAGCAGTGGTTAGTATTCTGATAATATTTGGCTTTTGTTTTTTTGTCCACTCGAGTAATTCGATGCCGTTTTCCGTTGGCATGCGTTTATCAGCAATGAGAATTCCAATATTGTCTGAGTTTAGGTTTAACAATTTTTTAGCCTCATCGCAGTCTGAGGCTGTCAATATATTAAAATGTCTACCGTAGGCCTGCTTGAAATATTTTAATGACTTTTCTTCGTCATCGACAAAAAGAACGCTATAACGACTGTGATTGTGTGACAAGAGGGGCATATGTCAGCCTTATTAGTCTGGAGTTTCAGTGGCTTACAATGTGAAGCCGCCGTCAAGTAATTTCACCTGAATTACATTGAGTCTTTGCTGTTTGTGGGCTTTACACGACATTCGAATAACAAAGAAAAAATCTCAGTATGAATTAAGAACACTACTGAATCAGTGTAAAAAACACAAGTCGTTTGTCCGTAATATTGTATTAACCTAAAATCCTCAGTTGGACGGCGTGAAGAGTGCGTTTTTAAGCGTGAATCGCGCGGCGCGATGAGGCGGAATAGCAGGCTATTGCAACGATTCGCAACAAAGCGAGTCACGCTTAAAAACGCACTCTTCATGGCGTAGCGCATTCACCGTCTGAGTGAGCTTGATAGGCATACGCATTTGCATTTTAATCAATAACATAACGAAGCTTTGAAGTGGTCAACTGAGGAGTTTAGGATTAAGTTATGGGTTTTCTATTGAAGCCTTGCGAGTCCTATGTCAAATGTAACAGTCGTTCCTTCATTTTCTTCGCTGTCTACAATGAGTTTTCCGCCGTGGCTTTTTACAATAGTGTGACAAATACTTAGGCCTAGCCCCATGCCGGTGCCTATATCTTGGGTTGTAAAGAAGGGGTCAAATATTTGCGATAATAGTTCTTTTTTAATGCCTATTCCATTGTCAGATATGGAAACAAATATACGTTGCAGCTCCTGATGGCAGCTTATATTAATATTTATGATGTTTTCTTGTTTGGCATTATGAATGGCGTTGCTTGCGTTGGAGATAAGATTTATGAGTACTTGAGTAATATGCGCTTCAGATCCCATGGCCCAAACATTTTGGCAATCATGATGTTTGATATTTAATCCATTTTTTTCGAGTGAGGAAAAGCGCAATGCTTTTTCTAAAATGGAAGAAAATAAAAAGGGTGCGTGCATCGTCACATCGCTAGGATGGGCGAACACACGCAAATCCGACGCAATGTTGCTGATGCGTTGCATCCCCTCATACATGTCTTCACAAATATCTAATAAACCTTCATCCTGTAGGATGACAGGGTCATTCATTGCGACTTGTAATGCGGTTAATGTGTAGTTCAATGGGTTATTGATTTCATGTAATAAGCCTGCCGACAGATTTCCGAGTGCATTAATCTTTTCACTTTGAATAAGTTGCGATTGAGTGTGTTTAAGTTCATCCAGCGCTTTTTGTAACTGCATGTTTTGCTGTTGTAGATCACGTTGTAATTGGGCCGTTTGATATAAATTATTCAGCCTTGTTTTAATTTCTAAGCTGCTAAATGGTTTGGTCAGAAAGTCGTCGCTGCCGCGTTTTAAGGCTTCTATTTTTGTTTTTTCATCGGCGCGAGCGGTTAGTAGTATTACCTTCGTATGCGCTTCACTTTTATGCTGTTTGATGCGGCTACAAACTTCGAGGCCATCAATTTCGGGAAGCATGAGATCTAGCAAGACCAGGTCAGGACGATGTTTAGCAAACAGCGCCAAGCCTTGGCTACCATTTGAAGCGTATAATAATTGATAATCAGTTCGCAGAATGCTAATTAGATAGCGTTGCATATCAGGTTCGTCATCGATGATTAACAATAAAGGTTTATCTGTATTATCTGGAATGAATTGAGTGCTTGAATCATCCGACGCTAGGTTCTTAACTCCAGTGAGTTCAGCCGATTTAAAAATACGATCAAGCGGATCAGTTAAAAAATTATTGCCTATATATTGAGTATAAGTATCTATTATATTTAAGGTCTTGTCTGCGCATAATGGAAAGCTAATGTGCATCGTTGTTCCGTTATCGGGGCTACTAATAACTTCGATTTGGCCGTCAAGATATTCTGTTATTTCTTTTACTAGAGCCAGACCTAGTCCTGTTCCTTGCTGTGTGCGTGTTGCGGATCCATCTATTTGACGGAAGCGGTCAAAAATGTAAGGTAGTTCAGAAGCACTCATGCCTATGCCAGTGTCTTTAACTTCAACGTGTGCAGTTTTTTTACGGCTATCCGTAAAAGAGTTTACGATTATGTTTCCACCTGAATCAGTAAACTTGATGGCATTAACCAAAAGATTAAGGAAGGCTTTTTCCAGGGCCCGGTGATCAGCAAGTATAATGATATTTTCGTTAGTGAGCTGTTTGGTAATGTTGATGTTTTTAGAATGCGCAAGATGATCCACCGAGTCAATTAAACCATCGAGTAAGTTATTTAATATTATCGGTACTTTATTTAGTTGGGTTTTTCCCTCTTCTAAACGAACAATTTCCAGTAAATCATTGACAAGTTTTAGTAAACGCAAGGCATTGTCTTTAACCATTGAAAGTGTGTTATTAACTTCGTTTGAAATATTTTGTTTGTGAAGTAAATCCTGAATAGGTGAAAGAATAAGTGTTAGTGGAGTGCGCAATTCGTGGCTGACGTTGGCGAAAAATCGAGATTTTTTTTGATCGATTTCTTTTAAACTTTTGTTGATATTATCTAGTTCATGGTTTAGTCGAAATAATAAAAGGCGACGCTTTACATTGACGTAGACTGAAGCAATAGAGAGGATGCTAGTCACTACTATAAAATAAATATTACTATAGATGGTTTCAAATTCGGCGGTCGATGCCTGATTGTTTTCACAAGCAAGTAAATATAAGCCTACCGACAAGACACAAAATAAAAATGATTCCTTGAGTGCGGTTCGTAATAGTATATTAGCGGCCATAATAATTAGATTTACGCCAGCAAAATATGGAGAGTCGTAGCCTTCGCTTAAAAAAATCATATAACACATTAAGATTTGGATTAAAGCTATCCAGATGAAGCTCAATGTTTTTATGTTTTTTTTTCCAACTGATGTAAAATGAAGAGCATAGATCAACACTATAAATACATCGAACAGTAAACGTAAAGATGTAAAGTGTAGTAAAAAATCTGGATATATTAAATAATCTAAAGAAATGCCTGAGAGCACTAAAACTAATGCGATTAGGCAGCCTGCCTTTGATTCTGTTAACTGATGTTGGGTGTCGTGTTTTTGGTAGGCTGCATGTAGTTTGGGGTCGCCATTCATGAAATTAATTTTTTAGATTTCATTAAAATATTTCCCACCTGTTTGATTTTGATAAATACATTGTCTTCCAAAATTTTGTGGTAGCTCAATCATTACATCTTCACCTCTATAAAAGTTAAGATTCGTTCTATATGTATAGTTGATGCTTTCTTTACTGAAGTCAATAAGTCTGAATTTACCGTTTTTTCGATACGGTCGCTGTTCTGATAGCCTCTTTGGAGGCTGATCGTGTTGTCTGATTTGCTGAGAAGTAAGTCTGGTTGTGTGTTTTTTGGTCAGCCGCAAAGCTGTGGATCTAAATTCTGATAAATTTATCTTGAAACTGTTTTTTACGCGCTATAGACTCTGTAACTAGGTAAACAAACTAAATATCCTGAAGGGTGATGAGATGAGCGGAGCAAAAGATTGGACGATTGATGAGAATCCATATGTGACTCGAAAAAAAAATGACGCGGCCGAGAATCGCCGTGTTGTCATTACTATGATTATTGTATTGAGTGTTTATGCAGCAATTGCTACATTTGTACTAAGTAGCGCAATGTAACGCTAAGAAATATTAAGTTTTTTGACAAAAGCCCCGTTTGGGGCTTTTTTTATTTCTACGAGAATAAATAGTCTCTTGGAGCCTGTCCGAGAATAGCGATCGTAGCGAGGGCAAACCATTTTGAGTCAGATTTTTCGACTCAATGAGGCGAATATTGAGCATATTTAACGAATTTAATCGAAAAATCGGGCCAAAATGGATTGGCCGCAGTCGGTCAGTCGGTTCTCGGACAAGCTCCTAGGGTTTTTATTACTTTTCCGTTAAAATTTAACGAGAGTTATTGGCTAGGGGAGTTGTGCGTGAAATTATCTGTTGACCAGTTCAAGGCCTGGGAGCATAAATCCATTACTTTGCTGGGTATGTCGGGCGTTGGAAAAACCCGTTTGTCGCATATTTTGATGCAAGGTGATTGGTTTCATTATTCGGGTGATTATCGAATAGGTACGCGTTATTTGGATGAGCCCATCCTGGATAATGTTAAACTTCAGGCAATGCAGATTCCCTTTTTAAGAGAACTTTTACGCTCTGACTCTATTTATATTGCGAATAATATTAGTGTCGATAACTTAAAGCCTGTTGCGAGTTTTTTAGGTAAGCTGGGTAATCCTGAATATGCTGGTTTAGCGCTAAAAGAGTTTAAGCATCGGCAGGCTTTACATAGAGAGGCGGAGATTGCGGCAATGCTTGATGTGCCTTTTTTTATCGAAAAAGCACATGATATTTATGGCTATAAGCATTTTATCAATGATGCAGGAGGCAGTATTTGCGAGCTGGATGATGAGAATGTTTTATCTCAGTTGGCAGAACATACGTTGATTTTGTATATCAAGGCGTCGGAAACAGATGAACAAGCTTTGATCAAACGTGCAGATGCTGACCCGAAACCGCTTTATTATCGCGAAGCATTTTTAGATCAGCAATTGGATCTCTATTTAGCGGAAAAAAACATCCCTTATGTTGCACTTATTAAACCTGATGACTTTGTGCGCTGGGTTTTTCCAAAATTATTTTTCTCACGAATTCCACGTTATGACAAAATTGCCGATCAATATGGCTACACCGTAACAACAGATGAAGTCTCTAAAGTGCATGATGTGCCGAGTTTTTTAGCACTGGTAGAGCAAGCTATTAATTTAAATTCCGTAGCTAACTAACAAGGAGTATTGTTATCCTGTTGATTGTAAACAATATAATTGTTTTTACTGAGTTGCTCAGCGGATGAACGCGCTACGCTATGAATAGCACGCTTAAAAACGCACTCTTTACGCCACCCAACTGCGAATTTTAGGATTAACCAAACGATCAATCTTTGAATATATGCCATTAGTCGCCCATTCCAATTTACCCAGTTTTAAGCGCCTTCAAAGGGAAGGTGAAACCATTGTTTCTGGTAACCAGGCCGTGCGCCAGGATATTCGGGAAATGCACATTGGTTTGCTGAATATGATGCCTGATGCGGCGCTAGAAGCCACAGAGAGGCAGTTCTTAAGACTGGTCGGTGGAAGTAATCGTATTGCGCAGTTTTATGTGCATCCCTTTACCTTGAAAGAGATAAAGCGTGGTGAAAAAGCGCAAAACTATGTGGACCAATACTACGAAACGTTTGAGCAGCTAAAAGAAGCAGGTTTGGATGCCTTAATCATTACGGGCGCGAATGTAAGCCAGCCGAATTTATCTCAAGAAGTGTTTTGGGAGCCATTGATAAAAATTATTGATTGGGCTCTGGAAAGTGTAACCTCGGTAATCTGTTCTTGCTTGGCGACCCATGCGGTTATGCAATTTAGGCATCAGCAAAGGCGTAAACCTTTAGCAAATAAGTGCTGGGGCGTTTTTAAACATGAGGTGGTTGACCGGCAACACCCATTGGTAATGGGTGTGAATACTTTATTTGATGTACCTCATTCGCGTTTTAATGCGGTGACGCGTGAGCAATTTGAACAAGCTGGTTTACATGTATTGGTAGAGAGCGAACAGGCGGGTGTACACCTGGCGGTAAGTCAGGACTTATTTCGAGTGGTGTATTTCCAAGGGCATCCTGAATATGACACGATAAGCTTATTGAAAGAGTACAAACGCGAAGTGATACGGTTTTATCGGGGTGAGTCGGTACGCTATCCTCCTTTCCCAGCAAATTACTTTCGCTTGCAACTACAAGCGGTGCTGGATGAATATCAAGACGAAGTCGTCTGGGCCAAGAATCAAGGTTTGCCATTGCCTGTGTTTCCTGAAGAATTTGTTTCTTGTTCTTTGCATAATACTTGGCGCGACAGTGCGGGGGCGGTTATTAATAATTGGCTGGGGCGGGTTTACATGACGACGAATAATGATAGAAAGTTGCCGTTTATGGATAATATTGATCCAAATGATCCCTTGGGTTTACGGAAATAGGATGTATATATGAAAAAGGTTGTTTTTATTTTACTGTTGGCTTTGTTGAGTTCAGTAGCGACGGTTGCTTCCGCCGCCGATGTATTTAAAGGCCAGAAGCTTTATAAATTGCATTGTGCGGGATGTCATGGAATTACAGGTGAAGGTGTCATGCCTGGAATGCCTGATTTCAGCCAAGGAGTCGGTTTGTTTGCTAATGATAATGCCATTGCTGCCTCCATCAGGAATGGTGTTGGAACCATGCCTGGTTTTGCGGGTTTGTTTGCCAAGGAAGATGATGTTTATGATCTTATCGCTTATATTCGGTCTTTTTTATGATTCGATTTATTGGCAGACTTTTAAGCGCAGCTTGCTTTGTGAGTCTGCTGTTTTCATGCAGTGAACATAATCCGAATGCGCCCTCAAATACGATAAATAAGTCGTCCTCAGCAGTAGCACCATCTCCTTCCATTGAAAAAAAATATCAAGTCGCAGAAACCTTTAATGTAGGGAACAACGTGGTAGTACGCTCTCTGGCGATTGATGATAGGTCATCCTCGTTATGGATTGGCACTTCAGTGGGGGCTTTGGATATTGATTTGGCGACGGGCACCATGCGGCAAACATATACTCGAGAGAATGGCCTTGCAAATGAATATATTTTCAGCGTATTCATCGATTCACTCGGCGATAAATGGTTGGGAACAAATGGGGGTGGTGTTTCCCATAGGAAAGAGAATAAATGGACGACTTATTTTCCCATGCATGGGCTAGCTGATTATTGGGTGTATTCTTTTGCTGAAAGTACGGACTCAATGTGGGTAGGGACTTGGGCTGGGATAAGTCGCATAGACCGAAAAACAGGCAAGTTTACCAATTACTTAAAAGAGCTGGTTAATGAATGGGTATATGGTTTAGCGGTTGATCGTAAAAACCAGCTTTGGGTGGGTACTGAGGGCGGTGTCAATATGTTTGATGGGACGCATTGGCATACTTGGACGCATGACAAGGATGGCTTGGGAGCGCCGAATAATAAAGGTTTACCGTTCAGTAAAAATACAGGTCTGGGAACTCGAGATCGTCACAATTTGAGCGTGTTATTTCAAGGTGGTGAAACGTTTAACCCGAATTATGTATTTTGCTTGACCATTACCTCGGATGACCATGTATGGGCTGGAACCTGGGGTGGAGGAGTGAGCGTTTACGATGGTCAGCAGTGGAAGAACTATACTGTTGCCGATGGACTCGCCGCTAACATTGTATACAGTGTGGCATCTGGGCCAGATGGGGCTATTTGGTTTGGAACCAGTAATGGCTTATCTCGATTCAAAGATGACCAGTGGCAGACTTATAATAAACACGATGGTCTATTAGATAATCACGTATATGCCGTACAGGTTTCCGTAGACGGGAATGTTTGGGTGGGTACACGTCACGGCGTTACTAGGCTATCGATAGGCTGATTTCCCTATAATAATTGAAAATGACTGTTTTTTTGGAGGTGTTTGTGACGTTGGATTTTAAGACCGGGTTACTGAGTGGTGCCGGCATTGTATTGCTTATCGTGGGCGCATACTCAATAGGTGTTTCTCAGGGCGGGAAGTCGTCTCAGCAATCTAGTGTAACGACTCAAGTGCTTCCTCCTACCCCTAATACGGGTTTAGCGCCGAATCATCAGTTGTCTTCTGCTCCCTCACCGGTTTCGCCTAAGCATTCTCCTTTATCCTCTGCCAATAGTGCATCTCAAACTGCTGCCAAGTTTTCACATTTTCGAGTGGGCAACCGTAATGTGAAAGGAATGCTGGCAGATGGTGATTATGTTTGGGTGGGAACCTCAGGCGGTGTTTTACGCTATGACTTAAAAACAGATGACTATAAGCTTTTTGACGTTGCGGCAGGTAATTTACTTTCTAACGGCGTCTTTCATCTCAGTAAGTTGGACGGGCGCATCGTCGTTGGGACTTATGGCGGTGGCATGACTTTGCATGATCCCGTTAATGGAAGCTGGAAAAATTATAATATTCCAGATGGCCTGGCTGATCAGTTTGTTTATGATGTGCAAAAAGTATCCAGTGGTGATGTTTGGATCGCAACCTGGTCAGGTGTTAACCGGGTCAAGCAAGGTCAGCTTGATGATCCTTCTCAATGGCAAACATTTAATGTAGAAAATACTCAGGGTGGATTACCCAATGACTGGGTGTATGGTCTCGAAGAAGGAAAAGATGGGGTCATGTGGTTTGCCACTGAAAAAGGTCTTGCTCGTTACCAAGATGGGAAATGGAGAAACTGGAGTCATGAAGATGGTTTTGGGGCACCATTAGAACGGGTAAAAGATGATATTAAATTTACCACTGATCCGAGTGCGACTTCTCGTCACCACGCCAAACAGAAAGAAGAACAAGGCCTTGCTAGATCGAGTGTGGCTTACAATCCAAATTATGTTGTGTCGCTAGAAGTCGATAATAATGGCATTGTTTGGGCTGGAACCTGGGGTGGCGGTTTAGTTCGTTTTGATGGCGAAACATTCACTAATTTTACAGTTAAGGATGGCCTGCCATCAAATCATGTGTTTCTCGTTTATATGGATCCTAAGGGGCAGGTTTGGGCTGGCACGTCGCATGGTTTGGCTAAGGTTGATGATGCTGCAAAGAACTTCAAAGTATTAACTAGAAACGAAGGTCTTTATTCTGATAATGTTTTTTCTATGTCTTACGCGGTAGATGGAAGTTATTGGATAGGTAGTTTTGGTGGTGTAGCGCGATTATCTGGCAATATCTAGGCGGTCTCCATCATTTCGGAACGATTGACAAAATGATGGAGAACACCCTCTTAGCATGAATAAAATCTTGTTTTTTCTTGTGTTGTTGGCCACGTTATTTTTGGCATCATGCTCAAACCAGAAAAATGTTTGGGTTGAGGGATGGCAGTCTGTTGAGCCGCTAAATATTCCACGTGCAGGCGCTGCGACCGTAGTTGTTAATAATGCTATTTATGTTATTGGCGGCATTGACGGTAAAAATTTTCTAGAAAGCGTTGAATATACCCATATTACAGAGGATGGTTTGATCGATCCTTGGAAATATACTCAGTCCTTACCCGATGCTATAGGGTTTACTGCGGCCGTTGCCCATCAAGGTTTTATTTATGTTGCGGGGGGCGGGAATGGGAATCATGGAAAAAACCTATTAAACCGGGTGATTCGCGCAAAAGTGATGACGGATGGACAGCTCGGCCCTTGGGTCGAGCAAACCGCGATGTCCTTACCTCGTCGCTGTGCAAAATTGCTGATTCATGAAAATAGTTTGTATACCTTTGGTGGTTTTGGCGGCACCCTACTTGATACGGTAGAAAAGTCAGATTTTGGACAAGATAATAGCTTAAGCTCCTGGACACTGGAAACTAATAAATTGATAACACCGCGTTATGTCAATAGCCTACAAAAAGTTGGTTCAGTGGCTTACCTAATGGGCGGACATCATCCTGAAAGAGGTGAAGGTTTGCGTAGTGTTGAATTTGCTCATTTGAATAGCAAGCAACTGACATGGAAAAAGAGTTCGCCCATGTTAACTCCGCGCTATGGTTTATCTTCAGCCACCTTGGGTGAGTATATTTTTGCCTTAGGTGGGATTAGCGGTACAGAGTATTTAACAACAACTGAAGTATCGAACGTTACAAGTAATGGGGAAATTGCTGCATGGAAAATGAATACAGAATTGCCTTTTGCTATGGCAAATTTTTCTACAATTGTACACAATGACAAAATAATACTAATCGGCGGTGTCATGCCGGAGGGTTATTTGCGAAACATATCGTTGGCAGAAATTGATGCAAGAGGTCGCTTTGGGTTCTGGGCTACACCTGAGCAAGCGCATGTCTATAAAACAAATAAAACAGCTCAGCTTAAGAGTCGACAAGAACTGCCTAATCAAGGAAAAATACTGGAGATTATTCAGACTGAACAATATTCGTATATTAGACTTGAAATCAATCAACAAGAAACCTGGCTTGCAGGGCCGGTCACTATGCTGGCTGTAGGTGATGAAATTGAATTTAGCAAAGGGGTTACTATGAGCAATTTTTATAGCAAGTCATTAGCAAAAAATTTCCAGAAAATTGTATTTGTAGGTGAATTAGTTCGCAAAAAACAACATTAAGATTGGTGGTATCGTAATGATATTGCGAGCAATCGTTAGCTTATATACAGTGAGTTTTTGTGCAGAGTCTTAGTACGCGGCTTGCGATAATTGTTGCAGGCGTATCCTTATGCATTGTAATTCTTGCAGGAATTTGGCTGGATCGCTTATTGACACAAGTTATAGAGAAGCAGGGCCAGGATCAGGCAGAGCTGCATGCGCAATCTGTACTCGGTAGTCTTAAAACTTTAATGTTAAACGGCAGTGGCACTCTGGCTCAGGAGTGGTTGCGAAGATTAAATGGTGTTGCTGGAATTGAAGATATCGAAATATTTCGACGTGATGGAACACCCGCTTTCACCGATTTAAATACCGTTGCGTCAGTTAATGAATATCTAGGACGTCCTGTCTTTCAGCGAGAAGTGTTTCCTCCATTGGATAGTCATAAAGCTATTCCACAAGCCATGTTTGCGAAAGCCTTGCAGGGCCAAATAGTGCACGATGTGTCTCGCACCGACCAAATTACCATTGCTATGCCCATCCAGGCGGACGTGGAGTGCTTAACGTGTCATGGGTATGATACGACAATGTTACGCGGCGTTTTGCAGTTGTCGTTGTCTAATGTTGCAACGGTAGAACGTGTAGCAAGCATGAAAAATATTATCTGGGGGGGAGCGATAATTATCGTCATATTCCTTGGATTTACTCTCTGGTGTGCGCTCAAGGTCAATGTTTTGCGCCCCATTATTAGTTTACGGGATGCCATTCTCAAGGTTGGTCAGGGTGACCTTACAACGATATTGCCTGAAAACCGCAAAGATGAACTTGGGGAGCTTGCGCATGTTTTCAATAATATGCAGCGTGACCTCAAAGAGAGTGAGGCACGTATTAGTGCGGTCATGGATAATGTTGTCGATGGTATTATTATTTTTACTGACCATGGGTTGATTGAGTCTATCAATCCTGCGGTAAGCAAAATTTTTGGCTATGATGAAAGTGAGTTATTAGGTTCGCACATTAGTGTGATGAGTCCAGAATCCAAACGCCATTCACATGCCTCACTCATTAATGATGAAGTGGGTGCAGTCGCGGGACTTGGCATTGTGCGTGAAATTGTGGGGCGTCGGAAAAATGGAACAGTGTTTCCGATGGATGTTGCGGTTACAGAAATGATGGTAGGTCAGGTTCGTTACTTAATTGGTAGTGTACGCGATATTACCAGCCGCAAGGCGAGAAATGCGGCTTTGCGTTACCAAGCTTTGCACGATGCATTGACTGATTTGCCGAATCGGGCGTTGTTGATGGATAGATTGCAGCAAGCGCTAAAAAGTGCCAAAAGAGAGCATCAGCAAGTTGCGCTTATCTTTTTAGATATTGATCGTTTTAAGACCATTAACGATACCTTAGGGCATCATGTCGGTGATAAGCTATTACAGCAGATAGCCCAACGTTTACGTTTGGTGTTGAGAGTCTCAGACTCTGTCGCGCGTTTAGGGGGGGATGAGTTTTGTTTATTGCTGCCTAACTCTGATACTACGCAGGCGATGTTTACCGCGAGAAAAATTATAAGCGCGATTGAAAAGCCAATTCAATTAGAAGGGCAGAACTTAGGCATAGGCGCGAGTTTAGGCATTTCAATTTATCCAAAACATGGCGATACCCCTGCGATATTGATGCAACGTGCCGATGTCGCAATGTATGTCGCTAAGCGTGGGAATAGAGGTTTTTCGGTTTATGATTCGAAAAAAGACCAAAATAGTTTACGCCAGTTATCAATGACCAATGAATTGCAATCTGCTATTGACAATGATCAGTTAGTTTTACATTACCAGCCAAAACTTGACTTACATACTCATCGGGTCGTCGGTATGGAAGCGTTAGTTCGTTGGGAGCATCCAAAACATGGCTTATTACACCCCAGTGAATTTGTTCATCTGGCTGAGCAAACAGGTTTGATCCAATCTCTGACTCGTTGGGTTTTACGCCAAGCGATGAAGGAGTATACACAATGTCATTGTTATGAAGCTGGTCTATTACTGTCAATTAATTTATCAATGCGTGATCTAATGGGTAAGAATTTTCCGGAAACACTTTTTGAGTTGGTAAAAGAAGGGGAAATGCTCTTCGGAAACTTAAAGCTTGAGATAACGGAGACGGCCTTAATGGAACAGCCTGTGGTTGCGATTGAAGCGATGGAACGTTTAAATGATATGGGTTTAAGATTATCGATTGACGACTTTGGAATTGGCTATTCTTCATTAGCATATTTAAAACAACTTCCTGTGAGTGAATTGAAAATTGATAAGTCGTTTGTGCAAGCACTGCCCCAAGATGCCAATAGTGAAGTCATTGTCCGTTCGACGATTGACCTTGCGCATAAATTGGGAATGAAAGTGGTTGCTGAAGGTATAGAGTCTAAAGAGGTTTTGAATATTTTGACGAATCTCGGCTGCGATATTGCGCAAGGTTTTTTTGTCAGCAAACCCTTGGTGTTAATAGATATGTTGAGTTGGATGGAGACTCAGCAACGAAAGATGGAGAACGCTTCCTAGGAGTCTGTCCGAGAACAGTGATCGTCACGAGGGCAAACATTTTGAGTCAGATTTTTCGACTCAATGAGGCGAATATTGAGCATATTTAACGAATTTAATCGGAAAATCTGGCCACAATGGATTGGCCGCAGTAGGTCAGTCTGTTCTTGGACAGGCTCCTAGGTTTGTGGCGACTGATATTGCTCGCTTAGTATGCTTCGAGCCGGTGTATCTACGGGTCTGAATATATCTACTTTGCGAAAAAACTGATCAACTATATAGATTCTATTGGCTGAATCAACCGCTATACCTGCGGGTAAGCTAAATCGACCGGGTGCGCCAGAAGTTCCTCGGTCACCAATAAACAATAATAATTCACCGTTAGCGGTAAATATCTGGAGATTGCCAAACGCGGTATCAACGACATATATATTGCCGTTAATATCTGAAGCGATTCCTTTGGGGCGTGAAAATTGGCCGCTTTTTCTACCGATGCTGCCAAACATGTGCGAAGAGCTTCCATCTGGATTAAACGCTTGAACCCGAAAATTCCCGCTATCGACGACATATATTTTTCCATCAGGAGTCACTGTTGCCTGTAATGGGATATTTAACTCCCCGGCTTGGGTGCCTCGTTTGCCAATTGTTTTTATTAAATCACCCGTAAAGGCATTAAAGACAAGAATGTGATGTGAGTCACTTTCAATCCCACCAGTGTCTACCACATACAGTGTTTTGTCGTCGGGTGATAAAGCGATGCCGGTAGGCCGTTCAAAAATTTCTTCGTTTCCAATCGCGCGAATATAATTTCCATCGGTATCAAAAACAACCACGCGTTTAGCGGTAATGTCAGCAACAAAAACCTTATTGTCATTGCTGATGGTTATTCCTAGCGGCTTTAGTAATCTACCTTTATCATCCGTGCCAAAAAATTTCATTGTGCGCGCTGCAATATCAAACATTACAATGGCACGCTGTTGGGTATCGCTGACATAAACGCGATCATTTTTCACCGCGATACCATAAGGTTTAGCAAGCCCGCCTGGTTCAATCGTCACGCCCGTCGCAAATGCTCTTAATTTATCCGTAAAATCGGGTTCAGATATGCTATTACTGGTACGTAAACTGCCCTCATAAATGTAGCGGGCTTCCGCGGGTGGCGGTGGATAAGAGGGTGGTTTAAAGGGTCTGCGTTCAGCTACGCTACAACCAATAAGCGCAGTGATAAGAGAGAGTAATAATATCGATTTCAAGGCCTTTAGGTCGTTCATATCTGTAAATTCAACTTTATTATTACACAGAGTTTTTTTGAATTTATTTGGTGTGACAGGTTTGACACAGTAAATCAGAATTAACCCTTAGAAAAAGGTCTTTAGCAGGGTCGTGCACATTATGACAACTTGCGCATTCAACGCGGCCCTCATAAAGCTTTACGCCATTGTCAAAGCCAGCTGCGGTGTGCGGAAGTCGAAAATCTTGGTCAGATCGTAGTAAGCCTGCGTAACGCATCGATATAGGGTGGTCATTTGTGAGGTCTTGGCCGAGCTGTTTGATGGCGATATCATGCGCTACACGACCATTATGACATTTTCCACAACTAATCGTATTGTCTGCGTTATTAATACGCATGTGCATCGCTTTATCTTCAGCGCTGTCAAATTCACCAGGGCGAAACACCACCATATCTACAGCCATGGTTCCATCGTGGCAGGATAGGCATAATAAACTTATTGGGCTAGGAGTTCGTGTTTTGGAATCCATATGTACGCTGTTATAAAGTTGAAAGCCTTCGGTTGCTGGATCATATCTATTCCAGCCTTCAATGGCGCCTTTGGAGATGGAATCAGAGTCTGCTTGTTCTGGAGGAATATGACAATATACACAAGGGTTACCATAGTCAGAGAAGGCAACAGAGGGCATTGCCACAACGCCGGCTCGTTTGTTCAGTCCGCTAAAGTCATGTTTTGAACCCAGTATAGTGTCATTAGTACCCAGCAATGGGTCGCCTATGATTGCTTCACCATAGGTGATTTTGAGCCAGACAACACAAATAATCCCCATTCCAGTAAGAGATAAAATGCGCAATGAGGGCTTCAACTTAGACCAAAAATTTAATGGTTGCCACATATATTCTTCCAGGCTATTCATTACCGCCTATTTAAAGAGAATGCTAGGGTAGCGTAAAACCGCTTTTTACGCCACAATTTGCTAATGCAAATTAAATTGATGAAAAAATATTCATGTGAGTTCAGGCTAAGGTTCCACTGCTTAGCGAGTGCGCGTTGCTGGTTTCTTATTGTCTTTGCTCTGTTAAGTACGCCTATACATGCAACTATTACTACGGAACATCAAGAAGCGCAAATGAATTATGAAAAACTTTGTGGTGTTTGCCATGGAAATTCGGGTACCGGAAAAGGTCTTGCCGGGGCTTCGTTATCTCCGTTGCCGACTAACTTTGCCGTGCCGGGTTTGAGTGCAAGCTTAACTGCAGAAAAGCTATTTAGAGCGATTAAAAATGGTGTTCAAGGAACGTCGATGGTGGGCTATGCGCGCAAGCTGACGGATGCTCAAATTCGTGGCCTCGCACGTTATATTCGCCATGAATTTATGCAGGTTAAGTCAGAGGAAGTCGGTCAGCCACTTAAACCTAGTAAGGTGTTAAACAGCCCTGGCAAAGATTTGTATATTAAACACTGTTCAGCTTGTCATGGGGATAATGGAAATACTGCTGTTTGGGCTAAAAATGGTCTGCAGCCTCCTCCTCGAGATTTTACAGCAGCAGAAACGGTTACAGAACTCACTTTAGAAAGAATGCTTTTGTCGGTTACTCACGGTCGACCCGGTACTGCAATGATGTCGTTTAAAGGACGCTTATCAACAGATGAAATATTCACAGTGGTGAATTATATCCGTGAAAACTTTATGAACACTGGGGTGCGTTCGCAGGTTAACCACGCGCCACAGAGTTTGAGTGTAACTTCCTTTGCACGATCTGAATCGGAAAATTCTTTTTATCCGGGAGATATATTGGCGAATAGGCAAAAAGGTGAGATATTTTATGGACAAAATTGTTTTACCTGCCATGGAAAGAGTGGGCAAGGGGATGGGCCGAGAGCGCATTTTAATCGGCCACGACCGCGAGATTTTACCAGTGTAGATGCCCGTCAATCGTTGAGTCGAGTAGCACTCTTTCATGCGATAAAGAAAGGGAAAGTTGGAACGGTCATGCCGGCATGGCAAACTGTTTTATCTGATCAGGAAGTCGCAAATATTGCTGAATTTGTGTTTACGGAGTTTGTTATCGCTCCGGAACACAGCGCGAAAAAAAAAACACTGAATTAAGTTCATTCCAAGATCGAATGGCAAAAGGTAAGGCAATATATAATTTTAGATGTTATTTTTGTCACGGGTATTCAGGTAACGCAAAAACCCTAGCAGCAAGCTTCCTCAATCCTCCTCCTATTGCTTTTACTTCTATGGCTGTGGACGAGTTACCGCGTGAGCGCATGATTCGAAGTGTTCGATTAGGCGTGGCAGACACGGCGATGCAGAGTTTTTCTACTTTATTAAGTAATAGCGATATTGCGGCGGTGGTTGATTTTGTACGGGTTACTTTTATTGAACAGAAACAAAAAAACACTCGCTATCATACGGTAGAAAATGGTTGGTCAAACCATGAAAACTATAAACTAGCGTTTCCATTTGCGTTAGGTGAAATTGCTTTAGATACTGAATGGTCGGCCTTGAATCTATCGCAACAAATGGGTAAGCGGCTCTTTATGCAGTCCTGTGTGAGCTGTCATGACAGAGGAAAGACATTAGATAGAGATGAACCGATTTGGTTAAATTATTCTATTTCTTTTCCAAGAAATGGGATTACTCCGCAAATATTGTACGAGCAAGATGCACTCTCGCAAGCATCACCATTGGCAAAAAAAAGTCCGGTACTAATGCAGTTGAGCAAAACAGAGAGACAGGGAGAAAAATTATTTCGCCAGAATTGTGCTTTCTGCCATGGCCATGATGGCACGGGAAAGAACTGGATTGCTCGTTTTATTGAGCCGAGACCGAGGGATTTTACTAAGGCAGTCGAATTATCGAAAAAACCAGATGACGAATTATTAGCGATAATTCGCAATGGGGTGGTAGGTACGGCAATGCCGGCATGGAAGACGGTGCTATCGAATTCGGAAATAAATTCAATCGTAGCCTATCTGCGGAAAGCGTTCTTTTAGTACTATGGCATAATAAATATTCATAAAGATAAGGAATGTTAATGATTAAAGTAGGTGTAGTGGGAGGTACGGGGTATACCGGCGTAGAATTGTTGCGCTTGTTGGTATTGCATAAAAATGTTGAATTAGTTGCGGTCACTTCGCGCTCAGAAGCGGGAACTAAAGTGGCCGATATTTTCCCCAATCTGCGTGGTCATCTGGGTCTTAATTATACAGTTCCTGATTTTAAGCTATTGAAAACATGTGACTTAGTTTTTTTTGCCACGCCCAATGGAACAGCTATGACGATGACTAGGGAGCTGTTAGAGGCCGGGGTCAAAATTATCGACCTGGCGGCTGATTTTAGGTTACGCGATGAGGTGCTTTGGTCCCAGTGGTATGGAATGGCGCATTCATGTCCTGATTTACTGGCAGAAGCGGTTTATGGTTTGCCTGAAGTTAACCGTGAGCAAATCAAGGGTGCGAGATTGCTTGCAAACCCAGGTTGCTATCCAACCGCAGTTCAACTTGGTTTTTTACCGTTGATCGAAGCAGGATTGATTGACGTTAATTCTTTAATTGCAGACGTTAAGTCTGGAGTAAGTGGTGCTGGGCGTAAAGCTGACGTCGGCGTATTATTATGTGAAACCAGCGAAAATATGAAAGCGTATGCAGTACCTGGACATCGGCACTTGCCGGAAATTAAGCAAGGTTTGAATAATGCGGCAGGTGAGCAGGTTGCTTTAACATTCGTCCCGCATTTAACCCCTATGATTAGAGGTATTCATGCCACCTTATATGCTTCGTTAAAAGGACAGGTGCAGGAATTGCAGGAAATCTATACTCGGCGATATGCTGAAGAAGCATTTGTTGATGTTTTACCTACAGGCATGCACCCAGAAACTCGCTCTGTTAAAGGTTCTAATATGTGTAGAATTTCAGTGTTTAAACCACAGTCAGAAAACACTGTCGTCATATTGTCGGTTATTGATAATTTACTCAAGGGTGCGGCTGGGCAAGCGATACAGAATATGAATATCATGTTTGATTTCCGTGAAACCGAAGGTCTGGCAGCGTTGGCTGTTTTGCCATGATGCTAATTTGTTGAAAGAATAGCCTATTTTGCTGTGTGGATAGCTGTTTTACAAAGTAGTTAATTCGCAATGATTGGGTTTCTATGGGAGTAGTTTTAAATTGTTGAAATCAGGAAAGCTTGTTGTTAAACACCATACCCCAGGTCAACGGTGGGTGATGATCTTTGGTGGATTTATTGGTTTGGTGGTTGCCGGGTGGGCGCTTTATTATTGGGGGTCTGAACATGCTGGTTTTGATCGTTTACAAGCTTCTGAGAAAAAACAGAACTTGCTTGACGCTATTCAACATCAGAAGCGCATCGAATCGGGTCTTCGAGATCAGGTGGCATTATTAGAACGATCTACTCAGATCGACAAAGAAGCTTATATTGAGGTGAATGATAACTTAAAGGCTTTGCAGCAAGAGATACTTGAGCTAAGGGGGGAAGTTTCTTTTTATCGGGGTATTGTTGCTCCGAAAGAAAGCTCTGCGGGTTTACGTATTGAAAATCTCCGCTTGGCTAAGGTTTCAGACGATGGTTTGTATCATTACAAACTGGTGTTAACGCAAGTGTTGAAAAATCATAAGGCGGTTAGAGGTCGTGTCAACGTGAAGATAGAAGGCTTGGTTGATGGAAAAGCAAAAATGGTGTCTTTGGCCTCAGTATCCGTCGTTGGAAAAAAAAGGCTTGATTTTAAGTTTCGTTACTTTCAGAAGTTTGAGGGTGACTTAAGACTAAGTGCTGATTTTGTTCCACGGGCAGTACATGTGCAAGTTAAACCACGGAAACGAAAAGAATTAACCAGTAGTTTCGATTGGGCTGATTTGCTCGGTGAGTCGGAAGAAGAAAGTCCGAGTGATAAAACGGCTCGCGTTCCGTAAAAAAATCATGCTAATGAAACGCTATTAAACGCATATGGATGGATTAAAAAAACTCATTTTATTTGTGACGTGCTCATTGACAGGGGGGCTGAGTTTTGCCTCAGATATTATTGATATTGTTAGTTCTTCAATGGCGCATACATCTACTGCGGTAACACCCAGAGCATTACCCCGCTTAAACACACGTTCTGTGAAGCCAATTACGCATTCAGACGTTGAGCAAACGTGTCATAAGATTTCTAAAAAATTAGGCAGTGTTCAATTTAAGGATTGTTTTGGCCGAGGATTGGAGTATAGAGGCGGTCTATCGGTACTTGATGAGCCTATCTTGGTCAAAGAGTATCCTCCTTTAGAGCGCAGAAAAGCCATGGGTAGAGTGTTAGTCATAGGCGGTATCCATGGCGACGAATTTTCTTCAATAAGCATTGTTTTTAAATGGATGAACAAACTGGATAAGCATCATTCGGGCTTATTCCATTGGAGTATTATTCCCTTATTGAATCCGGATGGACTTTTGCGTGGTAAATCACAGCGCATGAATGAAAATGGAGTGGATTTAAATCGAAATTTTCCGACCCCTGATTGGCATGCGGAGACGGATAAATATTGGAAATTGAAAACACATAAAAACCCTCGCAGATATCCTGGTGTTGGCCCCTTAAGTGAGCCGGAATCAAAATGGATTGCTGAGTTTATTGCTGAATTTAAGCCGGATGTGATTGTGTCAATTCATGCACCCTATGGAATATTGGATTTTGATGGTCCACGGCAAGCCCCCAAAAAGCTTGGTCATTTGCGGTTGAATTTATTGGGTACTTATCCGGGGTCGCTGGGGAATTATGCAGGCACTCAGAAAGAAATCCCTGTTGTCACTATTGAGTTACCTTATGCTGGAATATTGCCCAGTCCTATGCAAATATCGCGGATTTGGGTGGATCTTGTGAGATGGCTAAAGCTAAACATGTCTAAACCTGAGGTGATTCAAGTCAAAAGTCCGTTAAAAGTAAAAACGGATCAGACTAACCCTTCATAAAATATTCTCCATACTCCGTCCTTCTCTAGTTTCCAGTAGAGCCGCTTTTGTACGTTTGAAGAAAAATTGTTGCTATCGTAGTGTTGATCAAATGTTACTACCATAATATTTTCATCCGAGGGATAGCTAAAGATGCTTAAATTATCAAGATTTACATGGATGAATGTTTTCTGTTTGTTTGAGTTTTTTCTTCTTTTTACCCAGCTGTCATAGGTGAATTTTTCAGTTTTGAAACTTTGCGAATAGTGACTTAGAAATAACTGATTGTCCATGCTTTCCCAGTCCTTTACCCATTTATCAATAATGGCCGAAAATATTTTTTGATGAGATAGCACTTTATGACGATTTTGCCAGTTTATATTTTCACCAATAATAAAAGGTGTTTTTCCGACATCAATTAAGGGTTTAATTTTATCGAATTCGAAATTGGTAATGGTGACGCAGCCATCACTATCGAGAGGTGGGCGAGTAAATGTTCCCAATGGGTTGCCATGTAGCCATATACCGTGTCCTGTTCTGCCAAGATGTCTATCCCAGCCATTTGGATAGTTTATAGGAAACGCTCCATGTCCATAAAATTCAGGTAAAGTATCGGGTGATAAATATCTGCTGACAAAATAGACTCCGATGGGGGTTTTTTTATCTCCTTCAAATCGTTTGCCTGCGCCATTCTTTCCGCCGGAGATGTAATAATCGTTGATGAGTTTAGGTTGGCCTTGTTCATTCTCAAAAAGATATAGCCGAGATTTTTTTAAATCCACGACCACAATATGCTTTTGTTGTGCTGATAATTTTAACAGCACGTTAGGAATTCTTTCTTCATGTTGGACTTGTTCAACATACTGCCAGCGCTGTTTTGCTTCGGATAGAATTTGCTGTGCATTCAGGTTTTTTCCATTGGCCAATTCTGCAAACTGGGTGATGCCTCGTGACTTGGCAAGCAATAGGTCTGAATATATTAATTGTGCTAGATTAAAGTTTGGATGTTTTTTTGTTAGTCGCTCGGTCTTTGATAATGCGGTATCAAGACGCGCGTTGATGATGTCGTCAAGGATGGTGATTACTTCATTTTCATAGGCTGAAAACTTGGCCTGTGGTTCGGCAATAGCTAGATTGCTCATTGTGAGTGAAGTAATAATAAGCAGAATTGAGAAAATACTGCGAGAGCTGATGTTTTTCATTTTAAATTGATTGGTAATTATTCAGTTGTCGTTTGGTTCTAGTCTCAAAGTGAATTGCTTAGTTAGATAAGTATTCACGAAAAATTCGCCACCCATGGCTGGTTTTTCTGAGAACTAATAGTTTTCGGCTGGTTTCGCGAAAAGTGTCTGAGCGATATTTTTGAGTAAACTCAATGACTGCCAAATTTTTATCCGCTGATGATAGCAGTAGCGGATCCTCAATGGTAACAGATATTCTTCTTGGGCTCCGTATTCGTTTTTTCCTAAATGATTCCCAGCTTTTTCGAGAAACATTGCGGGGAAGTTGGAAGTCTTGGTGGTAAAATACGAGGTAATTGTTAACTTTTTGTGCGCTCCAGGCCTTTGCCCAAGAATGAATTGTGCGGATGACTTCGAGTTCTGTTGTTGTATCTCTTAAGGGGGCCGGTAGGGATGTTGTTGGCGTAATTTGCTGGGTTTGAGACGTTTTTAGGTATTGCTGTGGATCGATACTTATGAGTTCAAGCGTTAATGTTTCGTTTATTTTGATGCTTGGTTCGTCTGGTTTGGATAGGGCCTTTTTATAAGCATTAGATGCTTGCATGCTATATATGCGATTTATATTGTCGCTAAGGATGGAAAAATTGGGGTCATTTTTAATTCCTTGTTGTAGTACGTGCATGGCTTGGTTGAGCTTGCCTTGTCGCGCATAAGCTACCGCTAAATTATTGATCGCAAGCGGTGGTGCGTTATTTTGTTTTGCGATGTTTTGGTAAATGTTAACTGCGGCGATCGTATTGTTTTCTTCTACATAGATCTGAGCCATTAACAATTCTGCTGCCTGATTGTTTGGATTAGATGTTAATACTGCGTTGAGCAATTTTTTTGCGCTGGAAGTTTGTTTAGACTTTAGTAGTTCTTCAATTCTTCCCCAGTCAGGGGAGATAGCAATACTCGTAGCAGGTATAGCACTAAAAAAAAGTAAAGAGAGCAGTATTTTTTTGAATTTATTCTGTGAAATGTGGAGCAGAAATTTTTCCAGTGAATGTGAAAATGCGCTATTCCTTAAGTTACTTTTAGATTGATTTAGCATATTAGTTAATTATACAAACAAGAGTTTCCATGCGTTATTGCTTGGGTGAATTCAGAGGTAGGTGGAACTGAGAGAACATATACGCTCTTTAATATTATGGCTATAAAACTATCGAGACGAATTTGTCGGCAATTTTAAGTATTTAATCGTTATTATAAGCTTAATCCGCCCAATCTTTTAGTGACTTGATGTTTATGCCACGATACCCCAAATAGGAAACCGAGTGATAGTAAAAAAATCAGAGAACCCAATGTGATCATTATTAGTTCATTATTCAAAAAATTAAACCTCAATGAGAGTGAATTATTTTCTTGAGTGATTAACTCGGCATTTCCTGACTGGGTTCTCAGTGAAGTGATTTGCTGTTCGAGTTGTGTTTTCTCGGATTGTAATCGAGTAATTATATGTGTTTGAGCGTTTGCCTCATGCGTTGATCGAGTATTTGTGTTGTTTTTTGACAAGGCATTGATTTTTTTTTCTAATTGTTTGATTTTTGATGTTGCTTGTTTTAAGAGAATAGATGATGGTTTATTGGATGATAGATAGGCGCCTTTCACCCAGCCCTCTACACCATTGGGGCTACGCACTTTTATATATTTTCCCTTTTTCTCAATGAGCTCTAGCTCGGTACCGGTATTGACGACTAACAAGGAAGCGGTATTGGCTTCGGGAGCGGGTCTTATGCCCACGCGCAGGTTGTCGCCAACATAAAGTGTTGCGCTAAAAGTGTTGAGTGGTAATAACAATATGAGACTAAGTAAGCGTTTCATTGCTGAGCTTCCAACACAAAAAAAGTAAATTTTAAGTTCACTGTTTGTATAAGTTAAGTCGTAAAATAAATTCAATATATATGCCAGGCGCCTGAATAACTGTTGTGTTTGGGCGACAGTTATTGAATTATTTTTGATAAAATCTTTTTTATAACAAAATATTACGAATGTAGTTTAAACTAAGATATTACCTATTTAAGTTATAGCTTGGTTTGTAAAAAGCTTTCGTTTTAATGATCACAAGAATACAATCGGCAGCTTGTCAGCTTAACTTAACTTTGCGTAAAGGAGCGGAGCAGCTGATATAATCAACGACGCGCTACTTTGAGAGTATTTTAAAATATTGGGCGTGTTGAAATTGGATAATTTATTGCTTTGTTAGTATGCCTCTCTCTTCGTATAAAACGGTATTAAGACTGAGGTATAAGGTGTCGATAATTTCACTAACAAGGATGTATACCGAATTTTAGAACTTGATGAGGCAGATGTAAGCACATGATCGGAAAAAAGAAACGTACAGCAAAAATTGATTCTTTGATTGGACAAAATACAGAGATTCAAGGTGATCTTATTTTTAATGGAGGCCTGCACGTCGATGGAAAGATAAAAGGGAATGTTATTGGTGATGATAAATTTGCTTTGTTGACGGTGAGTGATCAAGGAATGGTTGAGGGCGAAGTTCGAGTGGCCAATGTGATACTAAATGGCAGTGTTATTGGTGATGTTCACGCAATTGAGCGCATTGAATTAGCAACAAATGCCCGGGTAAACGGCAATGTATACTATAGCTTAATTGAAATGGCGATTGGCGCAGAAGTCAATGGCAAGCTCGTGCATAAGGTGGCTGAGGAAGAAAAGCCAGCGCTTACACACATGAAGGAAGAGCAGGTTAAAGTTGCTTCTTCGGCGGTAAGTCCGCCACAGCCTAGTAATACTTGACTAAAATACCGTGAAAATGGATACTTTGTGTAATGACCAAAGGTCAAGTATTTGGAGATGAATGATGACTGACGAATTACATGGTATTCCTGATCCTCTCGATTTTTCTGCCTCTGCTGCAGCGAAGGTTAAGGCTTTGATTGAGGAAGAGGGTAACGATAATTTAATGCTTAGGGTCTTTGTTACCGGAGGCGGTTGCTCGGGTTTTCAATACGGATTTACATTTGATGAGACTAAAGTCGAAGATGATACTTCGGTGATGAAAGATGGGGTGACTTTATTAATCGATCCAATGAGTTATCAATACCTTGTCGGAGCTGAGATTGACTATAAAGAAGATTTAGAAGGTTCTCAGTTTGTTATCCGCAATCCTAACGCTCAGACGACTTGCGGGTGTGGCTCTTCTTTTTCAGTGTAAGCCTTGATATGAAAAAAATCTAAACACGCCGAGTCGTTATGTTTGGATAAAAAAGGAGGTTATTTAACCTCCTTTTTTTGTTGTATAAATTTGTTGAGGGGGTCGAAGGAAAGAATTATGAATGAGTATCTACCAGGATTAGAAGGTGTGCCGGCTACTCAATCCAATATATCAGATATTGATGGTGCAAAAGGTGTCCTGACCTACCGTGGTTATGTTATTAGTGAGCTGGCTGCGCACAGTACTTTTGAAGAGACATGTTTGTTATTGCTGGATGGCAAGCTCCCAACGAGGCATGAGTTAGCTGTATTTGATGATCAATTGCGAAAAAATCGCCGTATAAAGTTTAATATTCGGTCGTTGATGAAAACTTTGCCTGCGACTGGGCACCCGATGGAAATATTGCAAACTGCAGTTGCGGCATTGGCCGTTTTTTATCCGAGTAATGAGTGTCTGGCTTCGCCAAATGTCGGCGAGGATATGGATTACATTCACAATATGACCGTGAAAATTATTGCGCGCATGCCCGGTTTAGTCACTGATTGGGAGCATATTCGTAATGGTTATGACCCCGTTGAGCCGAGGTCTGATTTATCGTTTGCAGCAAACTTTCTCTATATGTTTACGGGTGAAGAAGCAGATCCTCTGTATGTTGATATTATCGATACTTGCCTAGTTTTGCATGCGGAGCATACTATCAACGCCTCAACATTTGCCGCGCTTGTTGCGGGGTCAACACTGGCTAGTCCTTATGGTGTTGTAGCAGCTGCTGTTAGCACTTTGTCTGGTCCTTTGCATGGAGGGGCAAATGAAAAGGTAGTCGATATGTTGGAGGAAATAGGCAGTCCTTCGAGCGCCGGAAAGTGGCTTGATGAGAGATTAAAAAATAAGGAAAAAATTTGGGGATTGGGGCATAGAGAGTACTCAGTAAAGGATCCGCGTGCCACGATACTTCAGGGCTTGATGGAAAAGTTTGTTGCTCAGCGTGGTGGGAAAATCAGTGCAATGTTTGAGACAGCATTAGCGTTAGAGACGGCTGCAGAAGAAAGACTGGCGCACAAAGGCGTATATCCAAATGTAGATTTTTATTCGGGTATTTTGTATTCCGAGATGGGGCTTCCCACCGACCAATTTACCTCTTTATTTGCCGTGTCCAGAGCTGCCGGTTGGTTGGCCCATTGGCGTGAACAGCTTGCTGATAATCGGATTTTTCGACCGACTCAGGTATATACCGGTGAGCCTGCACGTCCGTATGTGCCTCTTAGTCAGCGTGGTTGAATTGGAATGGGTGGTACCTGTGATTAGTCTTTATTAGGCTGAGGGGCCGTTTGGGTAGATCGCTCCAAGTATCATTGCTTGGCTCGCGCCCGTGACGGAAGGCAAGTTGGCAGGAATGCGCTCCAGTGTTTGTTTGGCGAGCCATGCAAAGGTAGCGGCTTCGACATAGTCGGGATTAAAACCAAATTCTCCGGTCGAGAGGACAACGCAGTTAGGAAGATTTGTTTTAATTCGGTCAATAAGATCGATGTTATGCAGTCCGCCGCCGCAGACCAATACTTCTTTGCAGTTTTGGCCGTAATTTTTGATGGCTCGGGTTATCGAAATGGCAGTTAGTTCGGATAGCGTTGATTGAATCTGTGCTGGGGCTAAGTTTCGGCCATGGTGAATTAGAATTTTTTCTAGCCATTCGAAGTTGAATAGTTCTCTGCCGGTGCTTTTGGGAGGAGAGCGATTAAAAAAGGCTTCTTTCAGCAGGGCGTCTAATAGTTTTTGCTCAGGTTCCATGCTGGCTGCCCATGCACCTTTGTTGTCGAAGGGCTTCCCTTGGTGAGCGTTTATCCATGCATTTAATAATATGTTGCCTGGGCCTGTATCAAAGCCAATAACGGACTGGGTTCCGTCTTTGGGTAACACGGTAATATTTGCGATTCCCCCAATATTAAGAATGACCCTAGAATGGTGAGGGGTGGTGAAAACCGCTTTATGAAACGCTGGAACTAAGGGCGCGCCTTGCCCACCGGCGGCCATGTCTGCACGTCTGAAGTCAGATATGGTGTCAATTTGGGTGCGCAAGCTAACGAGTGCGGGGTTTCCTATTTGCAGTGTAAATGGGTGTTCTGCTTCAGGTTCGTGGCGTATAGTTTGTCCGTGTGAGCCTATTGCTATGATCTCAGAGGCTGTTTTTCCGCTTTTATCAAGCAGGGTTTTCACGCTTTGAGAGAGTGACTCAGCTATGCGATTGTCTAACTGCCCCAGCTGATTGATTTCGTGGTTATTGCTTGAGGTGCAGAGCTTGAGAATGTCGTCATGCAAGCCTTTTGGGAAGGTTTGAGTGTGTGCTTCAAGAATGGTGCTTTGATCCTTGTTTAGCTCAACAAGTGCGGCATCGACTCCATCTAGGCTGGTGCCAGACATTAAGCCAATATAAAGATTGCTCATTGCGTGTTTTGCCTTTTAGAACGAGAGTGTTGCGACTCGAATACTTTTAACCATATCGAGTTGGGCTAATAGAGGTTTAGCTTTGGTGTTGAAGTCGGCGCGATACTTTTTTGCTATTGAGGAGGCATCAGGTAGTTTGACGGTTAGTGGGTTGCGGTGCTTGCCACGTACACGGAATTCATAATGTAAGTGAGGTCCGGTTGCACGCCCTGTACTGCCGACATAGCCGATGACTTGTCCTTGTTTAACATTTCTACCATTACGGGCTTTGCGATTATAGTTATTCAGATGTGCATAAAGTGTTTTATAACCATTGCCATGGTCTACGATAACGGTTTTACCATAGGCGCCTTTAGTCGCTCGATGTACAATCTTTCCACTGCCTGAGGTTTTTACCGGAGTTCCGCGTGGTGCTGCATAATCGACGCCTTTATGTTTTTTCCATTTTTTTAAAGTGGGGTGTTTGCGGTTACCGTAGCGCGAGCTAATACGAGTAAAGTCAACGGGGGTTCTCAAGAATGCTTTGCGCATACTTTTTCCGTCAGGAGAGTAATAGTCGCTTCTTCCTTT
>Ga0256830_1000041_pt1 | contig 107693 bp, 99 predicted proteins | sample 128326metaG_FD_190537 | JGI IMG/M metagenome (GOLD analysis project Ga0256830, IMG submission 190537) | Hydrothermal vent microbial communities from Lau Basin, Pacific Ocean - 128-326 | ecosystem: Environmental > Aquatic > Marine > Hydrothermal vents | place: Pacific Ocean: Lau Basin...
TGCCTTGTTTGACAAGCGACTTGCACAGGAGGAAGTCTGGATACGGCAAGGCATAAAAGCGCGCAGAACCCGCAATGAAGGGCGTGTACGGCGACTGGAGGCCATGCGTCGCGAGCGCAGCGAAAGACGGAATGTGCAAGGCAATGTCTCGCTTGCAGTAAGTACTGGTGACAAGTCCGGCAAGCTGGTTTTTGAGGCGGACAATATTTCCTTCAACTATGAAGGAAAACCGTTGGTAAAGCATTTTTCCACGCGGGTGATGCGCGGTGATCGCATTGGTTTAATCGGCCCCAATGGCACGGGGAAAACCACATTGTTACAATTATTGCTAGGGCAATTGCCGCCGGACGAAGGCAGCGTAACACAGGGCACCAAGCTGGAAATTGCGTATTTTGATCAGCAACGGGCGCAACTGGATCCGGAAAAAACCGTGATAGACAATGTTGCCGATGGCAGTGACATGATTGAGGTGCAAGGCAAGGAAAAACATGTCATCAGTTATTTGCGGGATTTTTTATTTGACCCGGAACGCTTGCGTTCGCAAACCAAAACCTTGTCCGGGGGTGAAAAAAACCGCTTGTTGCTTGCCAAGCTGTTTACCAAAAAAGCCAATCTTTTGGTCCTTGACGAACCGACCAATGACCTTGATGTGGAAACACTGGAACTCCTGGAAAGCCTGGTGATGGATTATGACGGCACGATTTTGATCGTCAGCCATGACCGTACCTTTCTTGATAACGTTGTGACCAGTACCTGGGTTTTTGAAGGCAACGGCCAAATCGATGAATATATTGGCGGCTATCAGGATTATTTGCGGCAGTCAAAGAACACGGGAAAAAAAACAGGTAAATCCGTAGCAACCATTAAACAGGGGAATGCTCAAACACCGGCGTTAACTCAAACTCCGAAAAACGCCGCAAAAACCACAGGTTTGTCACACAAGGAAAGGCTGGAGCTGGATACGCTATTGGCCAATATAGACGCGCTTGAAGCGAAACAGGCCGCGCTTGAGGCCGAAATCGCAATGCCGGCGTTTCAGCAGCAAAGCAAGTTTGAGCAGAACAAAAAAAGGAAAGCACTGGCGGCGTTAGAAAAAAAACTCGCGGCGACCTATGAGCGTTGGGAGTATCTGGACGGGCTGGAGTGATGGTGGTTCGAGGTATATTGCCAAAACTTGAAGATCAGCAAGGCCGTCCATTATTTTGCAAAGTGTCAGTGGATTTTACAGGTGTTTGCTGCTTTCGCGGTAACAGGGCGAATTTTCATTGTTTTGTTTCAATTAACCGGGGAAAACGGCTAATACTTGCGCTTGTTGGTGCGCGAATTCGGCGTGTTTTCTGTTGCTGTTGGTAAAAATCACTTCAAATTTAAGGGCAGTTAAATTTCCCAGCAATACAATCAATTACTTATTTGATATGCCTTTGGCGAGCGCCTGTCGAGAAACTTAACAAACTCCTGGGGTATAGCTCAAATAGCTAAGTAAGTGATTGTTAAATTAGCTATTAATTTGGTGGCACTTTTCTTGCTTTATGGTTCGCGGTTGGTGAAAAAACACAGAGGGTTTTATGAGAGCATTTTTCGTATTCATTGCGATGAGCGTTGTGACGTTAACAGCCAATGCAACGGATAAACTTTCAAAAAAAGAGCAACGACAGTTATATTGCCTGGCGCAAAATATCTATTTTGAAGCAAGGGGTGAAGATGCTGCTGGTCAACTGGCGGTGGCCATGGTGACAATGAACCGCGTATTTTCCAAACGTTTTCCTTCGACGATATGTGGGGTTGTTTGGCAAAACAAACAATTTAGCTGGACACATGACGGCAAAAGTGATCGCCCCAAGGAGAAAAAAGCCTGGGAGCATGCAAAACAGGTCGCGCGGACAGTATTCAGTAAGTACCATAAATACAATCTATTGAGTAAGGGCGCATTTGATATTACCCGGGGTGCTTTGCATTACTATGCGCCGGATCTTGTTGCCCCCCGATGGGCAGATTCCAAGGTGGTGACACGTCAAATAGGTGGGCATTTGTTTTTAAAAGAAAACAGTTAATGTTGCTGTAAGCGGTTTGAAACTTGATATCATGCAAAAGCGAGGTTGTGACCTCGCTTTTTTGTGTGCATCTGTTTTGACTGTGTTGGGGGAATCGATCAAAATGCGCATGATGCATTTGATTTTAGCGTCGCTAATACTTGCTAGCGGTCAGGCAACTTAATCCGGGTTTTTCTTATAGCTTGTTTAGCACTTGTAGGGGATAGCGCTTGCCTTTTAAATAATCTTCCACACAGCGTAAAAGTTGGGGGCTGCGATGCCGGTCTTGTGATTCTTTTATTTCTTGGTGCTTGTACCACAGTGTTCTGGTAATGGGGGAATCCAGTTCGCGGTCTTCCTCAAACCCGCTGAGAGAGCCAGCAAACGCAAATCGGAGAAAAGTGCTTTGCGGTTGCTCGGGCGGTTGCCATTGATAAATGCCTACCAGGTATTCTGGCTTAAAGTGCCAGGCAGTTTCTTCCAGCGTTTCTCTGCTGATAGCGTCAATCAGGGTTTCACCGTTTTCCCAATGTCCGGCGGGCTGATTTAACAAAAGTTGTCCATTGATACATTCTTCAACGAGCAAGAATCGGGCATCTTTTTCAATAATCGCAGCGACGGTAACATGAGGCTGCCAGCGGGCGGGTTGTTCGGGGTTGACGATTGGCCTTGTTGGTTCAGGTATCATTGATAGACCTTTAATGTTAATTCATTGCCACGTTGAGTAAATTCCAGTTGTTTCAAAAAAGTCATTCCTAACAGGACGTATTCGCCTTTCATTCCCGGATTGATTCCCCCCCTGATATTGCGCAAAGTTATATTTCCCAGTTGTACACTGTCGAGCGTTGTGAGGTAACCGGTGACAATGCCGTTTGCGGTGGTGTATCGCACCGGGGAACCTTTTGCTAAATTCAGCCGTTGCGCCACCTTGAGTGGCACAGAAACATCGCTGGCTCCGGTGTCGATAATAAAAACAACATTTTGATTGTTAATTAATCCGTTGGCAACGTAATGCCCCGATTTGTTTCGGCGCAATGTGACCAGTTTATCATGCGGTGTTGCATTTGCCGTCACATCCCGGTTGGGGTTTTGCCAGTTTGCAATTTCTTCATTGAAAAATAAGGTCAGTAAGGCAAGGAAAATAAACCAGCTGATCCATGTCATCCAGCGGGCGATTGTATTCGGGGCATCATTCATGAATATTGGAAATATCTTATGCTTTTTGTGTATGACGGACTATGGTAATTCTAAAGCACCTGGTCTTATTATGAAAATATACTTATATGATATATATTATGACGTTCATCAACGCACTGCGGGGTAATTATTTGGCTGCTTAACGTCCAGGTAAAGCCACGAATATCATGAATACCAAATACGATGAGGAATCCTTGATAGCATTATGATCCGTTTTTTCGGTAGATTAGGTTTTTTAAGCGTTTTTCTTTTTGGCAGCCTTACTGTATCAGTTTTTGCGGTGACTGATAACACCGTAAACCGATCAGCTGAAAAAAAGTGCTTGTTTGTGATGTCTTATCATAAAGGCTATGAATGGAACGATGGCATCGACCAAGGCGTTAGCGAGAAACTGGCCGGTGTTTGTCAGTTAAAGAAACTCTATCTTGATACCAAACGCAATCCATCAGTGGCCTTTGGTAAAGCAGCAGGCCTTAGGGCAAAAGCGGTTGTTGAGCAATATCAGCCTGACGTGCTGATTGTTGCAGACGACAACGCGTCCCGTTATCTTGCTGCCCCATTTTTTAAAGACACTGATTTGCCCATTGTCTTTTGTGGTTTGAACTGGACCGCCAGCGAATACGGTTATCCCTATAAAAATGCAACAGGGATGGTGGAGGTAGCGCCGATATTGCCATTGTTAAAGAATATTCAACGTTCAATTGGCGATGTCAAAAATGGTGTGTATTTATCCAGTGATGTCATTACCGAGCACAAAGATTTTTTGCGTTACAAGGATGAGTATCGTAGTCGCGGGGTGATGCTGTCTCCGGTATTTGTTTCAACTGTCAGCCAATGGAAAGAGGCTTATCTTCAGGCCCAACAGGCAGATTTCATTATTATGAATAACAATGCCGGGATTAATGATTGGGACAAGTCTGAAATCGAACAATTTGTGCGTAATAACAGCAAGGTATTAAGCGTCACAAATTATCGCTGGATGATGGCTTATGCCATGCTGGGGATGACCAAAAGTCCGATAGAACAAGGCGAATGGGCTGGAGAGGTTGCCGCGGCAATCCTGTCCGGTTTGCCTGTCCAGGAAATTCCCGTCACGATTAATAAATCCTGGTTTTTGTTTGTCAATGAAAGTTTATTGCAGGCAGCCGGCATTTCACTGAGCAACCGGGTATTGAACCATGCTTATAAAACCTGGTAACGATTAAGATGAAGATAAAAACCACATTAATCGGCATACTCGGGGCTGGGCTATCATTGAGTTTACTGTTCAGTGGCTTGACGTTAAAGTATGAGCTGACTGAAGCAGAGAAAGTGTTTTCAGATAAAGTGAATCGAGCAACTGAGTTTGCCCGGCAAAAACTGCATCAATTGTCTGTTACGGATGAGCGTTTGCGATTTTTATTTCAGGTTAATGAAAAAGTCTCGGAAGATGATTTCCTGGTTTTAAGCGAAAGCATATTTGCGCAGTCACCTTATATTATCAAAATGGCTTACGCACCTAAAATTCGGCTAACGCACGTAAACGTCGAAGAACAAAAGCTGCAAAACAAGGGATACACCGGTTTCAGGTTTCGTGCATTTTCCGGAGCGCTGGGCATACAAAGCCAATACCAGGAATTTATTTATCCAATTCGCTTGATTCAGCCTTATACACCTTATACTTCGGTCTGGTTTGGCCGGGATCTACTCACCTTTAAACCCACAGTACCCGTACTCAGTAAACTCGCAAAAGGAAAAAAAATGCAGGTCTCCCGCGCGCTTTTAAGCGAATACGAGGCAAACATGCGGGGGGACAATACCACATACTATGCATTTTCTGCGGTTTCATATAACGGCGATCAAACCGAAGCTGAACCTCAGGCGTTTGAGACCGTATTTGGTGTGCTAATTTACGAAATTGATTTTGTTAAATTGTTGGCTGACAGCGATTTAAAGGATGTGGGACGGGAAATTACCTTTAATGATGAACCGATTCTTAGTCAGCAAATGTTGACAAAAACCGGCTTTTTGAATATTCAGCGCATGGATACTGTGCCATTTGAGGAGCAAAATTTCACAATTCGATACCAGTTTCTGGATCCGTTGCGCTATATGGATTTCAAAACGGCCTTTTTGATTTTAATATTGGGCTTTATATTGACCATATTATTGGTTATTGCAGTGAAAAATGCGCTTGAGCGCCAGAAATTGCTGAAAGACCAGAACCGTTTAATCGAAGCCAAGGTGCAGGAAAAAACCGCCTTGCTTGAAACACAGGCCGAGCAACTCCGGCTCGCTTTTGATCATCAATTGGCTGTTACCCAGGAACTTGAGTCATTCAGTTATTCCATTTCCCACGATCTACGAGCACCATTACGTGCCATTGGTGGCTTCGCCAATGTGCTCAGTGAGGATTATAGTGATGTGCTCGATGCGGAAGGAAAGGACTTGCTCTCCCGGGTTGAGCGAGGTGCGACCAAAATGAGTGTGCTAATTGATGATTTGCTGAATTTGTCCAAAATCACCCGCCAGAGTTTTACTATTTGTGAATTTTCCATCACCGATCTTGTTAATGAGCAGGTCTCGGAATTGTGTGCGGACGGATTTGGAAAACACACACACATTATTGTTGCTGAAAACCTCAACGCCACGGGTGACCGCAACCTTGTAAGGATTGTCCTTAACAACTTGGTCAGTAACGCCATAAAATATTCTTCTAAAATGGTATCCCCCACGGTTGAGTTTGGGGCGTTTGAGCAAGACGGTAAGCAGGTGTATTTTGTCAAGGATAATGGCGTGGGTTTTGACATGACCTATGCAAACAAGCTTTTTGTTGCCTTTCAGCGATTACATGGCAGTGATTTTGAAGGAACGGGGATTGGTTTGGCAACGGTGCAGCGTATCGTCAATCGTCATGGCGGAAAAATCTGGGCGGAATCTCAACCGGGTAAAGGGGCAACGTTTTATTTTACACTTCGGTAACGGCCAATTGATTTTTGTCAGCCTTGCTTTTGATTTGTTGTTGATCAATCGCCCTTATTTCACTTTACAGGTAATATTTTTGCATTATCCATGTCATCGCTTATTATACACAGGAATCGCTTTTTGTTTTTATTGAACACCTTCACCGATAAAGAATTCCATATGAAAATCATGCTTAATCGCAACGCTTTTCTGGCTGTTTTTGCCATTTTGACGGGCTTGTTGTGCTGCGCTCAACCGGCACTGGCAGACAAAACCGAGACCGGGAAAGCAGGCAAAAAAAAATGGGGAGGCCGAGCTACACCCGTGGTGGTGACTCAGGCGGTGGAGCAGTTTTTGTCTCCTACGATTCAAGTACCCGGTACTGTATTGAGTCGTCAGCAATCGGACTTGCCCTCGGAAGTGAGTGGCAAGTTAACCTGGGTGGCGGATGTTGGCACACATTTAACGTGGGGTGAAGCCGTTGCCACGCTGGATGACACATTGCCACGTTTACGAGCCAATGAAAACAAGGCGACCCTTTCCCGGGAGCGAGCCCGACTCAGTTATTTAAACAAAGAATACAAACGCCTTGAGGAGCTGATTCGCGGGGACTTTTCTTCAAAAAACGAATTGGACAAGATAGCCCTTGATCGTGCTATTGCGCAGGCAGAGGTCAGTGTGGCGGAAGCCAGAGTCAAGTTTGATGAAGAAACATTGGCGCGCTATATCATACGTGTACCATTTGACGGCATTGTGGTTAAGCGCACAAAAAAGCCAGGTGAGTGGGTATCAGAAGGTGCCACGTTGGTCACGTTTTCCAATCCCGACAAGCTTGAAGTCCAGGCTCGGGTAAGTGAAAAAACCATTTCACATTTAAAGCCGGGTTATCGCGTACGAGTACTTGCCGATAATCGTGCTTCGCAAGGTACCGTGCGTGCCATAGTGCGTATAGGCGATGCCCAGTCGCACTTGTTTGAGATTCGCATTGATCTATCTGTTGGTAACTGGGTGGCGGGCAAAACGGTCAGGGTTGACGTGCCTATTGGCAAGCCAAGAAAAGTCTTGTCGGTCACACGGGATGCATTGGTACTGCGTCGGGACGGGGTTTCGTTATATCGTGTGAACGCGGAAAACAAATCAGAAAAAATTAATGTCACCACTGGCATAACAGGTGGCGATTATATTGAAATTCTGGGGGACATAAAGCCTGGTGACAATATTGTGGTGCGCGGAAATGAAAGATTACGTGCGGGACAAAGCGTTAAAGTGATTCCAGGCAATACAGCTAACCATAACGCGGTTAAAGACGCCCGACACAAAGGCAAGACAGATACGCTGGAAAAATCCTCGTGAATTTGACGCGCTTATCCATCTCAAACCCGATTGGGGTACTGGTTGCAGTATTACTCGCACTGATTTTTGGCTCCATCAGCCTATCACGCTTGCCGGTTCAGTTAACACCTGAAGTTGAAAAACCTGAAATAACCATCAGCACCAATTGGCGTTCTGCTGCACCGGATGAAATTGAGTCGGAAATTATTGAACCACAGGAAAAGGTTTTTCGCGGTTTACCCGGCATGACTGAGCTTACTGCGGAGGCCAGTCGGGGCCGGGCGACGATTACGCTGACCTTTATTGTTGGTATGGATATGCAACGTGCCTTGCTTGAAGTGCTGAACCGTTTAAACCGGGTACCGTTCTATCCTGAAGATGCGGATGAACCGATTATTAGCAGTGTGGGCGGTGACTCACGGGCGATTGCCTGGTTTATTATCAAACCCGTTGACGGTAACACGCGCAATATTGCCAGTTATCAGGATTTCATTGAAGATGTTGTACAAACCCGCTATGAGCGAGTCCCGGGTGTCGCCCGCTCGGAAGTGCGCGGTGGACGGGAAACGGAAGTGCGTATTACTTTTGACCCCTACAAGGCGGCCAGTCTGAATATTCAATTACCAAAGGTTGCACGGCTTGCAGCCGGTAATAAAGATGTTTCGGCAGGTACCGCTGATGTCGGTAAACGTCAGTACACGATTCGCTATGCAGGGCGGTATGATGTTAAAAAAATAGAAGAAATGGTGCTTGAATGGCGCAATGGAGCGCCGGTTTTGCTCCGTGATGTTGCCCGTGTTGAACGCCAGCTGGTAGACCGCAGCGGTTTTGTCATTCAAAACGGCGAATCTGCAATGGCGGTAAATGCCCATCGCGAATCGGGTGTGAATGTGATTCAAGTGATGGATGGTTTAAAACAGGCCATGCAGGAATTATCAGCCGGGCCGCTGAAACGTGCCGGGCTAAGCATCACCCAAGTGTATGATGAAACACTTTATATCGATCGATCAATCGAACTGGTGGGCACCAATCTGGCGTTAGGTGTGGTATTGGCGATCGGGATTTTGTGGTGGTTTCTGAGGCGTTTTCGGGCCACACTGATTGTGGCGGTTGCCATCCCGGTCTCGGTCATTTCCAGTTTTGTTTTGCTTGATGTATTTGGTCGATCCTTGAATGTAATTTCTCTGGCGGGTTTGGCATTTGCGGTTGGAATGGTATTGGACGCAGCCATTATTGTGCTTGAAAATATATCGCGTCTGCGGGAAAAAGGGGAAAAGGCCAATGTGGCTGCATTGCTTGGTACAACACAGGTCTGGGGGGCGCTACTGGCTTCGACAGTAACAACTGTCGCTATTTTTCTCCCAATTGTGTTTCTTAAAGACGAAAGCGGTCAGTTGTTTGCTGATCTGGCGTTGACCATTGCTGTGGCTATTGTTTTTTCATTGATAACGGCTGTAACGGTCTTGCCGGCTTTGGCAAAACGATTTTTATACGGTGAAGCAAAAAAGGATCCCCATAGCCATTGGTGGGATAAAATCACCCAAGGTATTATGATGATAACCAACACAGGTTTTCGTCGTATCCTGTGGATTGTATTATTGCTGAGTATTCCCATATCATCTGCGTATTATTTTTTACCAAAGCAGGATTATTTGCCGGTCGGCAATCGCAATCTGGTATTTGCTTTTATTTCCCCGCCACCTGGAATTAACCCCGACACCATGGAAAAAGAAATGGGCTGGGTGATTGCGGAGCGCATGCAGGCTTATGTTGAAGGAAAGCAGGAACCGGCAATATCGGATTATTTTTTTGTGGTTTTTCCCAGAGGTGCATTTATTGGTGCGCGTGCACAGGATCCGTCAAAAACAGATGCGCTTGTGCCCTTGGTCAATCGATTGATTGGGGGATTCCCTGATACAATTGCTTTTGCATATCGCACTTCGTTATTCGGCCGTTCAGGCGGCGGCAATACGATTGATGTTGATATTCAAGGGCGGGATATTGAATCATTAATTAATGCGGCAAAGCTAGGTTTCAGGGAAATTAACGCTGTGTTGCCCGGCGCCCGTACACGGCCGAAGCCCGGTTTGGATATGGCCATACCCGAGTTACGCCTAATCCCCGATGAAAGACGCTTGGCAGAGGCCGGCTGGGACAAAAATGAAATCGCCAATATTATCAGATCCCTTGGCAGTGGTTTGTATGTGGGGGATTATTTTGATGGTGACAACCGACTCGATGTCATACTACGTGCTCAATTCTGGGAAAATCCCGAGGATTTGCTGTCAATTCCACTTGCCACACCCGATGCGGGTATTGTTCCATTAGGTGAGTTGGTGCAACTTCAGCGTACGGCAGGACCAAACAAAATTCGGCGCATTGATCGTCGAAGAACTCTGACTTTAAGCGTCAAGGTGCCCAATAATATGTCGCTGGAAGAAGCCATCAATATATTGAAACAACAAGTTGAGCCTAAAATACTGAACCTGTTGCCTGCGGATGGTTCAATTAACTATTCCGGCACCGCAGAAAAACTCGCGCTTGCACAACAAAGCATGAAAGGCAGTTTTACCCTGGCGATAGTGATATTGTTCTTATTAATGGCAGCCATGTTTCGTTCTTTTAAAGACAGTGCACTGGTATTGCTTGCGATTCCACTGGCGACCGTTGGCGGCATTGTCGCATTGCGGCTATTGGGGTTGTCATTGGATTTATTAAGCATGATCGGTTTTGTCATATTGCTTGGTCTGGTTGTAAACAATGCCATCTTGCTTGTGCACCAAACCCGTTCATCGGAACGTGAAGGGCTTTGCCGCAAGGAATCTGTGGAGCAAGCCGTGCGGCTGCGATTAAGGCCCATATTGATGAGTACATTAACCAGTATTTTTGGTATGTTGCCATTGGTTTTTATCGCGATCAAAAATGCCTTTCCAGCAGTCAGAAATGCAGACTGGTTTCAGTTATTACCGGAATTTATTCGTGTTGCAGCAGGCGCGGAATTGTATTCTGGCCTGGCCGTTGTGATTGTCGGGGGAATGTTAGTCAGTACAATATTCACCTTGATACTATTACCCAGCTTGCTGCGTATTGGTGAAAACAAGCTATTAAAGCAAAAACAAGATCCAAACCAGATATCAGGTACGGTGTGATTCTTGTGTGTCGAGGCATTTTTCCCACATTCAATCAAACCTGAATCAATCGGTTTCTTTCCTCCTTGTTGTTATTAGTGCGGTGATACAGGGCGCATTGTTGTTTTCTTGCATCTCGTAGTCCAAACTGTGAACTCCATCCATTAAGTTTTGTTATTTTGGACGTTATAAGCCCTGTCATTAACGGGTTTGCTTAGTCATTCCACTCGGACACCCAAAAACTGTGAAGCGTTTCCCATTTATATAAATGCCTTGTTGTATGGCCAATGAGCGTGGGAATAAAAAACCAATTGTGGATGGGGCTAATTCCCGAAAGTAAACAAGTACAGTATTAAACAAGGCGTATTTGCCGCTCGATTACGCAGGCCTGTCGGTAAATGGCGTGATACCAGGAGACCAGTAAAATGAAAAATACATTACGAAAATCAGTTATTTCACTTGCAATTATCACTTCTTTGGGGTTGTCGGGTTGTTTTGATGGCGCAGCCTCATCACCAACCCTGGAAACAACGTCCTTGAATAAAACATCCACAGGGGTAATTACGGGCTTTGGCAGCGTGTTTATTAACGGTGTTGAGTATGAGACAGATAACTCGGTGGTTACACTTGACGGTGTTGAAAATGCCGTGGGTCACGATGCTGGCCTTAAGCTTGGCATGGTTGTGACGGTTTCCGGTGATGCCAGTGGCGCGGTAGGGAATGCCGCTTCCATTGAATTCAATGATGAGATTGAAGGTATGGTCACAGAGGTGCCAGTGACCGATGGTTCAGGTGTTACGAGCGGTGCATTAAAAATCATGGGCGTGACAGTAAACGTCGACGATGACACAGTATTTGATAGCAGTGATGCAACGATAGCAGCAGTCACCGATTTGGCTTTGGGGCATATCGTCGAAGTCAGCGGCTATTCTGCCGGTGATGGTACCGTATGGGCAACCCGAATCGAGTTGAAAAAACTGGCACGTGAAGTGGATGACAAGGTGGAGGTGCAAGGCAAAATCACCAACTTTGATGCGACGACTAATACTTTTACCATTGGTGACATGACGGTAGTAGTTTCAGCAGATGTGCTGGCGACATTGGAAGCCGACGGAATTAGCCTGGCCGATGGCATGTTGGTTGACGCTAAAAGCAATGTTGCCTTAAATGCAGATGGCTCACTCGAATTAACGGAAATTGAAGTAAAAAACACTGGCAAGAAAAAATTTGAATTTGATGCGGATGATGACGAAGTGGAAGTTGAGGGTGTCGTGACTGCCACAGCGACGGCGGGAGTGTTTGAAGTGAATGGCGCCAGTGTCACGTTTGATGCAAACACACGCTTTGTGCATGGCACAGAAACCACCATAAGCCTTGGACTAAAACTGAAAGTGAAAGGCAGTGTTGATACAGATGGTAATTTTGTGGCTAAAACCATCGTATTTAAACCAACAGGTGATATTAAAATGTCAGGCCCTATTACCTCGGCGAATGCGACTGACAACTCGGTGAATATGTTTGGCCTGACTGTTTTACTTGTGAATGATACCTTTGTTGAGGACGATCGCGATGTTGCCGAGGAGATGCGCGTGAAATACTTGTTTGGTGCCGATGACCTTACTGCGGGTGACTGGTTAAAAATAAAAGCATATAAAAACAGCAAAGGTGAATTGATTGCCACCAAAATGATTCGTAAAACCGTTAACAGCGGCAAATCGGCTAAGTTGCAAGGCAAAATTGAAGCACTTACACCCGATACGTTGGTGTCAGGAGTCAAAGTTGATGTAAGCAGTGTAAGTTCATTGTCTTCGCCTGCTGTTGGTGATCGGCTTGAATTGAAAGGCAGCTTTGATGAAACCTTAAATACATTTATTGCCACAGACGGTGAAACCGCAAGCATGGAAGGTCCGTATATTGGGGGCGAAGATGCAGAAGAAAATATGGAAGAAGGGGCTGATAAGGATATGGCGACTGATTCGGATGCCGACAAAGATATGAATGCTGATAACGATTCGGATTCCAGTAATACGATGAATATGTAATTCATCATCACTTGTTTCGAAGCTTGCAAGGCAAAAACACCGTGGGTTAGTTCTCACGGTGTTTTCCTGACTGGGATGCCGGTAAATTTACGCTATAGCTTAGCACATTCTAAATACTGTATAGTAAAAGTAGTAATATGAATACTGATGGTATGGGCTAGGGCTAGCTGCACTACCTTTGAAGATAATGTAAGCGTATTGCGCTTGAAAATACATTGGCAAGTGGTGGTTTGCTTCATGTGATCAGGATTCAGATCCGGTTACTATGCCCGGTTACGAGCCCCAATATTCAATTTACCAAGATTTCGGCGGGTGCTGAAAACGTCGAAGTAAATGGAATAAAAACTGCAAATGATTGGTTTGTAACAGAAGCCAAGGTGATTAAGCCTGACAACGAGTAAGATAAAGGTTATTTGTTACAAACCGATATTGTTTTTATACAATTTTCATTTGCTTGTGGCTGTTTTTATCACGACTATAAATTACAGTATATAGTTGGGGTTGTTGGCACAGGTATGAAGATACCTGATCAGGGAAATCCGAAGCATACAGGAAAAATTGAAGTAGGTGATATGACAATGAGTCTACCAGACAAAGAGCGACGCGATTATTTTAGGTTGCATAACAATGTATTGGTTGAGTATCGTGCTGCAACCGCATCAGAAGTGAAACGTTTTGTTAGCAATGAAGAAAATATCAAAGCGGATGAGGTAGATGTTACCTATTTACTGGATAAGATTTCTCGTCAGTTAAGCCCTGTACTATTGAATATTCGCCAGGAATCCCCGGCAATTGCCCAGTACCTGGAATTGCTCAATCAAAAAATTGATCTTGTTGCCTCAATGCAGGCCTTCGAACGTATCAGAAATGATACCAGCAAAACCTTGGAGAGCGCACTTACCCAGGATATTAGTGAAGGTGGTTTAAGTTTTCAGTCAGCGCACGGTTTTAAGCTTGGTGATTTGATTTATTGTCGGCTGGCGATTGTCGGCTATCGACTGGGCATGGAAACGTTTGGTAAAATTGTGCGTTGTGAAATGCTGAAGGAAAAACAAGGGTTTTGTGTCGGTGTTGAGTTACCGTATTTAAAAGAGCTTGACAGAAAAAATCTGACACGATTTATTTTTGATAAACAGCGAGAGCAATTACAAAAAAAACTTGAATGAGACAGGTATTGCTTGAAATGCAATATGATAATTTCCAGGACGGAGGAGGGATTTATGCAATACGGATTCACGTGCAATAATAAATCAGTGAAATCAGCTATCCAGATTTTTATGCTTGTGGGCATTTTAGTTTTGCTTTCCGCATGTACGACCATGAAGCCCGTTCTTTCGGATGATTTTGTTCGTTTCGATAATATTATCCGATCCGTTCAAATTGGTGATAGCCTTGTGATTAGCAAAAAAAATGGTGAAATAAAACAAATCTCCAGTGTGAATAAAATTGACCGCGACAGCATAAGTGGTGATGGTGAAAAAATACCAATCAGCGATATTCGAGTGATTAGTAAAAAAGAATACGATATGCGAAAAACAATACAAGCCGGTGCATGGGGTAGTTTGTTATTTTTTATGCTGGCATTTCCTTAACAAGCGGATATTTAAACTATATTTTGACTTGTATCGTGAAAGAAAAATTCTGTGAAGATCGGGGTGGCAGGTGAATCAGGCCCGGTTTTTTATCGAAATCGCCGCTGAAATTTACCGGACTACTGTAACCTAACCAGGGCTCGAGACAAATAAAGTCGGCGCCGGGCTTTGTCCAAATACCAAGATCACGAAAGTCTGTAAATTGCATGTCGATACTGGCTGAAACACTCTTGTATTGCAGTGCTTCATAATGCAGCCTGTGGCTGTTGATGCCTTTAAAAATCAGGGCGTCGTGTTCAAATAACGCATGATGCAGGGCAAGCAATTTGTTTTCAACGGGTGAAGGTAAGTCGTCGCGACAAATCAAGCCGTTTTCAAGTTGGGAAATGGTTCCACACTCTTGTTCGGCAAAGCGAATGCGGTGTTGGGCTTTCGGGATGCCCGGAATTAATGGCCAATTAAACGCCGGATGCCCGCCTAAACTAAAGGGGAGGGATATGTTGGACGGATTTGATACGCTAAAATCACAGATAACAGATGGCCCCTGCAAGCGGTATTCGATTTGTAGTTCGAATTCAAAAGGGTATTGTTCCAAGGTGTCTTTACTGTTTCTTAGCTTGAGCCTTATGTGCTTATTCGTTGTTGTATTGCTGTGTGAGACAAGATCAAACGTCTTGTCTCTGGCGAAGCCATGTTGCGACATCGGGTAGCTTCGCTGGTGTAGTTTTAAACTGTTGTTTTTTAATTTACCGACAATGGGAAATAAAATTGGCGCATGCCTGGGCCAATATTGCGAATCTGCCTGCCATAGCAACTCAATACCGGCTTTAACTGAATATAGTGACTGCATTTCAGCCCCCAGCGCATTGACTTCAAGTTGTAGTAAATTGTTATTTATTTTGTATAACATGGTTGAGTCTACGTTTATGTTAATCACTCATGCCTGGCTGTCTCTGCATGGCTCACAAGGTTGTTCAAATTCGATGGTTGTATGGGCCAGATTAAATTCGGATAATTCAAGCGTAATATTTTGCTTGATACTGGCTTGTAAATTCATGTCAACGGGTTTGTCCAAAACCAGATGTGCTGTCAGTACATGATGTTCGCCGTCAAGCGACCACAAATGCAGGTGATGCACAGCCTCGATATGTTGCAGGGACAATAGTTTGTCATAAATTGTGGCGCTCATTGATTCATCCGGTGTTGCCTGTAAAAAAATTCTCGCGGTTGAAATCAGGTTTCTGGCGACATTAAATAAAATAAAAAGTGTAAAGGCGATAGAAAGTACCGGATCCAATATGGGCCAGTTGACAAATAACAAAACAATGCTCACGATTAACACAGCAACCCAGCCCAGCACATCTTCCATTAAATGCCAGTTGAGCACTCTTTCATTTAGGGTTTTACCTTTGCTCAGTTTAAAAGCTGCGTATCCATTAATGGTAACGCCGAGAATTGCCAGTAAAAACATGCCTTGAGCATGAGGCATTTCCGGGTTAAACAGGCGGGGTATGGCTTCGTTAAGCACCCAAATGGATCCAGCGGTGAGTACAAGGCCATTAATTAGTGCCCCGAGTAGTGATAATCTGCTATATCCATAGGTAAAATGATGTGTGGCAGATTTACTACTGAGTTTTCCCAATATCCAGGCGAGACCAATCGACAGTGTATCACCAAGATCGTGTACGGCGTCGGCCATAATCGCTGTGCTGTTTGTCAACCAGCCACCGATAAACTCGATAATGGTAAAAAACAGGTTCAGGAAAAACACATAGCCAATTCGTTTGGATGAATCTGTGTGGTGATGATTGTGCATATCAATGTCTTATTGATTCGTTCGTGATTTGTTGTTGTATTTTTTGTTGCTCGGTGGGCCAGCGGCTTTTTATATAGGCAATAACTGCCCAGATGTCATCATCGTTTAGTGTACTTCCCCATGCGGGCATGTCACTTTGGTAATTTTCAGGGCCATAAGGCGGTACCAAGCCAAACTTGGTGATACCAAATAACAAATCATCGGCATGATGCCAGGTGTGTCCTGTTTCGTCATGGGGTGGAGCAGGAAGCTTGCCGTCCGGCTTGCGTATGCGCCAGTTTTTCTGGCCTTCTAATTCAAGACCATGGCAAAAGGCACAAAAGCGCGTGTAAATCAGTTTTCCTCGCTGAACTTGATGAACATTGTTGGGGTCGGCGAGGCTGGTCGATGATGTCGCCGCGTGTATCGCGTTTGTCAGCAGGGAATAAAGACAAATCAAAACTACGAATAAGCTGACGTGGGTAATGTTGAGTTTATTCAAACCTGTTCCTTATTTTGAGGCTTTATCAAACAATGATTCGATAATGGGGCAATCAGGCGTAGCATCGCCAGAACATTGTGCGGCTATGCTGGACAGGGTTTTTTCCAGTTTTTTCAAATCTTTTATTTTTTGTTTTATATCGTTTATGTGTTCATCCGCGATTGATTTAATGTCCTTGCATGAATAACTTGCGCCATCAACCAGGCCCAGTAGGGCTCGAATTTCCTCGATACTAAAGCCCAGCTTTCGACTCCGGCGAATAAACAGCAGTCGTCTCACGTGACTGTCCTCATAAATGCGGTATCCGTTATCCGAGCGTAAAGGTGCGGGCAATAATCCGATTTTTTCATAATAGCGGATGGTTTCGATCTTACAGTTGGCCTGTTTTGAGAGTTGACTTATTTTCATGGTTTTTCATGGCTGTCCTATGTTCCTGGTATGTTCCTGGTGAGGCGATAAAATTGCTGTTTAGCGTGTATATTTTGCTTGACCCTATAGTTACTATAGGGTCTAAGCTTTATTCTAGTCGATTTACGCAAATTGTACAGCAAGGGTCGAGAAGTTAAATTGCCGTTTATAGGTTTGTAATTAAGGAAATATATGAGTTCACATCATTCGAATAGTGCCCAGGAGTCGACATTTTCAAGCGACTCAGTGAATAAAGAAACGCAAGGCGCCTCTAGGGGAAGCAAAGGCTCGTTGCTGGTTGGTTTGCTGGCTGGGCTTTCCGCCTCTGCGTGTTGCGCAGGGCCACTTATTTTGCTGACGTTGGGGATTAGTGGTAGCTGGATTGGTAATCTCAGCGCGCTTGAACCATTTCGCCCGTATTTTATCGCTTTGGCAATTATTTTTGTTGGCTTGGCTTATCGCAAAATCTATTTGCCAGCCAAACCTTGTGACGTCGATGCAGTTTGTGCCACGGATGTGGGTGATCGATCGCAAAAAGTCATATTTTGGGTGACCACCATTATTGTGGTGCTGTCTATCGCATTTCCCTGGTATGCCCCGTTATTTTTGGATTAAACATTTTCAAAGCGAGATCATTGGAGCGTGAGTATGAAGTCTTTGTTTAAGCCGGTTTTAGTGATGCTGGTTTTTGTCTTATCGGTTTTCACCGCGGTTGCCGGGGAAGTTAAAACGGTTATGCTTGAAGTGGATGGGATGACATGTCGCATGTGTCCATATACTGTGAAAAAAGCATTGCGCCAAGTTGATGGTGTGCTCAATGTGGTTGCCGAATACGAGGGAAAAGGCAATGGCTGGGCACAAGTGAGTTATGACGTAACCAAAACCAATGTAGATGCATTAAGGTTCGCGACTGAAGAAGCCGGATATCCTTCCCGTCTTAAAAAATAATAATGCTGTTTAAGCAAGAGAGGCCTGGGTATGTCGGACTGTTGTTCAGCGGATAGTGATATTAACAGGGGTAATCGCGATGATGCCAGAGAGCTTGCCCACGGCTGCTGTTCGCAAAAAACGCCAAAAAAACATGTATGCCCAAATGATGGTGTACAATATGTTGAAGTGGATTACAAAACCGTATTGCACCACATAAAAAAACCGTGGGCGATGAGCATAAAGCAGCAGGCATATTATTTTTGCAGCAACCCTGAATGCGAAATTGTTTATTTCGGGCTGGATAATTCGACAATTATGAAATCACAGCTACGAACCCGAGTTGGTGTAAAAGAAGCTGATGATGCGTTGATTTGTTATTGCTTTCAGGTGCTAAAATCAGATGCTAAAGAAAACAAGGCGATAAAACATTACGTTGCACAGCAAACAAAAAACGGTACTTGTTCATGTGCCACTTTTAATCCCTCTGGTAAGTGTTGCCTAAAAGATTTTCCTAACCAAGCTTGATGCTGTTGCTTTCCTTTTTCAATTTCAGTTTATCAAATCAACGTGTTGTTATCAGTTACCGTTTGACGCTTACCTTGTGGCGGGGATAATTGCACAAAAACGTGTGATATTGTTTTCAGAACTGACATCAATTTTCCCGCCGTGAATCTCTACCAATGATTTGACAATGGCAAGCCCCAGACCACTGCTGTCATTGCTTTGTGCATTGCTGCGTTGCCTTGAGGCATCAACGCGGTAAAAACGATCAAACAAGTTGGGAATATGCTCAGAGGGAATATGGGTACCTGTATTTTCAACACAAATAGTGGTTTCGTTGTTTTGGTTGCTTGACAAATTAATGCTGACTTGATTGTGTGCGGGTGTGTATTTAATGGCGTTGGATAACAGGTTGGTGATGATGCGACGAATCATTACCCGATCACCTGAAATGAAAGCCTGTCCTTGAAACGAAAGCGTGATATTTTTTTCTTCAGCCCACATTTCAAAATACTCAAGCAAGTTTTCAATTTCTGTAACCAGATTAATTTCTTCAACCTTCAGCTCGACCAACCTGTTTTCTGTTTGTGCCAAAAAAAGCATATCGCCAATCATTTGTGCCATACGTTCGTATTCCTCAATGTTGGAATACAGAATTTCTTGGTATTCTTCGATGCTACGTGTTTGCGATAATGCGACTTGCGTTTGGGTAAGCAAGTTGGTGACAGGCGTGCGAAGCTCGTGGGCAATGTCAGCGGAGAAATGACTGAGGCGTTTAAAATCCTGTTCCATTCTGGCGAGCATTTGATTAAACGATGTCGCCAGATCGGCCAGTTCTGTTGGGACAGCGTTGGGGTCGAGACGGGTATTGAGTTCGTTGGCGTGAATGCGGTGAATTTGTGCCACAATATTGCGTAGCGGGGCGTTGCCCTGACGGACGGCAATCCAGCTCATTATACTCATAAAAACAATGCCACTGGCAATCATGGTCCATAATGCGTTGCGAAAACTGACGAGAAAGTCGAGGTGATAATCGATAGGCATTGCCACACTGACAGTAAAATGATCATCCAGCGTTGCCGAGTTAATACCGTAATGGGTGAGTATGCGGTAAGTGTTATCACTATTGCTCCAAAACAAGGTCGACATATGGTCGTGATCAGGTGGGTGGGCAGAAAACTGCGATAAGTCTACGCTGTGGTCACTTCTGAAAAAAACACGATTATCAGAGCCGATAACTTCCAAAATAACGCCATGATGTCCAACGAGAAAATCGCGGAGACGTTGAATCAGGTGAGAATCATCAATTTCTGTCTTATGTGAACGCATCGCCTGGGTAACCGAATGTGCAATATCCTCAAGCTCCTCAGCATCGCCTTTATCAAAATGCTGTTTAATGGAATTCTCGATAAACCAGCCGAACCCAAAGAATACAATCAGGGCAGATATACCAAAGAAAGTATTAATACGTAATGTTAAAGAAATTGGCCGACGCATTATTTATTTTCGCCGCTATCCAGCGTGTAGCCCATACCACGCACGGTATGTATGAGTTTTACCTCAAAATCATCATCAATTTTCTTGCGTAAGCGCCGAATGGCAACATCAATTACATTGGTATCACTGTCAAAGTTCATGTCCCATACCTGAGAGGCTATCAACGAGCGGGGCAATACCTCACCTTTGCGCCGCATCAACAGTTCCAGTAGTGCAAATTCTTTTCCGGTGAGTTTGATTTTCGCATTACCTCTGGATACACGGTGCCGAATCAGATCAAGTTCGAGATCATCAATTTTTAATACGGGTTCCATGGTTTCCTTGAAACCACGACGCAATAATGTCCGTACTCGAGCTAAAAGTTCGGCAAATGCGAAGGGCTTGACAAGATAGTCATCAGCACCCAATTCCAATCCTTTTACCCGGTCGTCCACGTTGTCGCGAGCGGTCAGAAACAGTACCGGGACTTGATTGCCGCGGTTACGTACAGCTTGCAGGATTCGCCAACCATCCACATCGGGCAACATGACATCGAGAATCAGTAAATCAAAGGACTCGGTTACCGCCTTATGGTGGCCATCCAAACCGTTACGGCTTAAGTCGACAATGAACCCGGCTTCGCTAAGTCCCTGTTTCAGGTAGTCACCGATTTTAACTTCATCTTCAACGATTAATATTTTCATGAATTGTCTTGATTCCTGTTTTTACATATCTGCTTGCTATGGATATACTTGCACACAGATATAACAAATATACCTGCTCATCGAGATGACCGCCAGATTACAAAATTGTCACGCGATTGTCACTTAATGGAAAGCAGAGAGTCTCTAAAATCGGTGCGATATACCGATATGTTATACAAGCCTGATGCGCCGGGGTAGCAATTTTATTTCGGTATGGGTGTTTTTTGTCTTATTGCTAAGAGGTTTTACTGTTCGTGAAAAAAACAAGTATTTTCGCTGTGTTTGTTAGCAGCATTGTATTGGTTGCCTGTTCTTCACCTGATTCTGGTGAGGACAAGCAGCAGAAACTTTTGCCTGGTGCCGATTTTGTTGCTGATGCGAAACAAGGTAAAGTGCTTTTTGAAAAACAGTGTGCTCGTTGTCATGGCCCGGGTGCTAAAGGCTCTGACCAAGGGCCGCCATTAATACATGATATCTATCGTCCGGGGCATCACGCGGATATGTCGTTTTACTGGGCGGTAAAGGATGGTTCTACCCAGCACCATTGGCACTTTGGCAATATGCCGCCCATAAAAGGGGTGTCCCCGGATGATGTTGGGCATATTATTGCCTATATTCGTCGAGAGCAGCGCATGAACGGAATTCGTTAATCATTGATGTGCGCTTGTTGGCTTTCATCGTCAATATAATCAATTATCGGGCAACCATTTTCGCTGTCGGCACAAAGATTAACGAGCAATGTTAATTCATTTTTTAGTGTGTGCAAGTCATTTAAATGGTTTTCAACCGCTTGTAGCTTGGCTCGCGTTAGTTGCCTGATCTCCGTCCGCGCATGTTGCGGGTCGTCACGCATAGTCAATAAATCACCTATTTCCGATAATGAAAAATTCATGCGTTGTGTACGTTTGATAAATTTGAGCTGAGACAGGTGTTTTTCCGAAAACAGGCGAACACCGGATTCGCTGCGGGTGACATTTTTGATAAGTCCAATTTTTTCGTAATAGCGCAGGGTATCGGCGCTGATGCCTAGTTGTCTGGTGACATCACCAATACGATGTAATTTCATTTTTCAGCACTTGTTTATTTGGAGTGGAGGTAAAGCTTAGCTTGCCGTCAATCACGATCGCGGGTGTTGCACGAACACCAAGACTAACCGCGTAGTCTATCTCTTCTATCACATTGATTTTTCGCAATTGAATCAATTCACTTGCACTGATATGCGGTTTATTTTGCAATATTTCTTGATCCAGCTCCTGTATCAGTTCTTGTACCAGCGCAACCGCTCGACCACAGCGATTACAATCGGGTGCACAGAAGATTTCAATACTGAGGGGGCGTATTTTGCTCACATGTTATTCCCATTCCAGTTCCTGGAAAACCTGATGCGCATTTCTGCCACTTAACATGCTAAAACCGATGTTATCTTTGTATTTGGACTGATCGATTTTACTCACTTCATCAAGCTCGCCTTCATTTTGCAGTAGTTTGCGCACACCTTTACGTAAATCTACAATATAATCTTTTGTGCTTTTCTTTGCCTTTTGTAAATTGCTTACGTTGCCATGACCCGGAATAATTTTCTCTGGTTCAAGTGCTTCAATGGTGTTAAAAACTTCCAGCCAACGTGTGGTATTTGATGAGGCCGCGATTGCGGGAAGCCGATCTACACTTATCACATCACCACTAAACAATATTTTTTGATCAGGGAGCCAAACCAGTGTGTCTCCAGGGGCGTATGCTGGGCCAACCTGGATCAATTCAATACGGCGTTTGCCAATACTGAGTGTTTTTTTAAAATCAAAAGTAATATCGGCATAGAGCGGTGTTGTGCCTTTCATACCATCTTCTGTAAGCAATGACGATAATTGTGTGAGCAAATTATTTTCTATTTTCTTTTGATGAATAACCGCGGCATTCGAGGCTATAATATTGACGTTACTTTTTTTGTAAAAAGCATTGCCTAACCAGCGATGGCTTCCACTGCCGGTATTGATTACATGAGTGATCGGCTTGTCAGTTATTTTACGAATTTTATGATAAATCCTTTTCGCACCGAGGTAACTGGCCCCGGGGTCAACAACGATCACACCGTTGTCGTGGAGGATAAAACCGAATGTGGCGTTGGTGCCCAGGTCTTTCTTCGTCATGGGGCCTCTTTTGCCAACCACCGCAAAGACGTTGTTTGATACTTTTTCTATTTCAAGTGCGTTTTCGTTATTGAAGAACGACATTGCCTGAAGTTGTTGGGAAAAAAACAATATCAACAAGCCTCCAAAAAAAAGACAGGGCGATGCAAATACAAAGTGATTGTGTCCAGATTCATCATACCTACAACGGTTTTTCATTGCTTCTCCCAGAACTGTATTTCATGCTTTCCATGATTGACAATAAAAAGATGTGAGTCAGCTGTTACTGCTACGGCAATGGCTGAGTGTTGAACACCACTGGATTCTACCTTGATAACGTTAAGCAATTTTCCCTTTGGTGTGAAAATTTGAACACGGTCGTTATAAAAATCAGCGACGTATATGTTGTTGTCAGCACCCACCTTTATTGAGGTGACAGTGGTGAACCAGCCGGGTTTCTTCCCTGAAATATTCATGCCGAATAATCCACCCCATTTATGACTGTATTTCCCGGAATTGTCAAATACCTGAACCCTGTCATTGTATCCGTCAGCAACATACAGTCTTTGCGCCTTGCTGATTGCCACATCGGTTGGATAATTAAATTCACCTGACCAGATGCCGGTTTTTCCTGTTGTTCCCCACTGTCGAATAAAACTTCCGTCCGGCTTGAGTTGCTGGATTCGCTGGTTGTAAAAATCAGCGACGATAAGCTCTCCTTGGTCTGTGATATCAACACCCACAGGTGCATTAAATTGCCCCGGTTGATCACCTGCGCTACCAATCGCCTGTATAAAATTGCCTTCAAGGGTATAGATTTTAATTTGGTCATTAAAATAATCTGCCACAAAAACTTTATCGTCGCCGATGGCGAGATTCATGGGGCGCCCCAGTTGCGCTGATTTACTCCCGGTATTACCGAACTCACGAAGAAATCGGCCATTGTAATCAAACACCTGAACGCGCCTGTTGCGAGCATCACTGACAAAAACCTCGGTAGGCGTCAAAGCGATACCCGTTGGCTCGTTAAATTCACCTTGTGCCTTGCCCTTGGTTCCCCAAGTTTGCTTAAGTTGATAGGTGATGGCGTTGTCGGGCAATGGGCTGGCGCAAGCACTTAGCAAAATAGTCGATAAAACAACAATGTTTAATATCAGGATGGTTTTTCGTGTGTGGATTGATAGCACTTTTCTCATGTGTTGGAACTGCCTTTTTTGCTGTTTTAAGGGGGATTATCGCTTTTTTTCGGTCATGCTTTTCATGGTGAAGCCGGTATCGTTAATTATTTTTTTCAGTTGATCCTCACTAAAGGTTTTTCCGTCTTCGGTTTCAACGATGACGAGGCCGTTTTTCAGGTCGATATCGACCGACTTGACACCTTCTGTTTTGATAAAGCCTTTTTCAATGCCATAGGCACAAAAAGGGCAGGCCAGTCCATCAACTCGCATGCTGTATTGCGTGCCTGTGGCAAGTGCTGCGCTTGTCCATAAGCTTAATACAGCGAAAATAATGTGTTTTTTCATACTGGTACTCCTGATTTATGAGTTGAGCTTGAATGAATTACATATGCCATTCAAACGTGGTTTTTAAGCGAAAGTTTGATTTGTTCTGTGCATTGTTTAAGTTTCGATAAACGGGGAGCTGTAGGCCCGATTTAATGGCAAAGTTTCGATATGTCCAAAATATGCCCGGTGTTATGAAACTTTCCACACCGCCACTTGTTGCGACTTTGTTGCCGTTGATGGTGTTGTTTTCGGTTATTTCGGTATTGAGTTCCAGCAACCAAACCGTATCCGGTTTTTTGTATTCTGGTGTAACGGGTCGCCAGCCAGCGACGAAGTCGATCAGTGTTTTGTTGCCCAGGCGGCGGCCAGCATTGTTTTCACCATTATATCGATAACGTATGCTGCTCCAGCGGTACCATTTTATACTCTCGTATCCATAGGTGAGACCGGTGACAAGGTCGTTTGCACCGTTACCCAGTGGCGGCTTTGTGGTGCTGTCGCCGTTGTTTAAGTTGGCCGCAAACATGATGGCTGCCGATTCCTGCACACCCAAGGAGTCTAGTCGCCAAAATCGATATTTTGTAAAGAGTTTAATGTCGGACATGCCGGTGGAAATCTGGGTATCGTTTTTGCGTTCGCTATAAGGTAATGTGGCCCCGGCGGACCAGTTGCCAGTAATGCCATAGGTCATTTGATAGCCGATAATATTGGTATTTTGTGCTGCGGATTGGTTAATTTGGGTTTCCAGCGCTGTTTCGATGCCATTTTTAAAAAGCACATGGGGTCCAATGCCAAAATTGGGGTCATGGGCGAATATTGATGTACTTGCGGTGGTTAGAAAAAGTACAGCGCCGATATTGTGTTTGTTGCCTTTCCTTATCTTCATCTCGTGTTAAAACCTGTCGATTAGTCAATGTCAATAAAGCATAAAGGCTGGAGTTGGCTCCAGGTCAAGCGTTATTTAAGCCGAAGGAAGAAAATATTGAGTGCGTGGGGGGATCAGGCAACTAACCGGCAAGTAATGCCGGCTAGCAGTTTATTGTGATAGCCCGAATTAATGGGTGTGATCGTGAGCCTCGTTTTCATGACCAGGGTGATCATGGCTGTGGTCACTCAGTTCCTGTTCTGCATGAGTATGGCTGTGAACATCTGTACTGCCTTCATGACTGTGGTCGTGGCTGTGTGAATGTGCATGCTCATGTGAATGGGTATGCTCATGTGGGTGGCTGTGAACTTCATCACCATGCTTGTGTTCGTGCTCATGGTTATGGGTGTGTTCGTGCTCATGATCGTGTTGATGTGAATGGTCATGTGCTTCCATAGTGACTCTCTCCTTTAACTGTTCATTAAATTGGGACTCATTCTAACTTTGATCAAGCTAAAATGAACGATTTACCAAGCAAGTTCAATACCGTGAATTAACGCGGGATTTTTTCAAACAAGGTGCTTAATGTCGCTATTATAGGTTATCAGCGGGCAGACAACCGGGATAATCGCCGTATCCATATTCGATATATGGTGCGTCATCGAGATTAAATTCTTGTTGATACGCCGTCCAGGATAAAATTCGCATTTTTTCCTTGGGTTTATTCCACAACAGAATTTCACCTTGTGCATTAATCGGACTGCTTTTCTGCAAACCTTCTACACAGACATTGTTAATGGTATTGTATTCGATTTCTGCCGGTGGCTGATTGAGTGTGATTAGCCAATTTTTATCGCCACATGTCTCGTTGCAGGTAGACAGTATTAAACGGGAATCTGATCCCCAGTAAAAAATATTGATGTCTCGGCCCGTCACGCGCTGAGAGTCTATGCTTGTAAAATTATTTTGTAGATCAAGAAAATGGATTTGTATTTCACAATTGGTGGTGGTCTGCGCTACGGCGATAATACGGCCATCAGGGGAAGGCAGTGCCCGAATACGATGAAATTGCAAACCACTTGTCGGGCAATACAGGTTGTTGATTGCGGAAATTTCATGCAAGATGTTACCCTTCATATCCAGCACGTAATAGTCAGTGGCCGTGGTTTCGGACTCTTGTTTTCCCATGACAAAATACCCGGCAGATTTTTTATAATATAGCGTTGTTACCTGGCCGGAGAATTCAGGCCCAATATTGCTTGTGTATGTGCGGTTTCTGTCGGTTATTTTCAACTGATATTTTTCATTTTTTATTTCAGCTCCCGTGGGCCAGAGATCTTTATATTGGTAATCGCTTTGGATAAATGCAATTTCACTACCGTCATCGGCCCAAACAACCGTTGAAATTGATTGGCCATTTTTCCAGCCTCCACAGCCAGACAAGGTGAAAATCAACAGTATGGTGGATAATAAAATCAGCGGCATGTATTTTCCTTCACACGTTTCAGGTGATGAATTATTACTTGAAATCGGGATGCATCAGTACCAAGTCAACAATCAAATTAAGAGAAACAGATAAAATTTAGCATGTTTTTTCACGAAGTTCATCTTGTCATCCTGATTTTGGTTTAACAACAACAAAACCTTTTACAAACTCATCAAATTCGATACCGTAAATGATTCTGGCCTGTTTGGCTTTGTTGAACAGTTTTTCCTTGTTTAGCGTTTTACGTGATTTAAAGGCTAACAGGATAATGTTTTTCTGATCTTGCAATTCAATACACAAACTGATATTGGTAAAATATTCACGTAAAGCGGTCAGAATGCGCAAAAATTCATGATCTGTATTGACTAACAGGTTCAAAACCAGTACGCCGTTACCGGACAGCCTGTTAAAACACCCGGCAATAAACCGCGGATTATGCAGTAAATCGGGAATCGATATACCGTCGTGAATATCTACCAGTATCACATCGGTATTTTTTCGCCTTGATTGTGACAAATATTGGAATGCGTCAGCTTGCTTGAGATGAATTTTGGGTGTTTCAATAATACCAAAATACCGTGTGGCGACATCAATAATGGCGCTACTGATATCCACGGCAGTGATGTCCGTTTTGGCTAGCCAATGGGAAAAAAAATGAATTATGCTGCCACCACCAAGGCCGAACAGCAATACAGACTTTGGCTTGGGGTTAAAAAGCAGAAAAGTCATCATTGCACGACTATGTTGCAATAATAGTTTTTCTTTTTGCGCCATATCAACCTGGCTCTGAATGGCGAGTTTGCCATTTATATACAAATAACGCACGCTGCCATTTTGCCAAATTTCATATGCACCAACCGGTGCCTGGTGAGAAAAAAGTAATTGCGCTTCGGTATTCAATCGCCTGTTCGCTTTGCTTCGGGTATTGCGCGATGTTAGAGGGATTAAGACCTAAGTGCAAGTCCCGGATTTTTCAAGACACATCCCTGTGTGCGGAAGTCAGCGTGTTATCAGGTTTAACGGATGACTTTAGCCTGCCAGTGTGGAAAGTGTTTTCTCACCAGTGCATTGAATTCAATTTCAAAGGCAGAGTAATCGGATTTCTCCGGGGTTTTCTCGGTTTCTGACGCTTTGATAATCATGCCTGCGCCAACGGTGCTATTGCTAATGCGATCAATTACAATAAAACTCCCCATTTGCCGGTTTTCGTTATAGCTATCAAAAACCAGTGGTGATGTTAAAGACAGCTTTGCGTAACCAATTTCATTTAGCTCGAGTTGCTTGGCTGCTTGCTGTGCAAAGCTGTTGACATCGGTCTTGGAATAGATACGTTCAAAATTCCCCAAACTCATTGATGATCCGCGTTTGATAAAATAGTTTTTGCCTGTTGTGAGGGGATCTTCATTCATCCAGACGATGTTAACATCCAATTCTGTCGCAATTGTGGGCAAGTTGCTGTTGTCAGTTTCCGCTGTGTCGATTTTGGAAATGACGTCCCCGCGGCCGATGTCTATTTCATCCGTTAATGTTAGCGTGACTGCCATCCCTTGACAGGCTTCATCAAGATCACCATCGTAAGTGACAATTGATTTAACCCTGGAGGACTTTTTCGATGGCAGTACGACAACTTTATCTCCTACGCGAATTGTCCCCGATGCGATGCTGCCCGCATAGCCTCTAAAATCTGGGCTTGGTCGGTTAATCAATTGCACGGGCAAGTTAAAACCTGTGTTACTGTTAGTGGGTCTTAGGGGAATTGTGTTAAGCAACTGCATTAAGGTTTTGCCTTTATACCAAGGCATATATGCACTGGTTTCCACCACATTGTCGCCTTTGAGTGCAGACAGCGGAATAAAATGGATGTTATCCAGGCCGAGTTCCTCGGCAAATTGCAAATAATCAGCTTTAATATCGTTAAAGCGAATTTGGGAATAATTGACGATATCCATTTTATTCACTGCCACAATGACATGATGAATACCCAGTAATTTCACAATGAAGGAATGACGGCGTGTCTGCGTTTGCACTCCCTGGCGCGAGTCAATAAGAATAATAGCCAAATCAGCGGTTGATGCGCCTGTGGCCATGTTTCGTGTGTATTGCTCATGACCTGGTGTGTCGGCAATGATAAATTTTCGTTTTTCTGTGGAAAAAAAGCGGTAAGCCACGTCAATGGTAATTCCTTGTTCACGTTCGCTTTGTAAACCATCAACCAGCAAGGCCAGGTCAAGTTCGCCACCGTTACTACCAACAGTTTTGCTGTCGTGAGCGATCGCACTTAACTGATCTTCAAAAATCATTTTTGAATCGTGCAGTAAGCGCCCAATGAGTGTACTTTTACCATCGTCTACATTTCCACAAGTGATGAAACGCAGCAATTCCTTGTTTTCATGCTGGGTAAGATACGCATCAATGTCCGATGAAATTAATGGGCTGTGGTGTGACATTAGAAATAACCCTCGATTTTTTTCTTTTCCATGGAGCCGGCTTGATCACTGTCAATCAGCCGACCTTGCCTTTCACTGGTTTTGGTTAATAACATTTCCTGAATAATTTCTGGCAAGGTAGTCGCTTGCGATGCCACAGCGCCGGTTAACGGATAACATCCCAGTGTGCGGAACCTCACGGTTTCCATGCTGATTTCCTCGCCTTTTTTTAGGGGCAGTCGTTCGTCATCGACCATGATTTTGATCCCGTCCCGATTCACAATCGGACGTGGTTTGGCAAAATACAGTGACGGAATGGGTATTTCTTCCAGGTAAATGTATTGCCATATATCAAGCTCTGTCCAGTTTGATAAAGGGAAGACGCGAATACTTTCTCCTGCATTAATTCGCCCGTTGTAAATATCCCAAAGCTCCGGGCGCTGGTTTTTCGGATCCCAACGTTGATTTTTGTCGCGAAAAGAATATATTCTTTCCTTAGCGCGGCTTTTTTCCTCATCGCGTCTTGCACCGCCAAACACGGCATCAAATTTGTATTTGTTCAGTGCCTGTTTCAATCCTTCGGTTTTCATAATATCGGTATGTACAGCACTACCGTGGGTGAATGGTCCGATACCCTGTTTAATGCCGTCGCGGTTAATGTGAACACGCAGGTCAAGGCCGAGTTCTTCCATACGTTTGTCACGAAACGCAATCATTTCCTTAAATTTCCAAGTGGTATCCACATGCACCAAGGGAAACGGCAGCTTTGCCGGGTAAAATGCTTTTAGCGCCAGGTGAAGCATCACCGACGAATCTTTACCAATTGAATACAACATGGCCGGGTTGTTAAACTCTGCTATCACTTCGCGCATAATGTGAAGGGACTCGGCTTCCAGTTGTTTCAAGTGGGTCAATGGTTTACTGTTTGTCATTGGGGGTCACCAAATAAAAAGTTAGGCGGATTTTGCCAGTAATAGCGAGTATTTGCGTCTCAGGGCATCTTCGCTTTCTTCGTGTTCAGGATCCTTGGGTATGCAATCGACCGGGCAAACCTCAACGCATTGTGGTTCATCGTAGTGTCCGATGCATTCGGTGCATAAATCCGGGTTGATTTCGTATATCTCATCGCCCTGAAAAATCGCTTCATTGGGACATTCAGGCTCGCATACATCACAATTGATGCATTCACTGGTAATCATTAATGCCATAATCTCGCTGTTCCTGCTGAAGGGAGTGATCCCCGTTTTTTATACAAAGTAAAGCATGATGCTTTGTCAACGAGTGGCTAATATAGCGGCTGCTTTATATAAAATGAAATTATATATGATTATTTGTTTATACTAATAATTGTATAAGCTTAAATAGGCGTATTTAGTCAAGTAAAAACACTTCAAAACAATGCATTTCATACAAGACATCATTAATTTAATAGACCGTGATATTGTGGTTTCTGCTGAATGGGGTGGGGGTAAAATGAATGGTTTTATTGAACAAGCTATCAATTGGCGATAGCATCATACCCACAAAGAGCGTTCAGGATGGGTATTTAGGGCGCTTGCGTACATAGCGCCTTCCGATAGCTGGCATAATGGTGATCGAGGGTCTCAGGGTCTCATTTAAGAAACAGAAAAAACAGAAAAAAACAGCTAACAAACTGATCCAACGGCCCCTTATAAAGCTCACAATTTTTATACCCGAAAAAACCCTACCCCCTTCGTCTGCCGCTGAAGAGGGTGTTAACGGCTTAAGGGCTCGCCATCCACAAATACAAGCAGTTCACCGGGAGGAATACGTGTCCACGTTTCATTGTCTGTCAGTGGTAAAGTAGCGATTACAGCAACACGGTCTTTGGGCGTAGTGACCTCATTAAAATCAATACTGATGTCTTCATCCACCAGATGCGCTTCAGCAAAAGGTGCCTTACGCACAATATAATGCAGGTCGGTGGCGCAGCGTGTAAATAATAATTCACCGTTACTGAGCAAGAAATTAAATATACCATGGGCTGCAATGGCATCGCTGATTTCAATCAGGGCAGCTTGCAGTTTTTCCGCCGGGGGAATTTGATCACCGGGAAATTGGCTTTTTAGGTGTTGTAATATTTGGCAAAAGGCGCGCTCACTGTCGGTTTCACCGACGGGCTTAATACCTGCGTCTAGCACAGGTTGGTAATCTTTCAGTTCACCGTTATGGGCAAAAATCCAGTACTTGCCCCAAAGCTCGCGTTGAAACGGGTGTGTGTTTTGCAATGCGACGCCACCGTGACTGGCTTTACGAATATGCGCAATAACATTGGTTGAATGGATAGGGTAGTGGCGAACCAGGTCTGCAACCGTTGAGTCGGCAGAAGCCTTGTCGTCGAGGAAGACACGGCAGCCGGATCCTTCAAAAAATGCAATTCCCCAGCCATCAACATGCTCATCGGTTTTGCCACCCCGGGCGCGAAAACCTTCAAAGGAAAAACAAATATCCGTGGGAACATTGCAATTCATGCCCAGTAGTTGACACATGCCGTTTAGCTCCTGTTAATTGCCGTTAAATTTGCGATCAAGGTATTCACTGTTGCCATTAGCCAAGCAGTTTTTCGAGTACGTGTTTGATTTCAGCGCGATCAAAGTTTTTTTCAATTGCGGCATCAAAACCGTGTTCGTGCCATCGGGTCATTTCCGGCCCGGCAGAGTGACCGCTGGAAACAATGATTTTTGCCGATGGGTGGATTTTTCTGATTTTTTTTGCTACTGCCGTTCCATCCATGCTGTCGGGTATAGACAAATCAAGAATGCACGCGGCAAAAGGGGTCTTGTTGTCAAGCTGTTGTTGGTAGTATTGAAGCGCTTGTTCGCCATTGCGCGATAATACGCTGTTGTACCCCAATTTGTCTAAATTCAGTTTAAACAACTCGCGTATATCCTCATCATCGTCCAAAATGAGGATTGTTTTTGCCAATGTGTTATCTGCCAAGTTTTCGGATTTATTAAGTAAAGTGCGCACTTTTTTTAACAAATTTTCCGAGCTGTACGGCTTGTGTAACACGTGTTGCGTAAGAGCATTGCTCGTCTGACGATTATCGGTAAAGCCGCTGGCAAGTTGAATTTTTGTGGCGGGGTATGTTTCGCTGACAATTTCTGCCAGTTGATAGCCATCCATATCGGGCATTATCACATCTGAAAACAACAGATTTATTTTATGGTTCGCCAATAATTGTAAGGCTTCTTTTCCGCTTTTTGCTTTTAGTACATTGTATCCCTGTTGCGATAAAATTTCGGCTGTTAGATTCAGTAAAGCGGGTTCATCATCAACAACCAATATTGTTTCGTGACCGGAGTAATCCAGTGTCACAGCGGTAGACTGTGACAGGGGGATATCTGGATTACCTTGCCTGCGTTCATATTTGGGGAAATACAACGAGAACTGCGTGCCTTTACCGGGTTCAGAATAGACTTTGATTTTGCCACCGCTGCGTTCGACAAAACCATAAACTTGTGCCAGACCAAGTCCGGTACCCATTTGGTTTTTTGTGGTATAAAAGGGCTCAAATATGCGTTCCTTGGTTTCCGCATCCATGCCGCTTCCCGTGTCTGAAATGTTTAACAAGGCATAGTTTCCGGGTGCCAGTTGCAGTGTTTTCGCGGTAAGCTCGTCGATACTTTCGTTTCTGGTACGGATAAGGATTTCGCCTGTGCCGTCAATGGCATGCATGGCATTAATACTCATATTTAAAATGGCATCAATCAAATCGTTAGCATCAAGCTCGACTGGCCAAATGCCATCAGTAAGCTTGTAAGAAAGCTTTATGCGCGCGGTAAGGGTTTTCTTTAGCATTTGCTCCTGATCGCGCAGCAAATGATTAAGGTTGACGACTTCTTTTGAAGAAGGTTTTTCTTTCGAGGATGATAGCAGTTTTTGCGTCAGGTTTGCACCACGTTGACTGGTGCGCTGTATTTCCTCGATATAACTTTTTAAGCGTGTTTGAGTTGCATCGGTAATCGGTTTTTCGTGCAATATTTCATTTATAAGTTCACTGTAGCCGAGAATAATGCCCAACATATTATTGAAATCATGTGCGATACCGCCGGTGAGTTTACCCAGGGCGTCCATTTTTTGGGTACGGCGCAAGGCTTCCTCAGTTAAGTGTCTTTCAGTTATGTCCTGACTGATTGCAATAAAGTGATTGATTTTGCCGGTATCATCAAATAACGGTGAAATGCTCAATTCCTCAGGGTATTGCTCCCCATTCTTTCTTTGGTTTATCAGTTCACCTTGCCAAATTTCACCGGCCAAAACGGTTTTCCAAATATGCTGATAAAATTCGGCTGACTGACGGTTTGATTGATAGAGTTTGGGCGTTTTTCCAATTGCTTCTTGTTTACTGTAACCGGTGATTTCGGTAAATGCCTTGTTAACCCATTCGATATTGCCTTTTGCGTCGGTGATGACAATACCTTTTGAAACCGCCTCCAATGCCGCTGCCTGCACGCTGAGTTGTTCTTCAATGCGTTTGAGTTGGGTAATGTCTGTTCTTATGGCAACGTATTGGTACGGCTTGTTGTTCTCATCGAGAAAGGGGACGATTGTGGTGTCAACCCAAAAGTGACTACCGTCTTTGGCGAGATTCTGAATTTGTCCATGCCAAACTTTACCGCTAGTAATGGTATCCCAAAGATTTTTGTAAAAATTGCGGGAATGGTAAGACGAACGGGAAATTCGGTGGTTTTGGCCGATAAGTTCCTCGCTGCTTCTTTGGCTGAGATCACAGAATTTTTGGTTAACATAGGTGATATCACCTTTGTCATCAGAAAAACTGACAATGGCATGTTGATCCATGGCAAATTTTTGGTAATTCAAATCAGTGACTGTTTTTCGTAAGGTGGATGCGGTTTTATTCAGGCGGAGCAATATGTAAAGTACGCAAGCCACTAAAATCAATGAAAAAACATACAGGATTTGTTGATAGAAATTGGTTGTTTTGGTGACCTGTGAATGAAATACCGCATACTCATCCAGCAGTCGGTTCATTCGTAATATTGTTGGCACCATGAGCAACTGTTTTACATAATCATCCGCCAGTTTTTTATTTTCTATGATAATCTTGATATGGGTGGTGAATATGTCAATATCGTCTTGCAATGCAGTATAGTCGGATTTAAATTCCTGTTTTACGATGTTTATTAGTCGTGTTATTTTATTTTCTAGTTCCGGGTCAATGGTCAGGTTATAAATCAGAACGTCCCTGAGAAGATCATTAATTTTAAGTTGTAATTCCGTATTCCCCATTAATTGCGCCGATAATAGCGTGCTGGCCAAAGGCAAATAGTGTAGCGAGTTTCGTAGCAGTGCCGTACTGGACTTAAAGCCTTCGAGTAATTCTGATTTCTTGTTTATGGCTTGTTGACTAAGTAGCAAATGTTTTTGAATCTCTTTATCATTTGAGGGAAACATATGATGAAGGTTTTCTGAAATTTTGTTTTGCAGTTCTTGTAATTTTAAAAGTTTGTCATTGGTAGGGTCGTAATAAGTGAGAATATTCTGATGCAGTTCCATAATATTCTGGTTTAGTATGGCATCAAACTGTTTAAACTCACTGATGAGACTCAAGGCTTCATTGTGTTTATCGTGGTCGGCAATTTGGGCTTTTGTATATAGAAAAAACAACATGGCGACGGCAACAATGCCGGACATTGCGTATTTTATATAGGTGAGTGTCATGGTGCTGTGTTTCTTTCCTGCTTCATTGCCTTAGCTGTTGCAGAAGATAACGGTCGACCGTTGTATTCACCGGGCAAGGTTTTCAAAAAGGCCACTATCAGGTCTATGTTTTCTTCCGGAATTTTTCGCCCTAGTTGGTGTATTCCCATGAGTTCCACAGCCTTTTCCAGTGTTTTTACCGAGCCGTCATGAAAGTAAGGGGCTGTCAATACGGCAAGGCGTAAACTGGGTACGCGAAATACATATCGATCTTGCTTTTTGCCTGTTACGTTATAGCGACCGAGATCGGCGGTGGTGGGGTTTCCCCGGGCAGTGAAATAATCTTTAAATACACCAAATTTCATAAACAAGTTTCCGCCGACATTGCGCCCCTGATGACAAGCAACGCAGCCATAGTTTTTAAATAGCCGATAACCTTTTTTTTCTTCCTGTGTGATCGCGTTGGTATCACCCAACAGGTATTGGTCAAATCGTGAATTGGGCGTAATCAATGTTCGCTCAAAGGTGGCGATGGCGTTACGAATATTGTCAGCCGTTATACCGTCAGGGTAAAGCTGTTGAAAGTCGTATTGATATTGTTTGTCAGATGCCAGTTTGGCAATAATTTCGGGCCATGTGGTAGCAAATTCATTGGCGCTTTTGACAACAAAGTTAATTTGATCTTCCAACGAGTTTGCTCTGCCATCCCAAAAAAAACGATGATTCAAACTGCTGTTGAAAACCGTCAGGGTATTGACGGCGAGTTTTACCCCATTTCTGCCTACATTATATTTTACGTGATCGGCACCGTTTTCGTCCATAAAATGGCAATGGCTACATGCCAGGTTGTTGTCGCGAGACAGCCTTTGCTCGTTGAACAGGCGCTTGCCAAGGCTAACAATACGCGGATCCAGGTTGGTTGCGAGATAAAGCGGTTGAATCGGTTCTTCAGATACGGTGATATTGGACGAACGCGGGGTATTTAATGAGCTGCTTGTTTTCATTTCGTCGGCGTTTGACAGGGTGAAAAATACAATAAAAAGCAGTGAAAAAACCGCTTGCAACGGCAAGGTGGGGAGCCTTTTTCTGACGTTTTTTTCGTCGTTGTTCAACTATTTGTCCTCCTTGGTCATTCGCTGAATTTATTTGGTGTTGTCGGTTTATGGTATAGCGAGGCAGGCAGGTTTGTGAATGAATCAGCAAGCCGCAGTCAGCAAAAAGGTACCAAACCATTGGGTACAACAAGGCAAACAAGTAACTGGAGAATCAGTCAGTTATATTTTAAGCCTAACTCATAAATACGTATTCGGCAACTTGGTATTGCTACTGTAGAATTTGCCGCGATTTATGATTAACGGATGCAATAAGGATTTCGTATTGTATCGTCTTGATTTATCACGGCTAGGCAGAAAATCAAGACGTGGCCCGGAATTCTGCTTATAAAGCCACATCCATATTGACTTGCATTTCAATCTTAAGGCCAATGAGCGATTGAGTGTGTTTGTATATCAGACGGATTTCAGCGCTTTTTCAAAATATGGAATTTGTTCAAGTACCCAAATACTCTCCACGTCCCCGGCGCTCAATCGCCTTATTCAAGAGGCCATTGTAAAGGTTTGAGTTAGGTGGCCGCTATCTAAGTGGCTTGATGTTGTAAAGCAAAAATTTATTACTGTTATGGAAAGATAATCAGGAGTTCAATAATGGCAAATGTGTTAGTGGTGGATGATTCTGCATCAATGCGACAGATGGTATTGTTTACGTTAAAAAATGCCGGGCATACGGTTGCTGAAGCTGTTGATGGTCAGCAAGGGCTTGATATGGCGAAAACACAAAAATATGATTTGGTATTGACTGACGTGAATATGCCGAATATGGATGGTATTAGCTTGTCTAAGGCCTTGCGAGCGCAACCTAACACGAAATTTACGCCAATTTTAATGTTAACCACAGAGTCCGGGCTGGATAAAAAGCAGGAAGGTAAGGCGGCTGGGGTCACAGGATGGATTGTCAAGCCGTTTAATCCCACCCAATTAATTACGACTGTGAACAAAGTTATAAATTAAACCCATCCGCTTATCTCGATTTTGGCAACATAAAACGGTGTTTTATGTTGCTTAGCGCAGCATAAATGCGACAGGCACCATAAACTCCATTTCATCACGAGGATCGTTTTCCGGCATGGCAGGAAACGGATTGGCGCGTTTTGCCATTTGCAGTGCGGCTTTATCCAGTATTCGATTCCCGGTCTTTTTTTCCAGTATGACGCGTTGGGTTTGACCGGCGCGATTAATTAAAATACGCAATACCGCTTCCCCTTCAATTCGCAAGCGTTTGGCACGACGCGGGTACTTTTTGTGTTTTTCCAGCCAAGCTACCAATAATTGTTCGTATCGGGCGGTGGCTGCTTTTGATAATGGTGGCTTTTCCACAGCTTGTGGCGGTGGTGGCTCTTTGACGGGTTCCACAACGGGTTCAACAGGCTGTTCTATCGGCACCACTGGTTCGGGAACAGGTTCGGGAACAGGTTCGGGAATTGGTGCCGGTTCAGGTGTCGGTTCCGGAATGGGTTCAGGTTCTGGAATTGGCTCTGGCTCTGGTTCAGGAATTGGCTCTGGCTCTGGAATGGGTTCTGGCTCCGGTGGTGGCGTTTCTTCTTGCGTTGTTTCTTCTGCAACAATTGCTTGCAAACTGATTTGTAATGGTGGAGTTGGTGGGATTTGTTCCGGCTCCGGTGGCATGCGGGCTTCTGTGAGTGTCAACAGAAATGCAATACCGCCATGCAATAGCAAGGCAACGATAACGGCTAAACTTAAATGTCGCGGTGTTAGTGTCATAGATTGGGGACGTCAGGCAAATCTTTTTAAGGTGTATTTATCGCAGCCCCGGTACTCAAAGTGGCAAGCGCAACGTTAGTGCCTCCGGCAGCGCGAATTTTATCCATGACTTGCAGTAGTTGTTGTACTTGTGTGTTGGCATCGCTTTTTAGGGTGATGGGGGAATCCGGGTTTTCGCTAATCAAGGGTTCGATGCGCGTTTGAAGCTGCTCCAGTTCAATGACCATATCATTCAAGGCGAGAGCGCCATCGGCGTTCAGTGAGACAGTAATGGGGGTAAGGTCTTGTGTAATGGCACTGCTGGATTCGGGTAATTCAAGCTCTATGGCTTCTGGCACCAAAAATGTGCTGGTTAACATAAAAAACACAAGCAACAAAAAGACAATATCGATTAACGGTGCGATATCAAGGTGGGAGTGAATACGTGAACGGCCTTCAAAGTCCATGGGTTGCATCCTCTATGCGATCTTCGTCCCGGTTGCTGATATTGGGGGTTTTACCAAAGTGGCGCAAAATGCGAATGCTCGCATCTTTCATTGATGCACGCACATGATCGACTTCGCCCTCAAAATAATAAAAGGCTGCCATGGCGGGAATGGCAACGGTTAGTCCAAATGCGGTTGTCAACAATGCTTCCCAGATACCACCAGAGAGAATGGAGGGGTCAACTTGGGGCCCGGCGGCTTCAAGGTTCATAAACGCGACTATCATACCTGTTACCGTGCCGAGCAAGCCGAGCAACGGGCTTAAATGGGCGATGGATGAAAGGCCGCGTAACCAAGATTCCAGGTTACGGATTTGTGCACTGCCAATGCGACTGACTTCCGCTTCGACATCTTTCGCTGACATACTTGGGTCATTTCCACAGCGAATCAGGGCTTCAAGTACTTTTGCTACCGGGTTGTCGTGCTGTTCAAGGTCTTTCAGGGCGTGACCATATTGGCCGTTTTGTACGCTGGATACGATTTCATCAACAAAAGCGGTATTGCGCAAGCTGCTACGGGAAAATTGGTATATTTTTACCAATATAATTGTCATGGCAAGGATGGACATGAGTAATAATACATACATGACCGGACCACCTTGTTCAAACAGACTATACATACTTTCTTTCCAATTGTTGATTGTTATCATGTTTGCAAATTTGCTGGATTACTAAAACGGCAATATTCCCCGCCGCAAGCGACGGGGAATATAACCTAAAGCCATTCAATTTTCTAGCTAAGTACCAGTTTGAATGTATTTTTACAATTGCATCTCAATACCGGCGTAGGCAAACAATGGCATGCCTGGACGAGGTCCGTATGGCTGGCGAGAGACGTTGTATGCGCTGTTTGCCATATTCTGAACACCGCTAAACAGTTTGGTGCCTTTGTTCAGACGGTAAAATGCAGAGACATCAGCAACGAACGAGGCATCGGTTTTGCCGTAGCGTGCATCCGGTTTGCCATCACCATTAACTTGCGTGTCAACATTGTTGGCGCTGGTGAATGTCGCGCTTACATAGTTGCCGGTGATAAACGTTCCCCAGTTTTTAGACTCGATACCTGTGCCAATACTGACCGTCAAGTCCGGAATATAAGGGACTTTGTTACCGGCTTTTCCGTAACTGAAAATGGATTCGCCGTCAGTGGATCTTGCATCATTTTGTTGAGTGGCGTTAGTGTAGGTTGCTGTCAGGAACCAGGGATTGCGGTATTTCTTATTGTTCGCGATACCGGCATCATATTGTGCCGAAAACTCGAGGCCTGCGCTGGTAACTTGACCGAAATTACCGTCTTCACCGCCACCGGCGCCACCGACGTTATCAACAACAATAAGATCGTTGAATTGCGTATAGAACGCTACGGTTTCAACGGCTAATGCCTGGTCTGCATTGGTGTAACGGGCACCTAACTCAAAAGCATTGCTGGTTTCTTCTTTATTGCCACTTGTTGCGCTTTTCGGGCTTGGTGGAGAAAAACCGCGGTTAACACTACCAAAGCCAACAATGGCATCACTTACCTTGTAAGTTGTGCCAAAACTGGCAGCAAACATGTTCATTTTATTGGTCTTGTTCACTTCTTTGCCAGGTTGGTAATTTATGTAGGTTTGATCCAGCTGTTCAACACGTACACCAGGGGTAAAGCTCCAGTCACCGGCTGTAATGCTATCCTGGATATATGCGGCAATCGCTTTTGTGTATTGCAGCCTGTCGCCTGCACCACCTTTGGGGCCGTAGTCTACACTGCCAACAGTGCCTGTTGCATCCTGGTTGTATTTGTCTTCCCATTGGTAGCGGCGGATTCTGTCATAGTTTGCACGTACGCCAGCAGCCACTTCATGCTCAACAGAACCTGTTGCAAAGCGAGCATAGCTGTTTACATCGACACCCTTGGTTTTGTAGGAACGGTTGTTGGCTTTTACACGCAATATACAGGCGGCATCACCCTTTAAACAACTCAAACCGTCAAGTCCGCCTTTGGATGCACCGGCCAAAGCGTTGCCCAGGCTGATTGCATTGGCATTTGCTGTGTCAGCAATTTTGCCCAATTTATACCAGTTACGTTTAAACGTATTTTGATAAACGGTGGCGATAATATCGATGTCATCGGTTGGTGCCACAGCATAGCGCAAATAAGTACGGCTTTCTTTACTCTTCATATTGTCAAATCGTGATGCAGAATAGCGGCGGTAAGGATCGGCTTTAAAGTCTGCTTCGTTTAAGCCCAGGTAGGTTTCATTGGCGTCAAGTGCTGAAGAGCCGGTCTTGAATTCAAAACGTTGATATATCTGTGTTGCTGGTTCCCAGGAAAGTTTGACCATGGGCTCGGTTTTACTGAAACCGGTGTTTGCATCTGTGCCGTTGAAATCGGGGGTTGAATCAATGGTTTTATAGCCCTGGTTTTCACGAAAATAGACTTCTGCCAGGGCGCCAACCTGACCAATTTTAGTGTCGATGGTGTTACCTGCGTAAACGTGTGAGCGCACATCACCGAAACTGCCGCGAGAGGTTTTCAGGTACGCGGTTTCTTCCAATGGAATCGGTGTTGATAAATAGTTAATAACCCCCCCCGTGGTTTGCGGGCCGTATTTGATTTGACTGGAGCCTTTTAATACCTCAAGGCCGCTCATGCGTCCCATCGTTGGCGTGTAATAGGCGGCAGGGGCAGAATAAGGAGCTGGTGCGGTCAGAACACCGTCTTCCATTACCGTGACTTTTGCGCTACGTGTGGTATCAACGCCACGTAAGCTGATATTTGAGAATAAACCAAAACCGTCTTCTTCGCGGACATGTACCCCCGGCACTTTACGCAAAACGCGGTTAACATCGTCGTAGTTTTGTTGGCGAATATCCTCTGTTGTGACAGAGTATGCAGCACCTGGCATATCTTGTATATTTGCCGGGTTACCAACAACCATGATTTTATCCAGTACTTTGGCCCGGTCTTCATCAGCAGCAGCTGAATCGGATTTGACCGCATCATCCGCAGCAAATGCTGGCATGGCTGAACCTAATGCGGCTGCCGTAAGCACACTGCGAAATAGAAAACGTTGTTTCTTCATTTTACTCATTCTCCAAAAATAACTTGAGGTCGCCTTGCTTTTATTCTCTGTTTTAAACGAGGCTGTGCATTATTGGCTTGCAAGGGGAGGTTCCGTAGTGAGGATAGGAATCCCCTTGCTGGCTGGTGAGGGAATAGTAGCTAAATTGAATCTAAAAGTAAATAGGAATCATTATCATTTGCGAACGTGTGCCATTTGCGTTGTTTGCGTGCCTCCCGAAGTTAAGGTATTACTTTGGATAAATTGCTTTAAGATTGAAAAAAGAGGCGTTAAAACAAGGTGATAGAAGCGTATATTAGATAGATTAAGTGATTATTGGCTGCCATGTAGAGGAATATTGCCTTCGATTATCCGTATTTACACGCAGAGTTCCGCCGTGTTAGTTTGGACTGATTCTCACAAAATTATTCAGGTCGCCCGCAAAGCAACAAAATGACAGGAGATAAAATATGGCAAAGCGTCATCACAATATTTTGCAGCTGATAGGTAACACACCTGTCATTCGTATCAATAAATTGGCACCAGCGTCCGTGAATGTGTTTGTCAAAATGGAGTCGTTTAACCCCATGGGGTCGGTTAAGGATCGCCTGGCGCTTGGTGTTATCGAAGATGCCGAACGACGCGGGGAGTTAAAACCCGGGCAGACAATCGTTGAAGCAACCAGTGGTAACACCGGCATTGGTTTGGCTATGGTCTGCGCCCAAAAAGGCTATCCGCTGGTGGTCACTATGGTTGAAACCTTTAGCGTAGAGCGCCGTAAGTTGATGCGTTTTCTCGGCGCAAAAGTGGTGCTCACCCCGGCTGCCCAAAAAGGCACGGGTATGGTTGCCAAAGCTGAGGAGCTGGCAAAAGAACATGGCTGGTGGCAGTCGCGTCAATTTGAAAACCCGGCTAATGCGGAAATGCACGTAAAGACAACGGCACAGGAAATTATTGACGATTTCGCTGATATCTCGCTGGATTATTGGGTCAGTGGCTATGGCACAGGCGGTACAGTTAATGGTGTGTCCCGTGTGCTTAAAGAAAAAAGCCCCAATACAAAAATTGTTGTTTGCGAACCTGAAGCTGCACAGCTTATTGGCAGCGGCATACCGCAGCCGCGTAATGTCGATGGTTCTGATAATACCCATCCGAGCTTTGCACCGCATCCTATGCAGGGATGGACGCCTGATTTTATTCCCCGCCTAGTTCAGCAGTTTATTGATACGTCCAGTATCGATACTTATCTTCCAATCAAAGGCGATATCGCTATGCGATGCGCTAAAGATCTTGCCCAAAAAGAAGGGATATTTGTCGGGATATCCGCAGGTGCCACATTGGCTGGTGCTTTGGAGGTTGCCAAATCGGCCCCTGACGGGAGTAATATTTTGTGCATGTTGCCTGATACCGGCGAGCGTTATCTTTCAACGCCGCTTTTCGCTGATATTGCCGTTGATATGACAGCCGAGGAAAGGCAAATCTCTCAATCGACAGCGGGATATTGTTTTCCTGAGACAGCCGTCCCTGTCTAGTTTTTATTATCCGTATATTGCAGGATTGTGCTATAAGAGAGTAATGCCGACATTAATTATACCTCGGCATAGCTTAAGAACGGTGGCATTAAATTAAACATTAAAGGTTTTCACTTTTTGATCCGCTAACGCAGACAAGAAGATTTAATGCCAACTCGCGTCTGCAACAGAGGGACGTCAATCTGTTGCGCAATAATGTTGCTTTACTGTGCGCATAGCGCATTTCGACTTTACGGAACCTGTTCCGTACGAAATAGTGAAATTTAAGGAGATTCAAAGATGAAGCAAAAATGGATTCCATTAGCCACTGCCATGTTGGGTTGTGCGTTGGCTAGTGGCACGGTATCAGCGGCAAGCTGGGCCGACCGAGTGAGTATTGGCGGTTTTTCAAGTGCGAATTATAATCGCACTGATAACGCAGCCCCCTTTAATGGTGACGAAAATGTTGGCCATGATAATCAGGGTACCTGGTCAGATTCTCGTTTAGGTATAAACCTAAATGCGCGGATCAATGATCGCTTACGTTTTGCTACTCAGTTGCTGGGTTCTCAAGGAGAAGGGTTTGGGCTTAATGTTGACTGGGCTTTTGCAGATATAGGTGTCACTGATAACTTAAATTTACGAGCTGGTAAAGTTAAGTTCCCTGTTGGCTTGGTGAACGAATATGTGGACGTAGGTTACGCTATGCCATGGATTCGATCTCCAGTGGTGATTTATTCCGAGCTGAGTTCTATGAATGCACCTCAAATGACGCGGGAAGGTTATACCGGCGTTAGTTTTTTAGGTAACGCAAGCGCTGGGGATTTAAGTCTTAACGCAGATTTATTTACAGGTGAAATTTCCTTAGCTGGAGCGGGTTCAGAAATAGACAACTCTGATCCCAATAACCCTGTATTAGTAGAGCACTCTGGCCCCAAAGTGCGTAATTTAGTTGGTGTTGCCGTGACGGCCGATTGGGATGATGCAATCGTGTTCAAGGCCTCTGCTTACCAAGGAACCATGCGTGGTATGGGTACAGGTTCAGCAATGGAAGGTGAAAAACACAGAGCGACAATGTTTGGTGTGAAGGCTGATGTAGCTAATTTTATTTTTTACGGAGAACATGCCCGAATGAAGATGGGAAATCTTGCAGACTTGAAAGCAACTAGCTGGTACACCACACTTGGCTATCAAATAGGTAAGGTGCTACCACATGTAACTTATCAAAGTTATCAGCAGGGTGACAAGGGTAGTGCAAGCGAAGACAAGCAGAGTATTATGACAGCAGGGTTACGTTGGGACTGGATGTCTGGTGTTGCATTAAAGGTCGAGTTATCGCAAATCAAAACTGACAAGGGTGATGGTTTATTTCAACTTGGAAGTAACATGCCTGGTACCACAGTTAACATGGTCGGCTTTGGCATAGACACCGTATTCTAGGAGAAAGAAAATGATGAAAAACTCGAAAATGAAAACCTTCTCTTTCTCTGCCATGCTGTTTGTCGCTGCGATGCTGTTTGCTACTACGGCAATGGCTGAAATCGCAATAATTGCCAACACCGGCTCTGGCGCCAGTGAGTTAAACGCTTCAACGGCGAAGAAGTTGTTTCTTGGCAAGTTAAAGTCAATTGACGGTATTGCCAAAGTGACCGTTGTTGGGCAGGTTGATGACAGCCCGATAAAGGAAGAGTTTACGAAAAAAATCACTAAAAAAAGCCTCAGTAAGTTTAAGGCATACTGGTCGAAAAAAATCTTTTCCGGTAAGGCTGTTCCGCCTAAGGAGCTGGAAAATGACGCTGAAGTTAAAGCCTATGTTGCCGGGCATGCCGACGCTGTCGGATATATAGATGCCGCTTCGGTAGACAGTACTGTCAAGGTGTTGTTTCGAGCGCCTTGATTAGTGAGATTAGCGCCGGGTTATGTGTCGACAAACGGCGAGATAACGAGGCACGCTACCACGAAAACCCACCGGAGGAAATGCTGACACGTGTTTCCCGCAATGAATTAAGGAAAAACCTGTCATAGTGTTTTCCGGTGTGGTTTTAGCCGTCAGACAGAGAATTGTCTGCTTGAAATGATCCAAGGATATTTTTATGAAGTTCTTCAACACGATGTTTGGCAAATTCTCTATTCGCCATAAAATTTTGTTTCTTGTGGTGATCTCGGTTGTGGGTTTTGCGGTGTATTTTGCATTGAACTTTTCAGTGGCCAGCAGCAATGCAACGCGCTTGACGCAATTGAGTCAAAGTATTTACCCGACATTGGAAGGCAGCGAAAAAAACCTTATATACCTGGATAAAATCATTGCCTCATTGGATGATGCGGTTGCCACAGAAGAGGAAGAGGAAATTGAGGCTGCTGAGGCTACTGAGCAGCAAATGCAAGGCATATTCAGCAAGATTATTGATTTGGCACCGGCCCAGGCTGAGCGAACCAAAGCACTTCAAGCGGCATTGTCGCAATACTTTGCAGTCGCGAAAACCTTGACCATGGATATGATGGCTGGTGAGATAGCGCCTGATCAGATAGCCAGCCGCGTTGAACAGATGCAAATCACATTAAACAAATTCAGAACCGAGCTTAGTCAATTTCGCGATGAGCAGTATTTGGCATTTAACAATGCGGTGACAACAACCAATGAGACCTTGCAGTTCAGTCTTGGTTTTGGTGCTGCTATTGGTGTATTGCTTATCGTGGTGCTGGCGGCAATTGGCTATTTTGTGGCGAGCAACATCACCGGTGCCATAAAAAATGTATCGCTAAATTTACAAAAAATCGCCAGTGGTGATGGTGATTTAACGTTACGTCTCACGGCCAGAAGCGAGGATGAAGTTGGGGAGCTGGTAAATTATTTCAATACATTTATGAATAAACTTCAGGGGATTATTCAAGACCTGAAAGGGCACAGCGAACATGTTGGCAAGGCGGCAGATGATTTGGCAAAAATCGCGCAACACAGCCTTGATGGTATGGAGCGGCAGCAAAAGGACACGGAGCAAGTGGCAGCTGCGAGCAAGGAAATGGCATCAACGGTTGGTGAAGTCACGCAGAGTGCAGGGCAGGCCGCCGAAGCTGCTGATACGGCTAACACCGCTGCTACCGAAGGCAGTGATGTAGTAAACGAAACTATTGCCATTATTAATGCGCTTGCCAAAGATGTAGAACACGGTGGTAGTGCTGTAAACCGCCTGCGAGAAGACAGTGAAAATGTAAGCACTGTCTTGGATGTGATTCGCGGTATTGCAGAGCAGACAAACTTGCTGGCCTTAAATGCGGCGATTGAAGCTGCCAGAGCCGGCGAGCACGGACGAGGATTTGCGGTGGTCGCAGACGAAGTGCGTACCCTGGCCAGTCGCACACAAGAGTCCACACAGGAAATTCAGGAAATGATCGAAAGGCTGCAAAACAGTGCCGAGCAAGCAACATCTATCATGGATCACAGTAAGCAAACCTCCGAACAAGGGGTAGAAAAAGCTGCCAATGCTGGTGATGCCTTGCAAAATATCGCGCAATCGGTGTCCTTTATCAATACCATGAACGCTCAGATAGCCAGTGCCGCTGACAAACAAAGTGCTGTGGCAGTGTCAATGGACAGCAATATCATGAGTATTAGTCAGGCAACCGAGGAAAATACAGAGAACAGTAACAAGCTTGCGCACGCCGGGGTCTCGTTGTCCCAGGTTGCAACCCAATTGCAGCAGGTGGTTGGGCAATTTAAAGTTTAGGTAATTTTCCTTCGGTTTCCTTCTTTCCCAATGTCTTCTTTGTCACCGTAATGCCCTGCCTGAATTTAGGCGGGGCATTTTTGATTTATTCACCTATAATTTTTCGTGTACTGACACATTAGCCTATCTTGGTGATACTTAGCAAAAAAGGCGCAGTAAAAATACGTGATTACAAAACTGTAATGTACTTGTCACCTTGGGGACATACATCAATCGCTATAGTGTGTGCAAGTATTTTTTTACGCAAGGACAATTATTGTGAGTCAAAATACACCAAGTCGTCATTTTTCCACCCAGCGACGTTGCCGGTGGGGTTGGGTGCAACCGGGTAAATTTTGAAAATGATGCCGAGTTATAACTCAACGCATTATCAGTAAGAACTGTTTCAGGAGAAACAAATGATAGAAATTATTCCGAATTGGCATCCCATTTTTGTGCACTTTACGGTAGCCTTGCTTTCATTATCAGTTGCCTTGTTTACGGTAACACATTTTATGCAAGGCCCGTTAAAGCATCAGTGGCAAGTTGTCGCCCGTTGGTGCTTGTGGTTTGGCGCAGCAATTACAGTGATTACCGCCTTTACCGGCTTATATGCGTACAACACGGTTGCGCATGATGCTGCATCCCATGCGGCGATGACCGATCACCGGAACTGGGCGGTGGTGACAATTGGCTTGTTTTTAGCGCTTGCGGTTTGGTCTATTTTAATCGTGCGGAACAAGCAAACATTTGGCATTGTGTTTGTTGTCGCCATGCTGATAGGGGGTGTTGTTTTGGCTTCCACCGCATGGCGCGGCGGTGAGGCGGTTTATCGTTTTGGATTGGGCGTCATGTCGTTGCCAAAAGTTGAAGGTGAGGGACATGCGCATAAACATGCCGATGGGCAGGGGCACGGTAACGCTACCCCAAATACCGATGATGATATGACCGATTTTAGTATGGGTAAAGAAGAAGAAAGTCGTTCGGATGGCCATGATCACGCCCATTAACGGCATTGTCTTTATATATTGAAATGATTTTAATTGTTGAAGAATCGTCTTGTTTTCCGTTATTTGATTCATGGGATGTTGTTTGCAAAATTTGCTTAAAACCAATGAGCGTGATACCCAACAAAAGGAATCCGCATGAAAAATAGTATAGTGAACCATATACTGCTTGTTGCCTTGTCAGGGGCGGTGTTCATGTTACTTGTTGTCAATGCAGTTGCTGCGGCACCAGTTTTGTATGTTGTAACGGGTGCTAACAATACTCTGGAAATCATTGATACGGCTAGCGATACTGTTACGGGTAAAATCGGTGAACTTAACAATGCACATGGTCTGGCCGGGAATGCGAATACGGAATACCTTGTGGCGGGTAGCTTGAATGCCGGCCAAGGTGGTGATGCAACAGCGACAAAGCTGCCGGCCAAGCCAGCCGGTATGTCGGAGGATGTACATAAGTCTCACCATTCAAAGGGTGATGCCGGGGCTGCGCCTGCTGGTAAAAGCTATGTATCCGTAATTCACCGCAAACACGGTCATGTGATGCGTCAAATTGAAGTCAGTGGGGCTACGCATCACACGGCAGTTTCACCAGACGGGGTGTTTGCCGTTGCTGTCCAGGGAAAGGAAGGCGGTATATCCGTTATTGATATTAATGGATCAAAAGTGATTGCTTTTGTTCGAACCGGAAAAATGCCGAATTACGCCGTTTTTGATGCTGATGGTGATTTTCTTTATGTCTCCAACACGGCATCAGGTACGGTTAGCGTGATTGATACTCATCGCTGGCAGCTAATAGAAAACATCAAGGTAGGCTCAGGACCGGCGCACATGTATCTGAATGGCAACACGCGAACCTTATACGTTGTCAACGCCATTGCTGGTAGTGTGTCTGCTGTTGATCTGGTCAGCAGAAAAAATACCAAGGAGTACCAGGTTGGTATGTCGCCACATGGTGTCGCCATGAGCACGAATGGCATGTGGTTGTTTGTTTCCAATAAAGCCGAAAATACATTGACACGAATTAATGTCAATAGTGACGCCATAAAAAACATCGCACTTGCACCGGCGCCTTATCACGTGGCTGCCTTACCGCATTCGGAGAAACTGTATGTTTCCAGCCGCAAGGCGCCAAAAATTTGGGTAATAGACCAACGCAGTATGAACGTTTTAGATGAAATCACGATTGATTCGGGTGTTGCACATCAAATGGTATTTATTGATCGTTAACCCCTGACCTTAAGGAGAATATATGTTTACTGTATCCAATTTAGCTAATGAAGCACAAGTAACTGCCGATACCGTTCGACATTATGTCAAATTAAAATTATTGCACCCTCAGCGAGACCGTGATAATGGCTATAAATTATTTTCACGTGATGATGTCAGCCGTGTGCAGTTTATACGTGATGCCAAGTCTTTGGGGTTTTCGTTAAAAGAAATTGCCGACATATTTGCGCAAAGCAATGAAGGAAACTCACCTTGCCCACAGGTTCGTGAGAGATTGCAGCAACATATCGATGAAAACAGGGCGAGGCTCCAGGAATTAATGGCATTGCAAGAACGAATGGAAAAGGCTTTACTAAAATGGAATGATATGCCCGATAATAGTCCAGCTGAAGCCGGCAAGGACTCGGTTTGCCATTTAATTGAATCAATGGCGGAGACGGAGACAGCTATCGATGAATAAACATGCGGACAAATGTCCGGTATGTGACATGATAGTCGGGCCTACGGAATTTACTTTGCAGTATCACAAAATGTATTTTCATTTTTGCTCTGAGCAGTGTCTAAACAACTTCAAAGAACGGCCTGGTTTGTACTTGAAATCCAGCATTAAAAATGCAGGTGAAATTACCAAAACGCGCATTATTACCCTGAATCGACCACTAAACGGCGAAGCAGTGGAGTTGGTTAAGTCTGTTTTAATGGAATTGATGGGTGTCAAGGAAGTACTTATCGCTAATGATGACATCCAAGTGACGTATGATTTAAAACAGGTGAAAGAAATTCAAATTGAGGAATTATTGTCGGAAATTGAGCTGGAAATTAAAAATAACTGGTTTTCGCGTTTAAAACGCCGTCATATCCAACAAACAGAAGAAAATGAGTTGGATAATCTGGTAGCATCCCCTCGCACTTATAACAAAGCGCCACGTTAAAAATAATTTTTTTTACATGATTAAACAGTTTTAGTTAATTTTATTCACTAAATAACTACAGTAATAATTTTAAGGTTAATATAAATGTCTATACGCCTTTTGAGTATCTCGTTGATATCGGTTTGTTTATTGGTGATTGCGCAGCCTGTCGTTTCGGCCGGGGCGCTAGATGCAAATCCGCTGTCTTTGAATAATGCAATTCGCAAAGCCTTAAATGACAATCCGAATCTGGCCGCCATAAACGCCCGTTTTTTAGCAATTTCCCAAACCCCTTCACAGCTTGGTGCATTGCCTGAACCAAAACTGAAATTTAATGTCGCTAATTTGCCCTTGGACAGTTTTGCGCTTGATCAAACAGCGATGACGCAAATACAAATGGGAATTACCCAGGCGCTACCATTTCCAGGCAAACTGGCTTTAAAAAGTGAAATTGCCCAGAATCTGGCCAATGCATCGGCAGAAAGTCTGCAAGATGCAAAGCTGAAACTGGTTCAGCAAGTTCGGCATCAATGGTGGCAACTGTTTTATCTGGATCGAGCCATAGAGGTTGTCAAGAAAAACCAGATTATATTGAAACAGTTTGTTGAGGTTGCAGAAACAAAATACAGTGTGGGACAGGGTTTGCAACAGGATATTCTGCTTGCACAAGTTGAGGAGTATCGGTTGCAAGACAAGGAATTGCAATTGTTGTCCACCCGTCATACTGTTCAGTCACGTTTAAACATGTTAATGGGGGCTAAACGGACGCAAGTAATTACAATTAACCCCAATGTAGATGAAGTCTTACCCGAGTTGAATAAACCGGCTGAATATTTGCCTATGGCCAAAGCGGCACGTCCCGATATTAAAAAGGCAAAATCCTTGACTGATGCTGCAAAGTCAAAGCTGGATCTGGCCAAAAAGGATTATTACCCTGACTTCCAGCTTGGCGCTGTTTATGGTTGGCGAAAAGATCGCACCGGCTTGGGAAGTGTGCAGTTTTCCATGAACATTCCTTGGGATACCGCCAATAGACAAGACCCTGCCAAAGATCAACGTAATTATGAATGGATGCAAACAAAATACGCGGTCACTGATTTGGAAAATCGCATACTGGAAGAAATTGAGGTAACTGTCGCAAATTATGAACGCGCAAAAAAGCAATTAATATTATTTAAAGACGCCATTATCCCCCAGGCCGAACAAACGGTAGAAGCAATGTTGGCGGGATATCAGGTAAACAAGGTGGATTTTTTAAATCTCTTGGGCGCACAAATCACATTATTTAATTACAACACGCAGTATTGGCGGGCGCTTAGCGCAGCAAATCAGTATCTGGCCGCTTTGGATACTGCAATAGGAAAAGAATTGGATCAGGAGACTTCGCATGAGTAAACAAGTTATTTTAGCCACGACTTTCGCACTGGTTGTTGGTGGAGGCGGTGGTTACTGGCTTGCGTCAATCACTGATCATCAATCGGGGGGTGACACTGGGGGTATTCAGTCTACACAGGGTGATGAGCGAAAAGTGCTTTTTTATCGCAACCCCATGAACCCGGCAATTACCTCACCTGTACCGGCGCAAGATGATATGGGCATGGATTATATTCCAGTATATGCGGACGACGACAAACCAAAAAAGAAAGAGCCGCTTTTTTATCGTAATCCCATGAATCCGGCAATTACCTCACCTGTGCCTGCACAGGATGATATGGGCATGGATTATATCCCCGTTTATGCTGACGATGATGGCGGCGATGATGAGCCGGCGGGCACAGTGACTATTGATCCGGTTGTTGTGCAGAATATTGGCGTACGTACGGCTCCGGCAGAAAAAAAATCCATTGCCCGAATTATCAACTCATTGGGTAAAGTGGATTTCAATGAAGAACATCTGGCCCGTTTGCATCCCAAAACCACCGGTTGGATAGAAAAACTGCGTATCGACGAAACAGGTACTGAAGTGGGTAAGGGAACAATATTACTAAGTATTTATTCACCTGATTTAGTTGCGGCCCAACGGGAATATCTTGTTGCGCTGGCAAACTGGGAAAAAATCCGCAACTCAGCAACAGAAAGCATCAAGCGTTCAACGAAAAACTTGTTAGACAGTGCATATGAACGATTGCAGTTGTTCGATGTACCTGCGCACCAAATCACGGAGCTTAAGAAAACACGAAAAATAAATCGTTATTTACATATTCATTCGCCGTTTAAAGGCACTGTAATGAACATTGGTGCTCGTGAAGGACAATATGTTTCGCCCAAACAAGAACTTTACCTGATTGCGGACTTGAAACGCATCTGGGTTTATGTGGATGTTTATGAAAACGATTTACCTTGGGTGAAAATGGGTGACAAGGTTGAGATGCGTGTTCACGCGGCACCTGGTCGCACATTTGAAGGGGAAGTCCGCTTCATTTATCCGTATCTTGAAGGCAAAACGCGCACTGTACGCGTGCGTTTGGAATTTGATAACCAGGATCAGGTGCTTAAACCCGGCATGTTTGCCAATGTTGTGATTAAAACGGATGCTCAGCCCGAGGCGATAGTCGTACCCAGTGAAGCCATTGTGCGTTCGGGTCGTCGTGAGCAGGTTTTCGTACAGCGAGAACCGGGGAAATATGAGCCCAGAGACGTGATTCTCGGTGTTAGTGCCGATGGATTTACCCAAATTCGCGAAGGTGTTTCAGCGGGGGAAGTCGTTGTGACTTCCGCCGTTTTCCTTATCGACTCTGAATCCAAGCTGCGTGAAGCCACCGCAAAAATGATGGAAGCAATGAACGCCGGAAATGAAACCGATAGCGATATGGAAATGGGTGATATGGACATGATGGATATGGGCGACATGCAAATGGATGACATGGATATGAACGATATGTCCATGCCCGATGCTGATGGCGTGGCGCACTAGGAGACGGGATAATGATTAAAAAACTCATTGAAGCGTCTCTGAAAGATAAATTTCAGGTATTGATTGCGACGTTTCTGATTATTGCTGTCGGCATTTGGGCGATAAAAAACACGCCACTTGATGCCATACCTGACTTGTCCGACGTACAGGTTATCGTGTTTACTGAATACCCTGGCCAAGCGCCACAGGTTGTGGAAGATCAGGTCACCTATCCGTTAACCACAGCAATGTTGGCCGTGCCAAACGCAAAGACCGTACGAGGTTATTCGTTTTTCGGTTTTTCTTTTGTTTATATCATTTTTGAAGATGGTACTGACATGTATTGGGCGCGTTCCCGTGTGCTCGAATATTTGAATTATGTCAGTGGTCGCTTGCCCGAAGCTGTAAACCCAAGTCTTGGGCCGGATGCAACGGGTGTGGGCTGGATTTACGAATATGCATTGGTTGATAGGACAGGAAATACGGATTTATCGCAGTTAAGGTCATTACAGGACTGGTATCTGTGCTATCCGTTACAGACCGTACCCGGTGTCTCCGAGGTGGCATCTATTGGAGGCCACGTCAAGCAATACCAGGTTGAAGTGGACCCCAATGCATTGCTGGCCTACAACATACCTTTGTCAAAAATCAAACATGCAATTAAACGTTCCAATCAGGATGTGGGCGGTAAGTTGATCGAGATGGCCGAAACCGAGTACATGGTACGTGGTTTGGGTTATATCAAATCACTGGAAGACCTTAAAGGCATCCCAGTTGGTGTTGACGGAAATGGAACGCCCATCCGTTTGCAGGATGTCGCCGACATTCATCTTGGCCCCGAGCTTCGTCGCGGTATTGCTGAATTTAATGGCGAAGGTGAAACAGTTGGTGGCGTGGTTATCATGCGTTACGGTGAAAACGCCCTGGCGACGATTGAACGGGTTCGCACCAAGCTTGATGAATTGCAGGCCGGTTTACCAGACGGCGTTGAGATCGTGCCGGTCTACGATCGTGGTGATCTTATTGAGCGTGCAGTTCACAATTTAAAAGAAAAACTCATTGAAGAGTCAATTGTTGTTGCCATTATTTGTGTCTTGTTTTTATTGCATGCGCGTTCGGCACTCGTGGCAATTATTACCTTGCCAATCGGCATTCTTATCGCGTTTATCATTATGAAGTGGCAAGGTATCAATGCCAACATCATGTCACTTGGCGGCATTGCCATCGCCATTGGTGCGATGGTTGATGGTGCTATTGTCATGATTGAAAATGCGCACAAACACCTTGAGCATGCATTAAACAAAAAAGGATCCAAGCTTAATAACCAAGAGCGATGGCATGCTATCGGTGAAGCTTCGAAGGAAGTGGGGCCAGCGTTATTTTTCTCATTGCTGATTATCACAGTCTCCTTTTTGCCTGTATTTACTTTACAGGCGCAAGAAGGACGCTTGTTTGCACCGTTGGCGTTTACAAAAACCTATGCGATGGCGGCATCAGCCATGCTAGCTGTTACACTTGTGCCAATCCTGATGGGCTATTTTATCCGCGGGAAAATTCTCCCCGAGGCAAAAAATCCGGTGAATCGTTTTTTACATGCCTTACATGCGCCGTCATTGGCATTTGCAATAAAATGGAAATATTCCGCACTAACCATGGCACTTGCCTTGTTGCTTGTGACTGCTTACCCGGTAATGAAATTGGGAAGTGAGTTTATGCCTCCACTGGATGAGGGTGACATACTTTACATGCCAACCACTTATCCCGGTATTTCCATTACCAAGGCAAAAGAGTTGTTACAGCAAACGGATAAGATATTAAAAACCTTTCCGGAGGTGGAGTCGGTTTTTGGTAAAGTCGGCCGAGCCAATACGGCAACGGATTCTGCGCCGTTATCCATGCTGGAGACGACGATTCGACTCAAGCCAAAAGAAGAATGGCCAGACCCAACAAAAACCACCAAGGATTTAATGGCAGAAATGGATAAAGCCATTAATTTTCCGGGCTTGGCGAATGCCTGGACTATGCCAATTAAAACCCGTATTGACATGCTTTCAACAGGCATTAAAACACCGATCGGTATTAAAGTCAGCGGGGCAGATTTAAATGTACTTGAAGAAGTTGCCGGCGATATTGAAAAAGTGTTAACGGAATTGCCTGATACGCTATCCGCTTTTGCTGATAAGGCCGTCGGAGGATATTATCTGGATTTTGATATCAATCGCAGTGAGGCCGCACGTTATGGTCTGACAATGGGAGATGTACAGGATATTATTCAAAGTGCGGTCGGTGGTATGAATATTTCTCAAACGGTTGAAGGGCTTGAGCGCTATCCGATTAATGTTCGCTATCCGCGGGAACTGCGTGACAATATCGAGCAATTGCAAAATGTGTTGATTCCCACACCAATGGGGGCGCAAATCCCGCTATCATTGGTTGCGGACTTGAATCTACGACGCGGACCACCGGTAATTAAAAGTGAGAATTCACGGCCAAATGCCTGGATATATGTCGATATAAAGACCTCTGACATTGGTGGCTATGTCGCTCAAGCGAAACAGTTGGTTAACGAGAAGGTGAATATCCCGCCAGGTTACACTATTCTCTGGTCGGGGCAGTTTGAGTATATGGAGCGTGCCGAAAAGCGGTTGAAGATTGTTATTCCATTAACACTAATGGTTATTTTTCTGCTGCTTTATTTTAACTTCAGAAATGTCACTGAGCCTTTGGTTGTCATGCTCTCTATTCCATTTGGCCTGATAGGTGGCTTTTGGTTAATTTATTTGCTTGGCTTTAATATGTCTGTTGCAGTAGCCGTTGGTTTTATCGCGCTCGCAGGTGTGGCAGCAGAAATCGGTGTATTGGTATTGACTTTTATCGATCAGGAAATTGAGCGACAACGTCAACACAAAGCCGCAAAACATTTTAGTTTGCCTGATCTTAGCCATGAAATTGACGAAGCCGCTGATTTTGTTGGACGTGAGGAAAAATTTCGTCGCCAGGAAAAAGGTGAACCGGATTTCTTTCATTTAACAGCCAAAGAAATCATGGTGGCGGTTCATACCGGCACATCTGAACGTGTTCGGCCTATTGCGATGACAGCAACCGCAATTATCGCGGGTTTGTTACCTATCATGTGGGGTACCGGTACTGGCTCGGGTGTTATGCAGCGTATTGCCGCTCCAATGGTTGGGGGAATGTTCACCGTAACCATATTAAGCCTGCTGGTGTTGCCGGTTATCTATGGGTTAATTATAACCGTACAAGAGTCTCTCAAACACAAAAAGTATCTTAGAACACAACGTCGTGAAAATAGTAATTAAAACTTATACAACAGGAGTCAATTAATGAAACTTAACACATTAGTATTAGCAGCAATTTTTTCCGCAGCCACCCCTCTGGCAATGGCGGCCGGTGATCATGATCACGGTCATGAAGATGCGCACAGTCACGGTCAAAGCAAATCGCATAATGATGGCCATGGCAGTCATAAAATGGCTGGTGACAAAAGTAAAATGTTTTTGAAAAAGAAAAACATCGACGGTTACGATGTTTCCTTTCATATTATGGCTGCGAAAGATGGCATGAAAATGGGTAGTGAAACTCACCACCTGATGATTAAAGTAGAGCAAAACGGTAAAGAACTAAAAAAAGTCAAAATCAATTCAAAAGTGGTGCATCCTAACGGCAAATCCGAGTCAAAAATGTTGATGAAAATGGGTGGCTGGTTTATGGCGGGTTACAATCTCGGTCATAAAGGCAAACACCAGGTCATGATTTTGTTTAAGACACCTGATGGTAAAAAACATTCAGGTGGTGTTTATTACACTGAATAATTAGCTGAACTGAGAAAAATATAAAGGCCATATCATGTAAACAATACGTAATATGGCCTTTTTTTAGGCCTGAATTATTATCAATTGGCAGGGTTTATTAACAATAATGTGACAACGCTTGACCTACGTGCAAGCCATATGTACTAGAATGTAATTGTAAGTTAAAAATGTCAGTACAAGTGACATGTGTTTTATTTTTTGAATCAGTGACTCAATTATTTTATTAAATAAGAAAGGAAATGCGAAAATGGCAATTGACCCTATCTGTGGCATGACAGTTTCAGACAATAGCGAACATCAATTTGAATACAATAATAAAGTACACAATTTTTGCAGTGATTCTTGTAAGGAAAAATTCATTACTGCTACACAAACCCAGTATAGTTGTCCCATGCACCCCGAAGTTGTTCAGGATTATCCCGGAAATTGCCCTAAATGCGGGATGACCCTTGAGCCTGGCAGCAAAAGCTAGCGCATTTGGCAGATAAAGACAATGACCATATGATTGGCGAAACGCCTTGGCAATATTCTGGCGTCACACTCGTCGTCGGTGTATTATTGTTTTTCATTTATTGTGTAACGGAATTAATATAATGCAGGCAAAGCGGGATATTTTCTACACAGTATTAGTTGTAATGCTTGTGTGTTTCTCGGTCTCTAGCGTCCAGGCAGGCGGTACTCACAGGGGAGGGGAAATTCAAAAACAAGCCTCACCAAGGCTTGTTTCGCCTTCTCCTGATGCACTTGCTGAAGCGGCAAACGAACGTTCGATCAAGGGCAAATTACTCAATGTATTGTATGTTGACGGTTTTGAAGTAAAGGTGAAAATTGTTGATGCCAAAGACAGTATTCCTGACGGAGGCACTCACAATATTTTAGTCAAGATCAAGCAGGGAGAACAAATCAGGCGAAATGACATCGTCACCGTTAAAGTTGTGTTTCCTGATCATTCGCATAAAACCAAGACACTTCTTGAACTGGGTGACTGGTATGTAGGGGGTTATGACATTGGGCAGCCAGGTCCTTACCGTATTTTTATCGCTTTTAAACGCAATAAAAAGGGGAAAGAACATCGAATTGAACTTAGTTATTCTTAATCAGGTGTCGACCGTTTAATACAGAATATCGGGGTGGACGGATTTTTATTTCCATATATTGACTACGAGCAGGTGAATGAAATGAGTACAAAAGATATTGATGATGTTGACGGTATGGGATGTGGCTGTGAGGGTGAGGGTAAAACCCAAATTATTAACCAAAACCAGGATCTGCCAAACGACCCCGATCGACGTAATCTTTTGCAAAAAGCCACCGGTCTCGTTGCCGGCGCCGGTGTTGCCGCAGCATCATGGCCATTTATTGCGAGCATGAACCCTTCTCTTGATGTGTTAAATAAAAGTACGACAGAAACAGATGTCAGTCGTATTGCTGTTGGTGAGTTAAAAACCGTCGAATGGCAGGGGAAACCCATTTTTATATTACATCGCTCGGAAGCGCAAATCGCAGAAATGCGTGCCTCAAACGGAAGTGAAATTGATCCAGAGCCCGATGAGAACCGGGTACAACGACCCGAGTGGTTAGTGGTAATTGGGTTGTGTACGCACCTGGGTTGTGTTCCCACACGAAAAAGCTGGGGGTGGTTTTGTCCATGCCATGGCAGTCGTTATGACAATAGTGGAAGAGTACTCAAGGGGCCGGCGCCGAAGAACCTGTATTTATTCCCTTATACTTTCATTTCGGATGATAAACTGTTACTGGGCAAAGATACGGTTTAGTTAAATTCATGCTTTTTTATCTGCGTGCATTAGCGTATATAATAAAAAAACACCCGCATACAATGCTGCGAAAGGTGGGTTTTGATGGCTAATTTTAAAGCCAGGTCAAGCAGGATTAAGACAGTATTATGACCCATATGCACTCGGCTATTTACGAAATTCGTTTTCATGGTAGAGGCGGACAAGGGGTTGTTTCTGCTGCCGCAGTGTTAGCATTGGCTGTATTTGAAAATGGTTATGAAACCCAGGCTTTCCCAAAATTCGGTTCAGAACGCAGGGGCGCACCTGTTGAAGCCTATGTTCGTATTGCTCAACGGCCGATTCGCACACATACACAAATTTACACCCCTGACGTTGTGATTATTCAGGATGCAACGTTAATGCATTGCGCATCAGTCTTTGATGGCTTAAAGCCCGGTGGCAATATTATTCTGAATTCGGCGGGCACGATAAAAACTCAGTTACTCAATCATGAGGCTTATCAATGCTTGACTATCGCTGCCAATGATATTGCGCAAAAACACCTTAGTCGCCCTTTACCCAATATGGTGTTGCTCGGTGCCTTTGCTGCCATTTCTGATTACGCCAGCATCAACACTTTAAAAACAGCCATAGCCGGACATCTGCAATCCAAGGGCAAAAAAATTGTGCAATCAAATGTTGACGCGATGATGGAAGGTTATGAAACAGCGATTAACGGTATTGGCACATGAGAAAATTACTTGAAGGATCGCGCGCGGTTGCGGAGGCGGTTCGTCTTTGTGAGCCGCAGGTTATTGCGGCTTACCCAATTACACCGCAAACCCATATCATTGAACACCTCGCCCAATTTGTTGCCGATGCCGAGTTACACGCGGAGTTTATTAATGCCGAAAGTGAGTTTGGCGCGATTTCCATTGTGCAGGGAGCGGTTGCAGCAGGATCGCGCGCATTTACCGCAAGCGCCTCTCAAGGTTTGCTCTTGATGACAGAGGTGCTGTTCAATATTGCGGGCATGCGTTTACCGGTGGTGATGGTTTGCGCAAACCGCGCTGTTAGTGCGCCAATCAATATTTTTTGTGATCATCAAGACAGCATGTCCGTTCGTGATGCAGGATGGATTCAGCTTTATGTTGAAACTAACCAGGAAGCAATGGACAGCATAGTCCAGGCGTATTACATAGCTGAACATTGCGAGCTGCCTGTTATGCTGTGTATGGATGGTTTTTTATTAACACACACATTTGAACCCGTGGAATTGCTGGATCAGGATACCGTCAAAAGCTATTTACCGACGTTTACATTTAATCGTATGTTGAGTCCTGATCAACCTCATACTTTAGGTGCTGGCAGCGAGCCCGAAAACTACCTTGAATACCGATATGCGCAGCATCAGGCAATGGATAAGTCGGCAACTATTGTCACGGCAGCGGGTGATAAATTTGCAGCGGCTTTTGGGCGTTCCTATGGTTTGCTTGATTGTTATTTTTCACAAGATGTTGAGACTGTATTTGTTACCCTGGGTTCAGCTATGGGCGTTGTACGCGATGTTGTTGATACGCTCAGAGCTCAAGGCGAAAGTGTTGGCGCCGTGCGTTTGCGCTGTTTTCGCCCTTTTCCCGCTGAGGCGTTGTTGGCAAAGCTTGAAAAATCTTGCCGTGTTATTGTACTGGAAAAAGCATTTAGCTGCGGTGCCAGCGGTATTGTCGCCACGGAATTAAGGGCAGCATTGCAGTTAGCGGGTGTTTCGCTATTGGTTCACGGTTATATTTGCGGATTGGGTGGCAGAGACTTGACGTGTAAGGTTGTTGAAAATATTTATCAGCAATCACTTGCAGGCCCAATTGCGCAAAGGCACGGCTTTGCGGGGATAAATGTCACCTCTTCTGAAGGAGGCGGTTAATGGATCGGCGTGATCGTTTTCGTCATAATATTCTGACATCAGGACACAGTGCCTGTTCAGGCTGCGGCGAAGCCATGGCATCAAGAATGGTAACGGATTTGATTGGGCCTGATGCGATTTATATCGGTGCTACCGGGTGTTTGCAGGTGTTTTCTTCACATAATCAGCGCTCGGCCTGGCAGGCTCCGTGGATGCATTCTGTTTTCTCCAACGCTGCCGCTGTTGCGGCGGGTGTTGAGGCGAGCTTGCAGGCCAGAGGCAAGAAAATACCCGTCGTGGTTCAAGCCGGTGATGGTGGCACTTTTGATATTGGCTTGCAATGTCTTTCAGGTATGATCGAACGCGGACACAATGTATTATTCGTCTGTTATGACAACGAGGCCTATATGAATACCGGCGTACAACGTTCCGGTTCCACCCCGCATGCGGTGCGTACCAGCACGTCACCTCCCGGTCGCGTTAGTGAAGGCAAACACCATGTCAAAAAAGATCTAATATCGATTATAGCCGCTCACCACATGCCCTATGCCGCAACGGCAACAGTGGCGTATTTTCCCGATTTGAAAGCCAAGGTTGAAAAAGCCTTGTCTATTGATGGGCCTAAATTTTTGCAGATTTTATCGCCATGCCCCTTGGGCTGGAATCATGATGCGGCTTTGTCTGTTCAGGTATCCCGACTGGCGGTCGAAACCGGCTTGTTTCCATTGGTTGAGCTGGAGCACGGTGAAGTCAGTCGTGTTATGCGTCTGAGTACGCAAAAGCCTGTTGAAGATTACCTAAAATTGCAAGGCCGGTTTTTGCATTTGTTTAACGATAAACAGGGCAAAACACAAATACGGCATATTCAGGCTTTGGCAGACACCAGAATCCGGCGGTATGGCTTGCTGGATGCTGATACCAACTGGACATCTGCAAGCGCGTCCATTGTCCAACGGGGTGGGCGCGGTACTTACCTACCTGTTGTTCCGGCTGGTATGTCTGATCACAATGCAAAGGCGCAAGGATGAGTAAATTATCCATCGATCCAGGCAGTAGCGTAACCAATCTCACAGGTAGTTGGCGTACCCAAACACCCGTTATGAAAAACAAATGGCCACCGTGTGGCCAGACTTGTCCTGCTAGCGAAGATATACAAGCGTGGCTTGCACTGGCCAGCGAGTCACAGTGGCAGGCAGCGTGGCGAAAATTAACTGCACGCAACCCGCTTCCTGCGGTGATGGGGCGCGTGTGTTATCACCCCTGCGAATCTGCTTGCAATCGAAAACATTTGGATAGTGCCGTAAACATTCATGCCATGGAGTATTTTCTTGGTGAAATGGCTTTGGCAAACGGTTGGCAGCACCAAAAGCTGAATGACAATGAAAATAACGCCACGGGTGGAAAGAAAATTGCGGTTGTTGGCGCTGGACCGGCCGGGCTTTCTTGTGCATATCAGTTAGCTTTGCGCGGCTACGCGGTTACCATTTTTGATGCAGCGGAGGAAGCCGGTGGTACCTTGTGGTCTGGCATTCCTGAATATCGTCTGCCTAAAAACATACTCAAGCAGGAGATCGAGGCCATATTGAAGCTTGGTGTAACACTTGTGTTAAATTGCACAATTGGTGATATTCACGGAAATGCACCTCATCCGCACAAGCGCATTAGTACTGAATCGCTGATAACAGATTACGATGCGATTTTTTTGGGTATTGGTGCGCTCAAGCCCCGACTTTTTCAAAACTCACAATATACCGATCAGCATGTGTTGACGGGGATGGATTTTTTGCGGCGAGTTAACCAGGGAGAAGAACTGTCCTTGCCAAAACGGGTTGCCGTAATTGGTGGTGGAAATACCGCGATTGATGTCGCCCGTTGCCTCAGACGCCTGGACTGTGATGTCACAGTTGTTTGTGCCCAGGATCCACATGGCGCACATCTCGCACACCCGGGCGCGGAAATACCCGCATCTGAGCTGGAAGTCACTCAGGCGCAACGTGAAGGTGTGGAAATAATTTACCGTACTGCGGTTTCTCGGCTGGTGTACAGTGGCAAACATTTAAACGGCGTTGAAACCTGTCGTGTTGACAAGATACATGATCGTCACGGCAACTTTAATCCGGTTTTATTTGAAGGCACTGAAACATTTATCGCAGCCAACCTGGTGATCTTTGCCATTGGTCAAGAGGTTGACTGGTGTGGTCTTGAACGCCTGATTGATTCAGGTTTATCCAAGGTGTTTATCGGCGGGGATGCAGCAGGCAATCCCCGTTTCGCAGCCACTGCCATTGGCAGCGGATTTGAAAACGCCATGTCGATTATTGACTATCTTTCAGGTCAAAAGCCATATTTTGACACCCACAAAAAAGCAGAAGTCACCTATAAAAACCTGAATTTATCTTACTATGCGCAATCACATCGCCAAACAGAAAATGCAGGCGAAAAAGAAAACAGCGGTTTTGTTGACACTATTTCCTTGAATGAATCGACTGCATGCAAAGAAGCGCTGCGTTGCCTAAGCTGTGGGGTTTGTTTTTATTGCGATAATTGTTGGCACTTTTGTCCTGATGCCGCCATCATCAAGCAAGCAGATAACTACACAATTGACTATGACTTTTGTAAAGGCTGCGGAATTTGTGCACAGGAATGTCCCTGCGGGTATATTGATATGCATACGGTTTTGCATGAATAAACGCAGGCGTAAAATAATTGCCAGCGCGAAAGCCTGGAACGGGTTTGTTTTTATTTTGGGGAGTTTACTATGGGGGTTGAAACAGATTACGCTTACGGCATGTGGGTAGTTGCTGCGTTTAATTTTGGGATCTTTTTATTCTTTATTCTCAGCTTTCTCAAGCCCAGAGGGGGACAGGAGTGGCGCAATATGGGCGTCGTTATGGCTTTCCTGGTTGCCTTGTTTGCAGAGATGTACGGTTTTCCACTCACCATATATTTTCTTTCCGGATGGCTGGGCGATGCCTATCCTGTGTTGCAACCTTTCAGTCACAAATACGGACACTTGTGGGTAGTTGTATTTGGTGGTTCCACTTTGGCATGGGCGGCTGTAATGGGCGGCAGTCTAGTACTAATGATTATGGGTTACACCTTATTGTCGAAAGGCTGGACCCAGATTCACAGTGCCCGTGGCGAGCTGGTAACAAATGGGATTTATGCTTATGCCCGTCACCCTCAATACACGGGATTGTTTTTGGTTATTATTGGTTTTTTAGTGCAATGGCCAACCTTTCTTACAGTCCTGATGGCACCTGTTCTTCTGTATGCTTATGTGCATCTGGCTAAAGTTGAAGAGCAACGGGCAATGGATGAATTTGGGGATGATTACCGCCGTTACGCAGAAAATACACCTTCGTTTTATCCACCAATCAAACAATGGGGGGCATTTTTGAGCGTTAAGCCAACAAACGCAGATGAATCATAGTTTACGGTTTTTGCGAGCTGATTTTACCCTAAAATACATCACTGTTTATCGCCGTTAACTCAGTTAGGTGCTATTATTAATATAGGTGAAGGAGAAAAATCATGACATGGTTACTCGAGAATTGGTTGGTTTTGCTGTTGATTGTGGCAATGATTTTAATGCATCTTGGGCACGGTGGGCATGGTGGTCACAACGGGCATAATAAATCAGGACGCAATAAGGCAGATAATCACAGACATTGAGCGTCAAAGCAGTGCAGTGTTGGCGGCGGCACAATTAACTTGCGTGTATGGCACAAGTTCGCGCTTGACAGTTTATGTAAAACTTAACGACGCCAGCAAGCATAAACAGACACGTTAAAACGCAAATGCCAATGGGTTCTGAAAACGGATTGTCTGCCTACTAATGATCTGCAACATTTGTATCTGAAATACACGAGGAGGCATTGTATGAAAGCAGTTGTCAAAGTCGGTAATAATCTCGTTAATACTAAAGTTCCGCTTTTTCTTTTTTTCCTGTTTTTCTTTTTGTCTTTTCCCCTGATGGCCAATACCCAGTCGAGTGCCGAAACACTTTTTAAGAAAAAATGTTCACTTTGTCACGGGATCAATACACAGAAACTCGGTCCTGCCATTTCTTCAATGCCAAATGATGCTGGCATGCTACGCAATATTATCCTTAACGGTAAAGCAGCCATGCCAGCCTATTCAGGAAAATTAACCGATACCCAGATAAGCGGATTGATCAAGTATATACTCGAAAATCAATAAGCCCGGTTGAGAATGACGGATAAGCCATATGTTGCTGAACGCGCGAAATAACAAAAAAAAAACTGGCTGGGGTATTTGGCGCTATTTTCTAGATGGCAAACCCGAGTATCTGGCGCGCCATTATTGGTGGGCTTATCTCTGGTCAGTGAGTGTTTGGTTTTTTGATCACCAACCGATTATCAACGCTATCCTTTTTGGCCAGTATCACAGGCTTTGTCAACGGGCAGTGAATGATTGCATGAAAAAAAGACCACAAGGCCGCTTTTTACAGCTTACTTGTGCTTACGGCAGTTTAACACCGTCTTTGATACGAAACATGGATGATGACTTGTATTTGATGGATGTTGCAGATATTCAATTGGCACTCACCGATAAAAAGCTTGAAGGCCCAGAACACAGGCGCTTGTTATCTGCGCGTATGAATGCAGAACGCCTGGCTTATTGTGAGAATGCATTCTCGACGGTACTGATTTTTTTTCTTTTACATGAATTGCCACCAGATGCCCGCAATCGCTGTCTTGCTGAAACTATTCGCGTACTTCAACCAGGTGGGCGTCTGATTATTGCTGAGTATGCAGCTTGTCCCAAAAAGCATTTTCTTTGGCGATTTTTGCCCACACGCGCTGTATTATTGTATCTGGAACCGTTTTTAGGCAGTTTTTGGAACATGGATTTGCCAGCCGCGTTGATGGAACAGGGAAGAAAACACGGTAAAGCGATTCAGCTAGTCGAAGAGTTTCATTGTTTCTTCGCGTTTTATCGGGTTTGTATTTTTGAAATAGCGCTTCCTCATAACGGTTTGGCCGGAGACAGATAATGAAAAATAAAGTACATACACAGTCATGTGAGATTATTGTTCCACGACGATTTTATGATTGCACGTTAAACGAAAAATTACTTTACACCTCATTTTTACTTATTGCCGGCATGGCGTATATTATGGCGCTTGCGTATCTCTATACCAGCTTTGAGTCCATTGACGGCAAGCCTGGCTTATCGGTTCAGGATGTTGCCGAAAATTATTATGGAAACCGAAGTGGTACCCGTTTGGAAGCAGCGATACGCGGGCCAATGTCCGCTTACATCGAGAATGAGCAGCGTAGCATAATTGTCGAGTGGCTTAAATCCGGTGCGCCACAGTCACAATTTGTTCCAGTCATTCAGCCTATTTTGGATGAAAATTGTAATGCCTGTCACAGCGACGCCTCCGGTTTACGTATTCCCGATTTTACCACTTATGAAAAAATCAAGCAGGTGGCCAATGTTGATACCGGGGTTTCTCTGCACAGCCTGATGCGCGTATCGCATATTCACTTGTTTGGTATCGCACTTGTTGCTTTATCAATCGGCCTGATATTTCGCTTTGCACTGCTGCCTCCCTGGTTTCAATATACACTGACATTGTTGCCGTTTGTTGCAATTCTTGCGGATATAGCTGCATGGTTTTTAACTAAGTGGGATCCGGTATATGCATACACTGTCATCACAGCCGGCGGTTTGCTTGGCTTGTCGTGGGCGTTGCAAATTTTGATATCACTCTACCAGATCTGGTTTTTGCGGTGCCGTACAGAGGAACCGTGTTTAGGCTCCCGTGTTTCACATGCTTTTTCAAAACAAGAAACCAACGAAAAAGGGAAATGAAAATCATTCAGAAATATTAATGGTAAGAATTAATGACAGCAAACAAGCATAATACGCAAACACAGGAAGAAAGGGCCGTAGTTGAAATTGCTGGTGCAGGTCCGGCAGGTTTGGCGGCCGCTATTACATTGGCGCGGGGTGGACGGCAAGTAATTGTCTATGAAACCCACAAGGAAGTCGGGCATCGTTTTGGTGGTGATTTTCAGGGGCTGGAAAACTGGACCACTCGAGAAAATGTATTCAGTGTATTGGAAAGTCAGGGAATCACCACGGATTTTACAGCACCGCCCGGGAACAACTGCACTATTTTTGATCCTAAGGGGAAAGCCTATCATGTGAAAAGCGATCAGCCACTGTTTTATCTTGTTGAACGAGGCCCGGGGCCGAATTCGTTTGACACGGCATTATTGAAGCAGGCCCGGTCCTTGGGTGTGGAAGTGCGTTTTAACACCCGCTTAAGGGAAATACGGGAAGAAGGCATTCTTGCCGCAGGTCCCCGCGCGGCAGATGCCATTGCTGTTGGTTATCATTTTAAAACCGATATGGCCGATGGGTATTGGGCCATTTGTGACAATGATTTGGCGCCACAGGGATACGCTTATCTTCTTGTGTATAATGGCAGGGGAACAGTTAAAACTTGTATGTTCTCGGGTTTTAAGCAGGAAAAGTTGTATCTGCAAAGAACAATTGCCGCATTTACCCGCTTGGTTGGGTTGAAAATGCAAGATCCCAAACCTCATGGTGGCAGTGGCAACTTTTACATACCTGACAGTGCGTATAGTGGATTGCATCCGCGGGTTGGTGAGCAAGCAGGGTTTCAGGATACCTTGTGGGGCTTTGGCATGCGCCTGGCCATCACCTCCGGTGTCTTGGCCGCACAAAGTATGTTAAGCGGCGAAAATTACGATACATTGTGGAAACGGGAGTTAAAGCCACAAATGGAAACATCTGTTGTTAATCGGGCTTTGTATAGCATTGTCAGTAATCAGGGGTTCAGTTGGTTTTTAAGGCATCTTGCATCTAAACCCAATGTGCGCGACTCTCTTCGTTGGCAATATCACGCATCTTTTGTTAAACGTGTGTTGAAACCCTGGGCTAATCGTCGTTTTGAAAGTCATCGCAAGGACGTCACTTGCAATCATGTGGATTGCCATTGCATCTGGTGTCGTGGTGAATGTTGTGTGCGCGACTAACTGTTCCAGAAGGAACAGCTGACTACTGGCGAATTGCAACGCACGTCAGGTAATGTTTAACGGTAAATAGCGAGAGGTTGATTGTTTTGGTTAGAGATCCTGTTTGTTTAACGGACCTTAATCCTCGCAATGCGGGAGCAGTGGCGGAACATCAAGGCCGCAGTTATTATTTTTGTTCTAGCAAATGCCAACAAAAATTTATTCAACAACCTGAAATATATTTGCACAACGCATCAAGTATGCGCCTTACCGTCGGCGTGATGGGTTCAGCAAGTAATGAGTCAGCACCTGATATTAAAAGGCTGGCTTATGCATTAGGTGAAGAAATTGCCAAGCGTGGATATGTGCTAATTACAGGTGCATGTCCGGGGTTGCCTTATCAATGTGCAAAAGGCGCAATGAGTCAAGGAGGGCTTTCTATTGGTATTTCACCGGCACTCAGTTTGGATGAACATTTACACAAATATCATTCCCCTTCAGACAGTTTTGATTTGTTGATATATACCGGCAGTGGTTTAATGGGTCGTGAGGTTACCAATATTCGCTCCAGTGATATGGTGGTTATTATCGGTGGGCGTTCCGGTACCTTGGGTGAATTTGCAATTGCATATGATGAGGGAAAATTGATTGGTGTATTGCAAGGCAGTGGTGGTATTAGCGATAAAATTCCGGACATTATTGACAGCTTTGGTGACAAAGACAATGGTGCTCATATGATTTATGACTCAGATCCGCACCAATTAATGACAAAGTTGTCAAAAACCTATACTGAATTACACTACAGAAAACCGTCGTGCTTTTGTAATGACAGCATTGAAGCAGCAGGATAAATCGTGACAGTTGACAATATGATATTCACTGAAATAGATCCGTCCAGAAAAATGAAAATAGGTGCTGTTTTGAGTTCCGGTGGCGGGCGAGGTGTGTATGCCCATACCGGTTTTCTTATTGCACTGGAAAATATGGGAATTGAAATTGCCGCTGTCGCCGGATGCAGTGCCGGTGCCCTGGTTGGGGGTATTTATGCCAGTGGAACAGATTTACAGCAATGGGCCGAAACGATAGCAAAGGTTAAATCCAACCAGTTTTGGACGCCAGATTCATGGGTCAGGTTTTTTTGGCAAATGATTGCACACAAAGGGCGAGGATATACTGGTTTATCCGATAATAAAGCGGCAATTAATTTTATTCGCAATAATCTGGCCGTGCAAACATTTGAAGAATGTCGAATTCCCTTTTACAGCCTTGCAACAAATCTCACCCAAGGCGAGAAGACCTTGTTTTCTACCGGTGACTTGGCACCAAGGATTATGGCGAGTGCTGCCATGCCGGTGTTATACCGGCCAGTCGAAATTGATGGGGCGCTATTTTGTGATGGCGCAACAATTGAATTGTCGTCCACAGAAGCAATTTGTTGTCGCTATCATCTAGATGCGTTGATTGTGCATCATACGGCGGCAAACCGGGAAGGTCCGGCAGGTTTGAAAAACGCGCTCGAACAACCCTGGTCATTGGCAGAGATATTAAATTTGCTGTTGTATCGAAATCGTCCGTGGTATTTGAGTGAACAGCCTTTTGTGTTTCATCACTGTCGCTGTGGTTGTGGCGTTCCCGTCTTGGTTGTAGAGCCTAAGTTGCCGGATTTATCATGGCCGCTTAGCAAGGGTGGGGTGGATGTTCAGATGGAAGCGCAGTTACAGACAGAAACGATACTGGAACCTTATATTGATGCACTTTTAAAAGACACTCGACAGTTGCGTTTGTAGATCCTTTAGCTTTATCGATTCAGTTTGCGGGTAGATGTGCAGTCTGTGGAATTGTGCTGATGTTGACTTTAGCCTGAATGAATGCCCGTTAGGCGGATTTAATCCGATGCTTCCTGGTATTATCCAATTTCTTTTCGCGCCGCGCTGTTTTCCAAGCCAACCATAATTTTCTCAACGGTGTGAGCTTAATTCTGTGCTCAAGAACACGGTAACCATCTAGCTCTATTTCATGCAAGGTGGCTTGATATATTTCCGCCATGATGATGCCGGTACGTTGCGCATAACGGTCTTCTTGGGGTAACAGCTCAAATGCGTTTGCATAATGCTTATTAGCACGTTCAATCTGAAATTTTAACAGCTTGACAATATTATCGGTTGTTTTGCCGGCCAGCAGATCATCATTTGTGACATTAAACTTTTCTAGCTCGTCCTGGGGGAGATAGACTCGACCGCGCTGAACATCTTCATAAACATCACGGGTGATGTTGGTGAGTTGAAAAGCCATACCCAGTTCATGGGCGTATTTTAGCGTTTTACGATTTTTGTAACCAAAAATTTCAACCGTTAGTAAGCCCACTACACTGGCAACACGATAACAATATAATTGAAGTTCCTTAAATGTGGGATAAACGTCAAATTCAAGATCCATTGCCATACCGTCAATAATTTCAACGAAATACTCTTCGGCAAGGTTGAAATGTTTAATATGTTCTTGCAGCGCAATTGCCACCGGATGGGTGGGCATTCCGTGAAATATACGAGTAACTTCCTGGCGCCACCAGTGTAATTTGGTTTGCGCAACCGTATGATCGGAAATTTCGTCAACAACATCGTCAACTTCGCGGCAAAACGCATAAAGTGCAACAATTGCATTACGTTTTTTTTCGGGCAAAAAACGAAAACTGTAGTAAAAACTGGAGCCGCTTTTAGCTGCCTTGTTCTGGCAATATTCTTGTGGAGTCATGGCTGATGTGCTTTTTTTTCTAATACGGTTTTTTCTGCGTCGTGTTTAGTTGAAGATATTTCTTGTTGAATTGGGCGTGAGATTTTTTCTACTGGCTCTGCCGGGGTTAATTCCTTTTTTGTTTCTATGCCCAATTCTTTAAATTTTCTGGCATTTGGTAAAATTCGTGATGAAAAGGAGCCAACAGCCTTGTTGTAATGACTGACACTCTGGTCAAGGCTTTTACCTATTTTTGACAAGCTTTCAGCAAAGGTAGCCATTCGACCATACATTTCCTCACCGAGTTTCTTTATTTTTTCCGCGTTTTCAGCCAGAATCTCCTGCCGCCAGCCAAATGCCACTGCTCGCAAGAGTGCCACAAAACTGGTAGGCGTTGCAATAATGACTTTGTTTTTTAAAGCATCTTCTATGAGAGAACGGTCCAGGTCCAGTGCTGCTGTTAAAAATTGCTCACCTGGAATGAACAACACGACGAAATCCGGAGATTGGCTGAACTGATGCCAGTAGGACTTGCTCGCCAGTTCTTTGATCCGTTGCTTGACATGTTTTAAATGGCGCTGAAGTGCTTTCTGTTTTTCGGCATCATTATTGGCTTCCACGGCGTCAAGATAAGCATCGAGCGGGGTTTTGCTGTCGACAATAATTTCCCGGCCAGCGGGCAGGCGAACAATCATATCGGGACGCAGTCTGGCACCCTCATCATCGTGTACAGTGGTCTGCTCGGTGAAGTCACAATGCGCTACCAAACCGGCAAGCTCGGCAAGACGTTTCAATGTCATTTCTCCCCAACGGCCACGAACTTCAGGTCTGCGAAAGGCTTGTACCAGGTTTCGGGTTTCAGCGTTTAAGGTTTTTTGCGAGGCGGCCATACTCTCCAGGTGCTTAGACAAGGCACCGTGAGCTTCCTTGCGCTCTTTCTCCATTTCTTGCAACTGGCTACGGGTTTTCTCCATTGTTTCATGGATAGGTTTGATTAAATCGCCAAAAGCACTTTCTTTTTTCTCCAGTTCATTTTTTGCTTGTTGCTGGTACTGATGAAGATTTTCCTTCGCCAGTTGCAAAAAGTCCTTGCTGGACTGTTTTAGCATTTGTGCCGACAGAGCTTCGAATTTTTCTGTCAGTTGTTGCTTTTGATCGTTAAAATAGGCAAGGCTTTGTTCAGTTATTTGTTTTTCAGCATCAAGTTTAGCGTTTAGTTGGGCATTTTTTGTTGACAAATCAAGTATTTTTTTCTGATGGCGAAAACCGGATACAAGAAAGCCAATAAAAACACCAAACAGCAACGAGGCGATTGTGATAATCAATAAAGTAACGGAAGAAATATGGTTTAAAGACTGCATTTTATAATAATGTCAATAATTCGAGTGGCTGATAAATGGCGTAATCCGCCTGCCAGTCCTGAGGATCGTCATCTTCACATATATAACCAAACAGTGCGGCTACGGTGGTCATTCCTGCTGCACGGCCAGCTACAATATCCCGTTCGGCATCGCCAACGTAGTAGCAGTCGCTGGGATGCACGTTGGCTTGTTGACAAGCGTAATACATGGGTTGAGGATGGGGTTTGTTTTTACTTGTTGTATCACCACTTACGATGCAAGCAGCGCGCTGGGAAAGGCTTAGCGCATCCATTAATGGTTCGGTTAACCAGCCTGGCTTGTTGGTTACAACCCCCCATTTATGGTTATTGTTTTCCAGTGTTGTCAGCAGTTCTTCGGTACCGGGAAACAATTTGGTTTCGCGGGCAATATTTTCAAGATAGATATCCAGCAATTGCTGGCGTACGGTTTGATAAAATGGACTCTCAGGGCCAAAGCCAAAACCAAGCTTGATTAATGCGATTCCGCCATGTGAAACCACGGGCCTTATTTTCTCAAATGCCAATGTCTTCCTGTGATTCAGTTTCAGCGTTTCGTTGAGCGCAAAAGCCAAATCCGGTGCAGTGTCGGCAAGTGTGCCATCAAGGTCAAATAGAATGGTGGTCTGTGTCATGAATTTGCTGATACAGTGTTATCGCCTGATTAACGTTTGTATGCGTGCAGCATGTAGTTGATGGAGACGTCGGAAGTGATCGCGTAATTTTTTGTTATCGGGTTGTAACTCAGACCTTTTATGGCATTTAAGGCGAGGGCATTTTCACGCATCCATTGTGATAACTCAGACGGTTTTATGAATTTCTTATAGTCATGGGTACCGGGTGTGAGCATTTTTAAGATATATTCAGCGCCGATGATTGCATGTGCATAGGACTTGGCATTTCTATTTAGTGTTGAAAAAAACACGTCCCCTTCGGCTTTCACCAACTTTGCACAAGATGAGATAACTGAAACTGGATCCGGGACGTGTTCCAGCATTTCCATGCAAGTCACGATATCAAATTTTGCCGGGTACTTTTCAGCAAATGCCTCCACTGAAATTTGTTCGTATTTCACATTAACGTTGCTTTCGAGCATATGCAATTTAGCAACTTGTATTGGTCCTGGCCCCATATCTATGCCGTAAACACGTGCACCGGCCTTTGCCATTGCCTCTGTCAGTATGCCCCCACCACAGCCCACATCCAACACCGTTTTTCCGGTTAATGGTGCGTGATTGTTAATAAACTGAAGTCTTAAGGGGTTTATTTCGTGCAGTGGTTTAAATTCGCTTTCGGTATCCCACCAACGAAATGCGACCTCATCAAACTTGGCTATTTCCCGGGGGTCGATATTTTCTTGTGTAATTTCGGCAGTATTCGTCATTGCGGGCGCTTCTCTTAAGTTTTTTGTCTGGTGTGTCAGCTCGTTTGGAGCTTGTTTTTCCAGTTATCAGAAATAAATTGCAGGTGTATTTCATCCAAGGTGGTGAGTGCTCGGTTATTCAGCAAGCATTTGCCATCGACCCAAACATGACTCACCTGGGAACGGGATGCGGAATACACGATTTGTGACACCGGATGATACAAAGGTTGTGTTTCAATATCGGATAAATCAATGGCTGTGATATCAGCGGCTTTGCCTTTTTCCAGCGAGCCGGTTAGCTCGTCAATGCCAAGTGCCCTTGCACCGTTAATGGTGGCCATTGCCAGGGCCTGTTCGGCGGAAAGCGCAGTGGCATCACCTGAAACAGCTTTTGCCAGCATTGCGGCCGACCTCATTTCACCTAACATATCAAGGTCGTTGTTACTTGCGGCCCCATCGGTACCGAGGGAAAGATTGACGCCTGCTTGTTGCAGTTTGTGTGTCGGGCAAAAACCGCTAGCGAGTTTCATATTTGATTCGGGGCAATGCACAATATGCACGCCTTTTTTTGCACAAATCTGTATTTCTTCATCGGTTAATTGGGTCATATGAACGGCCATTAGACGAGGGGAAAGCATGCCCAACTGATTTAAACGGGCGAGTGGCCGGGTTTTGGTGTTCTCCAAGGCTTGCTGAATCTCAAAAGCGGTTTCATGTACGTGCATGTGCACTGGAATATCCAGTTCCTCCGCATAGGAGGCAATTTTTTTCAACGGCTCGTCTGAAACAGTGTAAGGTGCATGGGGGGCAAGTGCGGTGTTTATTCGTTCACTGTGGCGTAACTTGTCATGCAGTGCGATGCCTTTTTCAAGGTATTCGTTTGCGTTTGCCGCCCATACAGTTGGAAAATCAATCACGATAAGTCCAATGGTTGCACGAATACCGGCTTCATCACAGGCTTTAGCGGCTTCATCGGGGAAGAAATACATATCATTAATGGTAGTGACACCACCGCGCAATGATTCTGCAATGGCAAGCTGAGTACCTTGATAGACGAACTCGGCATTTACCCATTTTGCCTCGGCAGGCCAAATGTGATTTTGCAACCAGTCCATTAACGGCAAATCGTCAGCATACCCGCGTAAAATGTTCATTGCCGCATGCATATGAGTATTGATCAAGCCCGGGATAAGTGCATGTACGTTCAAGTCACGGGTATCATCGCTTATGTATTTTTTTTCGGCTTTCCCGGTGGGTAATATATCCAGAATTTTGCCGCCGCTAACAGCGAGAGAATGGTTTTCCAGTACATTATGCGCCGGGTTAACCGGAATAACCCACCGCGCATGAATTAAGGTTTCGACTTTTTTCATTCTTGTTTAATGCTGATATCCGCCGGTGCCATGTGCATGGCCGTGATCTTTTTCTTCCTTTGTTGGTTCACGGACTTCAAGCACTTCAATATCAAAATTTAAATGCACATCAGCAAGAGCATGGTTGCCATCCACAGTGAGTTGGTCTCCGTCGATGGCCGTAACGGTAATAACGTGCATTTGCCCATTTCCGCTTTCTGCATGAAATTGCATGCCGACTTCAATTTCATCGACGCCTTCAAACATGTCACGGGGCACAACCTGTGTCAGTTCCTCCAGGCGTTTGCCATAGCCATCTTCGGGAGCTATACGTACACTGAATTTATCACCACTTTCCTTGCCGGCTAATGCGTCTTCCAAACCCGGTATAATATGACCTGTGCCAAAGATAAATGCTAACGGATCGCTACCGCTTGAGCTATCGATGGTTTCACCTTCGTCGTTGGTTAATGTGTAATCAATCACTACTACTTTGTTGTCTGCTATTTGCATCTTCGCTCTCTTTAGCTGTTTACCAAGCCTTATACCATGGTGTGTGTGAATTAAAGCGCCTTAAAAAATCTGCGACAAATTATAGCGTTTTCATACCGGAAACGCCATTTTCTCAAGGTTTGTAAAGTATTTACCGGAATAGTCGTTATTTTCACTAATAATGGATATTCCTGTCTGAAAAACCATGGTGTAAAAATGAATGCATTGGGTATAAATATTGAGTTTGATAAAGATAAGGTCTGTCAATACCTGCCTTTGATTGTCTCAGGCGTTTGTGCGGTATTTTATGTTATTTCAATTTTTCTCAATATAACATGGATTTATACTGCATTATTAATGCTTGCAGTAGGCTTGCTAGGGAGTGTCAGTAGCCGGTTTATTGCCCAAAAAAAGGCGGAAAACCAGCTCGTTCCAATTACTGATACTGTAGCGGATGTGTTTGAAGAAACCGAGCCCAGCGAAGCACTTTTGCAGAATTTGGAGACAATTGTTGTCATGGTGAACGAGCTGCTATCCCGTCAAATTGAATCCTCACGGATACAATCCGAAGATGCAGTTACCGCCATAATTGATCGGATTGTGCGATTGAATGAGGACGTCAGTCGATTTGCTGTTGATCACAAGCTGCAAAATGACACTGTTTTGCAAAGTATGCTGTCGCAATTGTCGGACATTTTAGTCTCGTTTCAGTTTCAGGATCGTACCAGTCAGATTTTGTATCACGTATCAAATTCCCTTAGCCTGTTTGTCGCTGAAGTTAAAAGCGTTCAGGCTTTGCGGAAAAAACAAGGCCAGCCGGACTATGACAGGGATACCATGCTTGGGAAAATTTCCCAGGGCTTTACCCTGAGCGAGCAACGCGCAATCCTAAATACCGGTTTTCAATCCCCCGTCAAAAATAATGTCGAGTTATTTTAAGCCATTCGCCTGCAATGTTGTTTTTTTGATATGCTTGATCCTGCTATGGTGCAAAACACCTTATCGATGATATTCACAGTTGGGGTGTATGGCTTGAAGTGGAAATTCGAAAATAGCAGCCTGGGCCCCCGATTAAAAACTATAAAATGGTGCGCAACCTAAATGATAAATAGAATACCATTAGCCTCATTGTTTATGGCATAAGGAAATAAATTTGTGCAAATTTGGGTAGATGCCGACGCTTGTCCCGTCGTTATAAAAGAAATGCTTTATCGCGCCGCCGCTAAGCGAAAAATTATCACCACCTTTGTTGCTAATCAGGCTTTAACATTACCTCGATCGCCTTTTTTAAAAAAAATCCGAGTCGGTGCGGGATTTGATGTGGCTGATGATTATATAACAGCCCACGTACAACAAGGTGATCTGGTCATTACGGCGGATATCCCTTTGGCTGCGGATGTGATAGCCAAAGAAGCTCACGCCCTGAATCCACGTGGTACTTTGTATAACAAAAACAATATTGGTCAACGACTCAGTATGCGTAATTTTCTTGAAGATGTTCGAAACAGTGGTGTTCAAACCGGCGGGCCTGCGCCTATCAGTGGCACAGATAAACAGGCATTTGGGAATGCACTGGATCGATTTTTAACAAAAGCGCTGTCTTGATTATCATAGCTATGAATCATATTCGTTCCCAAACTATTTTCAGAGGTTGAGAGATGAACAAAAGCATACAGGTTAAAGATTTGCTGCAAGGTGTAGTGAAAATAAATCACAGCATAAGGATTAGTGGCTGGGTTCGCAGTCGTCGGGACTCCAAAGCTGGGTTTTCATTTTTGAACCTGCATGATGGATCTTGTTTTGACGGCATACAAGTGGTGGCCGATGCTGAACTGGACAATTATCAAAACCAGATTTTAAAACTCACAACCGGTTGCAGCTGTACGGTTGAGGGAAAACTTGTAGAGAGTCAGGGGAAAGGCCAAAAGCTTGAGATTCAAGCTACTAATATAAGCGTATTGGGCTGGATTGATGACCCGGATAAATACCCGATTGCAAAAAAACGCCACAGTTTCGAGTATTTGCGCACAGTCGCGCATTTGCGCCCCAGGACAAATGTGTTTGGTGCTGTTACTCGCGTGCGTAATAGCGCGGCATTTGCTATTCACAGCTATTTTAATCAGAATAATTTTGTTTGGGTTAACACCCCCATTATTACCGCAAGTGATTGTGAAGGCGCGGGTGAATTATTTCGTGTCAGCACCCTGGATTTGCTAAACATGCCAAAGGCAAAGCAGGTGGATTTTGCTGATGATTTCTTTGGTTCAGCAACCTATTTAACAGTGTCTGGACAACTCAATGTCGAATCATACTGCATGGCAATGTCTCGAGTTTATACCTTCGGCCCGACTTTTCGGGCAGAAAATTCAAACACCAGCCGCCATCTTGCCGAATTCTGGATGGTAGAACCGGAAATTGCTTTTGCCAATCTTGAAGATGATGCTGCCTTGGCTGAAGATTTTCTCAAATTTGTTATCGCTAAGGTGCTGGAAGAATGCAGAGATGATATTGCTTTTTTTAACCAGCATGTGGATAAAACATTAATTCAACGATTGGAAAAAGTGTGTGAATCCGGCTTTGATCATATTGAATATACCGAGGCCATAGATTTGCTGATTAAATCAGGGAAAAAGTTTGATTTTCCGGTTAAGTGGGGGCTTGATATGCAATCCGAGCACGAACGCTTTTTATGTGAACAATACTTTAAAGGCCCGGTTGTTGTTAAAAATTACCCTGAGTCAATTAAATCCTTTTATATGCGCAGAAACGATGATGAAAAAACCTGTGCAGCAATGGATCTACTCGTACCGGGTATTGGTGAACTAATCGGGGGCAGCCAACGGGAAGAGCGACTGGATATTCTCGATTCAAAAATGCCGGACGAAAAACTCAAACAAGAGCTCTGGTGGTATCGCGAATTGAGGCAGTATGGCACTGTGCCACATGCGGGATTTGGTTTGGGGTTTGAACGATTTATCAGTTACATAACCGGAATGGAGAATGTCAGGGATGCTATTCCTTTTCCCAGGGTTCCGGGTAGTGCCCCATTTTGATTGTCATGAAGGGCAAGCAAGTACATGAGTGGATTATTGCTGTGTTTGTTTGTTCAAACCATGCTCCACTGCAATGACAGCAGCTTCCACTCGGGAGTGAATGTTCAGTTTCCGTAAAATTGATTTTACATGTAGTTTAACAGTGCCATCTGAAATATTGAGAATTCGCGCGATGTGTTTATTGCTGCCCCCATCGGCCAGGTGAATAATAATTTCCCGTTCACGCGGGGTTAAGGTGGAAATAATATCATCAGTGCAGGATTTATTCGCTTTACCTTGGACCACTCGCGCGAGTACACCGGCCAGTTCAGGCGCAACCATAATTTCATCTTGCTGAATTGCGTAAAGTGATTTGATTAATTCGTCAGGCTGCATATCCTTGAGCAGATAACCTTGGGCACCAAGTCTCATGGCTTCGGCGACATCACTGTCATCACGGCTGGTGGTTACCATGACAACGCGTACTTGCGGTGAGTGTGTTTTTATCAATTTCAGCACGGCGAGACCATTGGGTTCCGGCATGCGAATATCGAGGATAACAATGTCAGGCAGTAGTTCCTTGACCAAATTGATACCTTCTCTTCCTTCTTGCACCGAGGCAATTACGTCGATATTTCTTCGTGACAGCAATTCCGCTAACCCAGCTCTAAACAGGCTATGATCATCAATAAGCAATACGCGTAATGGCTTGTTCATCCTTTTTTCCTTATCGTATTTTACATTATTGCCATTCAACCGAATTCAATGAGGTGAAACTGCTTGTATAGCTGGCATGTTAATCACACTGTCAAAACTTGATTTGCTTTTAACAAAAAAATCCAGTGAAATGCGGGTACCTTCGTCAGCATCACTTTCAATCGATAACGTGCCATTGATGTGATTCGCACGTTCTTTAATAATAGACAAGCCTATGTGTTCACCGGGTTTAGATTGGGATACCACTTGCGCAAGGGATTCGCGCATGCCGATTCCGTCATCTTCAATAATGAGATGCCATTTTTTATGATTTTCTCGAATCATGATTCTGACATTTTTTGCCTTGCTGTGTTTTCGAATATTACTCAGCGCTTCTTGTACTATGTGTAATACCTGTACTTCGTAATTTGGTGGCAATGTCATGCCATTGCTTTCGTCTTGAAAGTAGCAGGCGATATTATTTTCTGATTGCAGGTTTTGACTCAGCTCTGCAATAGCCGGGATAAGACCGCGTTCGTCCATGTTAATGCGAAAATGATCAAGCAAATCGCGTAAATCATCGTTGGCTTTGTTCAGTCCGTTATCAAGGGCTGACAATTCCTTGAAAAACAAATCAAATTCTCTTTTTTCAAAGCTATCCCTGAGAAAACGGGTTTGAAACTTGAGACTTACCAGGGTTTGCGCTAAAGAATCGTGCAACTCATGTGATAAAAATGTGCGTTCTTCCATAAGCGCGACTCTTTTTGCTTGTGTTTCCAGATTATGTTTGGCAATTGCAATTCCAAGATTTTGCCCAATGCTGGTTAGCAAGCCGTCGAGCTCTTCCCGTTCGCTAAGCGCAGATTCATGCACATAAAAATTGTAAATCCCGAGGCATTTTCCCCGATACATCATTGGCACGGCAATTGTTGTCAGTGAGTCGTCATTTAAAATGGATTTTTTTATGCGTTTTTCACATTGCAAAATGGGCTGAGATTTTATTTTTCCATCGGTTACTGAAGCACCGCAAATACAGGCTTCCAGCGAGACGCAGTTTTCCGCTTCGATGGCGTCCTGACTCATGCCAGACTGGGAGATTAGACGCAATTTGTTGTCAGCAGTGAGTATGCGAACGGATGCGCCTTTGGCGTGCGTCAGATTTTTCAGTGTAAACAAAAAATGTGACAGAAGCGCTTCAAGATCTTTTGATTGATTAATGCTTTTAGCCACATCATAAAGAATGGAAAGTGAATCTGATTTTTGTTTGGCGCGAAAGCTTTGCACACGTACCTGTTCTTTCATGTCTTGGGTTAAGGTTTTCAAAGAATCGCTTAGGCTATTGATGTCTTTTGTTAATGCGTAAAACTCGTCGTGAATTTTCGGCGTTGGTATTTTTGCCATGAGATTTCCTCCTCTCATGCGTATTGCCCAATGCCTGACGTGAGTTAGTGGAATAATCAAGTTTTGTTGAACATGCTGAAACAAACGGATGGTGAGATACAGGGAAACAACCACTAGCAGCATTTGTACGCTGATAACATATGCACTTAAATGAGGAAAAAACCAGTAAAACGAATAAGTTAGCAGCAGCACAGACAAACAGGCCAGGAGCCCGTGAAAAGGCCAGTAAATTCCGGCACTTTTAAGGCTTTCCCGGCTTTTGCTGAACCAGCCCTTAGCAGGTGGAATCATCCAACGTGACAAGCTGGAAAGGTTAAAGGCTTCTATAAATTTGGATATCATTGTTTTACTTATTATTTGCAAGTCTGCAATGTATGCACAAAGATTTCTGCAAGTGTTAAATCGAGAAAGTAACTCAACACCTATGACAAGTATGCCACAATCCGTTTTTATTTCTATGGTTTTATACCTAGTGAGAAGTGCTTGTCTCAGGCGATAGAATAATTTTATATCCGTATAACTTGCTATCAAAGGCTGTTTTTCGTGAAGGCTGGGAGAAGCACTTTGGATCAGCAGTCATTAGTGCCCATAGCTTAATTATATTATCGCCGGCAACGCAGCTATTCTTTTCTTTCCTTGTCTTGGCTTTAATAAGTCCAAATTAATGACTTTTTCACTAATGATTATGCCTGTTTTCCCGATATAGCTATAACAAGTATCAAAAAAAGTGAAAGGATCGCGACAATGGCCGAGCATGCAAAAGAAATAATGACGTTTCGAACAGGCGCTTCCCTGTTTGGTGTACCAATTCAAAACGTACTTTCCATATTGGGGGAGTCGGATAAATTGTTTTGCAAGGCTTTCAAGTCCAAAGAAGCCCTGGGTGTTATTGAATATCGTGGTACACCTGTCTCTGTGATTGATCTTGCCATTGCCGGAAATATCACATCGGACAGTATTCTTAAAAGCGAATTGATTGATCTTTTGCAGGCCAGAGAGCAGGACCACATCGCCTGGTTGGCAGCATTGGAAAAGGCCATTGTTGAAAATGCGCCATTTACCTTAAGTAAAGACCCAAAGACATGTGAATTTGGGCGTTGGTATGACACTTTTGAGACCCAAGACCAGGATTTACAAGAAATAGTCCTGGAATTTCAGGATCCCCACATTAAGATTCATGCGATTGCCGATACGTTATTGACATTAACTGCCCAAGGTGAAAAAGAGAAAGCCTTGGAGTTACTTCAAGTCGAGCGGGAAACCACCTTTGTCAAATTACGCAGCTTGTTTGCAAGGGCAATTGGACAATTAAAAGGCTCAATAAAGCCGGTTTTTATTTATTTAACAATGGACGGTGTAACGCCATGTGCTGCGATGCGTGTGGATGAAATTGCAGATGTTCATGCTGTAAGTGAAAACGCCTTTGTGCCAATGAAAGACATGGCGTTGCCTCAGGTTAATAATATGGATTACATAAAAGGTTTTGTTAAAATGGGAGAAAAAGGTGACTGTTTGCTGATTGATGTAGAAACCCTTACCAATCACCGTGCGCTGCAAATCCCTCAACAGAAATCGGCATAATCTGAATTTTTACATGTATTGGTTTCGAGTTAATCTGGCAGTTAAATGTTTTTCTTGATAATTGTCAGATCAGGTCGCAACCACTACAAGTTTAAGCTTTGCTTTCATCAAAATCGTCCTCGATGCTCGATTGAATTGCACTTTGTTCTTGCAGTTTTTCAACCTCTTCTGAAAGCCGCTCTCTTTCCAGCTCGAGCATTTGCATGCTGTGATTGACTTCTTTATTGCTTTGTTCAATTTTGTTGGTGAAATTGATCAGTGGCTCTTTTTCCTGATTATTGACACGTAAGTTTTTTACGGAATCTTTTAATCCGTTAAGCAAGTCTTCCTGCTGATTTAATATATCAAGAATATCCTTGGCGTCGTCATTATTAGAGGTATTAAGTGGCTTGTTATGTATGGCTTCTTCTTCAAGTGCATCATAAGCTTGTTCCAGTTGCGCAAGTTCTTGGGTCAAGCGCTCCTTTGAGGCTTCCATCTCGTCCATCATGGCACCGAGACTTGCTTCCTGGGCTTCCTGTTGCTTCAAGAGGTCACGTAGTTTTTCAGCTTCGCCAGCCTCCAGTTCAAGATCCTTTAGTGACGATTTCAATTCGTTATATGTGTCATCTAGTGTTTGATAGGCCAACTCCATTTCTTTGCTCATGGATTCGTACTGGGCCATGGTTTTCAGGCGTTTTTTTAATTCACTTATTTCCGCTTTCGCTTCTTTCATTGCAGCATCGGTGGCACCACCGCCAGTTTGCGCAGTTGAGCCAATACCATCACCATGATCTTTATCAATGGCAAGTTTTATTATTTCAATATCCGGTGGCTCTTTTATGATTTCCACTTCTTTCCATTTTAAAAGCATTTCTTTAATGCGGTGATTTATGTCTTCCCAGTAGCGAATGTCTGGGTCAATGGTGGTGGCAAAATCTCGCTCCAGGACTAACCAGTTTAGTCGTGCGGCCATGTTTTGCCGGGTTCGATAAGCTGACATATCACCATCGGCAGCGGCTTTTTCAAAACCGGAGGCAAATGCACGGGTTTGTTTTATCAATCGTTGGAGGTATTTTCTCAGAAAGGCATCCGGGCGAGTGTTTGCCATATAATAAGGGCGGTATTTTTTAACATAAAAGGCCAGAACTATGGCAATGACAAAGAGAATAAATACCAGTTCGAGTACGCTGAGAAACAGCAGAAAATTCATTGTTATCATGACTTATATTCCTTCTTTTATTTTAACGGAATATACACATGTGTGATATTGAGAAAAATTAATTGGCATTTTTCTCATTTTCCAGAATTGAAGTTAATTCGCTTTCCAGTTCTGCTTCGGATATTGATGTAGTCAGATTATCTTCCGGTTCAAGCTCCATATCGCTCGGATTACGCTCGGACTCAGCAAATTCCTCGGTTTTGGATGTTATTGAATCTTCTTCGTTGTCATCTTTTTCATTGGCAGTGTCTTTGGCTTTTTGCTTTTGTTTTTTTCTATGCCACAAATAATATCCGCCTCCCAGTAAAATCAGAAACACATTAAAGCTGATAAATGCAATTACAGCGTCTTTTACCCCAAACTTACTGTTTGCCTTGAGTTCATCATCTTCATTCATTGCATTGCCGTGCTCGTTGTCCTCAAAACCGAGGTCTGCGGGCATCTCCGCTTGCTGATTGTTTATATCGTCCAAACCTGCTTGCCGAGACTGGGTATGTGCCTCAGCAGGTTTGGTATCGCGTTGCGTTGTTTCCGTCTCGGTCTTTCCAATAAGGGGGGCAGCTTCAGCGCTGTTTTCACTGGCAGTATCTGAAGCCGCTGACAGGTTTGATGCGGTTTTCGCCGAGTTGCTTTCTTCACCGGCGGTATCAGCGAGTGATTTTTTTTCTGTTTGATTATTGTCTTCATTGTCCAATTGAAGGCTGAACGGGGATTTTACCTTACCTCCATTTACATCAATAAACAGCGTTTTTTTTCGATCAAAGGTTTCGCCTTTGGCTGTTACTTCAATTTTGTAGGGGCCTTGTTTTTCAAAAGCGTAACTGATGCCATAAATACCGTCTTTTTTCTCACTGCCAATTTCTGATCCATCATCAACCAAGCTATTTTCAATCGTGGCTCCCGTCGGCGAAGTGACTTTGACACTGAATCTTGTGGCATTAAGCAAAGCGCTGTTGGTAATGCGACGATTTTTGTTCTTGAGTAGAGCCTGAATATGCAGGGGGGTCCCGGATTCGGCACGTTGTTTGGTACTAGTTGCCTCAAGCTTGATATCCGATACAATGTATGCCTTGTTTCCGCCCTCACTGAACTTGATCAGCCAATACCCTGGTGCAGGATCTGTAATCGTTACAAGATCAAACTTTCGCGCTTTGTACCATTTGACCTTGCTACTGTGATTTTTCCGGGTAAGTTCTTCACCCTCAGGGGATTGAATGGCAATGACAGTGTTGTATTTGTATTTGGAGGCAACAATCGTCACTTCTTTTACCGCTTTGTCCACCACAAAACTGTCTTCATCCAATGGCAGCATATCCGGATTTTTCGTCCGCTCGAACATGTTTTCAAATACCTGGTGTATGCCGTTACTGTTTTTTAGCAAAATAAATTCACCGCCAGTATCTTCGGCTGCGAGTTTTAATAAAGGAATATAAGAATCATCGGTAAAGGCGATTGTATGAATTTTGATATTTTCCTTTGCCAGCTTCGGGGTGAGCTCTTCCAGTGTTTGTTCAAGCAATCTCAGATTGCGGGCCTGGTTGCCCAAATCCATTTTTCCATCCGACATAAGAATAATATGCCGCATGCGATCCGCCGATTTATATTGCTTTAATAAATCATATCCACCTTGAATAGCATCATGCAGATTAGAGTAGCGGCCATTTGTGTTCATTTTTTCAATAGCGTTGAGCAATTTGCTCTCGTTTTTACGGCTATTTAAGGATAAAAGCGGGGTTATCGGATAGGCGCGGTTGCTAAAACCAATCACAGATACTTTATCTTTTCGCGAAAGCAAGGAGACAAATAGTTTTGCTGCTTGCTCGCGCAATTGGTTTGGGTCATTTTTTTTCATGCTGCCCGAGGTATCGAGCACCAGAGCGACATCCATGCCTTTTTCTGTTGCGACCCCGGTTTGCATCCCAATAAATAACAATAAAGTACACAGTAACAATTGCTTAGCGTAGATTTTCAATGCAGAGATAACATTTGATTTTGGGCTTTTTGTATTCTCTGAAACCATATCCTGTTCGATCCCTGATGATGACGATAAAAGTGGTTACTGGGTTAGCGTCAACCCAAGGGCAATACTTAAGCGAATTCGAGTGCTTATTCATTATTTTGGAACGAGTAGAAAGCAAGCTGTGGCTAGGTTGGTTTAGCTGGCGTTAGCCCGAATAAGTCACCCGGCTGCCAGAAAACAAAGTTAACTCACTGTTATTTAAAGATATTATTGGAATATTGGCAAAGTGCAAAATATAATCGGTCATTTGGCTAAGTACGCCCTCACAGCTATCATCGAATTTCCGGGTGAAATATTCGGGTTAGGGGATTTTTTGCCATTGGTTTCAACATATATCAAAGAGAATCATGGGGCGTTCTTGCATCGCGGTATTGTACTGGCTTGAGCAGGCGGTATTATGAGACAATTTGAGGCAAATTATCTGAACTAATTAGAATCCATGCCGTCTGAATTAAAGACATTTATAGATTCTCCTCTTGAGGTGTCAGTCGTCAGGCTGGGCAGGTAAAATGTCCGGCCTGACGCGCTCTTTTTCATTTTCCCCTGCTTTTTAGTCAACTCGTATTTGTTTTTTTTCAACAATTTTTTCAACGCACCAATTGTCTATTGCCCATTCAAGAATACTGGCCTTGGTGGCTTGTTTTAGCGTCGCAGGCGGGTTTTGTTGAAGATACGTTAGCAGGGTAAAAAGGGTGTCTTCAATATTATCCAAACTCACAGGGCGAGCCCTGGTTTGTTTGCTGAGTTTTTCATTGTCTAGATTCACAAGAACAGGTAAATGACAATAATGCACGTGGTTGTAGGTTCTATTGCCAGGTAAGTCTGAAGACGGGTAAAGCAGTTTGCGCAAGTAAATTTGCAGCGGCGTACAAGGGAGCAAATCGATACCGCGTACAATTTCGGTGATATTTTGCTGCCAGTCATCCACGACAACAGCCAGATGATAGGCATAAAAACCGTCAGCCCGTTTTAAAACAATATCGCCAATCTGGCTTGCAAGATTTTGCTCAATGTTTCCTTGCAGTAAGTCCTTGAAGCCAATTGTTTCATCCCCAACATTAAGACGCGTGATAACTGCCTTGCAAGGCTCATAGGAACGATGGTCGGCGGCTTTAGGCCGACAAGTACCGGGATAAATGTAACCCAATATCCCTGGTGATGCGGTTTGTTTGATTTGTTTGCGGCTACAGGTACATTGGTACAACAAGCGGCGTGAGTTTAATTTTCTCAGTGCGTTTTCATACAGTTCATTATGCTGGCTCTGGTAAACCACTTCACCATCCCAATGCAAACCATAACGATCAAGTGTGCGTAAAATCGAATCTGCTGCACCTTTCATCTCGCGCGGTGGGTCGAGGTCGTCGATACGCACAAACCACAGGCCATTTTTGCTTTTAGCCTGTAAATAGCTGCCAAGTGCAGCCAGTAGTGAACCAATATGCAGTGGCCCGGTAGGTGAAGGCGCAAATCGACCGCGATAAGTATTGGGGGCTTGCTTGATCAGGGGCTTAGACCTTGTTTCAGTGTTTTCCTGGTCTTATTAAACCACCTAATCCAGCCTGATATAAAGCATTATTCAAGTATTTTCTCACACTCGCAGCGTCATCAAATGCCTCTACGTCTTGCAGTATTTTCTGTGCTTCAGTGTAGCTAAAACTTCTGATTACCCATTTTACCTTTGGCAAGGAGGCAACACTCATGCTCAACATATCTAATCCCATACCCAACAGCAGCAGTGCCGATGCTGGATCGCCAGCCATCTCTCCGCAGACACTAACGGGGACCTTATGTTTTGCACTACAGTGAATAATGGTTTTAACAGCTTGGATAATGGCGGGATGCAAGCTGTCATACAATTCAGCGACATTGGCGTTATTTCGATCCACCGCCAAAATGTATTGCACGAGATCATTGGTGCCAATTGAAATAAAATCAACGTGCTTAATAATACGTTCAATTTGATAAACAGCCGAAGGCACCTCGATCATCACACCGATTTTTGGCTGGACAATGTTGCTATGCCCATCATTCATTAGTTCCTCGCGGGCTTTGTGAATATAACGAATGGATTCGGTGACCTCCGACAGCGAGGTAATCATGGGCAGCAGGATATTCAAATTTGCTAATCCTGCGCTGGCCAGCAACATGGCCTTAAGCTGGGAAATAAAAAGATCAGGATGATCAAGGCTAATACGAATACCGCGCCAACCTAAAAAGGGGTTTTCTTCCTGAATGGGGAAATAGGACAGGTTTTTATCACCGCCAATGTCCAGTGTACGCAAAGTAACAGGTTTTGGCGAAAATGCTTCCAGCACCTGACGATAAATTTTGCACTGCTCATCTTCACTGGGAAAACGGTCACGCACCATAAAAGGGAACTCGGTGCGATAAAGCCCAATCCCTTCGGCACCGCTGTTTTGGGAGCCGGGTAAATCCGACAATAAACCGGAATTGACATACAAAGCGACGCGCTTACCGTCACGTGTTTGCGATGGCAAATCTTTGAGTTGGTGCAACTCGAGACTGAGTTCGTTTTCTTCGCGTATAATCTTGCTGAATTCATCCAGAATAACCCCGCTGGGCTCGATATAGATATTTCCCTGATAGCCATCTACAACCAGGGTACGCGCATCAAGCGCATTGGTTGGCAAGTCAACAGCCCCCATAACAGCAGGAATCCCCAACGCCCTTGCCAGGATTGCCACATGGGACGACCCCGAACCTGTCGCACAAACCAGTCCGGCAAGCTTTGATTCGGGCACCTCCATCAGATCCGATGCGGTTACTTCATGTCCGACCAATATGGTTTGGGCGTGGTAGTTTTTCACACCCCGGCCACGCGACTGGATATGCATTAAAATTCGCCGGCCAAGGTCCCGAATATCTTGTGCGCGTTCGCGCAAATAATCATCTTCCATGGAGGAGAACAAATTGACATGTTCAAGCACTGTGTTTTTCAGCGCAGATGATGCCCAGTATCCTTCTCGAATACGCTCTATGGTTTTGTTAATGAAGGTTTTACCTTCCAGCATTAACAAATAGGCATCAAATAGTACCTGATCTTCATCGGGTAATTGGGAAACTCGCTTTTTCAGGCTCCTGAGTTCTTTTTTGGTGGCTTCAACTGCCAGTAAAAATGCCCGTATTTCGGTATCGCAGTCCTCTGTTTTTCTTTCGGGAACAGCCTCAAGATCGGCCGGGGGGTAAATGACCAGTGCGGAGCCAATAGACACACCCAAGGAGCCGGACAAGCCGCGTATGGGGCGATCCGAATCTCGACTACCAGCAGCGCCTTCGTGCAGACCGGCAATACCGCCAATCGCTTCAGCATGGGCAATGGCACCGGCAAGTTGTGCGGCAATAGTCACCAACAATGTCAGTTCTTCTTCCCGAAATGTGCGCTCTTGCGCTTGTTGAACCACGATAACACCCAAAACGATTCTGTGATGGACGATGGGGACACAGAGAAAGCCGAAATATTTGTCTTCGCCGGTTTCAGGCATGTATTTAAATTGAGGGTGACGGTGAGCGTTTGCCACATTAACAGGTTCGGCGCGGGATGCCACGAGACCGATCAAGCCTTCGTTTAATTTCACTCTTACCTTGCCAACGGCGGAAGGTTCAAGGCCATCGGTGGCCATCAATACAATTTGTTTGTGAGGTATATCGCACAGATAAACAGAACAGACATCGGTTTTCATGACTTGTTTAATGCGATTCACGATAAGCGTCAAGGCTTCATCCAAATTCTTTGCAGAATTGATTTCCTGGATGATTCGGCGCATTACTTCAAGCATTGAATTCCTTTTTAGGCTTTTTGAAATTATGTTGAATTCATTTTTTTTGAAAGCACAGCTTGTGAAGCGCAGTGCTTGGTTATTTTTTAGCGTTTTTTACCATTAATTAGGTATTATGTTTTTTTATGACGACATGTCAGTTTGATCGTTTTTGCCCGATGCCCGTCAAGCACCGAGTTTTTTCTGTTCGCGCACTTCGGCTTTTAAATTCGAATAAACGTCATAATCTTCACCAAACAAAAGTGGGGCGAGTTCACACAAGGCTGCCTTGTAAACATCGTATTTAAAATCCACCACTTGGGTCAATGGGTGCCAGTAATCCACCCAGTCCCAACCGTCAAACTCTGGATTATCCGATGCATCCAGCTTGATGTTATTGTCATGACTGTTAATTCGCAACATGTACCAGATTTGTTTTTGACCGACACACAATGGCTTTTTACCGTGACGAATCAGGCGTTCGGGCAAATCGTAACGCAACCAGTTTTGTGTGGTTCCGAGCAAGGTAATATCTTTTTCTGTTAAACCAACTTCTTCGTATAATTCCCTTATCAAGGCCTCTTTTGGCGCTTCGCCTTTCATGATGCCACCTTGGGGAAATTGCCAGGCGTCCTGACCAATTCTTCGCGCCCACAGCAATTTATTATCCCGATTGCTCAGAATAATGCCAACGTTCAATCTGTACCCATCAACATCTATCACAACTTAACTCTATAAAACCAACATATTAGCTAAGGATCAATCTTAGCTAATTATCGCGTAAAATCGAAGCAAATTCATGCCTATTTGTGATAATTTTTGTTATCGAGGCAATACTTACCCTGTGGGGTGGCTGAAAAGCTGCAACATTTGCCCAGACAGCACTTATTCCCCTTTGTATGAGTAATAAGGTAGTTTAATAACACACCCTATTTTATTGTTTATAATGGAAATATTATAGCATATTCCGGGGTGTGTTAGAATACGGTGTTTTTGTATAAGCAATGAGTAGCGGAGTGAATTTTGAGTTTAGCGATTTTTGATTTGGACAACACCTTGCTCGGTGGCGACAGCGATGTGCTTTGGGGACAGTTTCTTGTTGAAAAGGGCATTGTTGATGGGGCGTATTACAGTGCTGAAAATCAGCGTTTTTATGCACAATACAACGCAGGTACGCTGGATATTTTTGAGTTTCTGGCTTTCAGCTTAAAGCCCTTGTCCGAGCATCCCGTGTCTCAACTAAAACTCTGGCATCAGGAGTTTATGGATACCAAGATTCGGGATATTTTGTTACCCAAAGCCTTTGATTTGATCAATTCACACAAAGAAAAGGGTGACACCTTACTTATTATTACGGCCACTAATCGCTTTGTCACTGAACCTGTGGCTGCTTTGCTAGGGATTCCGCATTTGCTGGCAACCGACCCTGAATGGCGTGACGGCAAATACACAGGCCGGGTGTCCGGCGTTCCCTGTTTTCAGGAAGGCAAAGTGACGCGTTTGCAGCAATGGTTGAAAGAACATAATAAAAATCTTTCAGGCAGTTGTTTTTACAGCGATTCCCATAATGACTTGGCGTTGCTAAAACGGGTTGATGAACCCGTTGCCGTAGATGCTGATGACAAACTCGCAGCGGTAGCCAAAAAAGAAAACTGGCGACAAATCAGTTTGCGATAAAGCCCCTTTTAAGCGTTAATGACACGCAGCAAAGGTGACAAAAAAGGTCGTCCCTTTACCCAGTTCAGAGCTGAAATGAATTTCACCACCCATGCTGGTAACAAGGGAGCGTGAAATCGCCAGTCCCAGTCCGGTGCCGCCTTTTTTTCGCGTTGTTGACGCATCAGCCTGGGTAAATTTGTTCCAGATGCTCTCCTTGAACGCATCAGGAATACCTTCCCCATAGTCCTGAATCTGAATTTCGATGTTATTTTTCTTTCTCAGCAGGCGCACATCCACGTTATCGCCTTGGTTTGAAAACTTTGCTGCATTGGATAGCAGGTTGGCAATAATTTGTAAAAAACGGTGCGAGTCAACATTGCAGTTAAACGCTTGCTCAGGGGCTTCCAATACGTAGTTCACTTTGAAAGCATCGGCGTAAGACTGGTTGTCGTCTATGCAACGCTGTATGAGTGCACGTAAATCATGTTGCTTCATTTCAAGGCTTAATCCACCATTGGCGATTTTTTCCATATCCAGAATATCGTTTATCAATAACACCAGACGGTCGCAATTACTGTAAGCGATGTTCACCAATTCAAGGGCTTTATCTGAGGAGAGTTCAATAATACCGCCGGTTATCAGACCAAGTGAGCCTCGTATGGAGGTTAGGGGCGTGCGCAGCTCGTGACTTACCGTTGAGATAAATTCGGTTTTCATTTTGTCCACGATTTTTCGTTCGCTGATATCATGCACAAAAGCGGTGAAAAAGGTTTTACCAGCGATTTGCATTTTACTCACGGAGAGTTCAACATCAAGGGTTTTACCATCGCACCTGACGGCTTTTATTTCACAATAAGAACCGATGAATTTTTTCTTAATGGTAATGGCGTTGTTTGGCTCATTGAGGGTTGTCTCGGCATCTTCCGTGAGTCCATCAAACAAGATGGCTACATTCATGCCAATAATACTGGACTCAGCGTAAGCAAACAGTTTTTCTGAAGCGGGGTTGAATGACTCGATCAGCCCGAATTGATCAAAAATGATCAGACCATCAACCATGTTTTCCATAATGGTTAAGTGTTTAATATCACTTTCCAGAAGGGCATCTTCAATGTGTTTTCTGTCTGCGATCTCTGTTTCCAATATACGCTCACGGGCAACGGCAGCGGAAACATCATTGATATGAATCAAGCAATAAATCTCGCCATCATGTTGAAGTTGTGAGATGGTTACCTGTTGTAAAATACGTTTCCCTTCAACATAGTCCTCGTTAAAATTCTGCGGAGAATAGAGCGGAAACGGGGAAGGGTTAAAAACATTTGATATCACCGAAGGATAGCCAAGCTCGATGGCACTGTCTATGGCATCTTGAATGCGGGTATTTTTTAGCTCCGGGAACAAACTGTACAGGTTTTGCGATACCTTGCTCGCCATTTCGTATTCGCAATGGCGGTTAAACCAGCGATTGGCATTGCAGACATTGCTTTGTTTATCAAGGAGTAACAGGCCACTACTGAGGGTGTCCATGAGGTTCTGATAAGTTGAAACCACGCCTGAGCAAACCGGCATGTTTAAGCGGCCCCCAGCCTTTTTAACATCTCGTTTACCTCATCCTGTAAATTCAGCACCGCGTCAGGACTGAATATAAAAGCCAGATAGCCACTGATATCGCTTTGTTTTAGTGTTAAATCAATTTCCAGTAGCAAGATCACATTATCATCGCGCAAATTGTTGCTCGAAAATATCTGCTCAGGTCCGGCTTGCTGAAAGCTGGGGATATCAACACAAAATGTTTTATTCATGGTTTTGGAAATGGCACCGATGCAGGCATTGAGCACGACGTTGCCAATTTCTGTTAAGGCTTCTTCCTGCAATTCCGGCAGCAGTTCTTCGGGAATATGCTCCCCCAGCATTTGTTTAACCACAACCAGACTGTTGTCTTCATGAAAAAGCAATATGGATCGGGCCTGGAAAGGGCCACCAATATCCTGCGCAATACTGACAATTTTTTTCTCAATGCCCAGCATGTCTATCAAGGCGGCTGCGGTCTGAAACGAGACTTTGGGCACTGAGAGCAATATCTCTTGTTTCACTATTTCGCTCAGCGAAGCGGCAGCTTTGCCAACTCCCAGATTAAACAGCTCTTTGAGCATGTCTTCTTGCATCGCCGACAGCGAGACCTTGTTAGCCATTAAAATACTCCAGCATGCTTTTTATACAGGTGTCAGTGACAGGTTTTTCTGTATAATCGATGCCCAATTTATCACACCGGTGTTTTATATCAGTTTGCACATTGGCGGTTAACAAAGAAAAACGGGCATTCGGGTAGTCAGGCTGTAAAATCTCGATCAACTCAAGGCCATTCATACCGGGCATATTGAGATCCACGGAAAAAAAATCAATCGGATGTTGCTTTGCCAGTTTTAAGGCCTGGTCGGCATTTTCTGCTTCAATTTGGTTAAGCTCGCTGTCAAGGTCTTTAATCAGTGCTGAAATCATCATTCTGGATACTTTACTGTCATCCACAATTAACACTGTTTTTTCACTCATATGATTTTTCCCCGGTAATGAATTTAACTATGGATAGTGTCGGGGTATTGTGGGAAAAACTTTAGTGAAAAATCTTCCCCGGTTGATAAATTTACGTCAACCGGGAATGGGGAAAATTCGGGCTAGGCCCCTGAAACGTCTGATTGCCAGAAAGAAAAGTTAAACTCCTTGCCGGGTGTGTCAGCGATTTTTACGGTGTCGATAACACTGTCGTCAATAGAATCAATAATTGTCATTGTGGCATCACTTGGATTAGGGACAAATACCCGATTAATCGATGTGTCGGTTGGGAATGCGATAGGACGACGTCCACAATCAGCCTTGCCAATCTTGACAGTTTTTATCAACGACAGGGCTGGAAGTTTTGTGGCGTCGTAAACCTGTAATGTATCAAAGATCAAATTTGACTTTTGTTCACCTTTGCCGGTGGCAGCAGAGGTAACGTAGAGTTTGTTACCCTGGGGATTAAAGCGGTAGGTGCTTGGGTAGAAATCGGTTATCTCCAGTTCGGTCTCGATTGTTTCTGTTAGCAGGTTCACAACGCTGAGTTTTCCAATAACATGTTCGGTATTCGACTTTCTGTCGGCGCCTTTACCTATAATGTAGTTACCACAGGGAGACAACAACAAGTTGCTGGCGCCGGTTAGATTGATTCGTGAATTGATTTCCTGGGTTTTGGGATCAATCACGGCAATCGTGCCATAACCGTTATTCAAGCTGTACACCTTTCCTGTTTGCTCAGAGTATTGTTTACCATGTGGAAACGCGTTGTTCGGTACGGTACCGTTATTGTCCTTTTCCTTGTCTGGCTCGCATAAATTGATTTCACTGATGACAGTTAAGTAAGTGTCAGGGTTATTTTCCTCATAATCGATTACCGAGATAGTGCCTGACAACAAATTACTCACATAAACAACTTTTGGGATTTGGGGATGTTTTTCTGTAGGAGACAAAAATGTGGTGACGTGATGACCGCTACCTAAACACAGTGTTTTTACATGGCTAAGGGTTGCACGGTTGATAATGGTCACACTGGAGCCGTTAGTACCACAGTTGAGCGCATCGTTGCCGTGTGTTTTGTCACCATCGAACATAAACCAAATAAGGTCTGAATTGGGGTCTTGGTAGGAATAAGCCGGAAATGCATCTTTGGGCATACGTGCTTGCGTTGAAACTTTTTTATCAACAGGGTCATACATGATGACCTGATTATCATCGCTAATCCCTAGAAACCAGGGCGCATGTGTTTTGTTTGCGGCGTTTTCATCCGTTATATCCGTGACCAAGTGCTTTTTGCCTGATTTATCAGGGGCAATTACGCTTAGCACTGCGTTATCGCCACAATCCAGATGATTAACAAGTTGCCAATCTGCCATTACTCGTCCTTTCCTTAATCTATTAATGGGTAACTGTTATTTAATGTGTTTGCTGTTTTTTTGTGCTACTTGACAGGATTGCCACGCAACACACAGGTGCTACTTTACATGTTTTTGAGCAATAATAGTAATCGACTGTTTTGCTTGGTTGATTTTTAAGCTTGTTTCACGTATATTCCGCCATCGAGTTTGGTGTAATAAACCCCTCTTAGCATCCACGTAAACCCGTTTTCGGTCAGTTTTTGCCAGCGTTATTGATCAGCGTTTGCAAAACCGTAAATCCGTCGCTATTGCATTTGTTGTAACGCTTAAACCCCACAGTGCATCTAACAGCAGGATTCTGTCAGTCAGGTCTGGCTGTTATGTATGCAAGGCCGATAGCATTTGTTGTGTCTGTCTAAGGGGTGCAATAGCCGGCTGAAAATTTCATTGGCATCAGGAGTAAAGTGTTTATGCAAGGTTTGTATCCTCGCCAAGTAGAAACAAAAGATGTTTTTGCCTGGTTTCAACAATCAGTTCAGTTAATCAACCGCAACTTTTTGAATTACCTGTTTTCTGTCCTTATTTTCTTTGGCTGTTTACTGGCTATCAGCCAGGGCATTCAGTTATTCGCTGCGTCAGCGCCGGCATTGGTTTTATTGCTGGTTTTTTTGTTTGCGGGTGTTTTTGTTTTTTATTTTTTTATTGCCGCTCTGGTCGTGGTGTCGTATTGTGCGGATCACACCGAATCAGTTACACCGAGTATGGTGATTCAGCAGTTTGTATCGGTACAACGGGCCTTTTTGAGAATGACGATATCTGCCGTTTTATTGGGCCTGCTTTATTGGTATATCAGTGTCTTGATGAACCCGGGATCAGATATTAGCAGTATGAGTGAAAAAACAATTGCACTGATAAGCAAAGAAAGCTCGGTGGTATTTTATGCCTTTAAGGTCAGTGCAATGTTCCTTTATTTTTTACTTATTGTGAAATTCTTTTTACGGACTTTTTTCAGTGTACCCTTGATTGTGTTTCATGGACTGAGTTATCAGGAAGCAAAAATGCTCTCACACAACGGCATTATAAAAAACATACGTCCCATGAGCTATGTGATGCTGGTCTGGTTTATTGCCTTGTCAGCGGCAACACTTTTTGCGCCGGTATTAGCCATAGGGCTTATGCCGTTATTTGCCACCTTTGGCTATGTTGCGTATCGGCATATTTATTTAGGCCAAGGTGAGAACAGTGTTGCCGTAAAGCAATGTTCTGTTTCAGCGCCGGGATAACACCGGGGTAGAGTAAGAGGATAGCGTTAACCAAACCATAAAATAGCCCGGGAGAAGACTGGGCTATTTTATGGTTCTTTATACAACTGCGAGTTATTCCTGGGAAAGGATATAAACCGATCAGGGCGCAGTAAACTTGAACCAGTCCTGATCTCCTGTGCCGCCATGCTCGTTAATCAACGAATGGTGTGAGCGGTTGCGATCCAGTTCGTCAAGTATCAACTCAGTTGCACCAGCGCGCACATCATCAAATGGCTCAAACATATCCGGCGCACCGGGATCGACCCCGGTAAATGGCGTGGAGCCGGTTCTGTTCACAATGATTGAATAGAAATTCCCTGAATTATAGGGGTCGGTGACTTTAATAAAAACCGTTTCACCTGATGCCACCGCAAACGGCACAGAGTTAAAGGTGGATGGCGTGGTAACCGAGCGCACATAAGGTTCTGTCTCACCCTGGCGGTAAATGGATATGCCGGTTTTTTCAAAGGTGCTTTGAAAAGTGCCACCGTTGGCAAACGTCGATACATAATAAATTTGATCCGTGGTCTCCACAATATCGATTGTATACTTGGTGCCATTGGGGTTAACAGTGGTAATGCCAATCGACATTTGACCGTAGTGCTGACGACTTTCGATAAAACAGGAAAAAGATGAGGTCTTTTCATCACCGCCTGCTTCACAGGAGCTGCCAACACCGCCGTATCTTGGCAGGTTCACCCACAGTTGGGTAAATTTATCGACACCTGAGACTTTGACAATGTAGTTTTTACTTGCATCAAGTCCATCAACCCAATACAGGCTACCTTGTAAATTGTTTATTGTGCCATCTCCCGCCGAATCTCTATCACCAACCTGACCCTTGACAGCGGTTACCGGCAATGGCAGTGTCAAGGCTTCATCATAGTTATTGCGGTCACGGTCTGTTTTGTATTTTAGGTAAATAGTGCCCACCGCATAACCTGAAACAGGCCCGATAATTTTGGCGTAAATAAAGTCGCTTTCCGCGTTATAAATATTACAAATCGTATCTATGCACGGTTCTAAGGCGCTAAAACCACTGGTGCTGGATGTGGCTTCTATTTTTAACGGATTCCCTTGTATGGACTTGGTGATAAACGATATACGATAAGAATAACCTTGTGAAACAGGAAATTTGTAATAACTGACGGTGTCATCAACTGAGAAAGCATTTCCTGTAACTCCCAGGCTGTTATCAAACATAAATGGTGCATCCACCGAACCCTGGGGACTGGCGGTCAGCACGTTAATGTCCAGCTTGAAGATGGTACCAGTCGTGGTACCGGTGTCATTATTGTTAAATATCAGCCTTGTTGTATCGGATAAGGCAGTGAAGGTTAGGGTTTGAATATCATCACCTGTTGCCGTGCTTTTAAGGCTGGTGATTGCAGAATTACTAGCATCTTCCATGGTGACATCGACCAAGGCATCTATTGATTTCACGTCAACTTTATACGCCAGTCCGGGGATGGTATTGAGTTGATAATAACTTAATTCGTCAGCACAAATTTCCTGATACGAGTGCAGCGTATAGTCATCTATGATTTTAGCTGCGTCAGCGGCATAACAATTAAAGGCTTTATCATTTTCAATTGTTGCAGAGAACTCGCCGCTGATTTCAATGCTGTTAAACGCATTGCAATTGTCATTGGCGATAGCCGTGTTTTGGCATAACACGGCGTCAAATGTAGCTGTGGACTTGCCATTATCATTAACACTGAAAGCTGAAAACGAAATACTTGTGTTATTCGTATTATCCAAGGCGTAATAAATCGGTGAATTAACATCGGGCACAAAGCTGATTAATGAATTTGTTTTATCGTAAGAGCCGCCAGCGTCAGCGCTGAGCGCGAATGCGATTTGTTCCTGACCGTTCGACATGGTAATAAACTGTGCAGGAAAAGGCGTTCCGCTTGCGGGGACAATCGGCATGTCCAGCAATAACCCGGAAGGGTTGAAAAATGATTTAACGCTGACATCAGTGGTTTCAATGCGTGATTGCGTCTGTGAACCCGTAATTTGATAAGTAACATAGTCAGAAGCGGCCGGCTGAGATACATTTATAGTGATATCGGCAGACTGGCCTTCGAATGTGGCAGTAATGGTTGCTTGGCCGGATTTATTCATTGCGGTGATCAATCCAGAGGTACTTACCGTGGCAACCGATGTATCAGCAGACAACCAGTCTATATTGCTGGAAACATAAACTTGCGAACCATCATTATAAATCGCACGAATTATTGGCGTAACCGTATCACCTGATAGCATTGCGATGCTGGCTTCATCAAAGGCAATACTTTGCAGTGATAGACTCGTATTGTTATTTATCACTGTCACGTTTTCTTGTAATGTTTTTCCGTAAGCATTTCCGGTAATCGTTGTCGAATCAACCACAGAGTATGTTTGCAATGTGTTTGCATTTACCGATGCAATGGCGGGATTCGCCGATACCCAGGTAATGTCACTGGAAACATCAACCGAATACCCCTCTTTGTAACTTGCTGTGACGCGCAAATTTAGCGTGTCATTTATCGTTAAATTGTCAACAGCCGTGTCGAGCGTCATGTTATCAGGTGCCAAAAACGCTACAGATACGGATTTGCTAACTCCATCCAAGGTAGCGGAAATTGTGGCTGTGCCGATTTTACTTCCGGCAGAGATCCGGCCGCTGGCATTTACATTGACGATAGAGCGGTCGCTGCTGTCCCAGGTTACGACAGCGGAAATATCGTTACCGGCATTATCGGTTGCGGTTAATGTGCGGGTTTCGTTAACGCGAATGGTTATAGGGCCAGAAACAGGGCCCGCAATATTCACTTCTGGAACCGGCAGTAGGGAGATGGTTACTTTTGCAGTAAGACCAAGATAGCTCGCGGTAATCTCGGTGGTCCCTGTGGTGTTGCCGGCAATCACTGTACCTGTTGCCGAGTTTGCATCAATTTGGGCAACTGCAACCGATGCACTATGCCATTGCACCCGGTTGGTTAAATTCTGTCGTGAATCATCCGAATAAACACCGAACACTGACAGATTGAGGGTTTCGCCCCGTTTCAGATCCTGGGCGTTTTCAATTTCCAGGGCGGTTAACACAACTTGATTTGGTGTCGCCGTCTCAGAGCTTACCGCAAGCGCCGACAGCATTAACTCACCATTTACCAGGGTCGCTTCATAAGGGGTTTCCTCGATTAACAGTTTGAGCTGGCCTGTACCGTTGTCCTGGACGGTTACGGACAGATTCTGATCTATGGAACCATCGGAATACCTGCCTTCCACTGTGTAATTTTTCAGTTCGAGCTGTGTTTCATCAACTACGCCGCCAAAATTCACCACCTCCAGTGTGGCCCCTGGTGCATGATGTACAGGCAGGCTAACTTCATAGCTCTTGCCTTGATAACGGGCTGTTACCACGATATCGGCGATAATGTTTTGTGTTGTCAATATACCTTCGGGTGAAATACTGGCAATTTGCGTGTTGTCGACACCCCAACTGACATTGGCGGTGACTTCTTCGGATGTGTCATCATCATAAATGGCGATTACGATAAATTTTGTCTCGGTGTCGGTAACGAGCACAGGGTTGCTGCTGGAAATTGATATGCCAACAAGCGTCTTTTGCTGGGAAGCGGCAGTGGCTCCATCGCCGCCCGTTGGCGCACTTCCACCGCCACAGGCACTCAATACAAGGCTTATTATCCAGAGTATTAACACTGGGGAAAGAAAAGAGTTGCGTTGAAACATGGGTCGAGACCTGTTGGTTTTTATCATGTTAATATCATGTATTTATGTTCGGCTTTTTTTGCATGCCGTGTTGAAATTATCACCAATTGTCTGGTGTGATCATTTTTTCAATCAGGATTATATCCGGAAGTTCAACGATGTATATTATTAAGGATTATTATCGTTAATCGTCAGTTATTTGCGCTATAATTCACCGCCACATGCTGGTTTGGCCTGTATGGGAATTAAAGCGACTCAGACTTAGTTGAGACTTAAAATAACATGAAACCCGGTAATATTGCAGTAGTCTACAGCAAGTATCTGGCAATAACGCCATTTTTCCTATTTATTCGCAAAAATCAAATGTAAAAACAGATAATTAGCCTTGATATCTCATCAAAAGCTTGTCATTAACACTGCACAACGTCCATTAACAGGCAAAAGGGAAATCCGCTATACTCATCGCTCTGGCAGTGAAATATGCAAACACCATTGGTAAAACCGTAAACCTCTCTTATAGCCATGCTTTTGGCAGTGCTTGAGTAATCTGGTTTGAACAAATACAACGCATGAATTATAACATCAGGAATAATACAGCAATGACAGTAATACGACACGATTGGTCTATTGAAGAAATCAATACGCTCTTTGAACTCCCTTTTAATGATTTACTCTTTAACGCTCACCGTGTTCATCGAGAAAACTTCGACCCAAACACCATTCAGGTCAGCACCTTATTGAGTGTAAAAACCGGCGCTTGTCCGGAAGACTGTGGTTATTGCTCACAAAGTGCAAAACACGACACCGATTTAACGCGGGAGAAATTATTACCGCTGGCAGAAGTCCGGGAAAATGCCCAAAAAGCCAAAGCAGCCGGTGCAACCCGGTTTTGCATGGGGGCAGCCTGGCGCAACCCGACAGATAAAAACCTGCAAAGCGTCATTGAAATGGTCAAAGTTGTCAAAGAGCTGGGCATGGAGTCTTGTTTGACATTGGGTATGCTCACCCAAGCACAAAGTAAAAAACTTAAAGACAACGGCCTTGACTACTACAATCACAATTTGGATACATCCCCCGAATTTTATGGCAATGTAATCACCACCCGCACATTTCAAGACCGTCTGGAGACGTTAAAAAACGTCCGTGAGGCTGGCATTAATGTCTGTAGTGGCGGCATCATCGGCATGGGTGAAACCGAAGGCGACCGCGCCGCCATGCTTCAACAGCTTGCCAATCTTGAAAAACACCCGGAAAGTGTGCCCATCAATTTGTTGGTACAGGTTAAAGGCACCCCCATGTTCGGCCAGGACAAACTTGACGGGATTGATTTCGTGCGTACCATTGCGGTTGCCAGAATCATGATGCCAAAATCCCATGTGCGCTTGTCAGCCGGTCGCACGGAAATGTCGGATGAGCAGCAAGCCTTATGCTTTTTTGCCGGCGCAAATTCCATTTTTTACGGCGACAAGCTTCTCACCACAGAAAATCCGGATGCCAATGATGATTTGGCCTTGATTCAACGCTTGGGCATGAACATTCAAGCTCTGGAGCAAGACCCGGCTGATCACCCGTGTAACGGCATAAGTGCTGGCACGTCGACCGGCACTGGGCCTACTGAAACCAAAGATGCAAAATTGAGAGAGTCCGCATAATGAAAATTCTGGTCACCGGGGCTAATCGTGGAATTGGTCTTGAAATGGTCAAAATGGCTGTCAGCAGGCAATGGCAGGTAAGAGCGTGTTGCCGAAATCCGCATGTTGCCGAAAAGTTAAACGAAGTTGCGCGCATGTCCGCCGGACTGGTTAGCGTTCATACATTGGATATCAGTGACAAGGCTCAAATTCAGGCACTTGCCTATGAACTGCGCGGAGACGTTATTGATATGCTGATCAATAATGCCGGTGTATATGGTGCAATGGCCCACGAATTTGGCAATGTTGATGAACAGAACTGGCTTGAAACATTTAAGGTTAATACCATTGGCCCATTGAATATGGCGGAAGCATTTGTCGAACATATTGCGCGCAGCAAGAAAAAAACCATTGCGACACTGAGCAGTAAAATGGCCAGTATGGACGATAATGCCTCAGGTGGCAGTTATATTTACCGCTCAAGCAAAGCGGCATTGAACGCAGTGGTAAAAAGCATGTCTATTGATTTGGCGCCTAAAGGCATATGCTGCGTTTTGCTTCATCCCGGTTGGGTAAAAACCGACATGGGCGGGCCATATGCTGAAATAACAACACGCGAAAGCGTTAAACACATGTTTACCATACTCGATAAGACCACACTTGATGATACTGGCAGTTTTTATGAAATCGACGGTTCCATTATTAAGTGGTGAGTCGCTCGACTTGAATTTTCAGGAAAGATAATTAATGAAAAAAATCCTATCACTTGTTGCAATACTTTTGATCAGCGGCCTGTTTGCGGCGTGTAGCAACAACGCAATGCCCCCGGTGTCACATTCCAGCGTTAAAGAATTAAAAATCATTGATACTGTTATTGGTGATGGAAACCTGATAAAAAACAACCACCGCGTTGCCGTGCATTACACCGGTTGGTTATATGATGAAAATGCAGCGGATAAAAAGGGGGCAAAGTTTGACAGCTCTTATGACCGCCGTCGACCTTTTGTGTTTTCACTGGGAAACAAAAGCGTGATTGAAGGCTGGGAAACCGGCTTGTTAGGGATGAAAACCGGCGGTAAAAGAACCTTGATAATTCCCCCGGAAATGGCTTACGGGGCCAAAGGTTCTGGCAGTGCCATACCGCCAAATGCTGCACTGATTTTTGATATAGAGCTTTTAAGAGCAGGATAATTTTTCACAGCTAATCGCAATAAAACACCTTGATACTATTTTTAACCTATAAGTAATAACGCAGGAAATAACGATGATTGAACTGGAATCAGGCTTGAAATTTGAAGAACTGGAAGAGGGCACAGGAACCGAAGCCGTGGCGGGCAACCGCGTATCGGTACACTACACAGGCTGGCTGGAAGACGGTACCAAATTTGATTCAAGCCACGACCGCAATGACCCATTTGCATTTAAACTTGGCGCAGGCATGGTCATCAAAGGTTGGGATGAAGGGGTTGCGGGAATGAAAATAGGAGGCAAACGCAAGCTCACCATTCCAGCCGACCTGGGGTATGGTGCAAACGGTGCCGGCGGCGTTATTCCCCCGCATGCAACACTGATTTTTGACGTTGAATTGTTGGCTGTCAATTAAGTCAAGCAAAACGCCGATTAACAGCAGCGTGTATTGAACGGATGAAATACGCGCTTTTCTTTTTAATCCGAATTACCCCGATTATTTCACCCTGAAGCCCGATGATCGCGTCGAGATTGTTTTTCGGCGGCCGCGGGTGAATTATTCGGGTTAGCTGTAATTTCTTGTCAATAGTGAGGCGGCGGTGACTCTTGTGTGGTGTCAGCAACAGTATTAGCGGACTGATTTTCCAGTTGACGAGCAATTTTTAGCAGTTGTTTCTTAAACCGCATTAATTCATTTTGTTGTGCAGTAACAACGTCGTTTAATTTATGAATAGTATGTTCCTGAAACGCCAATTGGCTTTCAAGATCAATAATTCTATCGTTTAATAATTGATAATCGCTTATTTCTTTAGGCATTCGCATGACTCATTTGTTGAAAAAAAACACCCACCGCAGCCGACAAGGCTTCGCTTCGATTCGGGTCGCGAAAAATTTGCAGTATTTGCTCCCGCTTGCCTGGCATAAACATTTGATCGGCCATCAATGCAGTAAATAATTTGTTACCCGAAGGGGCTGCTGCCAGTTTTTCCAGATACAATTTTAACAATGCCTTGTCATCCAGTGCTTCCCAGCATTTCGCAGCAATTATTACTAACAGTGTGGCATTTGAGCCAAATGCGCTGTGTAAAATGTCGTTCAAAACCGAGATTTTTCTTTGCTTGACCTGTGTATTGGCAATTGCGCGAATGCTGCTGACCAGACGGTTCACCTTCTCGCCGGTTTTGCTGTCTTCTGAAAGCGGTGTTTTGTCACTGTTTAAAATGTCATGAATAACGGCAATAATTTTCTCAGTTAAGGCGCTATTGCAGGCCTCATTTTCCAGTGCGTTGCAAATGGTGCAGTAGGGCACCTCCGGTAGTGCCGGTACAGCCTGACAGAGCAAATTGTTAATATCGGTTTGGTCGTGTCTGACTGCAATATCGGCAAAACCCTGAATGCCCAGGTGTTGCCAGCTGGCATAATCGGCATTCGACAAATAGCTTATGGTGTCTGGCAAAAAACGCGATGCGGGCAAGCCCAATGTCTGGCTTGCTTTGGCGTGAAAAATGGCCATGTTTTCTTCTGTTGGCTTAAACACATAAGGGTTGTCTTTCAAGGCATGGCTCAGTGTTGTGTTAGTGTCATCTTGTTTTGCCTTGGATGCGATTTGCTCACCGATTCGGGCGAGTAACATATCCAGAAACTCGTCACGCGAGGCAATATTGATTAGCCCTTGTTCGTCCAGTGGCATGCGGATAAACCAGATATTGTGTTGATCCTTGTTTTTCACGTTCCAGAATAAAAGCCCAAGCCAGGCAGTTTGTTGATAGGGATATGGGTAGGGAGTTTGACGTTGCTCAAACTTTTCAAACTCGCTTAAACGCATTTTTGTTACACGGCGCCCCATGTCATATAGACGCAGTTGCGTATTATCATCGAGCAAAAAGTGGCTGAGGGATATGGGTTTGGTCATTGGATTACGCTGTTTTCTGCCTTGAACGGTATAACGGTATGTTTTGGGTGATTATTTTCAATTATCTGCCCCTGTTGCGGGCAAGGTGATGAAATATCGAGCCGCGTATTATAAAAGCTAATCAGCAAATGACCAAACCCTAAATATGCTAGAATCCACGCCAATATTGAATAACCCAAAGGTATTTGCATGATCACTGGCAATATTCGCAAAATGACCACCAAACTCACGGATTCCGTGGAATATACCCTGCCGGTTGGTAATGCGCTTATCAACATGAATCAGTATATTGGTAAACAAATCAGCCTAAAACACAGCGGTGTCATCAATTGCATCAACTGCGGTAAAAAAACCAAAAAAAGTTACAGCCAGGGGCATTGCTACCTGTGCATGAAGACGCTCGCCTCGTGCGACATGTGCATCATGAAACCCGAAACCTGTCACTATGACGCCGGTACTTGCCGTGAGCCGCAATGGGGTGAAGAACACTGCATGCGGCCACATTATTTGTATTTGGCTAACTCCTCCGGTGACAGCGTTAAAGTGGGCATTACCCGTGAAACTCAAATTCCGATTCGCTGGATAGACCAGGGGGCAATACAGGCATTGATCATTGCCAGGGTACAAACCCGCCTGCAAGTGGGTTTGTTGGAAGTGGCCTTAAAAGACTTTGTGAAAGATAAAACTGATTGGCGAAAAATGCTAAAAAATGACGTTGTTGAGACGGATTTATCCAGCCGCCGCGATGCATTGTTTGCGCAGGCAAAAGACGCGATTGCTGAAATTAAACAACGCTTTGGTGCGGACAATATTGAGCTGATTTACGATCATAGGCCTGTTGAAATTTCGTTTCCAGTGAATAGCTATCCCGAAAAAATAAAAGCACATAATTTAGATAAAACCCCGGAAGTTACTGGTATTTTAAACGGAATTAAAGGCCAATATCTCATTCTGGATACTGGTGTGCTAAATATCAGAAAATACGCCGGCTATGAAATCGCCATTCAGGCTTAAACCCGTCTACATATATTCTCACCAGCGGAGGCCAGAAATTTACCCGGCGGCAGCGAAAGCAGCAAGAATACCTTGACTCTGCTATCAGCTTTGCGTAATCTCCACCGCAAGCGCGTATTTGATCAACTGCTGTGGTTAAATACGCATAACCTTACAGGTTCTTCGTGCGGCAATCCGTGATTGCCCTCAAAGTTAAACGGGAAACCGGTGCGCGAAAGCAATCCCGGTACTGCCCCCGCAACGGTAATTGAGTCAGGTTTGCAAAGCCACTGTGAAAACGGGAAGGCGCAAACCACGGACTTGCAAGCTTTTTCAGTAAAAGTTTGTTTTTCCACTCAAGAGTCCGGAGACCGGCCTGTTGGTTTTAATATGTGTTGCGGTGGGCGATACTAAATAATATTCCCTGATATTATTCCTTGAGTTCCTGCCATTGTGCAACACCGTTAAAACCCGGCTTTTTAACCTGAGTTTTGCATGTTTACGTCACTACGTTTTTTTATTGTTCGTATTTTTACATTGTTGCTTTTCGGTGTAAGCAGTATTTGCACTGCAAACGAAGCAATGGTGATTAATATTACGGAAGGTATTGAAGAACTGCCTTTTGAGGTGGGTGATGTTGATTCGGACAATTCATCAAATTTCGTTGAAACAATTGATGTAACAAAAATAACCGGCCCCACGTTCGATTTATCCCGCGCAATTGAAAATACCAATGGTATTCAAATACGAAAAAACGGCGGCGTTGGCAATTTCACCTCGATTTCCATTCGCGGTAAATCAGCTGATCAGGTTACCGTGTATCTTGATGGCATGCCTGTGAATAATGCATCCGGCGGGAGTGTTGACTTGAGCCGCATTCCCACCAATCAAGTTGCCCGAATTGAAGTCTACAAAGACAGTTTCCCCGTTGAATTTAGCGAAGTTGCCAATGGTGGCGTGATTAATATCATTACCCACAGAGCGGCCCAGAATAAACTGAATTTGGCTGTGAGTGCGGGTTCCTTTCAAACAAATCAGCTGGATTACAACGGCGCGTTCAGCACGAATGACTGGAAATTCATTTCGTCAGGTGGCTACCTAGCGTCAAAAAACGATTTCACCTTTAATTTCGAAAACAATACTTTTTTAAACCCGAACGACGATGAAATTCAAAAACGTTACAATAACGAACTTTACAGAACCAACTTTTTTGGCAAAGCTACACGGCAACTCAGCACATCTGAATCAGTGTATTTTCAAACTGAATATTTCAATAAACAAAAAAATATTCCGACGATTTATAATAAACCAGACGCCCAGTCGACGTTAATTGATTTAAATAAAAACCTTACGATGGGTTATAAAAATAACGTGTTTTTATTTTCCGGTTTATCCGCCTCGGGTATTTTAAAACTGACCTCAAAAGAAACCCGATTTATTGATAAACTGGGTGACATACTACTGACGCCAACAGAAAACCAGCAAACCCACAATAATATTGAAAGCAAAATTTACCTAAAATATCAGGCTGCGAACTACGATCTGACTACCAGCAATACACTGAGGGCTGAATCATTGAATGTTGTTGACAACATTGACAACAAACAAATCAGGGAAAATTTGCGTTATCTGCTCACGTCTTCACTTGGGCTGAATTATTATTTAATGCATGATCGATTTGTGGTTTCACCTGTCGTAAGGAGCACGGTATCTGCCGATCAATACCGTGGTGAAACCGAGTCAATCACCGGCGTTGTCGCCGTCTCATCATTTACTAAAAGCTATCGGACACTGTCCCCTCAGTTAGGCGTGCAATTCAAAGCAAACCCAGACTTAACATTCTCATCAAATTTATCACAATATTTTCGTCTGCCTAACTATGTTGAGCTGTTTGGAACCCGTGGCTTTATTGGCTCCAGTGAAGACTTGTTACCTGAAGAAGGTATTAATTTTGATGCTGGTTTTCGTTACCTGAAATATTTCCACTCGCAACGAATTACGCGTCTTTCCTGGGATATGGCTTTTTTCCATTCACAACTTAAGAACGAAATTGTCTATATTTTTGCGGCCCGAGGCGTTGGCAAACCCATGAACATTAACAAATCCACCATTAGCGGTATCGAAAATACCGTCAGTATTGAACTCGATTACGACCTGTTATTTTCCTCAAGTACGACATTTCAAGCTCCCATAAACGCCAGTAATAATTATTTGCTCCCCGGGCGCTCATTCTGGTTTCAAAAAACCCGTTTAGAACTGAATAAAAATCGTTATAAGGGCTATGTTGAGCACAATGCACAGTCGGTGTATTACCTTGATTCCCAGCAAGACATTCCCAGTGCCGAAACATCAATAGTTAATACAGGTGTGGAAGCCAAATTCAAAAAAGCTGTATTTTCGTTAACCATTAATAATTTATTCAATCAACAAATCAAGGATTATTTTTTTCAACCGGCGTCGGGAAGAAATGTATTTTTTACCACAGAGTACTATTTTAATTAACCTTAACAAACCAAAGAGGGCATTATGATATTTCCACGTAATAAACAAATGTTGAGTGTGTTTTTAGCTGGCTCAATATTGCTGACGGGCTGTATTCACGAAAAGGATGAGGATAATTCGATAACCGCATCTTCTTATTATGCTGTTGTTGCAACAAGCAGCAATGACTATAAAAGTTACGATGTGTCGCTTATCTCGCTTGAGGATTACAGTGTTGCAAATGATATTTTTAACACCCAGGCAGATATTGATGTGGCCACAAATGCCGATGATATTTTTGTTATTGGTCGTTTGGGAACGGATAATATCAGCAAATACACGGTTGATGATTCCGGTGTTACAAAATTCGAATACCAATATGCAATGGAGCAAAACTCCAACCCCCAGGATGTTGTTGTAAAATCAGAATCTGCCGCTTATGTTATTCGTTACGATACAAAGACGATCAAAATCGTCGACCCATCCGCCGATTCAGCCGCTGCGTTTGAAACGGGCAGCCTGGATTTATCCGATTACAGTGCAGATGACGGTGGTGCAGAAGCGGCTGACGGCTTGTTAATTGACAACAAACTCTTTGTGATTATTCAGGGCTGGGATCGAAGCGGTGGGTGGCCGTGGGCCGCAGGTGATTCCTATGTTGCGGTATTTGACACCATAACAGGCCAGGAAATTGATACAAATGCCGATACAAGTACGCCCAAAGGCATTAAATTAATCACAAAAAACCCGGTTAAAATGGTTTACGAATCGGTTAGTGGCAAAATATACATCGCCAGCCGTGGTGCTGATTATGACGGCGGTATTGAAGCGCTTGACGTGGCAACATATACTACCTCACTTATTGTTGATGATGGCACATCCGGCGCAGCTCCCTATGGTAAAATTACCAATGTGGCAATATTAAGTGCATCCAAAGGCTATTTTGTGGGAAGTGCGGCCTATCTTGACGATGCGCTATACGCGTTTAATCCAACCACCGGCAAGGTTGATGAAACACCCCTTGTGAATGCTTCTAATCTTGCTGATATTGCGATTGGACCAAAGGGAAATCTCTGGGTCGCCAATCGTTCTTTAGACGCTTCAG